>Ga0265334_10000002_pt1 | contig 325014 bp, 322 predicted proteins | sample 42023metaG_FD_192442 | JGI IMG/M metagenome (GOLD analysis project Ga0265334, IMG submission 192442) | Rhizosphere microbial communities from Carex aquatilis grown in University of Washington, Seatle, WA, United States - 4-20-23 metaG | ecosystem: Host-associated > Plants > Roots >...
CTCGGTTCGGATTGCAGGCTGAAACTCGCCTGCATGAAGGCGGAGTTGCTAGTAATCGCGGATCAGCATTGCCGCGGTGAATACGTTCCCGGGCCTTGTACACACCGCCCGTCACACCACGGGAGTGAGCAACACCCGAAGCCGGTGGCCTAACCCGCAAGGGAGGGAGCCGTCGAAGGTGGGGCTCGTGACTGGGGTGAAGTCGTAACAAGGTAGCCGTAGCGGAAGCTGCGGCTGGATCACCTCCTTTCTAGGGAGCATCCGAAAGGATGCGGTCCCGGTCGGCTTGTCCGATCGGGTCTAGGAATGTCGACCGAAACTGGCAGGCAGCACGCCAGGGCCCTCGGGCTCGAGCGGAGCTGCCCACATGCTGTTGAGTTTTGAGAGACCGGCGTCGGCCGGCGGCTCGCTTGGCTTTGCCACGGGTTGTCGGAGGACGCACCGCCTCTCCACGGACCTTGAAAACTGCACAGTAGCCAATGAAACGGGTATCACCGATCAAATTGTTGATCAGATCACCGTCAAGATAGTAAGGGCACACGGTGGATGCCTTGGCACCTAGAGTCGATGAAGGACGTGAACGGCTGCGATAAGCCGCGGTGAGGCGCTGAATAGCCTTTGACCCGCGGATTTCCGAATGGGGAAACCCAGCGCTGGTAATGCGGCGTTATCCCTCTCTGAACACATAGGAGAGGCGAAGACAAGCGGGGGAAGTGAAACATCTCAGTACCCCGAGGAAAGTAAATCAACCGAGACTCCCTGAGTAGTGGCGAGCGAAAAGGGATCAGCCCAAACCTGATGCGTGTAAGCGGCCACGCGTTGCGTATCAGGGGTTGTAGGGCGTTTGTTCCGGGTTGTGGCTGACCCGGCAGAAGTTACAAAACCATGTGGTAGTCGAAGCGTGTGGAACCGCGCACCAAAGAGGGCAACCGTCCCGTAGACGAAACTGCATGGTCTTCTGTCAAGCGTTCCTGAGTAAGTCCGCGCCCGTGAAACGCGGACTGAAGCTGGGGGGACCACCCTCCAAGGCTAAGTACTCCTAGGTGACCGATAGCGGACTAGTACCGTGAGGGAAAGGTGAAAAGTACCCCGGAAGGGGAGTGAAATAGTACCTGAAACCGCGTGCCTACAAGCGGTGGGAGCAGGCTTGTCCTGTGACCGCGTGCTTTTTGCATAACGAGCCGGCGAGTTACTCGTCTGCGGCAAGGTTAAGCGATGAGCGGAGCCGTAGCGAAAGCGAGTCCGAACAGGGCGACACAGTCGTAGGCGGTAGACCCGAAACTGAGCGAGCTACCCATGGGCAGGTTGAAGCGGGGGTAAGACCTCGTGGAGGACCGAACCGACCTAGGTTGAAAACTGGGCGGATGACCTGTGGGTCGGAGTGAAAGGCTAATCAAGCTCAGTGATATCTGGTTCTCTCCGAAATATATTTAGGTATAGCCTCGGATAAATTGCGTTTTGGCCGTAGAGCACTGTTTGGACTAGGGGCCCTACCAGGTTACCGACTTCAGGCAAACTCCGAAGACCATTACGTGTACTCCGGGAGTCAGTTGCTGGGGGATAAACTTCAGCGTCAAGAGGGAAACAGCCCAGACCGCCAGCTAAGGTCCCTAAATGCTAGCTAAGTGGCAAACGATGTTCGAATGCATAGACAACCAGGAGGTTGGCTTAGAGGCAGCCATCCTTGAAAGAGTGCGTAACAGCTCACTGGTCAAGTGTTCGAGCGCGGATAATGTAACGGGGCTCAAGCTAGTTACCGAAGCTGCGGGTGCGTGAGGCTTTCGAGCCGATCGCGCGGTAGGAGAGCGTTCTGAAGCCGATAAAGCGGCGGGGTAACCCAGCCGTGGAGGCTTCAGAAGTGAGAATGCCGGCATGAGTAACGAAAGAGGGGTGAGAATCCCCTCCACCGATTGCCCAAGGATTCCTGAGTAAAGTTCGTCTGCTCAGGGTTAGTCGGGACCTAAGGCGAGGCCGAAAGGCGTAGTCGATGGCTAACAGGTTGATATTCCTGTACCACGTCGTGTTCGTTTGACCGATGGGGGGACGAGGAAGGCTACGGGATCCCAGGCGATGGTCGTCCTGGGGTAAGCATGTAGGGGTGGCCCTTGTGAAATGCGGGGCTGCATAACCCGAGGTGCGATGCCAGCTGGCTTTGTGCCGGCGAGTCCCTTACGCCATGCCTCCGAGAAAAGCCTCTAGGGAGAACACGCGTGCCCGTACCAAAACCGACACAGGTGGGCAAGTAGAGAATACTAAGGTGATCGAGATAACCCTCGTTAAGGAACTCGGCAAAATCGCCCCGTAACTTCGGGATAAGGGGCGCCCCAGTAGGGTGAAGCTCTTCGCGAGTGGAGCCCGAGAGGGCCGCAGTGAATAGGTCCAAGCGACTGTTTACCAAAAACACAGGTCTCTGCTAAGTCGAAAGACGACGTATAGGGGCTGACGCCTGCCCGGTGCCGGAAGGTTACGTGGAGGTGTTAGGCTTCGGCCGAAGCACCGAAACTAAGCCCCGGTAAACGGCGGCCGTAACTATAACGGTCCTAAGGTAGCGAAATTCCTTGTCGGGTAAGTTCCGACCTGCACGAATGGCGTAACGACTTGGACGCTGTCTCAACGAGGGGCTCGGTGAAATTGCAGTCTCGGTGAAGATGCCGAGTACCCGCGGCTAGACGGAAAGACCCCGTGAACCTTTACTACACCCTGGTATTGGAATTCGGTGCATTTCGCTCAGAATAGGTGGGAGGCTTGGAAGCGCTGGCTGCGGCTGGCGTGGAGCCAACTTTGAGATACCACCCTTGATGTATTGGGTTTCTAACACCGCGCCGTGAATCCGGGCGGTGAACAGTGCCAGGCGGGTAGTTTGACTGGGGCGGTCGCCTCCCAAAATGTAACGGAGGCGCACAAAGGTTCCCTCAGCACGGTCGGAAATCGTGCGTAGAGTGCAAAGGCAGCAAGGGAGCTTGACTGCGAGACCGACAGGTCGAGCAGGTGCGAAAGCAGGTCTTAGTGATCCGGCGGTAGCAAGTGGAAGTGCCGTCGCTCAACGGATAAAAGGTACTCCGGGGATAACAGGCTTATCGAGCCCAAGAGTCCACATCGACGGCTCGGTTTGGCACCTCGATGTCGGCTCGTCGCATCCTGGGGCTGAAGTTGGTCCCAAGGGTTGGGCTGTTCGCCCATTAAAGCGGTACGCGAGCTGGGTTCAGAACGTCGTGAGACAGTTCGGTCCCTATCTGCCGTGGGCGTTGGAGAGTTGAGAGGATTTGTCCCTAGTACGAGAGGACCGGGATGAACGCACCTCTGGTGTATCTGTTGTCCTGCCAAGGGCACCGCAGGTTAGCTACGTGCGGATCGGATAACCGCTGAAGGCATCTAAGCGGGAAGCCGGCCTCGAGATGAGCTCTCCCATCCCCTTGAGGGAGTAAGACCCCTGGTAGACCACCAGGTTGATAGGCCAGATCTGGAAGGGTGGCAACACCTGTAGGAGACTGGTACTAATTGGTCGAGGGCTTGACGGATATTTGATACCCGTACCATTGGTTTGCTGTGCAGTTTTGAAGGCCCGCGGAGGGGCGTGGTCTCGACCGGTTTCCGGTGGCTTTGGCGAGAGGGAAACACCTCTTCCCATTCCGAACAGAGCAGTTAAGCCTCTCAGCGCCGATGGTACTTGGCCCGCAAGGGCCTGGGAGAGTAGGACGCCGCCGGTTTTTAGCATCAGAGCCCCAGTCGCCTCAGGCGGCTGGGGCTCTTTGCGTTGCGGTTGTGCGCGACGCGTGGAGCTGCGTCAGCGGCGAGAGGCAGGGCTGGGGCCCTGGCGCGATGGCGCCCGCGCGTCGCGTTCGCCGCGTGCGCTTGGGCGCGTCGCCGGCGGCGCGGCGGTGAGGGTGGGCGGCCGGCGTCGCGGTGCGCGGCGGCGCCGTATCCGGCTCCACCGGTGCGAGGACGGCGTCCGCCACCTCGAGCGCGACATCCGCCAGGCGTCTGATGACTGAAGGGAACATGTGTTCGCAAGGTATCCGCGTCTGCGGATGGAACCGCGAACAGCTCCTGCGCGGGGAGGGAAACGTGGTGGCCGCCACGGGAAACTCCTGCAAAACGCCGGATTGCGCGACCGAGCGGCTGCAATGAAAGTTGCATGCGCGGGCGGGTGGGCGCGGCTCGGCCGGGCGGGGTGGTTCACCGATAGGGTGCGGGCGATGGCGCAAGAGAGCGCGGATACGCGGTGCGACTGGTGCGGAAAGCCGGTCGGGCCGGACGAGGGATTTCGCGCGGCGGAGGAGGCGGGCGAACGCGTCGCGGCGTTCTGTCGCCTCGAGCATGTGGTGCCGTGGGCACTTCAGGGACCGCATTGGCGCGCCGGGACGCTGACGGACCGGCCGGGCGCCGAAGCGGGCCTGTCGGAGTGCGCGGAGTGTGGCGTCGTGCTCGACGAGACGCGCCTGCTGCTCGTCCGCCACCGCGGCGTGCACCGGGTCGGGGACGCCTTCTGCGGCGTGGACCATCTGCGCCTGTGGGCGCACGCGGGCGGACGTTGGCGCTGAGCGCGGCGCCTGCGGTCACGGTGTGTCAGGTGGCCGCGGTCGAGAGCTGGCCGTTACGACGACACGCGCGCCGGCGCCGGCTCAGCTTCGAGCGTGGCGCGCCGCGCGAGTGTCACGAGCGTCCCCAGCAGCGGCCCGACGCAGGCGAGGACGAGCGCCGCGCGGACGCTCATGTCCTGGACCACGATCCCGCCGAGCGCCGCGCCGAGCGCGCCGCCGGCCACGTTCGCGGTCATGACCCACGTCGTAGCCTCCGTCACCGTCCCCGGCGGGGCGACGTGGTCGACGATGAGGTAGCCGGCGGCGGCCGACGGCGCGAGCGCGAGCCCGGCGATCACCATCAGGACGCCCATCGACCAGACCGAGGTGGCGAGCAGCAGCGGCAGCAGCCCGAGGGTGAAGAGCGCCTGCAGGCCGAGGAAGCGCGTCACGATCGGCCCGCTCCAGCGGCGAGCGCCATACCACAGGCCGCCCAGCAGGCTGCCGACCGCCATCGACGACAGGAAGATCCCGGCGAGCCCGGCCTGATGGCCCTGCGCGACGGCGAACCCCGGCATCGCGACCTCCAGGACGCCGAACGCGACGCCCGTCGGCAGGATCGCGTACATCAGCGTGCGCATGCCCGGCGCCGCCAACGCTCCCGCGCGTGATCGTCTCACGGTGTCGTCGCTGCGCCAGCCGCGCGAGAGCGCGGCGGTCGCGAAGGCGATCGTGCCCGCGGCGCTCAGACCGATCGCGAACAGCAGCGCCGCACTCGGCGAGCTGACCGCGATCAGCACGGTCGTGATCGCCGGTCCGAGGATGTAGAACAGCTCGGCGATCATGCTCTCGAACGTGTAGGCGGTGTTGCGCGAGTGCGCGTCCTCACTGAAGGTGTCCGCCCAGATCGAGCGCATGCAGGCGCCGAGCGGCGGCAGCGCCGCCCCGCCCAGCCAGGCGAACACTGCGAGCACCCACGTGGGCGCGCCCGCGCGCGCGCCGAGGACGACCGCCGCGACTGCGCTCGCGTTCAGCAGCGTCGAGGGGATGAGCACCGCCGGCTGGCCGAAGCGGTCCACGAGCCGGCCCTGCAGCGGCGCGACGACGCCGGCGCCGAGCGCCCAGGCTGCGCTCGCCGCGCCGGCCTGCGCGAAAGAGCCGGTCTCCTGGCGCACGAGCAGCACGATCGCGAGCGAGAAGATGCCGATCGGGATGCGCCCGATCAGCACGCTGACGACGAGCCGCGGGACCCCTGGATGGCGCATCAGGGTGCGGTAGCGACCGGACTGCACGCCGTCACACTACGGGCGCAGCCGGCGCGAGCTGTTGCACGCTCCACGAATGAAGGAGGGTCCGGGCGTCGGCGCGCGAACACTCCCAGGGATGGCTGTTACCCTGAATCGGCGCGCGGAGATGCACTCCGCCCGCCCCACCGGCGATCGCTCGCCCGTTCCCTCGCGCATGGAAAAGTTCGTCATCCAAGGCGGTGTGCCGCTGTCCGGCACGATCGTCCCCGCCGGCAACAAGAACGGCGCCCTGCCGATCCTCGCCTCGGCGCTGCTGACCGACGACGAGGTCGTGATCCGCAACGTGCCGCGGATCGCCGACGTGCAGGCGATGCTCGACCTGCTGCGCCAGCTCGGCGCGCGCGCCGACTGGATCGGTGAGAACGAGATCGCGATCCGCGCCGAGGGCATGACGTCCACCGACGTCGACCGCGACCTGTCCGAGCGCATCCGCGCTTCCTTCCTGCTCGCCGGGCCGCTGCTCGCGCGCCACGGCCGCGCGCTGATGCCGCCGCCCGGCGGCGACGTGATCGGCCGTCGCCGGCTCGATCCGCACCTCGACGCGTTCAAGGCGCTCGGCGCGACGGTCGAGCACGGCCGCGACATCCTGCTGACCGCGCCGCGCGGGCTGGCGCCGTGCGACTTCCTGATGGACGAGCCGTCCGTGATGGCGACCGAGAACGCGCTGATGGCCGCCGCGCTGACGCCGGGCGACAGCGTGATCCGCAACGCCGCCTCCGAGCCGCACGTGCAGGACCTCGCGCGCATGCTCGTGAAGATGGGCGCGGAGATCGACGGGATCGGCTCGAACGTGATGACCGTCCACGGCGTCGCGCGGCTGCGCGGCTGCGAGCACACGGTCGCGCCCGACCACATCGAGATCGGCTCGTTCATGGCGCTGGCAGGCGTGACCGGCGGGGAACTGACGATCAAGCATGTGATCCCGCAGGACCTGCGGATGATCCGCCTCGTGTTCGCACGCCTCGGCCTGGAGAGCGAGCTGCGCGGCGACGACCTGTTCGTGCCCGGCGGGCAGAAGCTCGTGATCCACAACGACGCCGGCGGCTACCAGCCGAAGGTCGAGGACGGGCCGTGGCCCGCCTTCCCGGCCGACCTGACGTCGATCGCGCTCGCGCTCGCGACGCAGTCGGAGGGGTCGGTGATCATCCACGAGAAGATGTTCGAGAACCGGCTCTTCTTCACCGACAAGCTGCAGCTGATGGGCGCCGCGATCACGATCTGCGATCCGCACCGCGCGCTCGTCGTCGGCTCGCGCCGGCTGCGCGGCGAACGGCTCGAGTCGCCGGACATCCGCGCCGGGATGGCGATGTTGATCGCCGCGCTGTGCGCCGAAGGCACGACCGAGATCGGCAACGTCCGTCAGATCGACCGCGGCTACGAGCGGATCGACGAGCGCCTGCGTGCGCTCGGGGCGCGCATCGAGCGCGTCGAGGACGGCCAGCGCGTCCACGTTCATTAGGCTCATCGCTGCGATGAGCGACGCGACCGGCACGGCGCCCACGGGCGTCCCGACGATTCACCCGATTCCGAGCGGCACGCGCGACGTGCTGCCCGACGAGATGCGCGAGCTGCGCGCGATCACCGCGCGCGCGCTCGAGGTCTTTCAAGCGGCCGGATACGGCGAGGTCCAGACGCCTGCGCTCGAGTACGAGGAGACGCTGGCGCGCGGCGACGTGCGCGGCGCGCCGCCCGCGTACCGGCTGTTCGACGAGCAGGGGCGCGTGCTCGTGCTGCGCTCGGACATGACGGTGCCGATCGCGCGGCTCGTCGCGACGCGCTTCGCGGACGCCGAGCCGCCGCTGCGCCTGTGCTACCTCGCGCACGCCTATCGCGGCGTGCGCCCGCAGCGCGGGCAGCCGCGCGAGTTCCTGCAGGCGGGCATCGAGCTGGTCGGCGCGCCCGCTCCCGAGGGGACGGCGGAGGCGCTGACCCTGCTGTGCGACGTGCTCGACGCGGTCGGGCTGGAGGGCTACCGCATCGGCCTCGGCGACGTCGGCCTCTACCAGGCGCTGCTCGACGGCTATGGCGTCGGAGGCGACGCGCGGGAGCGGATCCTTGCGGAGCTGGTGTCGCGTGACTTCGTAGGCCTGGAGCGCGAGGTCGGCGCGCTCGGCCTCGGAGCCGAGGCGGCGGAGCTGCTCGCGCGCGTGCCGCAGCTGCGCGGCGGGCCCGAGGTGCTCGCCGACCTCGACGGGCACGCCGCCGAGGCGGCGGAGGGGCTGCGCGGCGTGCATGCGCTGCTGGCGCCGCGGGTGGCCGAGCGGCTGATCTTCGACCTCGGGCTCGTGCGCAGCCTCGGCTACTACACGGGCGCGATCTTCCAGGTCTACGACCCGGCGCTCGGCGTGCCGATCGGCGGCGGCGGGCGCTACGACGAGCTGCTGGGCCGCTTCGGCCGCCCGCTGCCGGCGGTCGGCTTCGCGCTGAACGCCGAGCGGCTGCACATCGCGCTGGCCGGCGAGGAGCGCGGGGAGCGGGGAGGGGCCTCGTGAGCGCCGACGGCGGACTGACGATCGCGGTGCCGCGCGGCGCGCTGTTCAAGGAGACGCTCGACCTGCTCGACGCGATCGGGATCGACACGAGCGAGGTGCGCTCCAACGACCGCAAGCTGCTGTTCCGCGACGTCGGGATCATCACGATGCGGCCCTCCGACGTGCCGACCTACGTGGCGGCCGGTGCCGCCGACATCGGCGTCACGGGCAAGGACGTGCTGATCGAGCAGGCCGAGCGCGAGGTCTACGAGCTGCTCGACCTCGGCTACGGGCGCTGCACGATGGTGCTCGCGTCCGTCGCCGGCGACGACCCGATGGAGGAGGCGCGCCGCCGCCTCGGCATGATGCGGATCGCGACCAAGTACCCGAAGATCGCCGCGCGCCACTTCGCCGCGACCGGCCGGCAGGCGGAGATGGTCGAGGTCAAGGGATCCGTCGAGCTGGCGCCGCTGACCGGCCTGGTCGACGGGATCGTCGACCTCACCGCGACCGGCACGACGCTGCGCGAGAACGGGCTCGTCGTGCGCGAGGAAATTGTCGTTTGTACAGCGCGGCTGATCGCCAACCCGGTCGCGCACAAGCTGAAGGCGGCAGCGATCGACGAGCTGCTGGAGCGCGTGCGTGCGGCTTGAGCGCCGCACGCTGACGGTGGATCCCACCGCGCTGGTCGCGGAGCTGCGCGGGCTGGTGCCCGGTGCGGGCGACGTCGCCGAGGCGGTCGTGCGGATCGTGCTGGACGTGCGCCATGGGGGCGATGAAGCACTGGAGCGGTACCGCCGCGAGCTGGACGCCGGCGGCGGCGATGCCGGGCCGCTGCGTGTGCCCACCGGGGAGATCGACGCAGCGCTGGCGGGGATCGACCCGGGCGTGCGCGCGGCGCTGGAGCGCGCCGTCGCGAACGTGCGCGCGGTCGCCGAGGCGGGCCTGGACGAGGAGCGCGAGGTGGCGCTGCCGGAGGGGCAGACCGTCGCGCTGCGCGAGGTGCCCGTCGCGCGCGCCGCGGTCTACGTGCCCGGCGGGCGGGCGCCCTACCCGAGCACCGTGATCATGGGTGCGGTGACCGCGCGCGCGGCCGGCGTGCGGGAGGTCGTCGTCTGCACGCCCTCCGACGATCCGCTCGTGCTCGCCGCCTGCGCACTGGCCGGCGTCGAGGAGGTCTACCGGATGGGCGGCGCCCACGCGATCGCCGCGCTCGCGCACGGGACCGAGACGATCCCGCAGGTCGACGTGATCGTCGGGCCCGGCAACCTCTACGTGCAGGAGGCGAAGCTCGTCGTGCGTGGCGAGGTCGGCATCGACGGCTTCGCCGGTCCCAGCGACCTGCTCGTGGTGCTCGATGACGTCGCGGACGCGCGGCTCGCTGCGCTCGACCTGCGCGCGCAGGCGGAGCACGGCGCCGACAGCCTCGTCGTCGCGGTGGCGCCCGACGGCGCGGTGCTCGACGCGCTCGCCGCCGAGCTCGACGGCGCGCCGGAGGCGGGCGCGGCGGTGCTCGTGCAGACCGCCGACCTCGACGCCGCGCTGACGCTGGCGGAGGCGTTCGCGCCAGAGCACCTCGAGTTGATCGGGCCCGGGGCGGAGGCGCTCGCGCCGCGCGTGACGCGCGCGGGGTGCCTGTTCGTCGGGGCAGGAGCCGCGACCGCGTTCGGCGACTACCTCGCCGGCTCCAACCACGTGCTGCCGACCGACGGCGCTGCGCGCTACGCCTCCGGGCTCTCGGCGCGCACGTTCCGTCGGCGGATGGCGGAGGTGCGAATCCCGTCCGCGGCGGCCGCTGCGCTCGCACCGCACGGCGTCGCGCTGGCCCGCGCCGAGGGCTTCGCGGCCCACGCGGAGTCAATGTCGGCGCGCATCCGGGAGAATGGAGCGCGATGAGCCGCAGCGCCGAGATCCACCGCACGACCGGCGAGACCGACGTGCGCCTGACGCTGGCCCTCGACGGGTCGGGCGACGGCGCGCGCGAGACGGGCGTCGGCTTCCTCGACCACATGCTCGACCTGCTCGCGCGGCACGGTCGCCTCGACCTCGAGGTGGCGGCGAGCGGCGACCTGCAGACGGGCGCGCACCACACCGTCGAGGACGTCGGCATCTGCCTCGGGCAGGCGCTCGACGCGGCCCTCGGCGACCGTGCCGGCATCTACCGCTACGGGTCCGCGACGATCCCGATGGACGAGGCGCGCGCGTCGTGCGCGATCGACGTCTCGGGCCGTGCGTTCCTGTCGTATGACGCGGAGCTGCCGGCCGGCGCGATCGGCAACTTCGACCACGAGCTGGCGGAGGAGTTCTTCCGCGCGGTCGCGTCGAACGCGAAGCTGACGCTGCACCTGACGGCCGAGGCGGGCACGAACGTCCACCACATCGTCGAGGCGCTGTTCAAGGCGTTCGCGCGCGCGCTGCGGGCGGCGATCGGCATCGATCCGACGGAGACCGGCGTGCCGTCGACCAAGGGGACGCTGACGGCATGAGCGCGGCTCCCACGATCGCGATCGTCGACTACGGCATGGGCAATCGCCGCTCCGTCGAGAAGGCGTTCGCGCACGTCGGCGCGACGCCCGTGCTGACGCGCGACCACGACGAGATCCGCGAGGCCGACGGCGTCGTCGTGCCCGGTGTCGGCGCGTTCCCGCGCGCGATGGAGCACCTGCGCGCGCTCGGCCTCGACGCCGTGATCGTCGAGCGCGCCGAGTCGGGCGTGCCGCTGCTCGGCATCTGCCTCGGAATGCAGCTGCTGTTCGAGCGCTCGGTCGAGGTCGAGCCGGCGCGCGGCCTTGGCCTGCTGCGCGGCGACGTGCGCCCGCTCGACGCCGGCGGCCAGCGCGTGCCGCACATCGGCTGGAACGTCGTGCGCTTTGAGCGCGCCTCGCGGCTGAACGCCGGCCTGCCGGCTGAGACGGCCTTCTACCACGTCCACTCGCTCGTGCCGCATCCCGCCGACCCCGACGACGTGCTCGGCACGGCCGAGTACGGCGAGCGCTTCGCGAGCGCCGTCGCGCGCGCGAACGTCTTCGGCGTGCAGTTCCACCCGGAGAAGTCCTCGAGCGCCGGACTGCGGCTGCTGGCGTCGTTCAGCGCCGCCTGCGACCGGGAACGCGTGGCCGCATGATCCTCTACCCGGCGATCGACATCCGCGACGGCAAGGCCGTACGGCTCGCGCAGGGCGACTTCGCAGCGGAGACCGTCTACGACGCCGACCCGCTCAGCGCGGCGCGCGCGTGGGTCGAGGGCGGCGCGCGCTGGCTGCATATCGTCGACCTCGACGGCGCGCGCGACGGTGCGCCCGCGAACCTGGAGCACCTGGAGCGGATCACCGGCGAGCTGGGCGTGCCGGTGCAGTTCGGCGGCGGCCTGCGCTCGCTCGAGTCGATCGAGGCCGCGCTGGCGGCCGGCGCCGAGCGCGTGATCCTCGGCACGGCCGCCTATACCGACGTCGACTTCCTCGACGACGCGCTCGCCAAGCACGGCGCGCGCGTGACCGTGTCGGTAGACGTGCGCGGCGGCCGCGTCGCGAGCGCCGGCTGGACGCACCAGACGGAGATGGAGGCGTCTGCGGTGATCGAGCACCTGCAGCGCCGCGGCGTCAAGCGGCTCGTCTACTCGAGCATCGAGCGCGACGGGATGCTGACCGGGCCCGACGTCGAGGAGGTCAAGCGCGTCGCGGAGGCGGTGCGCGGCACGTTCATCTACTCCGGCGGAATCGGCACGCTCGAGGACCTCAGAGCGCTCGCGGAGCTGCGGCAGGTCAACCTCACGGGCGTGATCGTCGGCAAGGCGCTCTACGAGCGGCGCTTCGGCGTCGCCGAGGCGCGCGCGGCGCTGAGAGAGGACGCGGAGCGCAAGCCGAAGCGCAAGAAGGCGGACGGCGAGCGCGGCGGCGACAAGGCCGCCGAGCCGGCGCCGGGCTGAGCGCCGTGCACACCAAGCGCGTCATCCCGTGCCTCGACGTCGACGGCGGCCGCGTCGTGAAGGGCACCGGCTTCGTCGACCTGCGCGACGCGGGCGACCCGATCGAGCTGGCGCAGCGCTACGACGCCGCCGGCGCCGACGAGCTCGTCTTCCTCGACATCACGGCGACGCACGACAAGCGCGACACGGTCGTCGAGCTGGCGCGCCACACGGCCGACGAGGTCTTCATCCCGTTCACGATCGGCGGCGGGATCCGCAGCGTCGAGGACGCGCAGGCGGTCCTCGACGCGGGCTCGGACAAGGTCTCCGTCAACTCGGCGGCGGTCGCGCGGCCGGAGCTGATCGACGAGCTGGCGGAGCAGTTTGGGCAGCAGTGCGTCGTGCTCGCGATCGACGCCAAGCGGCGCGGGAACGCCGCTGGCGGCGTCCTCGGTCGCTCGCGTGCTGAGCACGCCACGCTCCCTGCGTCCTTGCCAGCGACGTCCCCGCTTGCTTGGGAGGTGCATGTGGCCGGTGGCCGCACCCCGACCGGGCGCGACGTGGTGGAGTGGGCGCGCGAGGGCGTCGCACGGGGGGCGGGGGAGATCCTGCTCACGAGCATGGACCGCGACGGCACGAGCTCGGGCTACGACCTCGAGCTGACGCACGCGGTCGCCGAGGCGGTCGACGTGCCGGTGATCGCCTCCGGCGGCGCCGGCGAGCTGGACGACCTCGTCGACGCGCTCAAGGCCGGCGCCGACGCCGTCCTGTGCGCGTCGATCTTCCACTACGGCCACCACACGGTCGCCGAGGTCAAGGCGCACCTCGCGGCGGCCGGCGTGCCGGTGCGGCCGGTCTAGCGTCTCGCGGTTCTGGCGGCCCGCGCCGGGCGCTTCGGCTTCGGCGTCGGCTGCATCTGCTGTTCGGCGCGAGCGGCGGCGGCCTGCGCGCGCTTCCAATACGGCGTCGTGCGGCCGGGCAGCAGCTCGTACAGGTTCACGTAGCCGTCGAGGTAGATCGCGCGGCGGTCGGCGACGACCGGGTTGAAGGCGCCGTCGGGCCAGAAGAAGACTCTGTGCCCGTTGCGCACGTTCAGGCCGATCGTGTTGCGCGCGCCGAGGTCGGAGAAGTAGACGACGTCGTTGACGATCGTCGCCGAGCCGGAGATCTTCGCGCCGGCGGGGAAGCGCCAGCGCACCGAGCCCGAGCGCGCGTCGAACGCGTAGAAGTTGCCGTCGTAGGAGCCGACGTAGACGGTCGGCCCGAGCCCGGGCGTGTCGGCGACGGCGGGGGAGGCGTAGACATAGGCGCCGGTGCCGGTCGCCCATGCGAGCTGGCCGTTGCCGGCGGCGAACGAATAGACGCGCCCGTCGGTGTTGCCGAGGTACACGCGCCCGAACGCGACGGCGGGCGTCGAGTAGAAGCTGCCGGAGCCGAAGCCGAAGCGGGCTCCGTTGGTGCCGACCGACCACACCTCGTGGCCGTCGCTCGCCCGCACGGCGTGCACCTTGCCGCCGTAGTCGCCGAAATAGAGGTTGCCGTTCGCGTAGGCGGGGCCGCCCTTGACGGCGCCGCTCGCGGCGTAGGTCCAGAGCGTGTGGCCGTCGCTGGCGCGCAGCGCGTAGACGGTCCCGTTCTCGCTGCCGAAGTAGAGCGCCCCGTGGCGCAGCAGCGGCGAGGACTCCGCGCGGCTCGGGAGCGTCTTCGCCCACAGCTGGTGGCCATCGCGTCCGCGATAGGCGGCGACGCGGCCGCTGCCGCTGCCGCCGAGCCCGCGCAGCGCGACGGCGTAGACGTTGCCGTCGCCGACCGCGGGAGTCGCGGCGGCGAGCTGGCCGACCTTGCGCTGCCAGCGCACGTGCCCGCTCACCTTGCCGAACGCGGTCAGGACGCCGTTGTCGTCGAGCACGTACAGCGAGCCGCCGTCGATCGCCGGCGGGAACTCGAGCAGCGCGCCGCCGCGGTAGGTCCAGCCGCGTCTGAGGTGCGGTCTCAGGTAGTCGGGTGCGTCGCCGAAGTCGCGCGTGCGGTTCTCGGTGAAGCCGTACGTCGGCCACAGGAACTGGTCGACCGCCTGCGGTCTCGGCGCAGGCGGGGGCGCCGTCGTCGACCCGGTCGTGAACGACAGGTTCGGGTGCGAGACGTCGCCGGGCTTGTGCGCCAGCACGAACGCTACGGCGCCGCCCGCGACCACGAGCAGGACGACGACCGCGACGAGCAGTCCGCGCCGGAGGCGGCGTGGCTGGGGGCTCGACATCGGCGCCGGATGGTAGATGATCGACTTGATGGGTCCGTCCCCCGACTTCCCGGCGCAGCTCGACGAGCTGCTTGGCCTTGTGCCCGTGGCGGCCACCCTGCCGCACGCTTGGCTCGTCGGCGGCGCGGTGCGCGACGTGCTGCTCGGCAACGGTGCATCGGTGGTCGACTTCGATCTGCTCATCGAGGGGGACGCGGTCGCGGCGGCGGAGCAACTGTCTGCGGCGCTCGACGGCACGGTGACCGTGCACGAACGCTTCGGCACGGCCACGGTGTCCGCCGGCGGTCACGTCTACGACCTCGCGACCGCGCGCGCCGAGTCGTATCCGGCGCCCGGTGCGCTGCCGGATGTGCGGCCGGGGACGGTCAAGGAGGACCTGCTGCGGCGCGACTTCACCGTCAACGCGATCGCCATCGCATTCGACGGGCGAGTTGAGGCGGCGCCGCACGCGTTCGAGGACTTCGCTGCGAGACGGCTGCGGATCCTGCACGACGCGAGCTTCCGCGACGACCCGACGCGTCTGCTGCGGCTCGTGCGCTATGCGACGCGGCTGGGGTTCGGGGTGGAGGCGGAGACGGCGGCGCTCGCCGACGAGGCTGTGGCGGGCGGTGCCCTGGCGACCGTGACGCCCGCGCGGATCGGCAGCGAGCTGCGGCTGCTGCTGCGGGAGCCGGCGGCGGTGGCGGCGCTGGCGCGGGTCGCCGGCTGGCCGCTCGGTGTTTCGCTCGTTGTCGACGCGTCGCTGGTGGAGCGGGCGGCTGCGCTGCTGCCTCCGGACGGTCGCGCCGACCTGCTGCTGCTGGGGTCGGCCTGTCGGTCGGTCGAGTCGGTGGCGCTGGCTTCGTGGCTCGACGCGCTGGGGTTCCCCGCGCGTGAGCGGGACACGGTGGCCGGCGTTGCCCGGGCCGATGGCATCGAGGGAAGGCTGGTTGGGGCCTCGCGACCCTCCGAGCTGGCCACGGTGGTGCGGGGTGCGCCGATCGAGGCCGTCGCGCTGGCCGGGGCGCTGGGCGCCCCGGACGCGGCGCGCGCCTGGATCTCGGACCTGCGCCACGTGCGCCTCGCCATCGTCGGCGCCGATCTCCTCGCCGCTGGGATCCCACAAGGCGAGGCCATCGGCCGAGCCCTGGCGGCCGCGCTGAACGCTCGCCTCGATGGCGCCGCCCCGGACCGCGACGCCCAGCTCGCCGTCGCGCTCGCCGCAGCCGGCTGAGCACTGCGCCTTTGTGCCCTCCATCGGGGCACAAAGGCGCAGTGATCGCCGACTACCATCCGCCGCGTGCAGCTTCCCGATCCGTTCGAGCACGTCGGCGACCACATCGGCATCGCGCTGCCGGACGGGCGGGCGCTGTTCACGACGCGGCGGGGCGGGGTGTCGGAGGGCGCGTACGCCAGCCTCAACCTCGGGCGGTGGACCGACGACGACCCGGACGCCGTCCACCGCAACCGGACCATCGTCGCCAGCGCGATCGGCGTCTCCCTCGATGCCGTCGTCCAGGGACGGCAGGTGCACGGCGTGCGCGTCGAGCGGCGCGCCGCGGCCGACGGGGCGCTCGAGGAGGCCGACGGGCAGGCGACCGCTACGCGCGGGCTGGCGGCGCTGGTCCTGACCGCCGACTGCCTGCCGGTGGCGCTGATCGGGGAGCGGGCGGTGGCGATGCTCCACGCCGGCTGGCGCGGCCTCGCGCAGGGCGTGCTCGAGGAGGGGGTGCAGGCGGTGCGGGCGCTGGGAGGCGACGGCGAGCTGCAGGCGGCGATCGGGCCCGGGGCAGGCGGCTGCTGCTACGAGGTCGGGCCGGAGGTGCACTCGGCGTTCGGGCATCCGGCCCGGAAGGCGACGATCGACCTGAAGGCGATCGCGGCGCAGCGGCTGCGGGCGGCCGGGGTGGAGGAGATCCACGACGTCGCCCTCTGCACGATGTGCGCCGACCCGGACCTCTTCTTCTCCCACCGCCGCGACGGCGGTGTCACCGGTCGGCAGGCAGGGGTCGCGTGGCGGAGCTGATCACCGGGCTCGACGCCGGCAAGGTCCGCGAGCGCGTCGCCGAGGCGAGGGAGCGCATCGCGCAGGCGGCCAAGCGCGCGGGGCGGGACCCACAGAGCGTCGAGCTGCTCGCCGCGGTCAAGTACGTCTCCCTCGGTGAGCTGGGGATCCTGGCGGACGTCGGGCTCACCCTGCTCGGCGAGAACCGCGCGCAGGAGCTGGTCGCCAAGGCCGCCGCGTACCCCGGCGCCTTCACCTGGGACTTCATCGGCCACCTGCAGTCGCGCAAGGTGAAGGACGTCGCGCCGCGTGTGCGCTACATCCACTCCGTCGCGAGCGACTCCGTGCTGGCGCAGCTCGCGAGGCATCCGGCGACCGTGCTCGTCGAGGTCAACGTCGCCGGCGAGGCGTCCAAGAGCGGCATCGCGCCGGCCGAGCTGGCGGCGTTCGTCGAGCGCTCGCCGGTCCCCGTCGCCGGCCTGATGACGATGCCGCCGGCGGTCGAGCGGCCGGAGCAGAACCGCCCGCACTTCGCCGCGCTGCGCGAGCTGGCCGCCGCACACGGGCTGCGCCACCTGTCGATGGGCACGTCGCAGGACTACGAGGTCGCCGTGGAGGAGGGCGCCACGATCGTGCGCCTCGGCTCGACGCTGTACCGATAGGCGCCATAATCCCCGGAAGGGATCTGCGCACCGTCCGCGAATCCCTCGACGTCATGGCATTCCGCGACACCTGGCACCGCACGCTCGTCTACTTCGGCCTCGCCGTAGAGGACGAGTACGAGGACGAGCGCGAGCCCGCCTACCACGAGCCCGAGGCTGAGCTGCAGGAGAGCTACCGCGAGCGCCCGAACGTGCGGCGCCTCAGCTCCAGCCGCCGCCGGCGCGACGAGTTCGACGACATCTTCGCCGACGACGAGCCGGGCGACCGGCGCACGAACGTCCTGCGGCCCGTCGGCGGCAGTGGAGCGGGGCGCGCCACGAACGGCCGCGACGTGCGCGTCCACCTCGTGATCCCGAAGTCCTTCAACGACGCCCAGGACGTGGCGGACAAGTTCAAGGACTCGATCCCGGTGATCCTCAACCTGCAGAGCTCCGACACCGACCTGTCGAAGCGCCTGATCGACTTCTCGTCCGGCCTCACGTATGCGCTCGACGGCGGCATGCAGCGGATCGCCGACAAGGTCTTCCTGCTCACGCCGCGCAACGTCGAGGTCTCCGCCGAGGAGCGCGCGCGGCTGATCGAGAAGGGCTTCTTCAACCAGAGCTGAGCAGGCCGCGCAGCAGGCGCTGCCGGTACGCTTGCCGCCCATGCGCGTCGGACTGATCGGAGCAGGCAACATGGCCTCGGCGCTCGCGCGCGGGTGGGGCGATCTGGTGCTGTGCACGGACGCGCTCCCCGGCAAGGCCGAGGCGCTCGCCGCGGAGCTGGGCGGCGAGGCGGCGGGCTCGAACGCCGAGCTGGCGCGCGCTGCCGACGTCGTCTTCCTGTGCCACAAGCCGGACCAGCTCGCGACGGTGGCGGCGCAGCTGGAGGGCAACGAGGAGGGGAGCGTGGTGGTCAGCATCCTCGCCGGCGTCTCCCTCGATGCGCTGCGCTCGGCGTATCCGACGGCCAGGGCGGTCGTTCGCCTCATGCCGAACGTCGCTGTGGAGATCCAGAGAGGCGTCGTCTGCTGGGCGGCCGAGAGCGACGCGAGCGACGAGCTGTGGGCGCTGCTGGAGCGGGTGGCCACGGTCGTGACCGTCCCGGAGAGACTGATCGACGTGGCGACGGCGATCCAGGGCGTCGGCCCGGCGTACGTCTCGCTGTTCGTCGAGGCCCAGGTCGACGCCGCGGTGCGGCTCGGGATGCCGCCGGCGGTGGCCGTCGAGCTGGCGACCGCGACGACCGAGGGCTCGGCCGCGCTGCTCGCGGCGCGCGACTTCGACACGCTCGCGTTGCGGCGCGCGGTCACCTCGCCCGGCGGCGTCACCGCGCGGGGGCTCGCGGCGCTCGAGGACGGCGGCCTGCGGGCAGCCTTCCAGGCGGCGGCCGACGCGGCCGTGCACGGGGGCAGACGGTGAGCGCCGCAGCCGCGATCGTCCTGGCGACGGCCCGCAGCGAGATCGCCCGCTACGTCGACGCGCTCTTCACCGTCTACCTGATCTGTCTCTTCGCCTACGTCGTGATCAGCATCATGTACTCGGTCGGGATCCGGCCGCCGTACTCGCGCTGGTGGAACGCGATCGTCGAGTTCCTGCGGCAGGTGGTCGAGCCCTACCTGCGGATCTTCCGCCGCTACTTGCCGATGATCGGGCCGCTCGACCTCAGCCCGATGGTCGCGACGATCATGCTGATCGTCGTCTGGCGGGTCGTCGTCGCTGTGATCCGGGGCTGATGCGCGCCATCGACGCGACGGCCGTCCCCACGCAGGCCCGTGGCGCGCGCTGGGCGCTCGCCGGCCTCGTCGTCGTGCTCGTGCTGCTGGTCGACCAGGGCACGAAGGCGCTCGTGCGCTCCTCGATCGCGCCCGGCGGGCGCAACGACGTGATCGGCCCGCTGTCGTTCTTGGACGTGCACAACAGAGGCGTCGCGTTCGGCTTCCTCGGCGGCGGCGGGGCGCTCGTGCTCGTCGTGACGTTCTCGGCGCTCGCGCTGCTGCTCGTCTACTTCGCGCGCAATGCGGACAGGCCGCTGCTGTGGCTGCCGACGGGGCTCGTGCTCGGCGGCGCGCTGGGGAACCTCGTCGACCGCATCCACCAGGGCTACGTGACCGACTTCATCCATCTTCCGCACTGGCCCGCATTCAACGTCGCCGACATGTGCATCACCGGCGGCGTGGTGGCGCTCGTGCTCGTGCTCGAGCTCGGTGCAAGATCCGCTGCAGATTGAGGTCTCGGCCGAGGCCGCGGGCGAGCGGCTCGACCTGCTGCTCGCCGGAGCGGCCGAGATCGGGTCGCGTGCGCAGGCGCAGCGGCTGATCGACGCGGGCCGCGTGACGGTCGACGGCGCGGTGCGGCCCAAGCGCCACCGCGTCGAGGCGGGCGAGCGCGTCGAGGTCGCTCCCGACCCGGCCGGGGCGGTGGACTTCGGGCCGGTCGCCGAGGACGTTCCGTTCGCGGTGGTCTACGAGGACGAGCACCTGCTCGTCGTCGACAAGCCGGCGGGGGTGGTCGTGCATCCGGCACGCGGCCATCGCGGCGCGACGCTGTCGGAGGCGCTCGCCGGGCGCGCGGCGGGCGGCGAGGATCCCGTGCGCGCGGGGATCGTCCACCGGCTCGACAAGGACACCTCGGGCCTGCTCGTCGTCGCGAAGTCGGAGGAGGTGCATCGCGCGCTCCAACAGGCGATCCGCGGACGCGAGCTGCGGCGCGAGTACCGCGCGCTCGTCGAGGGCTGCCCGCCCGCGCGCAGCGGCACGATCGACGCGCCGATCGGCCGCGACCGGCGCGTGCGCACGCGCATGTCGACCGACACCGACGTCCCGCGCGCGGCGCGCACGCACTTCGAGCTGGAGCGCGCGTTCGCCGGCTACGCGCTGCTGCGCGTGACGCTGGAGACCGGCCGCACGCACCAGATCCGCGTCCACCTGCAGGCGATCGGGCACCCGGTCGCGGGCGACCCGGAGTACGGCAAGGCCGACCAGCTCGGACTGTCGCGCCAGTTCCTGCACGCCGCCCGCCTGGCGTTCGACCATCCGGTCACAGGTGAGCCGGTCGACGTCGCCTCGCCGCTGCCGCCAGACCTCGCCGAGGTGCTCGCGGGGCTGGAGCGCCGAACCGTCTAAACTCCCGCGGAATCCATCGTCTACCCCGGCCGAACCGGGGCTCGCGACCCTGACCGGCACGCCCATGTGCCGGAACCGCGACGCCTCCGGCCGGGATCCCGCACTACCATTCAAAGGGAGCACATCGTGGCTCAAGCAGGACTCAAAGAGCTGCTGGAGGCCGGCGTTCACTTCGGCCACCAGACGCGCCGCTGGAACCCGAAGATGCGCCGCTTCATCTTCGGCGAGCGCGCTGGCATCTACCTGATCGACCTCCTCCAGACCGAGGAGCTGCTGCAGGAGGCGCGCGAGTTCGCCTCCGCGCTCGCCCACCGTGGCGGCACCGTGCTGTTCGTCGGCACGAAGAAGCAGGCGCGCGACGCGATCAAGGAGTCGGCCGAGGCGTCCGGCATGCCGTACGTCAACCACCGCTGGCTCGGCGGGCTGCTGACGAACTACGGGACGATATCCGGCCGCATCAAGCGCTTGCACGATCTCGAGCGCTACGAGGCGGAGGGCCAGCTGGCGCTCCTGCCGACGCGCGAGCGGATGGCCGCGCAGGCCGACCTCGCGAAGCTGCAGGCCAACCTCGGCGGCGTCAAGAACATGCAGCGCGTCCCCGACGCGATGTTCGTCGTCGACCTCAGAGTCGAGGCGATCGCCGTCAAGGAAGCGCAGCGGCTGCGGATCCCGATCATCGGGCTGGTCGACACCAACTGCGACCCCGACGGGATCGACTACGTGATCCCCGGCAACGACGACGCGATCCGCTCCTGCGCGGTGATCGCGAGAGCGCTCGGCGACGTGATCGGCGAGGGCAACCGCATCTTCCGCGAGGAGGAGGAGCGCGCGCGCAAGGAGGCCGAGGAGAAGGCCCGCATCGAGGCCGAGGCGCGCGCCGCGCGCGAGGCCGAGGAGAAGGCCAAGCGCGAGGCCGAGGAAGCCGCCAAGAGAGCTGCCGAGGACGCGGCGCGCAGAGAGGCCGAGGAGGCCAAGCGCGCGGCCGAGCAGGCCGCCGCTGCGCAGGCGGCGCAGGCGGCCGCTGCCGCGGCACCCGCCCCGGCGGCGCCGGCTGCGCCCGAGACGCCGGCTGCGCCCGCGCCGCAGGCTCCGGCCACGCCGCTGGCTGCCCCGGCGACCGAGGCGCCCGCGGCTCCGGCCGCGCCCGCGGCGCCGGCCGCTCCGGCCGCCGCCGAGCCCGAGGCCGCCGCGAGTGCGCCGGCCGAGGCGACGACCACCACCACGACTGACGACGCCGGCTCCGGGGGGGAGCCCACCGCATGAGCATCAGCGCCCAAGACGTGAAGGCCCTGCGCGAGCGCACCGGCGCAGGGATGATGGAGTGCAAGAAGGCCCTCGTCGAGGCGGACGGCGACATCGAGAAGGCGATCGAGGCGCTGCGCGTCAAGGGCGCCGCGAAGGCCGAGAAGCGCGGCGAGCGTGCCGCCACCGAGGGCACCGTGCAGTCCTACATCCACTCCAACGGCAAGATCGGCGTGCTCGTCGAGGTCGACTGCGAGACGGACTTCGTCGCCCGCAACGACGACTTCGTCTCCTTCGCCCGCGACCTCGCGCTGCACGTCGCCGCCGCGGCCCCGGTCGCGGTCGACGTGGACGGCGTCCCGGCCGAGGAGGTCGAGCGCGAGACGCGCATCGCCGAGGAGCAGTTCGCCGACAAGCCGGACAACATTCGCCCGAACATCGTAAAGGGCAAGATCGACTCCTGGCTCAAGGAGGTCGTGCTGCTCAAGCAGGCGCACGTCAACGGCGAGAAGTACGACGGCCAGACGATCGAGCAGATCCGCGCCGCGCTCGCCGCCAGAACGGGCGAGAACATCGTGATCCGCCGCTTCACACGGTTCGCCGTTGGCGACTGATCCTGAACCGGCTGCCGCACCCGCGCCCACCGCATCCGCGGCGGGCGCGGCTCCCGCGTTCAGACGGGTGATGCTCAAGCTGTCGGGCGAGGCGCTGCTCGGCAGTCAGGAGTACGGCGCCGACCCCGAGCGCATCCGCGCGGTCGCCAAGCAGATCGCGCGCGTACACGGTCGGGGCGTCGAGGTCTGCGTCGTCGTCGGCGCCGGCAACATCTTCCGCGGCGTCGCCGCGCAGGCGGCGGGCATGGACCGTGCGACGGGCGACTACATGGGCATGCTCGCGACGCTGCTCAACGCGCTGCCGCTGCAGGACGCGCTCGAGAAGGAAGGCGCGCCGACGCGCGTGCTGTCGGCGATCGCCGTCTCCGAGGTGGCCGAGCCGTACATCCGCCGCCGCGCGATCCGCCACCTCGAGAAGGGCCGTGTCGTGATCTTCGCCGCCGGCACCGGCAACCCGTTCTTCACGACCGACACGGCCGCCGCGCTGCGCGCGACGGAGATGCACGCCGAGGTGATCCTGATGGCGAAGAACGGCGTGCAGGGCGTCTACACGGCCGACCCGGCGCTCGACCCCAGCGCCGAGTTCATCCCCGAGATCACGCACATGGAGGCGGTCGAGCGGCGGCTGCGCGTGATGGACACGACCGCGCTCACGCTCTGCATGGAGAACGAGCTGCCGATCGTCGTCTTCGACATGGGCGACGAGGCGAACATCGACCGGATAGTGTGCGGGGACCGCGTCGGAACCCTGGTGAGGACATGATCGAAGAGCTGCTGCAGGACGCGCGCGAGCGCATGACGAAGTCGGTCGAGTCGACCCGCCACGAGTTCGGCTCCGTGCGCACCGGCCGCGCGACCCCTGCGCTGCTCGACCGCATCATGGTCGAGTACTACGGCGCCTCGACGCCGCTCAGACAGCTCGCCACGATCGGCGCCCCGGAAGCGCGCCTGCTGTCGATCCAGCCCTACGACAAGGGCTCGATCAAGGCGATCGAGAAGGCGATCCTGGAATCCGACGTCGGCCTCACGCCGAACAACGACGGCAACCTGATCCGCCTCGGCATCCCGGAGCTGACGGAGGAGCGGCGCAAGGACCTCGTCAAGGTCGTGCGCAACATCGCCGAGGAGGGCCGCGTCGCGATCCGCAACATCCGCCGCGACGTGATGCACGACCTGCGCGAGCTGCGTGACGCCGGCGAGGCCGGCGCCGACGACGAGCACCGCGCCGAGGGGGAGCTGCAGAAGCTGACCGACGAGAAGGTCGCCGAGCTCGACGGGCTGCTGAAGCACAAAGAGGAAGAGATCCTCGAGGTCTGAGGGACGCGTGGCGCCCTCGGAAGCCGACGAAGCTCGCGCCCGCTACGTCGCCATCATCACGGACGGGAACGGCCGCTGGGCCGAGCAGCGCGGGCTGTCCGTGACGGACGGCCATCGCGCCGGGGCGGAGAACGTGAAGGCACGGCTGCGCGACGCGGTCGACCTGGGGGTGCAGGAGCTGACGATCTACGCCTTCTCGACCGAGAACTGGTCGCGCTCGCTCGAGGAGGTCAAGGCGCTCGTGCGGATGTTCGCGGAGTACATCGATCGTGAGAGCCCCGAGCTGCACGAGGAGGGCGTGCGGCTGCGCTTCATCGGGCGTCGCGATGCGCCGATGCCCGACGAGATCGTCGACCGGATGCAGTGGGCCGAGGAGCTGACCGCCGGCAACGACCGCATCACGTTCTTCATCCCGTTCAACTACGGCGGGCGCGCGGAGATCGTCGACGCCGCGCGCAGCTTCACCGGCACGACGGAGGAGGAGTTCCGCGACCACCTCTACGCGCCGGACATGCACGACCCGGAGCTGGTGATCCGTACGAGCGGCGAGCAGCGGCTGTCGAACTACCTGCTGTGGCAGACCGCGTACTCGGAGTTCGTCTCGCGCGAGGAGCTGTGGCCGGACTTCGACCGCGCCGCGTTCGAGGCGGCGCTCGCCGAGTACGCGACGCGCCGGCGCCGCTTCGGGGGGCGAGTCGCGTGAGCGCCGGCCGCGGCGGGCCGCGCGCGGGAGCTCGCCGCCGCCCGCCACCGAGCGAGAAGCGCTCGCGCCGGCTCGCGCGCCGCAACGGGGGCTCGGACCTCGGCGCGCGCGTGGTCGTGGCGATCCCCGCCGCGATCGCGGTGATCCTCGTCAACGCGGCCGGCGGGATCGTCTGGACGCTCGCGCTGTTCGCGATCGGCTGCCTCTGCCTGCACGAGCTGTACGAGATGCTGAGACCGGTCAGACCGGTGCGGCTCGCCGGCTTCCTCGCGCTCGCCGGCCTGCTGGCGGCGGCGCTTTACGGCACGCAGTTCCAGATCCTGCTCGCGGCGGTCTCGGTGGTTCCGGTGCTGTTCGTGCTGACGGCGTGGGGCCCGAGCCGCGACCAGGCGTCGCTCGCGATGGCGACCACCCTGCTCGGCGTCTACTGGATCGGCTTCGCGCTCGCGCACGCGGTGATGCTGCGCGCGCTGCCGCACGGCAACGCGATCGTGATCGACGTGCTCGTCGGCACGTTCGTCGGCGACACCGGCGCCTACTTCGGCGGGCGCGCGTTCGGCCGCCGCCCGCTCGCGCCGCGCATCTCCCCGAACAAGACGGTCGAGGGGCTCGTGCTGGGGATGATTGCGGCGATCGGCGGCGTGTTCGTCGCCGGCCTCTACCAGGACTGGCTCTCGACGACCGACGCGCTCCTGCTCGGCCTCGGCGTCGCGATCGCCGCCCCGATCGGCGACCTGTTCGAGTCGTTCGTCAAGCGCGACGTCGGCACCAAGGACACCGGCAGAGCGTTCGGCGCCCACGGCGGCGCGCTGGACCGCGTGGACGCGGCGCTGTTCGCCGCGGTCGTCGGCTATTACATCTGGCACGCGTTGGCGTAAGCGACAGGCGGCCGACGGTGGGCACGCCGCGTGCCCACCGTCGCGTCGGCGAGGCCTCAGGCTCCGTAGCGGACGAACGCGCGGCCGAGGAGTATCCCGCCGGCTTCTCTGAGCTGCAGCGTGTCGAACCAGGCTATCCGGCCGCCCGGCGGGTTCGTGAAGGTGACGTCGACGGTGCATGTGGCGCCCGCCGCGATCACCTTCGACGTTTCGCCGGGCTGTGTGAGGCACTGGTTCGTGGCTCCGCCCGGGACCGAGAAGCGGCTGTTGAAGTCCAGTCTCACTCTTTCGACCGTCACCGGTCCTGTCGTTTCATTTCTGAACGTGATCGTCCTCGTTTCGCTGCCGCTATAAACTATGGGGCGGGTCGGGTTTGTGACGGACATCGGCATCGGTATGATGAATATTTGATTCGGAGTTATTTGCAGCCTGCCGCCCGCCGACACTTCTTCACCGCTCGGACACAGGCCGCTCGTGTCTAGTTCTCTGTAGACGACCCATCTCTGTTCGGCCGACTGGATCGTCGATAGCCCCGTTCTGAAGCGTTCGCCTTCCCTCGTGAGCGCGGTCAGCGTCACGAAGTGGCCGAGCGCCTCGCATCTGGCGTGGATGCCGAAGATCGACACGTCGAATAGCAGGTCGACGTTGTACAAGTCGGTTCTGGCTTCGGTGAGGTTCGGTAGCGTGCCCAGCGGCGTGTCGTAGACGATGTCCCACGGGGTTTCCGTCCTCGTCGTCACCGTCCCGCCCGTGCACGAGGAGACGGACGCTCTGGAGGCCGACCCGCCGTAGCCTTCGAACCCGGAGGATGTTGCGAGCGACCCGCTGAGCGACAGGTTGCATGTCACCGTCGCGAGCGGGCTTCTGAAGGTCAGCGCGCCTAGTGACGCGCCGGTTATGGCGCCGGCTCTTTCGACCGTGATGCGTAGGTCCGCGCTCGCGACGGCGATCGTGACCGCCAACGCGATCCCGACGACGGCTCCGGCCAGCGGCAGCTTGATGCGCCCCAGCATGAGTTCCCCCTCTCGGTGCGACGGCTCGATCGCGGGCCGCCGCGATTTGCCGGAAACCAACGTAGCGCTGGAGAAGGCGCATGGCAAGGCGCCCGACGGCGCCCACCTTGAGGTTGCGCAAAGCCTCCCGCCTAGAATCAAGGGCCCAATGTCCCGCCGCCTTCTCATCCTCGGTTCGACGGGCTCGATCGGCACGCAGGCGCTCGACGTGGTCGCGCGGGCGGGCGGCGAGCTGGAGGTCGTCGGGCTGTCGGCCGAGTCGTCGTCGGGCGCGCTCGTGGCGCAGGCGCGCGAGCTGGGCGTCGAGCGGATCGCGCTCGCGGACGCGCATGCCGCCGCGCGCGCCGCGGAGGCGTGGACCGACGGGGAGGTGCTCGCCGGCGCCGAGGGGCTCGTGCGGCTCGTCGTCGAAAGCGAGGCCGACCTCGTCCTCAACGCGCTCGTCGGCTCCGCCGGCCTCGGCCCGACCGTTGCGGCGCTCGGCGAGGGGATCGACCTCGCGCTCGCCAACAAGGAGTCGCTCGTCGTCGGCGGCGAGCTGGTCACGCAGCTGTCGGAGGCGACAGGCGCGCAGATCATCCCGGTCGACTCCGAGCACTCGGCGATCCATCAGCTGCTGGCCGGCGAGTCGGCGGGAACCGTCGACAAGCTCGTCCTCACCGCCTCCGGCGGCCCGTTCCGCGGCCGCTCTGCGCAAGAGCTGCGCGAGGTGACGATCGAGCAGGCGCTCGCCCATCCGACCTGGGCGATGGGCGGCAAGATCACGATCGACTCCGCCACGCTGATGAACAAGGGCCTCGAGCTGATCGAGGCGCATCACCTGTTCGGCACGCCCTATGAGCAGATCGACGTCGTCGTGCATCCGCAGTCGATCGTCCACAGCTTGATCCAGCTGTGCGATGGCGCGACGCTCGCGCACCTCGGCTACCCGGACATGCGCGTGCCGATCGCCTACGCGCTGCACCATCCGGAGCGCGTCGAGCTGCCCGTCAAGCCGCTCGACCTGGCGGCGCTCGGCTCGCTGACGTTCGAGGCGCCCGACCTCGACACGTTCGCCTGCCTGCGGCTCGCACGCGAGGCGGGGGAGGCCGGCGGCACGGCGCCGTGCATCCTCAACGCGGCGAACGAGGTGGCGGTGCACGCCTTCCTGAACGGCCGCCTTCGCTTCCACGAGATCGCCGAGGTGATCGCGCACACGCTCGAGGCGGTCCCGAGCGGGCGGATCCACGCCTTCCAGACGCTCTACGCTGCCGACCGCGACGCGCGCGCGGCGGCGGGTGAGCTGGTCGAGCAGCGGGCGGCAGCGGCATGAGCTGGCTGCTCGCGTTCGCCGGCTTCGCGCTGCTGGTGATCCTGCACGAGGCGGGCCACTTCGCGGCCGCGAAGGCGGTCGGGATGCGCGTGGAGCGCTTCAGCCTCTTCTTCGGCAGACCGCTCGTGTCGTTCAGACGCGGCGAGACCGAGTACGGGATCGGCCCGATCCCGCTCGGGGGCTACGTGAGAATCACCGGCATGAACCCGCGCGAGGAGTTCAGCGACGACGTCGCGGTGCGGGCCTACTACAGACAGCCGGTGTGGAAGCGGATCGTCGTGATCTCCGCGGGGCCGGCGGTCAACCTGCTGCTGGCGTTCGCGATCCTGTGGGCCCTGTTCCTCGCCAACGGCCAGTACGTCGCGACGCATCAGGTCTCGTCCGGAAGACTGGAGCAGCCCGCCGCGCGCTACCTGCAGCCGGGCGATCGGATCGTCTCGGTCGACGGGGCGAGCGGCGACCTTACGGCGATCTCGACGGCGGTGCGACGGCACAAGTGCCTTGGAAGAGTCGTCAACGGGTGCGTCGCCACGACGCCGGCGCACGTCGTGGTCGTGCGCGACGGGAGACGGCTCGCATTCGACATCCGGCCGCGCTACGACGCGAGTCCGGGCATCGGCTTCATGCGCCTCGGCTTCACCTACGACGACCGCCACGAGACGTACGGCGTCGTCTCCGCCGTCGGCGCGAGCGCCAGCGGCATGTGGGACGTCACGACGCGCACGCTGAGCGTCTTCACGCACCTCTTCCAGGCGAGAGACCGCAAGCAGGTCGGCAGCGTCGTCGGCGCCTACCACGTGACGCAGCAGGCGGTCGCGTCCAACGCGACGCAGGCGCTCGAGATCCTCGCGCTGATCTCGCTGTCGCTGGCGATCATCAACCTGTTCCCGTTCCTGCCGCTCGACGGCGGCCACATCTTCTGGGCGCTGGCCGAGAAGGTGCGCGGTCGGGCGATCCCCTTCGCGGTCATGGAGCGCGCGAGCGTGATCGGCTTCGCGCTCGTGCTGATGCTGTTCGTGATCGGCCTCACGAACGACATCGGCCGCCTCCAGCACGGCGGCTGAGCGCGCCCGCCGCTGCGGTATCGTCGGGCTGGCCAGCCAGCCGAACGGACGACGCGGAGGAGACGCAGATGGAGGGCAGCACCGTCGCGCAGGACACGACGCCGGCCGCGGTCGACGCCGCGACGCTCGGCGAGGCGCTGCGGCGCACCGCCGCCGCGCACCCGCACGTCGTCGCCGTGCGCACGCTCGACGACGGCGTCTCGCTGACATGGGCCGAGCTGCGCGAGCGGGTCGACGCGCTCGCGCGCGGGCTCGCGGGCCTCGGCGTCGGGCGCGGCGAGACGGTCGCGCTGATGATGGGCAACCGCCCTGAGTTCCACCTCTGCGACCTCGCGGCCGTGACGCTCGGCGCGACGCCCTTCTCGATCTACCAGACGTTCACCGCCGAGCAGATCGCCTACGTGATCGGCGACGCGGGCGCGCGCGTGGCGATCGTCGAACAGGCGCACCTGGCCGTGCTGCTGGAGGCGAAGCGGGATCTGCCGGCGCTCGAGCACGTCATCGTCGTGGACGGGACCGCGGACGCGGCAGCCGGCACGATCGCGCTTGCCGCGGTCGAGGGCTCGAACGCCGGCTTCGACATCGACGCCGCGCTCGCTGCCGTCTCAACCGACGACGTCGCGACGTTGATCTACACGTCGGGCACGACCGGCCCGCCGAAGGGCGTCGAGCTGAGCCACGCGAACATCTTCGGGGCGGTGCGCACGGTGCAGGAGATCATCGACCTGCCGCTGGGGGCGAAGGTGATCTCGTGGCTGCCCGCGGCGCACATCGCCGAGCGCAACGCGCACCACTACATCCCGCTCGTGTACGCCTGCACGGTCACGATCTGCCCGGATCCGCGCCGCGTCGTCGAGGTGCTGCCGCAGGTCCACCCGACGTGGTTCTTCGCGGTCCCGCGCATCTGGGAGAAGCTGAAGGCGGGTCTGGAGACGATGCTCGGCGCGCAGCCCGAGGAGGCGCGGACGAGGGTCGAGGCGGCGCTCGCGGCCGCGACCGAGGCGGTGCGGCTGCGGCAGCGCGGCGAGCCGGTGTCCGATGAGCTGGCGGCCGCGGTGCGCGCGGCCGACGAGCAGATGTTCAGCGGCCTGCGCACCATGCTGGGGCTCGACGAGGTCGTCACTGTGAACGTCGGCGCGGCGCCGACGCCACCCGAGGTGATCGAGTTCTTCCACGCGATCGGGATCGAGCTGGCCGAGCTGTGGGGCATGTCGGAGACGTGCGGCGCCGGCTCCTGCAACCGCCCGGGCGCGGTGCGGATCGGCAGCGTCGGCCAGGCGACGCCGGGCGTCGAGCTGAGACTCGCCGGCGACGGCGAGCTGCTCGTGCGCGGCGCCTGCGTGATGCGCGGCTACCGCAACCGCCCGCAGCAGACCGCGGAGGCGCTCGGCGCGGACGGCTGGCTGAGCACCGGCGACGTCGCGACGATCGACGACGACGGCTACGTGCGGATCGTCGATCGCAAGAAGGAGCTGATCATCAGCGCGGCCGGCAAGAACATGTCGCCGGCGAACATCGAGGCGACGCTGAAGGCCGCCTCGCCGCTGATCGGGCAGGCGTGCGCGATCGGCGACGGCCGCCCCTACAACGTCGCGCTGATCGTGCTCGACGCCGACTACGCGCCGATGTGGGCGCAGCGCGAGGGGATTCCCGAGCCGCACGACCTCGCGACGCTCGCACGCGACGAGCGCGTGCGCGACGCCGTGCAGGCCGGCGTCGACGCCGCCAACGCGAGACTCGCGCGCGTGGAGGGGATCAAGCGCTTCGCGCTCGTCGAGGGCGACTGGCTGCCCGGCGGCGACGAGCTGACGCCGACGATGAAGCTCAAGCGCAAGCCGATCGGCGAGAAGTACGCCGACGTGGTCGAGGCGCTGTACGCCGGCGATCAGTCGTCGAAGTAGCCGGTGGTCTCCTCGAAGCGCTCGTCGCGCAGCTTGTGGATGTGCACAGCGGCGGGATCGTGCGCCACGGCGTCGTCGGTTCCGATCAGCCGCAGCTCGAGCTGAGGGACAAGGAAGTCGGCGAAGAAGCCCCCGGCCAGCGCGGCACCGTCGTGGTATGCCCGGATCGCGTGCGCGCGGGGAGCGTAGACGTAGAACGCGTTGTCGGCGGCCTCCAGGTCGGCGGCCCAGAACGGCAGCTGCGCGCCGAGCGCTTCGGCCACGGCCGGCGTTTGGTACCACTCGCTGGGGAGGGACCCGATCCGCAGCTTGCCTGGAAGCGGTCGGTGGTCGTCCTCGAACTGGATGCGTCCCAAGGCAAGCAGCGCATGGACGTTGGCGAGCACGAGGAAGTTCTGGAGGATCCGGCGAAAGCGGTTGCGCGGCTCCAGGCCCCACAGCGCGGACGCTTCCATGCCGCGCCACATCGGCGCGATTCGCTCGGCGGCCCGGTCGCGATAGTGGCTGGCGCCCGCGAGGGCCACATCGAACTCATGGATCGCGTCGGCGAGCTCCTCGCCGGGATCGTGTCCTCGCGCCAGCAGCTGCCGGCGCAGGTCGGGCCGGCGTGCGACGAGCAACTCGTACAGGTGGTCGCTGAACGGCGACCAGCGGATCGCCACAGGCTCGCCTCGCTCGATCGCGCGGATCGCCTCGTAGACGCTCACCTCGTCCGGGTTCAGGTCGTCGCGGAACTCGATCACGGCCGCGGTGCCGGCCGGGATGCGGTTGAAGTCCTGCCATCGCACGTCTCGCGGCGGCAGCGGCACCGGTGGTCCCAAGTCCGGCCGTACGACCTCCGGCTGGTTCGTCAGGCGCCGGTAGAGATGCTCGTAACCGTCGTCGGTGCTCAAGTCGTAAAAGGTGCTGCCTTCGAGCAACTCGGGGACGTGCGCGCGATCCGCCTGCTCGAACAGCACGGGCAGGTACTTGACGTTCTTCAGCTCTCGCCGGTACAGGTCGGTGGTCATGATCGCGCCCTCCCACTTGGCACCCTGGCCCGACCCCTCTGGTGCACTGCGCTCGAAGCAGTCGCGGTAAGTCTCCGAGCAGACGACGAGGACGAAGTCGGCAGCGTGGATCGAGCGCTGCATCCACAGTGGCCAGCCCTCGGGCGGCGACAGCTCGTAGCGGTCTATCTCGCAGGCCACGTGCTGGGAGCGCAAGCGGATGCAGAGCCCGAGCACGCGTTCTTTGTGCTCGGGCGAGTCGTGAGAGTAGGAGATGAAGACCCTCGGCGGGGTCGGCGTGGCCTCGTTCACCACCGGAAACCTGACCATGCGTCCTGGCCGTGTCAAGCGGGACGGCTTCGCGTCCGCCGGTTGCGCCGGGCGTCTCGTACACTGAGGGAGATGGCCTCCCAGCGGCAGATCCACGTCGGCTCGGTGCCGATCGGCGGCGGCGCGCCGGTCGCCGTGCAGACGATGACGAAGACGGAGACGGCGGACCTCGCGGCGACGATGGCGCAGATCCACCGCGTCGCCGAGGCCGGGGCCGACATCGTGCGCTGCGCGGTGCCGCGCGAGCAGGACGTCGAGGCGCTCAAGACGATCGTCAGAGAGTCGCCGATCCCGATCATCGCCGACATCCACTTCAACCACACGCTCGCGCTGAAGGCGTTGGACGCCGGCGCGCACTGCGTGCGGCTGAACCCGGGCAACATCGGCGGTCCGGACAAGGTCGCACAGGTGGTCGCGCGCGCGAAGGAGCTGGGGACGCCGCTGCGGATCGGCGTCAACTCCGGCTCGCTGCCCAAGCACCTGCATGCGCTGGAGCGCGAGAACAGCGTCGAGGCTTTGGTCACGGCCGCGGTCGAGTTCGTGGAGCTGATGGAGCGGCTCGAGTTCGACAACTTCAAGGTCTCGATCAAGTCGACGAACGTGCCGAACACGATCGCGTCGAACCGCCTGCTGTCCGAGCGGATCCCGTATCCGCTGCACCTCGGCATCACCGAGGCGGGCACGAAGTGGTCGGGCTCGCTCAAGAGCGCCGTCGGCCTCGGCACGCTGCTCGCCGACGGGATCGGCGACACGATCCGCATCTCGCTCTCCACCTTCCACGCGGAGGAGGAGGTGAAGGTCGCCTGGGAGATCCTCAAGGCGCTGCAGCTGCGCGAGCGCGGCCCGGTGCTGATCGCCTGTCCGACGTGCGGTCGCCTGCAGTTCGACATGGACACCGTCGTGGCCGACATCGAGAAGCGCCTGGAGGCCTACGAGGAGCCGATCGAGGTGGCCGTGCTGGGCTGCGCCGTGAACGGCATCGGCGAGGCCTCGCACGCCGACTTCGGCATCACCGGCGCCAAGAACGAGGGGCTGATCTTCAGCCGCGGCAGAGCGCTGCGCAAGGTCCCGACCGAGCAGCTCGTGGACACGCTGTTCGAGGAGATCGACAAGTTCGTCGGCTCCGGCGCCAAGCGCATCGACATCGACCAGCGCGAGGCCGCCGAGGGGGCAGCCTGGCTGCAGGCGATCGAGGACGAGAACGCGGGGGAGATGACCCCCGAGCGCCTCGCCGCGCTCGAGAAGGCCAAGCAGGCCGAGGAAGCCGACGAGATGTCCGGCGCACTGCTGGAGACCGTCGCCCAGCGCGCGCGCCTCGACGAGGCCGCCTCGCCGACCGCCGGTCGGCGCTTCACGCGGACCTGAGCCGGCGCGGGCGGCGCGGCGCGGCGTTAGCCTCGCGCTCGATGACGCTCGCCTTCGACCGCACCGGCTCCGGGCCGCCGCTCGTGCTGATCCACGGGATCGGCTCGCGGCGCGGGGTGTGGAAGCCGGTCGTGCCGCTGCTCGCGGCCGAGCGGGACGTGCTGACGGTCGACCTGCCGGGCTTCGGGGACTCGCCGGTGCTCGACGAGCCGCCGACGGTCGAGGCGCTCGCGCGGGCGCTCGCGGCGTGGTGGAGGGCGCTGGGGCTCGACAGACCGCACGTCGCCGGCAACTCGCTCGGCGGCGGGATCGTGCTGGAGCTGGCGCGGATGGGCGTGGTGTCCTCCGCGACGGCGCTGTCGCCGGTCGGCTTCTGGAGCCCGGGCGAGGCGCGCTACGGGCGCACGATGCTGCGCGTCACCCACTTCTCGGCCACGCGGCTCAGCCGGCCGATGGCCGCGCTGCTGCGCTCGCCGGCCGGGCGCCAGGCGACGATCGGTCTGATGTACGGCCGCCCCGCGCGGCGCGACCCCGACGAGGCGGTCGCCGACCTCGAGAGCCTCGCCCGCGCGCCCGGCTGGGCGCCGACGCTGCCGCTCACGCGCGCCTACGTCTTCCACGACGGCGACGCGCTGCGGACGCCCGTCACGATCGGCTGGGGCACGCGCGACCGGCTGCTGATCCCGAGGCAGGCCGAGCGCGCCCGCCAGGCGCTCCCGCGCGCCCGGCACGTGCCGCTGCCCGGCTGCGGGCACATCCCGATGAGCGACGACCCCGACGGCGTCGCGGCGCTGCTGCTGGAGGCGAGCGCCTGACCGCACCGCCGCGCGGCGCGCAACTCGCGCGGATGCGCCGGGTTCACTGGTCGACCGCACCGCGCCCGCCCGCGCCGCTACAGTCCCGCGAGTCGCGCGATGTCCCCGCAGGGGATCGCCACCTCGCCGAGAAAGGAACCGACGACGTGATCCCCCGCCGCATCCGCCTTCTGCTGCTCGCTGCGCTGGCCTGCGCGTCCGCCGCGCTGCTCGCGCCCGCGACGAGCGGCGCCTACGTCGTCGGCGTCGCCGACCAGAGCCCCACGCTGTTCGCGAACCCGTACTTCCAGCAGCTCGCGCCCAAGCGCACGCGCTACATCACGCCGTACGACTCGATCTTCAAGCAGCGCGCGACGGTCGACGCGTGGATGAGCGCCGCGCATGCCGCCGGCCTGGAGGTCGTCGTCGCGTTCAACCTGCCGGCCAGCATGAGATGCCCGAACATCGGGCGCGCGAAGGGCTGCAAGCCGGTCAGCACGGCGAGCTACAGACAGGCGTTCCTCGCGTTCCGCAAGCGCTATCCGTGGGTCCGCATCTACCAGCCGTGGAACGAGGACAACAGCCTCACCCAGCCGACCGCCGCCTACCCCGCGACCGTCGTCAGCTACTACAAGATCGTGAAGGCGAACTGCCCGGGCTGCACCGTCCTCGGCGCCGACATCCAGGACCTGCCGAACATGGCCAGCTACGAGCTGCAGGTGCTGAGAGCGTTCAGAGCGGCCCACGTCGCGACGCCGAAGGTGTGGGGGCTGCACAACTACACCGACACGAACCGCTTCCTGCCGGACAAGACCAGCTCGATGCGCAGAGCGGCGAGAGTCTTCCCCGGCAAGATCTGGCTGACCGAGACGGCCGGTCTCTACCGCTTCCAGCCGCAGAACGCGCGGCAGTCGTTCCGCCCGGACCTCGCGCGTCAGAAGAGAGCGATGCAGGCGATCTTCTCGCAGGCGAACCATTACCGCAGCAAGATCGACCGTGTCTATCTCTACCAGTGGTTCGCGCCCTTGGCGTCCAACCGCTGGGACTCGGCGATCCTCGACGCCCACGGCCTGCCGCGGCCGGTGTTCAACGTGCTGGTGCAGAACAGATCGCTGTTCCGGTAGTGACGTCGCGCGCAGACCGCCGCTCGCGGCGGTCGCAGCGCGAAACAGCCATACTTCGCGCGCGATGACGCGCCTGTCCACCTACCTGCTGCCGACCGAGAAGCAGGCCCCCGCCGACGCGGAGGCGATCTCGCACAAGCTGATGGTGCGGGCCGGGCTGGTGCGCCAGCTCGGCGCCGGGCTGTGGACGTGGATGCCGGCCGGCTGGCGGATCCAGCAGCGGGTCCAGGCGATCCTGCGCGAGGAGATGGACGCGATCGGGGCGCAGGAGATGCTGATGCCGGTGCTCAACCCGGCCGACCCGTGGAAGCGCTCCGGCCGCTACGACATCGTCGAGCTGCTCAAGCTGCAGGACCGCAAGGGCGCCGACATGGTCCTCGCGATGACGCACGAGGAGATCGTCACGACGCACGTGGCGCAGGTCGTGCGCTCCTATCGCGACCTGCCGCTGATCCTCTACCACCTGCAGACGAAGGAGCGCGACGAGCCGCGCCCGCGCGCCGGCGTGCTGCGGACGCGCGAGTTCACGATGAAGGACGCCTACTCGTTCGACCGCGACGAGGAGGGGCTGAACGCCTCCTACGAGAAGCACATCGCCGCCTACGACCGCATCTTCGACCGCACCGGCCTGGAGTGGTACCGCGTCGAGTCCGACGTCGGGATGATGGGCGGCTCCGGCGCGCACGAGTACATGGCGCCGTGCGCGGCAGGGGAGGACGCGGTCGCGCTCGCGCCCGGCTACGCGGCGAACGTCGAGGTCGCCAGCGCCGAGCCGCAGCCCGTGCAGCTGCCGGCGCCGCTCAGCGCGCCGCAGGAGGTCCACACGCCCGGCCTGACGACCGTCGAGGAGGTCGCCGGCAACCTTGGCGTCCCCGCCGGCGCGCTGCTGAAGGCCTACCCGGTGATCGCCGAGGGGCGCGGGCTCGTGCTCGTGGTCGTGCGCGGCGACCACCGCGTCAACGAGATCAAGCTGCGCAACGCGCTCGGCGCCGACTGCCGCCCGGCCGGCCCCGAGGAGTTCGCGCAGAAGATCGGCCCCGCCGGCTTCATCGGCCCGGTCGGCGCGAACGCGCCCGTGCTGCTCGACGCGGCCGTGACCGACGGCGGCTACGTGACCGGCGCCAACCGTGCCGACTTCCACCTGCGCGGCGTGGAGCCGGGCCGCGACTTCGCGTTCGAGCGCGCCGACGTGCGCACGGTCGAGGCGGGGGACACCGTCGGCGGCCAGGCGATCCGCATCGAGACGGCGATCGAGCTGGCGAACATCTTCAAGCTCGGCACCCGGTACTCCGAGCCGCTCGGGGCCACCTACCTCGACGAGGCGGGCGTCTCGAAGCCGATCGTGATGGGCTCCTACGGGATCGGGCCGGCGCGCATCGCCGCCGCAGCCGCCGAGCAGCAGGCCGACGAGGCCGGCATCGCGTGGCCGCGCGCGCTCGCGCCGTTCGACGTCGAGCTCGTCGGGCTCGGCAGAGCCGGAACCGAGGAGCAGGCTTACGCCGACACGCTCTACGAGGAGCTGCGTGAGCTCGGCGCCGACGTGCTCTACGACGACCGCGACCTCGGCCCCGGGCAGAAGTTCGCCGAGGCGGAGCTGCTCGGCTGCCCGCTGCGGGTGACGGTGGGCAAGCGCACGCTGTCCGGCGGCGAGCTGGAGCTGCAGGTGCGCCGCGGCCGCGAGACGCGCGGCGTGCCGCTCGAGGGGGCCGCCGAGGCGGTGCTCGAGCTGTGGCGGACGCTCCCGTAGAGAAGCGCCCGCTGACGGCGCGCCGCCTGCTCGGGCTCGACCGCTCCGGGCCGCCGCCGGCCGCCACGCTCGCCGGCGCGCCGCTCAACCCGTGGACGATCCCGAACGCGATCGGCTTCGCGCGGCTCGCGCTGATCCCGGTCTTCCTCGTCGTCGCGCTCTCCAGCGACGACGGCGTCGGCGCGCCGCAGGCGATCCTCTTCGCAGTCATCGGCTGGGGCGACTACGCCGACGGGATGGCCGCCCGCATCACGCGCCAGTACAGCCGCCTCGGCGCGCTGATGGACCCGGTTACCGACCGCCTGCTGGTGATCTGCGGCGTCGTCGTCAACTGGCACTTCTGCCTGCTGCCGCGCTGGGCGCTCGCCGTGCTCGTCGCGCGCGAGCTGCTGATGCTCGTGATCGGCCGCTACGGGCTCAAGCGCGGGGTGGACCTGCGCATCAACTGGCCCGGCCGGCTCGCCGTCGCGCCCGTGATGGGCGGCCTGTTCTTCCCGCTGTGCGGGCTGCAGACGCTCGGCGAGGTGCTGCTGTACGCCGGCCTCGCGCTGGCCCTCGTCGCGACCGCGCTGTACGTGCGCGACGGCTTGCGCACGATGCGTGAGGCTAGACCCTCAAGCTGACGTTGAGGTTATGGCCGCGCGCGGCTATACTCGCGCGTCCCGCCAGTGAGGAACGGAGACCCAGCGTGACGATGGACACCTTCCCGGACCTCGGCTCCCTGACCGATCAGGAGCTGAAGGACCTGATTCAGCAGCTCACCGAGGAGGAGCTGGAGATCTCCTACAAGCGCCGGATCCTGCACGGCAAGATCGACATCCTGCGCGCCGAGCTCGTCAACCGCCTGCGCAAGAAGCACGAGGGCGGCGAGGACGTCTTCTCCGGCGCCGACGTCGAGAAGCTGACGAACATCCTCGCGGGCCGCGGGCCCAAGCTGGACGAGGAGTAGCCGGCCGGGCTTCACCGCCCACCGGAGGACCCGTGGCGCTCCACTGCCCCGAATGCGGCTTCGCGAACGCCGTCGGAGCCAACTACTGCCAGAAGTGCGGTGCGTTCCTGGCCGTCTCGGAGGGGACAGGCGCCGAGACGACCGCGACCTACCGCATCGGCGAGACCGGCGAGATCGAGCCGGTCGTGCTCGAACAGGTCGTCGCGCGCGGCGCCGCGCTCGTGATCCGCTCCGGCGGCGGACGCGCGGGCGAGAGCTTCGCGATCGACGGCGAGCGCCTGTCGATCGGCCGCCGCCCCGACAGCGACGTGTTCCTCGACGACGTGACCGTCTCGCGCGACCACGCGCTGCTCGTGCGCCGCGGCGACGACTGGTACCTCGACGACTGCGGCTCGCTCAACGGCACCTACGTCAACCGCACGCGGATCGAGTCCCACCGCCTGCAGGACGGCGACGAGCTGCAGGTCGGCAAGTACAAGCTCGCCTATCTGGCTCGCTGACGATGCCTCCGCCCGCATCGGACACCGAGCTGGACCCGGCCGCCGTCTCGCACGACGCCGAGACCGAGGCGGTCGAGGCCGCGGACGCGCCTGAGGCCGCTCCGCGCGTGCGGCAGAAATCGCTGACGATCGGCGCCGTCTGCAAGGCGATCAGACAGGAGTTCCCCGACATCTCGATCTCGAAGATCCGCTACCTCGAGGATCAGAAGCTGCTCACGCCGCGCCGCACGCAGGGCGGCTACCGCCTCTATACGCAGAACGACGTCCAGCGGCTGCGCACGATCCTGCGATTGCAGCGCGACGAGTTCCTGCCGCTGCGCGTGATCCGCCAGGAGCTGGCGGGCGGGCGCACGGACGGCGAGACGGCGCCGGAGCGGGCCTCGCAGAGACCGGACATCCGTCACCTGCGTCGTACGGCCGTCGCGGTCAAGGGCCCGGGCGCGGTCTACTCGCTCGACGACGTCGTCGAGGAGACGGGCGCGGCGCCGAGACTCGTGCAGGAGCTGGAGGAGTTCGGCGTCATCAGAGGCGAGCCGCGCGCCGGGGTGCGCTATTACGACGAGACGGAGCGCGAGATCGTGCGCGCCGTCGCCGAGCTGGCGCGCTACGGCGTGGCCGGGCGCAACCTGCGCGTCTTCCGCACCTCCGCCGACCGCGAGGCCGCGCTGCTGCAGCAGATCCTCGCGCCGGCGTTGAGGTCGCGCAATCCGGAGCGGCGCAGAGAAGCGGTCGAGACGCTCGAGAACCTCGCCGCCGTCGCGACGTACCTCAAGCACCTGCTGCTGATACGCGACCTGCGCAACATCGCGGGCTGAGCTTCTAGTCTCCGGCGCGGTGCCGACGACGCGCGTCAGCCGCACGCTCGCGGCCTCGCCCGACGCGGTGTGGGCCGTGCTCGCCGACCCCTGGCATCAGGCGCGCTGGTGGCCGCGTGTCGTGCGGATGGAGGCGGTCGAGCAGGAGCGCTTCACGCAGGTGCTCGGCACGGCGGCAGGCAGAGGCGTGCGCGCCGACTACCGCGTGCTCGAGCGCGAGGAGCTGCGCCGCCTGGCGTGGGAGCAGGAGCTGGCCGGCACGCCCTTTCAGCGGCTGTTGGCGGAGGCGGTCACCACGGTCGAGCTGGCGTCCGCGGACGGCGGCGCGACGACGGTGACGATCGAGCTGCGCCAGCGGCTGCTCGGCTGGTCGCGGCTGGCACCGTTCCTGTTCAAGCGGGCGGCGCGCAGACAGCTCGCTGAGGCGCTCGCGGCGCTGGACGGCCTGCTCAGCCCGTCGGTCTGAGCGCGCCGCTGAGGACCACGGTGCCAGGCGTCGTCGGCACGGCGGTCACGCCCTCGCGCGTGACGAGCAGTGTGCCGTAGCCGGCGAGGTCGAGGCCTCTGGGCAGCGAGGAGCTGACGGTGAAGGTGCCGGCCGAGGTGACCTTGGACGGGACGAAGCCGAGGAATCTGCTTCCGGCGGAGCCCTGCAGCCAGATCGCGTAGTTGTCCTGCGCGCCGTTGGCCGGGAGTCTCGCCGCCTCGACGGCCAGCAGGCGGCTGCCGTTCGCCGACTGCTGCACGATGCCGGCGCCGATGGCTCTGCCGCCGGCGGGCGCTCTGAGGACCGCGGCTGCGACCGGTCTGGCAGCCGGCGCTCTGCTCGCGGCGGTGGTCGTCCCGTTCGTGCTCGTCGACGGCTGCGGGCTCGTGTTCGCCTGTGTCTGTGCGGTGCCGGTCGCGGCGGGTCTGCCGCCGTCGCCGCCGCCGATCAAGACGATCGCCAGCACGATCGCGAGCGCGGCCGCGCCGGCGATCAGGATCGCGCCGCCGAGGCGCGAGGGGCGCGGGCCGTTCGGTCCGCTCGGCGGGGCGGGGGCACTGCCCGGAGGGCTCGGCGGTGTGGTGCCGCCGGGCGTCGGCGCGGCCGGCGCCGAGGCTGGCGCTGCCGCGGGAATCGGCGCGGGCGCCACTGCTGCGACGGCGGCCGGCTGCGGTGTTACGGGCGCCGGCGCGACGGGGGCCGTAGCCAGCGCGGTCGCGACCTCGGCGTGCGCGGCACTGCCGTTCGTCGCGGGCGCGACGGCGGACGCGGGCACCTCGGGCAGCTCCTCGCGCGCGATCGGCGCGAGCCGCTCGCGCAGCGCCTGCGCCCAGCGACACGCTGCGGGCGACTCGCCCAGCTCGGCGAACGCGACGATGCGCTCGCCGTCGTCGAGCTGGCCGAGCATGTAGTCGACGATGCGGCCGCGCGTCGCCTCGTCGACCTCGCCGGTGCCCGGCAGGCCGAACGCCGCGGTCCCGGCGACCGCGCGCTCGCGCACCGCGGCGGCGTCGAGCTTCAACGTCGCCGCGAGGTCGCCGTAGCCGCGACCCTGCACGAGGATCAGCTGCAGGACGGCGCGCTGGTCGGGGGGAAGCGTCTCCAGGCCGCTCACTGCCATCAAGCGTAGAGGACGGCGGCGCTCGGCCGGGTCGGTTCGCTCTATCGTTGCACGCCGTGAGCGCCGAGCCCCAGCCCCCGACGTTCGACGCGCTCATCGGCATGCACGACGTGCGCGTCGCCGACGACGGCTCGATCACCGCGACCGTCCCCGTCAGACCGGAGCTGAAGCAGCCGTTCGGGCTCGTCCACGGCGGCGTGTTCGCCGCGGTCGCCGAGTCGCTCGCCTCGATGGGCACGTTCATCGGCGTGCACGAGCAGGGCATGCACGCGATGGGCCTGTCGAACAGCACGAGCTTCCTGCGCCCGATGTTCGACGGCACGATCCACGCCACGGCGCGGCCCTTTCACAGAGGCAGAACGACGTGGCTGTGGGACGTCGAGATCCGCGACGACGACGACCGCCTGTGCGCGACGACGCGCATGACGATCGCGGTGCGGCCCGCGAGGACGTAGTTTCGCGCTCCGGTCACCGCAAGCGGCGACCTGCGCGCGACGTCACCCTCCGTATCTGTTCGTGATCGGTACGCGGCGGTCGCGGCCGAAGGCGCGGCTGGTGACCTTGATGCCCGGCGGGGCCTGGCGGCGCTTGTACTCGGCGCGGTCGACGAGCGCGATCACGCGGTCGACGTCGGCGGCGTCGAAGCCGCGCAGCAGCAGCTGCTCGCGCCCGAGGTCGTCCTCGACGTAGGCGTCGAGGATCGGATCGAGCACGGCGTAGGGGGGCAGCGAGTCCTCGTCGCGCTGGTCGGGGCGCAGCTCGGCGCTCGGGGCACGGTCGATGATCGACTGCGGGATCCGCTCGGGGCGGGCGGGATCCGATTCGTTGACGTGGCGTGCCAGCTCGTAGACGACCGTCTTCGGGCAGTCCTTGATGACGGCGAGGCCGCCGGCGAGGTCGCCGTAGAGCGTCGAGTAGCCGACGGACATCTCCGACTTGTTGCCAGTCGCGAGCACGAGCCAGCCGAACTTGTTGGACAGCGCCATCACGAGGTTGCCGCGGATGCGCGCCTGCACGTTCTCCTCGGCGAGGCCGGGCTCGGTGCCCTCGAAGACCTCGGCGAGGGCGGCGTCGTAGGCGCGCATCGCCGGCTCGATCGGCAGCTCGAACAGCTCGACGCCGAGGTGCTTGGCGAGCGTGCGCGCATCCGACTGAGTCTCCTCCGACGAGTACGGCGACGGCATCACGACGGCCGCGACGCCGTCGGGGCCGAGCGCGTCGGCGGCGATGCAGACGACGAGCGCGGAGTCGATCCCGCCGGAGAGGCCGAGCACGACACGTCTGAAGCCGTTCTTGGCGACGTAGTCGCGCAGGCCGGTGACGAGCGCGCCGTAGACCTCGGCAGCGGGCGCGAGCAGCGGCGCGATCGCGCCGCCGACGTGGTCCTCCGGAGTGCCGCCGGAGGCGGGCTGCGGGAGTGCGAGGCGCGCGAGCGTCGGCACCGCCTCGCGCGCCTCGCGCGCCGGTGCACGCTGGCGCGCGTCGCGCAGCCGCTGCGTCTGCGCCGCCTCCACGTCGACCGTCGCGAACAGCAGCTCCTCGGTGAACTGGCCCGCGCGCGCGATCGTCTCGCCGTCGTGGTCGAGCACGAGCGAGTGGCCGTCGAAGACCAGCTCGTCCTGCCCTCCGACGAGCGCGCAGAAGGCGATCGCGCAGAGGTTGTCGCGCGCGCGCTGGGCGAGCATCCGCTCGCGCTCCAGGCCCTTGCCGCGGTGGTAGGGCGAGGCGGAGACGTTGACGATCAGCGTCGCGCCGGCGCGCGCCTCGGTCGAGGCCGGCGGCCCCGGCTCCCAGATGTCCTCGCAGATCGTCAGGCCGACCTTGTGCCCGCCCAGCTCGATCAGCGCGGGTCCGGTGCCGCTCTGGAAGTAGCGCTGCTCGTCGAAGACGCCGTAGTTGGGCAGGTGGACCTTGCGGTACACGGCCTGCACGGCGCCGTCGGCGAGCACCGCGAGCGCGTTGTAGACGTCGTCCTCGCGCTCGGGGAAGCCGACGAGCGCGACGATCCCGGTCGTCGCGGCGGCGATGCGGTCCAGCGCCGCGCGCGCGTCGCGCAGGAAGTGCTCCTTCAGCAGCAGGTCCTCGGGCGGGTAGCCGGTCAGCGCCAGCTCGGGGAAGAGGACGAGCTGTGCGCCGCCGTCGCGGGCGTGGCCGATCGCGTCGAGGATCGCCCGCTCGTTGCCGGCGATGTCGCCCACGACGGCGTTCATCTGGCAGAGCGCGATGCTCAGGGGGCCGCTCGACGGTGCCATGGGCGGAGATCATCGCAACCGCCGATGCGCGATGACGGGCGCCCGCGTGCAGGCGCCGCGCGCTCAGCCGCTGCCGCTGCGCCCGAGCCAGTAGTTCGCGAACTGCGAGAGCGCCGGGTCCGAGGCGCTCGGCGTGCGCAGCTCGCGCCGCCAGGCGAGCGCGGTCACGCCGTCGGTGCCCGGCTGGTAGCCGAGGATCACGGCGGCCCCGTTGGCCGCGAGCACCGGGTCGAACGAGCCGCTGACCTGCTGCTGCAGCGCGCGCAGCGCGGGCGGCGGCGCGCCGGTTCCGCCGTAGAGCAGCACGACGTCGCCGACCTGGAGCGCGTGCAGGAGCTGGTCCTCGCTCAGCCGCGTGCCGTCTCGCAGGATCCGCGCGGGCGTGCGTGCGCTGCGCTGGTCGGCGACCGGCTGGCCGGGCCCCTGCGAGGCGTTCGTCGCGTTGGGCACCTGCGAGGTGTCGCGGCCCTCGAAGAACAGCAGCACCAGCACGAAGCCGCCGATCGCGACGAGCAGCGTCAGCAGCCCGACGCCGATGCGGCGCAGGCGGTTGTGCGACGGTCTGGGGGAGGGGCTGGCGGACTCCATGGACGGTGACGTGGACGATGCCACGCCGGGCCGACGGAGCGTCAGCTCGCCGTGCCTGCCTGCGCCGCGAGGCGGCCGTTGCTGCTCGGCGTGCGGCGCCGCGCGCCGCGTCTGCGGCCGCCGCGTCGCGGCGGCAGGCCGGCGGCGACGGCCAGCTCGTCGAGCGCTTCGGCGAGCTGAGCGGCGAGCAGCTCGAGGTCGGGGAGCGCGTCGAAGTCGGCGTTGAGCCCGAAGGCGAGCGTGCCGTCGTAGCTCATGATCGCGATCCCCAGCGCGAGGTTCTGGGCGAGCGGCACCATCGGGTAGATCGCGCGCATGCGGCGCCCGAGCACGAACAGCGGGAACTGCGGGCCGGGCACGTTCGTGACGACGAGGTTGAAGTAGCGCTGGCGCGCCTGCAGCCGCGCCGCCTGCGCCATCACGGTCGGCGGCGCGAAGCCGGTCAGCTCGGTCAGCAGGCGCGCGCCGACCGCCTGGTGGGACTCCTTCAGCCCCTCCATCTCGCCGCGGACCAACGCGAGCCGCTCGATCGGGTCTGTCTCGCCGACCGGCAGGCTCGCCCACACGGCCGCGACCTGGTTGCCGAGCGCGCCGCGCGCCTCCTCGCTGCGCACCGAGACGGGGATCATCGCGCGCAGCAGCAGGTCGATCGTCGGGTGCCCGTGCGCCCGCAGGTAGCGGCCGAGGCCGCCGGCGACGGTCGCCAGCACGACGTCGTTGACGGTCCCGCCGAGCGCGTTCTTGATCGCCTTGATGCGTTCGAGGTCCTCCTCAGCCCAGGTGAAGCGGCGGTGCGGGCCGATCGGCACGTTGAGCGGGCTCGGCGGGGCGCTGCGCGCGCCGGGCAGCGTGAACGAGCCGACGGCGGTCAGGTCTCCGAGCAGCTCCTTCGCGACGCGGCGCGGCCGGCTCACGAGCGAGCGCATGCCGCGCACGACCTCGGCCGGCACCGTCGCGCGCTCCAGCAGCGCGTCAGCCAGCAGCTGCGCGCCGCTCGGCAGCGGGCGCGGGACCCACGGCTGCTCGGGCCCGGGCGTCGGCGCCGGGTCGGCCGTCACGTCGAACAGCACCGTCGTGATGTCGACGCCGGAGATCCCGTCGACGAGCGCGTGGTGGGTCTTGGCGAGGATCGCGAAGCGGCCGTCTTCGAGCCCCTCGACCAGCCACAGCTCCCACAGCGGCTTGTTGCGGTCGAGCTGCTGCGAGAAGGCGCGTCCGGCGAGGTGCTTGAGCTGCTCGTCGCTGCCCGGCGGCGGCAGCGCGTGGTGCTGCACGTGGTAGCGGGTGTTGAAGTGGGGATCGTCGACCCACACGGGGCGACCTTGGCCGAACGGGACGAACGCGAGCCGCTGGCGGTAGCGCGGCACGAGGTGCAGGCGCGCCTCGACGTGCCCGACCAGCTCGTCGTGCGTCGGCGGCGGCCCGTCGAACACCATGCAGGACGCGACGTGCATGTGCGTCGCAGCGTCGTGCTCCAGATGCAGGAAGGAGCTGTCGAGCCCCGTGAGGCGGTCGCGGTTGGCCACGCAGCCATTGTGGCAGGCCGTGGAAGTGTGAGATCGAGCACATTCGCGGGCCGCGCGACCCTGTTACCCTGCCTGGGTCATCGACTTGCCGAATCGTCGCTGCCCGGTGTGGCGACGAGCGGGGGAACCATCGCCAGGCGTGAGTGCGAGCGCTCGGCTGGGGCGAATCTGCGGCTGCTGCCGCAGTAGCGCGATTGTCGCGCCTTCATTCACTGTGAATGCAGGCGCAATCAAGGCAGTTTCGCGAGCCCGACAGCTAACCCCGTAGGCGCGGTCGAACCGAAGGAGGCACGACCTGTTGCGCTCGCAACGAGCGAGTCGCATCGCGCCGCGGCATGCCGCGATCGGTGCACTCGCACTTGGAACGACCCTGTCCGTCACGGCGCTCGCGTTCGCAAAGCCCTCGCACGCGCCTGGATCGTCCACCGTCCCGCCCGCCCCGGTGCTGCGGGACCCGACCCTGCGACTCGGCCAGCGCGCCGACCTGCGCGGGCGCTTCCCGGCGGCTGACGCCGGTCGCAGCGTCGCGTTGCAGTACGCGCCGCGCGGCGCGCGCTGGCGGCCGCTCGACACGACGACGCTCGACGCCGGCGGCCGCTACCGCTTCAGCGTGCGCCTGGAACGCTCGGGCGCGCTGCGGATCGTGCTGCTGCCCGAAGGCGCTGCTGCCGCGGCGGCCGTCGCGCCTGCCGAAGCGTCGCCGACCAGCCGCGCCCTGCGGGTCGCCGTCGCCGGCCGGCTCGTCGTCGGCCAGCGCAGCTTCGACGTGCACGCCGGCGGGGCCGCGGAGGTGCGCGGGACGCTGCTGCCGCGCACGCATGGGCGCCGGATCGTCGTCGAGGCGGGCTCCGGCGGCCGCTGGCGCGTCGTCGCGCGCGCCCGCACGCGCGCCAACGGCCACTTCGACGCGCACGTCGTCGCCGGCGGCGCCGGTGCGCAGAAGCTGCGCGTGCGCTTCGCGGGCGACAGCCGCAACGCCGCCACGCGCGCCGGCGCCGGAACGCTGCGCGCGTTCCGCCCGACGCTCGCGTCGTGGTACGACCTGTACGGCGGCGCGCTCGCGTGCGGCGGAACCCTCGGCTACGGCACGCTCGGCGTCGCGAACAAGACGCTGCCGTGCGGCACCCAGGTGACGCTGCGCTACCGCGGCCGCGAGGTCACGGTCCCCGTGATCGACCGCGGGCCGTACGTCGGCGGGCGCGAATGGGACCTGACGGGCGCGACGGCGCGCCGGCTCGGGTTCGACGGCGTCGGCGTGGTGTGGAGCACGCGGTAGGCGCCAAGTCCGCACGCGAACACATGTTCGTGTGATCTGACCGGCCGGCGGCGTACTCTCGGAGCTGCATGTCCGAGGGTTCGCCGCCCGCCGCCGCCGATCTGGTGCCCGCGCCCAAGCGCGTGATCGCGCACCTCGACTGCGACGCGTTCTACGCGTCGGTCGAGCTGCTGCGGCGCCCCGAGCTGCGCGGAAAGGCGGTGATCGTCGCCGGCTCGGGGCCGCGCGCGGTCGTCACGACCGCCTCCTACGAGGCGCGCAGATACGGCGTCGGCTCCGCCATGCCGGCGTCGCGGGCGCGTCGCCTGTGCCCGCACGCGATCGTCCTGCCGCCCGACTTCGAGGCCTACCGTGCGGCCTCGCGGGCCGTCTGGGAGATCGTGACCGAGCGGCTCGGCCCGCTTCAGCACCTGGGCCTCGACGAGGCCTATGCCGACCTGACGGGTGTCGAGAAGCCGCTGCGCGTACTGCGGGAGCTGGTCGCGGATGTGCTTGAGCGGACCGGCATCTCGCTGTCGGTCGGCGTCGCGCCGAACCGCCTGATCGCGAAGATCTGCAGCGACCTCGGCAAGCCGAGAGGGTTCGTCGCGATGGGGCGCGAGGAGGCTGCCGAGCGCTTCGCGAGCGACCCGCCGAGCCGGCTGCCGGGGATCGGCCCGAAGACGGCCGAGCGCCTGCGCGAGCACGGCATCGCGACGATCGGCGCGCTGCAGCGGATGCCGGAGGCCGCGCTGGCCGCGCGCTTCGGCGCACGTCACGGCCGCGAGCTGCACGCGAGGGCGTGGTTCCACGACGACTCGCCGGTGAGCACCGATCGCGTGCTGAAGTCGCGCTCGAACGAGCGCACCTTCGACGAGGACATCGCGTCGCTGCCCGAGCTGGAGGAGATCCTGCAACGGCTCGCGCGCGAGCTGTGCGAGGGGCTGGCGAGACGCGGCAGGCGCGGCCGCACGATCGGCATCAAGGTGCGCCTCGACGACTGGACGAACGTGACGCGGGCGCGCACGCTCGACGCGCCGACGTGCGATGTCGAGCTCGTCACGAGCGTCGCCCTGGAGCTGCTGCGCGCCTACGCGCCGCCGCGTCCGGTGCGGCTGCTCGGTGTGCGGATGGCCTCGTTCGCCGACGACCGGGAGGGTCCCGTGCCGGTGCCCGCGAGCGCCGATCAGCTCGCGCTGCCGCTCGCCTGATGTGCGAGCGCTGACGCGCCGGAACGCAGTCCGTTTAGATCGCCGTCCGTGTGGTAGTTGTATGTGCACCGATGTCGTTGGTCGTGACCGAGTACACCGATCCCGCTTGCCCTTGGGCCTGGTCCGCCGAGCCGATGCGCTGGCGCCTGCGCTGGCTCTACGGCGACGGGCTCGACTGGCGCCTGCGGCTGATCGGCCTCTCGAGCGATCCCGACGAGTACGAGCGGCGCGGCTTCACGCCCGAGCGCATGGCCGCCGGCTTCGCGTCGTTCGCGCGCAGATACGGCATGCCGCTGGAGACGACGCCGCGCCCGCGGCTCGGCGCGACGCTGCCGGCGTGCCGCGCGGTCGTGGCCGTGCGCCTGCACGCGCCCGGGCGCGAGGAGGCGCTGCTGCGGCGCCTGCGCGTGCACGCGATGACGCGCGCCTGCGCGGTGCTCGACGACCCGCTCACGCTCGCGCGCGCCGCCAGAGAGTGCGGCATCGAGCCGGCGGCGCTGGAGCGCTGGTGCGCAGATCCGGCGGTCGAGCAGGCGCTGGCGGAGGACATGGCCGCCGCTCGCGCGCCCTCGCCGTCGGGCCTGGCGCTGCGGCACAAGCTGGCCGAGGTGCCGGGCGGCGGCTGGCGCTACACGGCGCCGTCGCTCGTCTTCTCGCGCGCGGATGGCGCGGCGATCGACGTGCCCGGCTTCCAGCCGGCGCTCGCCTACGAGGTCGCCGTCGCGAACCTCGACCCGGCGCTCGCGCGCAGCGAGCCGCCCGACAGCGTCGAGCAGCTGCTCGCGTGGGCCGGCGAGCCGCTCGCGACGCAGGAGGTCGCCGTCACGATGGGGATCGAGTGGGAGGAGGCCGCCGCTGCGCTGGAGGATTCCGACGCCGTCGCAGAGCCGGCCGGCAGCGACCGCTTCTGGACGCTCGCGTCCGCGACGACGGCCCTGCAGGCCGCGTAGTTTCAGTACAGCGCCGCGGCGAGGCGCCGGCGCGCGTCGCGCGCGAGCGGGTGCTCGACGCCGAGCTCGTCGAGCACGCCGACGACGACCTTGCGGATCTCGTCCTTCGCGCCGTCGGCGCTCGGCAGCGCCGCGATCAGCAGGTCGAGCGCGCGCTCGTGGTCGCCGGCGTCGAGCGCGGCGAACGCGTCGCCGAGATCGGGCGTGCCGGCCTGCTGGAGCTTGATGCGCGAGGCGAGGCCGGCGCCGCCGAAGTCCCCGGGCGCGCGGTCGAGCAGCTCGAGCGCCTCGTCGTCCTCGCCGCGCGCGTGCAGCAGGCGGGCGAGCGGAACGAGCGCGTCGGCGCGGTTGGGCTCCAGCTCGAGCGCCTTGCGCAGCGAAGCCTCGTCGCCGACGGCGGCGAGCGTCTCGGCCTCGGAGGGGACGAGCCCGTCGAGGAAGCGGTCGACCTGCGCGCGCGGCTGCGCGCCGGTGAACTCGGCGGCGATGCGGCCGTCCTTGAACGCCTTGACGGCGGGAATCCCCTGGATCCCGAAGGCCTGCGAGATCGACGGGTTTCTGTCGGTGTCGAGCTTGGCGAGCGCGATCTTGCCCTTGCGCGCGGTTACCGCCTGCTCCAGCACGGGCGTGAGCTGGCGGCACGGCCCGCACCACTCGGCCCAGAAGTCGACGACGACCGGCATCGTGCGCGAGCGGTCGACGACCTGGGCCTCGAAGTCCTGTTCGGTGACGTCGAAGATCATGTCCGATGAGGGTAGTGATACGACTCCGTCGATGACCGAACGGATCGTTGTGCGCGATGGGGTGGAGCTGGCGGTCGAGGAGGCCGGGCCGGCGGACGGGATCCCGGTCGTGCTGCTGCACGGGCTGACCGCGACGCGCCGTTACGTCGTGATGGGCTCGAAGGCGCTGGAGCGAGGCGGACACCGCGTCGTGTCGTATGACGCGCGCGGGCACGGCAGATCGTCGCCGGCGCGCTCGTACCGCTACGAGGATCTCGCCGCCGACCTGCTGGCGGTGATGGACGGGTGCGGCCTGGACCGTGCTGTGCTCGCGGGCGCCTCGATGGGCGCGCACACGCTGCTGCGCGTCGCGCTCGACGCGCCCGAGCGGGTCGCGGGCATCGTCGCGATCACGCCCGCGTTCGACCCGGACGTGCCGGCGGACCTCGAGCGCTGGGACGACCTCGCGCACGGTCTGCGGCGCGGCGGGGTCGAAGGCTTCGTCGAGGCGTACCGGGTCGAGGACGAGGTGCCGGAGGGGTGGGCCGAGACCGTGCGGACCGTGCTGCGCCAGCGGATGGCGCAGCACCAGCACCTCGGCGCGGTCGCCGACGCGCTGCAGGCCGTCCCGCGCTCCCAGCCGTTCGCCGCGATCTCCGAGCTGGCCGCGATCGCCGTTCCCACGGTCGTCGTCGCGAGCCGCGACGAGGCCGACCCCGGCCACCCGCTCGCCGTCGGCGAGGCCTACGCCGCCGCGATCCCCGGCGCCCGCCTCCTGACCGAGGAGCCCGGCAGATCCCCGCTCGCCTGGCAGGGCGGCCAGCTGTCGCGGGCGATCGCGGAGCTGGCGAGGGAAGCGCGATAGCCTGGCCGAATGGCTCAGCCGGTCGATGACGCGAGACGCCAAGAGCTGATCGAGCTGCTCCAGCAGGTCATGAAGCCCGAATACGTGCCCGTCTGGCTCGATCGGCGGGTGCCGGTGCTCGACTACGCGACACCGAACGAGCTGCTCGCTCGTGGTGAGTACCAAGTTGTCGCGGAAGTCGTGTCCGGCCTGCTCTACCCAGGCTGCACATGAGTCGTCTCGCGCGGTAGCGGGCCCGTGTCGTTGCACGACTTCCACGCGCTCCCGCCCGACTTGCCCGTTCCGGTCGACGACGGCGCCGCGGACCATCTACCGGGGCTGCGGCTGCCGGCGCTCGCGCTGCGCTCGACGCACGGCAGGGAAGCGGACCTCGCGGCGGCCGCCGCGGCGGCCGGCACGCTCGTGCTCTACGTCTATCCGCGCACGGGCATCCCGGGCCAGCCGTCGCCGGACGGGTGGGACGCGATCCCGGGCGCGCGCGGCTGCACGCCGCAGAGCTGCGCGTTTCGGGACCACCACGCGGAGCTGCGAGCGCTCGGCGCGGACGTGCTCGGGCTGAGCGCGCAGCCGGCGGCGGAGCAGGCGGAGTTCACCGCGCGCGAGCACCTGCCGTTCGCGCTGCTGTCGGATCCGGAGCTGGCGCTCGCGCGCAAGCTGCGCCTGCCGACGTTCGAGGCCGCCGGGATGACGCTCTACAAGCGCGTCACGCTGATCGCCGGCGCGGACGGGACGATCGCGAAGGTCTTCTATCCGGTGTTCCCACCGGACCGCAACGCCGCCGACGTGCTCGCGTGGCTGCGCGAGCGGCGCTGAGCGTCCCGCATCGCTGCCATCATCGGTCGCATGGCCGACGATCCGTTCGCCGCCGCGATCACGAGCCAGGAGCAGCTGCGCGAGCTGTACGAGCAGCCGCTGGAGCGCGCGGTGCGCAAGCAGCTCGACCGGCTCGACGAGATGGCGCGCCGGCTGATCGCGGTCGCGCCGATCGTGCTCGTCGCCAGCCACGACGCCGACGGCCGCTGCGACGTCACGCCGCGCGGCGGGCAGCCGGGCTTCGTGACGGTGCTCGACGACGATCACCTCGCGATCCCCGACGCGACCGGCAACAACCGCCTCGACACGCTGCAGAACGTCGTCGCGACCGGCCACGCCGGCCTGATCTTCCTGATCCCCGGCCGCGACCAGACGCTGCGCGTCAACGGCGCCGCCTGCATCACCGCCGACCCCGGCGTCCTCGACCGCCTCGCACCGGTCGGCAAGCCGCCCCGCACCGCGATCGTCGTTGCCGCCGACGAGGTGTACGCGCACTGCCCGAAGGCGTTCGTGCGCTCCAGACTGTGGAACCCGGCGAGCTGGCCGGCGCCCGAGGATCAGCCGTCGCCCGCGGAGGTCTCCCACGCCCACCTGCGCGACGCCTCGCTCACGGTGGAGGACGTCGAACGCCAGCAGGACGAGAGCCTGCGCACGCGGCTGGCCTGACGCCTGTGCAGGACCGCCACGCGCGGTAGCGAACGCTCCCGTTTGGGGAGACGGTCTCCAACGACGCCGACAGGGAGGACGCGATGCACAAGGTCAGGACCGGGGATGAGGGTATCCATGCCGCTGCGTACGCCGGGCGGTGGGTGGACCATCCGGTGCCGAAGTTCGCGATCCCCGCGCATGGGATCAGCGCCGACGCCGCCTACTGCCTCGTGCACGACGAGCTGAACCTCGACGGCAATCCGGCGCTCAACCTCGCGTCGTTCGTGACACCGTGGATGGAGCCGCAGGCGGACAAGCTCGCGGCCGAGACGCTCGGCAAGAACATGATCGACCAGGACGAGTACCCGCAGACGGAGGCGATCCACGAGCGCGTCGTGACGATGGTCGGCCGCCTCTTCCACGCCCCGAACGACGAGACGCCGGTCGGGACCGCGACGATCGGCTCGTCCGAGGCGATCATGCTCGCGATGCTCGCGCACCGCCAGTCGTGGCGCGACCGCCGCAGAGCCGCGGGCCTGTCGATCGACAGACCGAACCTCGTGGTCGGCGCCGACGTGCACACCTGCTGGGAGAAGTTCACGCGCTACTTCGACGTCGAGCCGCGCGTCGTGCCGATGACGGAGGAGTCGTTCACGCTCTCGGCCGCGGACGTGGAGGCGCACGTCGACGAGAACACGATCGCCGTCGGCGGCCTGCTCGGCACGACCTTCACCGGCCAGATCGACGAGCTGGGGGAGATCGACGCGCTCTTGCTGCGACTCAGAGCCGACAAGGGCTGGCACATCCCGCTGCACATCGACGCCGCCAGTGGCGGCTTCCTCGCACCCTTCACTCGACCGGAGCTGGCGTGGGACTTCCGGCTCAAGAGCGTCCGCTCGATCAACGTCTCCAACCACAAGTTCGGGCTCGTCTACCCGGGCATGGGGACGATCGTCTTCCGCGACAGATCCGACCTGCCGGACGAGCTCGTCTTCCACATCAACTACCTCGGCGGCGACATGCCGAACTACTCGCTGAACTTCTCGCGGCCGAGCAACAGCGTGATCCTCCAGTACTACAACTTCCTGCGCCTCGGCCGGGAGGGCTACGCACGCATTGCTCGGGCGATGATCGACAACGCGCAGGCGCTGACGGAGGGTCTGCTCGCGACGGGCGCGTTCGAGGCGCTGCACGACCGCAAGAGCTTCCCGGTCGTCGTCGTGCGGGCGAAGGACCCGGAGCGCGACGACGTCTACAAGCTGTCGGACCGGCTGCGCGAGCGCGGCTGGATCGTCCCCGCCTACTCGATGCCGCCGAACGCCGAGCACGTCGAGGTGCTGCGGATGGTCGTGAAGGAGAGCTTCAGCCGCGACATGGTCGACCTGCTGCTCGACGACATGAGACGGGCGCTCGCGAACGGCGAGAGCAGCTCGCGCGACAACGCGCCGGCGAAGGGCGAGAGAACGCGGCCGGTCTGCTGAGCCGGACCGGCGGCCGTCGCCAGCTGCCTATGTAATGCTTAGGCAGGTGGCGGCGCGCACTTTGACGATCGGCGAGGCGGCGAGTGCGCTCGGGGTCAGCCCCGACACGCTGCGCCGCTGGGACCGCGCGGGCAGACTGAGAACCGTCCGCGACGAGCGCAACCGCCGGCTCGTGCCGCGCAGCGAGGTCGAGCGCCTCAGCGCGCGCCCGCGCCGCCACCGCACCGACGACCAGCTGTCGGCGCGCAACCGCTTCACCGGCGTCGTGCGCTCGGTCGAGGTCGACGGCGTGATGGCGCTCGTCGAGCTGGAGGCCGGCCCGTTCCTCGTGACGGCCGCGATCACGCGCGACTCGGTCGAGGAGCTGGGGCTCGAGCCGGGCGTCGTGGCGACGGCGACGGTGAAGGCGACGTCCGTGATGATCGACCGAAGGGACTGAGCGTGAGGAAGCGTGTGACGGCTGCCGTGCTGGCGGCCATTGCGGCGGCGACGATGGCCGCGTGCGGTAGCGCGAGCAGCAGCGGTACGAGCACGAGCGGCGGCGGGGGCGGGGATCTGATCGTGTCTGCCGCCTCCTCGCTGACGAACGCGTTTCCCGCCTACGCCAGATCGCTGGACGAGACGGTCCGCTTCCAGTTCGCCGGCTCCGACGAGCTCGCCGCGCAGATCAGACAGGGCGTCAAGCCGGACGTGTTCGCCGCCGCGAGTCCGAGATTCCCCGAGCACTTGCACGCCGAGGGCCTGGTCGGCAGCCCGGTGGCGTTCGCCACGAACCGCCTCGTGCTGGCCGTGCCGAAGGGCAGCCGAATCCGCTCGCTCGCGGATCTGACCAGGCCGGGGACGACGATCGCGATCGGATCTGCGCAGGTGCCGATCGGCTCCTACACGCGTGACGTGCTCGGCCGGCTCGGCGCGGCGCAGTCGCAGGCGATCCTCGCGAACGTCAGATCGGAGGAGCCCGACGTCAAGGGCATCGTCGGCAAGCTCGCGCAGGGCGCCGTCGACGCCGGCTTCGTCTACGTCACCGACGTGCAGGCGGCGGATGCGCACCTGAGAGCGATCGCGCTCCCGGCGAGACTGCAGCCGCAGGTTGTCTACGAGGCGGCGGTCGTGACCGGGGCTCCGCACCCGCAGGCCGCCCGCCGCTTCGTCACGGGCCTCATCGGCGCGCGCGCGCAGAGCACGCTGAGGGACGCCGGCTTCGGCGCACCGCCAAGGCTCATCACGGGCTGACGCGATGAGCCGAGCGGTCGCGATCGCACACGGGCGGCGCGGGGGCTGGTTCCCCGCGCTGCTCGTGCTCGCGCTCGCCGTCGCGCTGACGTTCCTGACGCTCCCGGGCGTCGCGATCTTCGTGCACAGCAGCCCGCGCGAGCTGGTCGCGCAGCTCGGCGACCCGGCCGCGCGCGACGCGCTGCGGCTGAGCCTGGAGACGACGACGATCGCGGTCGCCGCGATCGTGCTCGTCGGCACGCCGGCCGCATACTTCCTCGCGACGCGCGCGTTCCGCGGCCGCACGCTCGTCGTCACGCTGCTGGAGCTGCCGCTCGTGCTGCCGCCGGCCGTCGCGGGGATCGGGCTGCTCGCCGCGCTCGGGCCGCACGGGCTGCTCGGCGGCTGGCTGCAGGACGCCGGGATCGCGCTGGTGCTGCAGACGGCCGGCGTCGTCGTGGCGCTGATCTTCGTCGCCGCGCCGTTCCACCTGCGCGCGGCGCAGAGCGCGTTCGAGGCGGTCGACCCGCGCTGGCGCGAGGCGTCGCGCACGCTCGGGGCGGGGGAGGCGCGCACGTTCGCGCGCGTCGTCGTGCCGGCGGCGCTGCCGGGCCTCGGCGCCGGGCTCGCGCTCGCGTGGGGGCGTGCGCTCGGCGAGTTCGGCGCGACGCTGATGTTCGCCGGCTCGTTCCGCGGCATCACGCAGACGGGGCCGTTGGCGATCTACGCCGACTTCGCGACGAACTTCGACGGCGCGATCGCGCTCTCGGCCGTCCTCGTGGCCGTCTCGGCCGCGCTCCTGCTGGGCATGAAGCTGCTCACGCGCGATGCTCTCGCTCGCGTGTGAGACGCGCGTCGGCGCGGTCGACCTCGACCTCGTGCTCGACGTCCCCGACGGCGGCTGCCTCGCGCTCGCGGGTCCGTCGGGCGCGGGCAAGACGAGCGTCCTGCGGATCGTCGCCGGGCTGCTGAGGCCGCAGCGCGGGCGGATCGCCTGCGGCCAGGAGACGTGGCTCGACACCGACGCCGGGATCGACGTCGCGCCCGAGCGCCGCCGCTGCGGCTACGTCTTCCAGGACTATGCGCTGTTCGGCCACCTGAGCGCGTGGCGAAACGTCGCCTACGGCCTGCGCGGCGTGCCGCGGGCGCGGCGGCGGAGGGACGCGCTCGAGCTGCTGGAGCGCTTCGGCGTCGCGCAGCTCGCCGACGCGCGGCCGGGCACGCTGTCGGGGGGAGAGCGCCAGCGCGTGGCGCTCGCGCGGGCGCTGGCGTCGCGCCCGCGCGTGCTGCTGTTGGACGAGCCGCTCGCGGCGCTCGACGCCACCAGCGCCGCCGCCGCCGGGCGCGAGCTGGCGGTCCTGCTGCGCGAGCTGCAGGTGCCGGCGCTGCTCGTCACGCACGACTTCGCCGAGGCGGCGCTGCTGGGCGATGCGGTCGCCGTGCTCGATGCCGGGCGGATCGTGCAGCGGGGAAGCGCCGCCGAGCTGGCGGCTGCTCCCGCGTCGGCGTTCGTCGCCGACCTGACGGGCGCAGTCGTGCTGCGCGGCCGTGCGCAGGCGGGCGCGGACGGGCTCACGCACGTCGCGCTCGACGGCGGCGGGGAGGTCGTCGCGCTGGCGCCCGCGAGTGGGGCGGTGGCGGTCTCGGTGCACCCGTGGGAGATCGCGCTCGAGCCGGCCGGCAGTGCGCGCTCGGGCTCGGCGCGCAACCGGCTCGACGTCGAGGTGCTGTCGGTCACCGAGATCGGCAACCGCGTGCGCGTCGGCCTGGCGGCGCCGCAGCCGCTGGCGGCCGAGCTGACCGGCGCCTCGGCGGCGCAGCTCGGCCTCGCGCCCGGTGCACATGTCGTGGCGAGTTGGAAAGCCGCCGCGACGCGCGTGATGCCCCGCTGAGCGCGTCCGCGACTCTCTCGGGGCTCCGCGCGTTGCCGCTGGCGCGGAGCCCCGAGGCAGTCGCGTCAGTGCTCGCTGCGGTCGCGTGCGGCGCGCACGGCGCCTTCGACCGAGTGCGTGCGCACGAGCGCGTCGCGCAGCGCTTCGATCTCCGCACGCTTGAAGCGAGCGCCCTGCGGCAGCTCGCCGCCGGCGAGGTCGTGGGGGAACGCAAGCCGGCTTGCCCAGCGTTCGAGCGCCGCCGGCGGCACGCCGAGGAGCGCCGCCGCTTCGGCGCAGGTGAGGTCCTCGACGTCCTCCTGGCGGGCATATGTTGTCGCGTAGCCGCTCATGGGTCGTCACCGTAAACGAGTGGTACTGCGCCTGCCAAGCCGAAACATGAATAAAAACAGCCGGAACCTCCACGAAACATGAAATAGTCACCGGTAAGGACATGTTCAGCGTTCAAGAAAACGGTGACGTATTGCTCACCGAAATGATGTGACGTCAAACGGTGACACGGTCGAGATGCGTTGCCGGGGCGTTGTCCACGCTACGTTCGGGGTAGTCAGCAGGCAGGCCCCGAACGAGGAGGAGCGATGAGCCCGGACCCGCGCTACGAGCAGGACGAGACCGACGCAGCGGCGGCGGAGGCCGCTCAGATCGGCGGCGTCGCCGGCGACGAGGAGCTCGATCCGGCGCAGCGCGCGGTGGTCGAGGGAGGCGGCGGGGAGGCCGAGGGCTTCGAGCTGGCTGAGGAGGCGCTGGTCGAGCATGCGAGTCACGGCGACCAGCAGTCGGCCCACGCGATCCTGCACGACCAGGGCCGCGACGAGCAGGCCGGCACGGCGGACGACGCCGAGGCCGACCACGAGCGCAGCAGCGAGCGCGGGGCGAACGGCGACTGGTGAGGCCGGCGCTCTAGCCGGCTTCGACCGCGGCGGGATCGTCGACGATCTCGAGCCGCTCGTCGAGCCGCGTCATCTCGATGATGCGCTGGACGGTGTCCGAGCCGCGCACGATCACCAGCCGACGCGCCTGCTCGCGCGCGCGGCCGTCGGCAGCGAGGATCACGCGCAGGCCGGTCGAGTCCATGAAGGCCAGCTCGCGCAGGTCCAGCACGATCGTCGCAGGCGGCTCGCGCTCGATGCGCTCGAGCTCCTGCTCCACGCTGGCAGCGCCGGCGATGTCGAGCTCGCCGGTCAGGGCCAGGCGCACAGTCGTGCCCTCAACTGCGGTCGTGAGATCGAGCAGCTTCATCGCGCGAGAGCCACGATAGCGGCTCGGCGAGCCCCGGTGTGGGGGGAGCTCCTTCAGGGGCGCGGACGACGCTTCTTCGGGACGCCGTCCCCGTCGGCGGCGTCGCTCAAGCGAGGCCCTCGGCCTCGTACTCGCGCAGGTAGCCCTCGAACAGGCGCCGGTGGCCCTCCTCGTCGTGGAGGATCGCGATGACCATGTCCTGCGTGACCCAGTCGACGCCGTCGGTCACCTCGATAATGCGGTTGTAGTGCTCGATCGCGCCCGTCTCGGCCTCGATCACGCCGCGGATCACGTGCACGATGTCGGTCTGGTGCTCGGGCGGCTGCAGGTAGGTCTGCTCGGGCGTGAAGTCGAGCGATCCCGGCACCACGCCGTACAGCTCCTTGATGCGGTTCGCGTACTGCTGCGCGTGGCCGAGCTCCTCCTGGATGTCCTTGGCGAGCGACTCGACGATCTCCTGGGCGCGCACCCCGTCCGGGTTGATCGAGTTGGCGAGATAGCTCATGACCGTCTCGAGCTCCATCCAGTACGCCTTCTTGAGCAACTCGAGGATCTCCTCGCGTTGCTCCGTCTTCTCGTCGGAGAGGATGCCCTGCGAGCTGGAACGGACGGTCATTGGGAGGCGCCTCCATCGGTCGGGTCGGTCGCAGAGGGGATACCCGCGGGCAGCCTGCGGAAACGCGCGGGAGCGGGGGAGTCGCTCCCGGCGCTCGCCCGCTCACTCGATCGATCTGCGGCGGCGCGGCGCCGGCGCCACGGGAGGGCGCCGCAGCCGTGGCGAGACCGTGTCGGTCGCGCGACGCTCCCATAGCTGGATGATCTCGGACAGCGGCAGCTGCAGCCCGCGCTCGAGCTTCAGCAGGACGCGGAACGTCGGGTTGATCTCGCCGCGCTCGATCGCGCCGACGTAGTTGCGGTGGAGGCCGGCGCGGAAGCCCAGCTCCTCCTGGGAGAGCCCGCGGCGGGCGCGCAGCTCGCGCACGGCGCGGCCGAGCCGGGCGTGGTCGGCGGAATGCGTTTCGGGCTTCATCGTGCCCGGCAGTCTCCAGCGACGGCGCGGTGTGGTCTACAGCACTTCCATTGTAAACGTAACCAACTATCTAGCCCACATGTTAATTGGCAACACGCGTGTTGGACCGCCGCTACGCGCGTATGGCAATTTACCGCCGACGGCTCCGCCGCGCCCCAGCGCGCGCAGGAGCCCGGCACCCGGGCCGGCTCCTCCGTGCACGGTCCGCGGGAGCGGGTACAACTGCGCCGTGGATCTGCTGAGGCCCGTTCGCGCGTTCGACCGCCTGCAGCGGCGGCGCGGTCTGCTGGGCTTTCCGCTCGGCGTCATGAAGAAGTACTCCGACGACCAGGCCGGGCAGCTCGCCGCGCTGATGGCGTGGTACGGCTTCTTCTCGCTGTTCCCGCTGCTGCTCGTGTTCGTGACGGTGCTCGGCTACCTGCTGAGAGGCAACCCGAGCCTCTACAGAGACATCGTCGGATCGGCGGTCGCGCAGTTCCCGGTGATCGGCAGAGACCTGCAGGTCGACGCGCTCGGCGGCAGTGCGGTCGCGCTCGCGGTCGGCCTCGTCGGCGCGATCTGGGCGGGCCTCGGGATCACGCTCGCGGGTCAGCGCGCGATGGACCAGGTGTGGAGCGTCCCGCACCGGCTGCGTCGCAGCTTCCTCTCGTCGCGCCTGCGCGGGCTCGTGATCCTCGTCGTGCTCGGCCTGCTCAACGTGGCCGCCACGACGCTCGTGGGCCTGCTCGTCGGCGGCCTCGGGGGCGGTGGGATCAAGCTCGTCGGCTTCGTCGCCTCGGCGCTGCTCGACGTCGGGCTGTTCTGGGCCGTCTTCCGGCTCTTCTCGCCCGACGACATCCCGACGCGACAGCTGTGGCTCGGGATCGCGATCGCCGCGGTCGGCTGGGCGGTGCTGCAGGCGCTCGGCGGCATCTACGTCGACCGCGTCGTGCGCAGAGCGAACCAGACGTACGGCTTCTTCGCGATTGTGATCGGGCTGCTGTCGTGGCTCTACCTCGGCGCGCAGATGCTGCTCTACGCGGCCGAGGCGAACGTCGTGCGCGCACGGCGGCTGTGGCCGCGCAGCATCTTCGAGCCGGTCACCGACGCCGACGTCCAGGCGCTGCGCGCGGCAGCGCACGTGGAGGAGCGGCGCGAGGGCGAGCGCGTGGAGGTGACGTTCGACACGAGGGAATGAGAGGTCTCCAAGGCGTCGGCGAGGTGCGCTACCTTGCGGCCCGCAGTGCGTTAGGACCGGCAGAGAGCCTGCCAACTTTCCCCGACCCCACCGTGGGCTCCGTCCGGTCGCGCCGCGCAGCGCGCGGCAATCCCAGCAAGTCGAAGGAGGACGCGTTCGTGCGCCATCGGATCCTGCTCGTCGTCGTGACCCTGTCCGCTCTGCTCCTGCCCGCCGCCGCAGCGAGCGCGGACGGGAGGCAGTTCACGACCGTCGAGGCCCCGTCGGAGCTGCTCTTCAGCGGCTCGCCCGACGCCGCACTCGACCAGATCAAGGATCTCGGCGCCACGGCGATCCGCATCCAGATGAACTGGAGCCTCGTCGCGCCCGACGCGGGCTCGGCGCACGCGCCGTCCTTCAACCAGACCGACCCGAACGCCTACCCGGCGGCCAACTGGGCGCGCTACGACGCCGCGATCGACGGCGCGCAGGCGCGCGGATTGCGGGTCTACCTGACGCTCACCGGCTCGGCGCCGAAGTGGGCGACGGCCAAGCACGACGGCCTCACGCGCCCGAGCGCCGTCGACTTCGGCAAGTTCGCGACCGCCGTCGGCCGTCGCTACGGGTCGCAGATCTCGTGGTGGTCGATCTGGAACGAGCCGAACCTCGGCAAGCTGCTGAAGCCGATCTACCAGGGCAGCCGCGGACACACGCTCGCGAGCCCGGCGATCTACCGCCAGCTCTACCTGCAGGCCTACGGCGGCCTGCGCGCCGCGCACATCACGGCGCCGATCATGATCGGCGAGCTGGCGCCGCGCGCGAACTCGCAGCGCGACAACGGCACCGTCGCGCCGCTCGCGTTCCTGCGCGCGGTGCTGTGCCTCGACAACGGCTACCGCAAGGCGCGCTCGTGCGGGCGGGTCCCGACGCAGGGCTTCGCGATGCATCCGTACACGACGAAGTTCGGGCCGTTCTTCCAGCCCGCCAACCCCGACGACGTGACGATCGGCGTGCTGCCGCGGCTGGTGACGGCGCTCGACCGCGCCGCGCGCGCCGGCGCGCTGCCGGCCCGCCTGCCGATCTACGTCAGCGAGTTCGGTGTGCAGAGCTACCCCGACAGACTGTCCGGAGTGCCGCTGCCGACGCAGTCGGACTTCCGCTCGATCGGCGAGCACATGGCGTGGGCCAACTCGCGCGTGGCGTCGTTCTCGCAGTACCTGCTGCGCGACGACGAGAACACGCCCGGAGCGTTCGGCAAGTTTCAGTCCGGCCTGTTCCTGAACCCGAGCGGCGCGCCGAAGCCTGCCTACTACGGCTTCCGCCTGCCGCTCGTCGTGACGAAGGGCCACGGCAGCCGCGTCGCGCTGTGGGGCTTCGTGCGACCCGCGCGCGGGCGGGCCGGCTCGCTGACGATCGAGGTCAAGGACCGCGGCCACGGCTGGGTCAGATACGCGACCCAGCGCTATAGCGCCGGCGGCTACTGGACGCGCAGCGCGAATACGAAGGCCGGCCGCGCGTGGCGCGTCGTGTGGACCGACCCCGCCACCGGCACCGTGTGGGACGGCTCCGCCACGATCGTGCACGCGGCCTGACGCCGCCCGCGGGGCGGCGCGCTCAAGCTCGCGCCGCCCCGGCCGATTGACCGGGGCGTGAAGGGCTTCCTGGGCATCCGCTGGACTGTCGGGCGCAAGCTCGGCCTCGCCTTCGGCGGCGTCGTCTGCTTCCTGCTCGGCATCTCGATCGTCGCGCTGCACGCGATCGGCTCGCTCGCGAGCGACCACGACCGCGCGATGCGACAGCTGCCCGCGATGGTCTCCGACCGTGCCGGCCGGATCGCCTCCGCCAACGCCAGCTTCCATTCCACCGTCAGCTCGACGCGGCTGCTGATCGTGATTGCCACGATTGCCGGGGCGCTGCTGGCGATCGGCGTCGCGATCTGGATCACGCTCGCGCTGCGGATGCGCGTGCGGCGCGTCCTTTCGCGCCTCCAGCATCTGCGCGACGACGACGTGCGCGGCCTCGCCGACGGGCTCGAGGCGGTCGCCAACGGCGACATGACGGTCGAGGTCACGACTTCGACACGGCCGATTCAGCGCATCTCCAGCGACGAGATCGGCGAGGTCTCGCGCGCCGTCAACGCGATCCACGACACGACCCTGACCTCGCTCGACGCCTACAACCGCATGCGCGCACGCGTCGCGTCGATCCTCGCCGAGATCGCGCACAGCTCCGCCAGCGTCGCCGCCGCCTCGCAGCAGATGGCCACGACCTCGGAGGAGACCGGCCGCGCGATCGGCGAGATCGCGACGACCGTCTCGGAGGTCGCGCAGGGTGCCGACCGCCAGGTGCGCTCCGTCAAGGAGGCGCGCGAGCTGACCGCCGAGGTCGCCGCTGCCACGCAGCAGAGCGCCGGCGACGCGCAGGAGACGGCGAGCGCTGCGCAGCAGGCGCGGGCGATCGCCGAGGAGGGCGCGGCGACGGTGACGCGCGCGACCGATGCGATGCGCGCCGCCCGCGAGGTCTCCAGCGAGGCGACCGGCGCGATCCGCGAGCTGGGGGAGAAGTCCGAGCGGATCGGCGGGATCGTCGGCACGATCACCGGAATCGCCGAGCAGACCAACCTGCTGGCGCTGAACGCGGCGATCGAGGCCGCGCGCGCCGGCGAGCAGGGCCGCGGCTTCGCGGTCGTCGCCGAGGAGGTGCGCAAGCTGGCCGAGGAGTCGCAGCGCGCCGCCGGCTCGATCGCCGCACTGGTGGAGGAGATCCAGCGCGAGACAGGCCGCGTCGTCGCGGTCGTCGAGACGGGCGCGCGCCAGACGGAGGACGGGGCCGCGACGGTCGAGCAGGCACGCGCGTCGTTCGAGGTGATCGGCGGCTCGGTCGAGGACATGCACGAGCGAGTCGAGCGGATCGCCCTCTCGATCGAGCAGATCGCCGCCCGCGCCGCGCGCATGCAGGAGTCGATGGCGCAGGTCGCCGCGGTCGCCGAGCAGTCCTCGGCCTCCAGCGAGCAGGTCTCCGCCTCGACGCAGCAGACGTCCGCCGCCACCCAGCAGGTCGCCGCCTCCGCGCAGGAGCTGGCGAAGACGGCCGAGGAGCTCGACCAATTGGTCGGGCAGTTCACCCTGGCCTGATGCTGCGGGCGGGCGGGGCCTGAGCCCCGCCCTTGCAACCCGCCCGGTCATAGATCGCCGCTGCACTGCAACGTCCCAGGACTTGTGTCTGATGCCTGGGCAACCTGACACTCCCGGCCGCCGGGACCGGCCGCCGGCCCGAGGGCCGGCGCGTTGCCCGGCTGGGCTCCGAGGAGCCCCGGCCGAGTGGGCGATCCGCCGGACCACGAAGAATACTCCGGGTATGCCAATCGGGTCAGAGGCGCAGACGCCGAGCTGGCGCGGCGGTGAGAACGGCAACTTCGCCGCGGCGGTATACGGGTCGATCCTGGCGGCCGGAGTCGTCGCCTCGCTCGACGTCGGCGCGGTCGACGCCGTCGCGATGACAGAGACGCTCGGCGGCACGATGGTCGTCTTCTGGCTCGCGCACGTGTGGTCCGAGGCGATCGGCGATCGCATGAACGATCCGCGGCCCTACACGTGGGAGCGGCTGCGCGCGGTCGCCGCGTGGCACTGGCCGATGCTGCAGGCCGCCGCCGGCCCGCTCGTGGCGCTCGCGCTCGCGGACCTCGGCGTGTGGTCGCGCAGCACCGGGGTGACGGTCGCGCTCGCGATCAGCGTCGTTCAGCTCGTGGGGTGGGGGGTCGCCGTCGGGCGGCGAACGTTCGACAGATGGCCGGCGGCGCTGCTGTCGGGAGCGGTTGACGGCCTGCTCGGCGTCGCGCTCATCGTGCTGAAGTCGCTCGTGCACTGACGGCAGCCCTGGTAGAATCGATCAATCGTGCGTCCGTCGCGTGCGACGTCGCCTCGGGGGATGGTGAGGGAAGGTCTGCCCTCGTTGTGCGTGATCGGCAACGAGCCTGCTCCTCGATCACAGGAGGCGTGATCCATGCGGTCACACCGGCGTGTCGCTCACGTGGCGGTCACGGCAACGCTGTTGCTGGCGTTCGCCGCATCGGTCAGTGCGGCTGAAAGCTTCGACGTCATAAGCAACAGGATCAGTGCGCGATGGTCGTCTGTAACGATGGAAGCGGCCGGCCTCAGGGTCGTGTGCCCGCTCACGCTGGAAGGTTCGTTCGCGGGTGCGTCGTTTGCCGCGACGGCGAGGACGAGAGTCGCCAGCATCACGAGAGCGACGGTGGGGAGATGCGCTGAAGGGAGAGCGGTCGTGCTAGGCGAAACGCTGCCGTGGTCGCTGCAGTACGCCTCCTTCGGCGGCACCCTACCGAACATAACGTCGCTGACCTTCAGGCTGGTGGGGGCGTCGCTCAGAGGCACCGCCGGGGGCCTCGAATGCCTACTGAGATCGAGCGAAGAAAGGCCGATCAACATCGTGGCGACGCGGGAAAGCAGCTCGACCAGCGAAACCGTCGGCGAGATCACCGGTCTGAGATTCGACGAAAGAGCCGGGATACCGCTGAGAGGCACCCTCTGCGAAGTCGCCGGTGAAAGCCATCTGTCAGGCAGCGGGGTCCTGCATTCTGAACCGACGGAAGAAGGCGAAGGCGAACATGCCTTCATCGCCTTGGCCGGGATTCCGGGCCTGTCGCTCGTCAACGGAGCCTCTCCGCCGATCGAATATGCCTTGAGAGGGGTCACGCTCGCTGCGAACGGAGAATTCACCCTAGTGATGGTCAACATGGACCCGGACTTCCGGGTGGACATCGTCTCGGTCGCCGTCGTCAATCCGGAAAGGTACGAATGGCTCGACGTGACGTCGGACAGATGCGTGGCGACCAGGTTGCTCTTCCGGGGCCGCAACAACCTCTGTCAGATACGGATAAGACGCAAGGCCGGGACGCTCGCCACGCAGAACTCGAGCGTCCGGATAACGTATGTCCTTCCGGGTGAAGAGCAGGGCGGGGCTGTCACCTTCGAACAGGAATTCAGCCTCATAGCGAGCTAGGGCCGCAGCCGTCGGGTGCGCCGGCGTCCTGCGGGCGCCGGCGCGTCAGTAGGCGCCGGGCGGGGGCGGCCGGCGCATGCGGTTGCGCGCGCTCATCATCAGCGCGAGGCCGAGAATCAGCCCGGCGCCGCCGATGATCATCAGGATTACGCCGACGACTTGCAGGTCTATGCCCGCGACATGGGCGGTCACGGCGAACTTGAGGATCGCGCCGACGGCGATCAGGAACAGGCTGGTGCCGATGGTCATGCGCCGATCCTGCCCGGCCGGCCCGGTGACCAACCGCGAATCCGTCCACCGGCGGTTGGACGGGCCTTTCCGGTGCGTCGACTGCGGCCGGGTCAGGGGTTAGCATGCGGATGCCGAGCGGCAGCGCGCCCATCGCGCTCAAGCGGCCGCTGGTGGTTGCCGATGACGAGAGAGCGCATGTCCACGACGCAGGAGCACACGCCGAACGAGTTCGACGAGCTCGCGCGCAAGCGTGCGGAGCGCGACTCCGCCGCCGAGCCGGAGCTGCGCGAGCGCGTGCGCCAGGAGGCGCGCCGCACGGCCCGCCGGACCGCCGCCGCCGAGCGCGCCCGCCGTCGTTCCGGCACGCCGCTCCCGCCACCTCCGGGCGGCGATGGCGGCAACGTCGGCGCCGCCTGAATCGACGCACTGCGGGGACACAAGCACAGCTTGGCGCCCGTGCTACGCTGTGCCACATGGACGTATCCGTTCGTGAGCTGCGAAACCACACGGGCCGCGTCGTCTCGGCGATCGAGGCAGGGGAGCCCGTGGTGTTGACCGTCCACGGGCGACCGGTCGCGGACATCGTCCCGCGTGTCCAAGCGAGCGAGCGACGGCCGAGCGATCTGTTCGTCGCCGATCTGCAAGCGATCAGCGCACGCGCCGCCGAGCTGGGTGTCCAGTCCGACGCCGCTGACTTCGAGACCGGCTGGACGACCGACGACCTGCTCGCGTGAGCGGCTACGTCGCCGACACGAGCATCTTCGTCGCTGCTGAGCAGCGTCGCCCTCTCGCAGACCCGCCGGCCGGCGACGCGCGCATCTCCGTTGCGACCCTGACGGAGCTCATCATCGGCGTCCATCGAGCGGGCGATGGGCCGATGCGAGACGTACGCGAGGGGACGCTGCGCTCCGCACGGCATTTCATCGCGCTGCCGTACGACGCGGTCGTCGCGGAGCGGCTCGCGGCAATCCTGGCTGCGGCGCGCGCTCAGAGACGCCGCGCCGGAGCGATGGACTCGATCATCGCCGCGACGGCGGTGGCGCACGACCTCGCAGTCTGGACGCAGGACGACGACTTCGGCGTTCTCGCCGAGCTTGAGCCGGCGCTCCGCGTCCATCGCGGCTGAGCGCGGCGAGGCGGGTGACCGGCCTCGCCTGCCCTTCCGCAGCTTCAACGCTCGATAATCGATCTTATGTAACCCGAGAGGGGAAGCGGCTGCGGGAAATCAGCCGCCCCAACTCGGATTGCTGCCGCGGGCGACGAGGACGGTCGCTCTGCCGCCGCCGAACGGGATCGTCGCGACCGACTGGTGCGCGGGATCGTCGAAGAAGCCGCGCTGCACGAGCACCGTGCGGCCGTCGGCGGACAGCCCGCGGCCGATCACGCCGTCGACTCTGCCGGTCAGGTCGCGCGCGCGGCCGCTGCGGACGTCGACCGTCCACGCCTCGCTCGTGTCCTGGCCGCCGTACTCGGCCAGCAGACGCGTGCCGTCGGCCGACCAGGCGGTCGCGCTCAGGCCCGACACGAGCGTCGGGATGCGCATGTGCGTGAGCTGGTGCACGCCGCTGCCGTCGGGGCGCATCGTGCGCAGCTGGTAGATCGGGGCGTCGTTGCGCCGCAGCTGCTCGTGCGTGTAGGCGATCCGCGTCGGACCCCACAGCGGGTACAGGCTGCGGCCGTCGTGCGTGATCGCGTGCGCGCCGGTGCCGTCCGCCTGCGCGATGAAGACGTTCACCGGCTCGTACAGCCGCGTCGAGCGCGTCGTCGCGAACACGACGCGCGCGCTGTCCGGCGAGAAGCTCGCGCCCTGGACCTGGCCGCCGCGCGCGATCGTGCGCGCCGCGCCGGACGCGACGTCGATCAGCTCGAGTCGCGTCGCGTTCACGACGACCGCCAGCCGCGCGCCGTCCGGCGACCAGGCGAGCTGGTCGACCGAGTCGCTCGCCCGCATCAGCGTCCGCGCGGCGCCTCCGGCCGCCGGGCGCACGACCAGCGAGCTGCCGCGGCTCGTCAGCGGCGTCGAGATCGCGACCTGCGCGCCGTTCGGCGAGATCAGCGCCTCGGCGCCGGAGCCGATCGCGATCGCGCCGCTGCCGTCGGCGTTCGCGACGTGGACGATCGGGTGCGTGCCGGTGAGGCCGGTCACGTACGCGAGCTTCGTGGGGACGGCGCCCGCCTGCACGGCGGCGGGCGCGAGCGCGAGGGCGATCGCCGCGGCGATCGAGGCTGTGGAGATCCGCATGCCGCACACTCCAGCACGCGGTCCGGCGTGCCGGGGTGCCGATCTCGGCGCGCGCCGGCTACCCTCGACGTATGACCGATCCGAGCTGTCCGAGCGGCGTATGCGGCGCCGACGTGCCTCCGCTGGTCGGCAGCGTGCTGACCGGCACCGGCCTCACGCTCGCGCAGGCGGCGGGCGCGCTCGAGCGCGGCGAGACGCCGCCGCTGACCGACGTGCAGCGACGGATCGTCGAGGATTGGGCACAGCAGCGGCTCGCCCCGCATCCGTGAGCGCCGTCGCCGCCGAGGCGAGCACCGAGCTCGCCGCTCCGGCCGGGATCGACCGGCGCGCGATCGCGACGCTCGCCGTCGGGCACGCCTGCGTCGACACGGCGCAGGGCGCCGTCCCGGCCCTGCTCCCCTTCCTGATCCGCGACCGCGGCTGGAGTTATGGAGCCACGGCCGCGCTCGTGCTCGCGATGACCGCGTCCTCCTCCCTGCTCCAGCCGCTGTTCGGCTGGCTCGCCGACCGCCGCTCGCTGAGCTGGCTGCTGCCGGGCGGCGTCGTGCTCGCGGCCGTCGGGATCGCGCTCGTCGGCGTCGTGAGCGCCAGCCCGCCGCTTACGTTCGCGCTCGTCGCCGTCGCCGGGCTCGGCGCCGGCGCCTACCACCCCGAGGGCGCGCGCTACGCCAACTACGTCTCCGGCGCCAAGCGCGCGAGCGGCATGAGCCTCTATTCGGTCGGCGGCAACACCGGCTTCGCGCTGGGCCCGATCCTCGTCACCCCGCTCGTGCTCGCGGCCGGCCTGCGGGGCACGCTGTGGCTGCTCGTGCCGATGCTCGCGGTCGCGGTGCTGCTCGTGCGCGAGCTGCCGCGGCTGCGCAGCTTCCATCCCGAGCGCCGCAGCGCCGCGAGCGGCGGCGCCGACGAGCACCACGCGTCCGCGCCGCAGCCGGACCGCTGGGGACCGTTCGCGCGCGTGGCGGGGATCGCGGCGGTGCGCTCGGGCGCCTACTTCGGCCTGCAGGCGTTCATCCCCGCCTACTTCATCACGCACTTCGACAGCTCGGCCGGCGTCGCCAACGCGGCGCTGACGACGATCCTCGTCGCGGGCGCGCTCGGCACGCTCGTCGGCGGTCGCCTCGCGGACCGCGTCGGCCGCCGCCGCATCCTGATCGCGTGCAACGCGGTGCTGACGCCGTTGATGCTGCTGGTGCTCGTCGTCGCCGAGCCGGCGGCCTTCGTGCTGCTCGCGCTTGTCGGCTTCTTCACCGTCGGGACGTTCTCGATCACCGTCGTGCTCGGCCAGGAGTACCTGCCGAGCCGCATCGGGATCGCCTCCGGCGTGACGCTCGGCGCCTCGATCGGCGTCGGCGGCATCGTCGCGGCGCTGCTCGGCCAGCTCGCGGACGCGGTCGGGCTGACGCCCGTCCTGCTCGTGGTCGCGGCGCTGCCGCTGCCCGCGCTCGCGCTGGCGGCAAGGCTCCCCGTCGAGCGGCGCCCCGCCAGGGCCTGAAGTCGATCTGCCCCAGCGACTACGCTGCGCGCATGGCGAGAGCGCGCGGCGGGATCGACCTCGGCGGGACGAAGATCCAGACGGTCCTCGTCGACGCCGACAGCAGAGTGCTCGGCCAGGCGCGCCATCCGACGCCGACGAGCGGCGGCCCGGCCGACGTCGCCACGGCGATGGCGGCGGCGCTGCGCGAGGCGGCCGAGGCGGCCGGGATCGAGCCGTCGGCGCTCAACGGCGTCGGCGTCGGCTCCCCCGGCGCGATCGACGCGGACGCCGGCACCGTCAGCGGCGCCCGCAACCTGCCCGGCTGGGCGGGCAGCTTCCCGCTCGCCGACGTGCTCGGCGAGCAGCTCGGCACGCCGGTCTCGCTCGGCAACGACGTGCAGGTCGCGACCGACGCGGAGGTCGCGCTCGGTGCGGGCCGCGGCTACCGCTCGCTGCTCGGCGTCTTCTGGGGCACCGGCGTCGGCGGCGGGATCGTGCTCGAGGGCAAGCCGTGGCTCGGCCGCGGCGCCGCCGGAGAGATCGGCCACATGGTGATCAAGCGCGACGGGCGCAGATGCCCCTGCGGCCGCCGTGGCTGCGTCGAGGCCTATGCGGGCCGCGCGGCGATGGAGGCGCGCGCGAGAGAGAAGCACGACGAGGGCCAGAAGACGGACCTCTTCAAGCTGATGGAGCACCACGGTCGCACGCGCCTGACGAGCGGCATCTGGGCGCGCGCTCTGGAGCACGAGGACAAGCTCGCGGTCGAGCTGATCGACGAGGCCGTGGAGGCGCTCGGGGCCGGGATCGCCTCCGCCGTCAACCTGCTCGACTGCGAGGCGGTCGTGATCGGCGGCGGGCTCGGCGTGCGCTTCGGCGAGCCGTACGTGAAGCGGATCGCCGAGGCGATGCACCCGCACCTGTTCGTCGACGAGCGCCCGCCGGACGTGAAGCTGGCTGCGCTCGGCGATCTCGGCGGCGCGATCGGCGCCGCGCTGCTGGCGCGCTGAGCGCCGGACTCAGCCGACCGCGTGCGGCGCGCGCGCCTGCGCGATCGCGTCCTCGAACGTGCGCTCCCACACGTCGACGTGCGCTTCGATCGTCTCACCGGCGGCCCAGCGCATCCCGCGCTGCGAGAGGAGCCGGCGCGCTTCGACGTCCCCCATCAGCGCATCGATCGCGTGGAGCCAGTCGCCGTCGGCGACGAGCCGGCCGCCCTGCTGCTCCCCCAGGCCGGCGTACGGGCCTATCGGCGAGGCGAGCCACGGCACGCCGGCCGCCGCGTACTCCTTCAGCTTGACGTCCGAGCGCGCCTCGTTGACGGCGGTGTCGGCGATCGGCGCCAGCGCGAAGTCGAGCTGCGGGAGCTGCTCCGGCAGCGAGCCGTACGGGACGCCGGTCACATGCGTGTAGCGGCGGCTTCTGAGCTCGAGGTCGAGCCCGATGCCGGTGATCTGCAGGTGGGCATGGCGCGCCAGCAGGTGGTCGAGCGTCTCGCGGATGCCGAGCGCCTCGAAGCTTTCGGCGTGGTAGGGCATCGCGACCCAGCCGATGTGGATGCCCTGGTGCGGCATCACGCGCTCCGGGCGCCTGAACGCCGGCGGGAGATGGTTGGGCAGGATCTGCACCTCACGGGCGCTGTCGGCCGCGTGCAGCCGCGCGAGCGGCTCGGTCGGCGTCGTGACGGCGTCGGCCAGCCTCGCCATCGTGCGCATCGAGGAGAAGTACCGCTGCGCCGCCATGCCGTCCTGTCCGGGCGCCTTGGCCGCTTCCTCGAGCAGCGCGACGCGGGAGTCGTCGTTGTCCCAGACGATCGCGACTCCGCGACGGCGCAGCTGTCTCGCCATTCGCACCATCAGCGGGTGGCTTATGCGCATCACCTGGATCGCGTCGAAGTCGAGCAGCGCAGCCGGGTCGCGTATCTCGTCGCGCTCCTCGACGTGCACGACGTGCCCACGCTGCGCCAGCGCCTGCATCGGCACGATCGATCGGTAGATCGACTCGATCGTGCTCTCCGGGACCAGTGACGCTATCCGCATGCATTCGAGCATCTCAGCCCCCGCGCAGGGGTGCAACCTGCACCTGTCGCGCGGCGGCGGTGGAGGGTTGACGCGTGTGGGTAGAGTCGTCCCATGCGGATCCTCGTCGTGGGCGCGGGGGGTGTCGGCTCGGCGGTCCCGGCGATCGCGCGGCGGCGGACCTTCTTCGACCACATGACCGTCGCGGACGTCGCGCTCGGGCGCGCGCAGGCGGCCGTCGAGCGGCTCGGCGAGCCGGACCGCTTCTCCGCGGCGCAGGTCGACGCCTCCGACGAGGCGGCGCTCGTCGCGCTGATCCGCGAGGCGCGCGCGGACGCCGTCCTCAACGCCTGCGACCCGCGCTTCAACGAGCCGATCTTCGCCGCCTGCCACGCCGCGCGCGTGACCTACCTCGACATGGCGATGACGCTCTCGCACCGTCATCCGACCGACCCCTACCGGCAGCCGGGCGTGATGCTCGGCGATCTGCAGCTCGCGGAGGCCGAGGCGTGGGAACGGGCTGGGCAGCTCGCGCTCGTGGGGATCGGTGTCGAGCCGGGCCTGTCCGACGTCTTCGCCCGCTACGCCGCCGACCACCTCTTCTCGCGGATCGACGAGGTCGGCGTGCGCGACGGCGCCGACCTGCGTGTGGAGGGCTACGACTTCGCCCCCACCTTCTCGATCTGGACGACGATCGAGGAGTGCCTCAACCCACCGCTCGTGTGGGAGCGCGAGCGCGGCTGGTTCACGACGGAGCCGTTCTCCGAGCCGGAGGTCTTCACCTTCCCGGAGGGGATCGGCGAGATCGAGTGCGTCAACGTCGAGCACGAGGAGGTCGTGCTGATCCCGCGCTGGGTGCCGTGCGAGCGCGTGACGTTCAAGTACGGGCTCGGACAGGAGTTCATCGACGTGCTCAAGACACTCCACAAACTCGGCCTCGACGCCACCGATCCGGTGCGTGTGCGCGGCGTCGAGGTTGCGCCGCGCGACGTCATCGCCGCGGTGCTGCCCGACCCGGCGACGCTCGGCGACCGCATGACCGGGCGCACCTGTGCCGGCACGTACGTCACGGGCACGGGCTTGGACGGCAGACCGCGGCGCACGTACCTCTACCACGTCGTCGACAACGACTGGACGATGCGCGAGTACGGCTCACAGGCGGTCGTGTGGCAGACCGCGCTCAACCCCGTCGTCGCGCTCGAGCTGCTCGCGACCGGCGCCTGGAAGGGCGTCGGCGTGCTCGGCCCCGAGGCGTTCGATGCGGTCCCCTTCCTGGAACTGCTGGCCGACTACGGCTCGCCGCACGGCGTGGCCGAGCGCTGAGCGCGGTTGGCCCCCAGGCGACGTCACAGCGCGATGACGCTGCGAATGCCGTCCTGAGCTTCCATCAGCTCGAACCCGCCGTTCACCTCGTCGAGCGAGATGCGGTGGGAGATGAACGGCTCGACGTCGAGCTCGCCCGCCATCCAGCGGTCGATCAGCGCGGGCACGTCCTCGCGTCCCTTCAGGCCGCCGAAGGAGGAGCCGGCGATGCGGCGGCCCTGGATCAGCCAGCGCGGGATCACGTCGAGCGTCTCCCCCTTGCCGGCGACGCCGCACATCGTCGCCAGGCCCCAGCCCATCCGCGCAGTCTCGACCGCCTGTCTCATCACGCGCACGTTGCCCGTGGCCTCGAACGTGTAGTCGGCGCCGAAGCCCTCCGTCGACTCGACGATCGCCTGGACGACATCGTCGCCGCCGACGCGCGTCTCGGTCGCCCCCTGTCCGCGTGCGAGCGCGAGCCGCTGCTCGGACAGGTCGACGCAGACGATCCGCTCCGCGCCCGCCAGACGGCAACCGGCCACGGCCCCCAGGCCGACCATCCCGGCGCCGAACACGACGCACGTCGAGCCGGGCTCCACGCGCGCGGTCTTCAGCGCCGCGCCGAGCCCGGTCGAGAGGCCGCAGGCGAACAGCGCGGCGCCTTCCAGCGGCGCCTCGGGGTCGATCTTCGCGAGCGCGATCTGCGGCATGACCGTGTACTCCGCGAACGTCGAGGTGCCCATGAAGTGGCGCAGCGGCTCGCCGTCGCGCGACAGGCGCGCCGTGCCGTCGGGCAGATAGCCCTTGTTCTGCTGCTCGCGAATCGCGAGGCACAGGTTCGTCCTCGGGCTGCGGCAGTGGACGCACTCGCCGCACTGCGGCGAGAACAGCGTCACGACATGGTCGCCGGGCGCGACGAGCGTGACGTCCTCCCCCACGCGCTCGACCACCCCGGCGCCCTCATGCCCGAGCACGCACGGCGCATAGCCGGACGGGTCGGCTCCGCTGGCGGTGTAGAGGTCGGTGTGGCAGACGCCGCAGGCCACGAGTCGCACGAGCACCTCGCCCGGCCCGGGCTCCGCGAGCTCGACCTCCTGCACGACGAGCGGCGCCCCGAAGTCCTCCAGCACGGCGGCGCGGATCCGCATGCGCAGACAGTACCGTGCGGCGGTACCGCAACCGCGACGCTCAAGTTCGTGTTGCAGCGACCGATGCTTTCTCCAGTGACGCGCGTCCGCATCCTCGCAGCCCTCGCCTGCGCTGCGCTCGCGCCGGCGGTTCTCGCCGGTGTCGCCACCGCCAAGCCGCTCGCCAAGTCCGGCTGGCTCCACCACGTGGCCGTGACCGAGTACTTCCCCGTGCCGGAGGCGTGGTTCGTCGGCCGCAAGGTCAGCGCACCGGGGCTCGCCGGCAAGCACCGCATCGACTGGCTCTACTCCGCCACCGGCGTCTCGATGGAGGGCGACGGGCTGGGGCTCGACGGCCGCCAGTACCACATCGCCGCGCTCGGATCGGGCGGCTGGGTCGACGACAAGGGCAAGCCGAGCGTCCCCGGCCGCAATGGGCACTGGACGGGCGGTCCGCCCGTGTGGCGCGCCGGCGCCTTCTGGCTCACGAGATCGCATGCGCTGACGTTCCCGCTCGACGGCGGCGGCTGGTCGAACGGCACCGGCAAGCGCTACGTGCCGCTGCCCGGCGTCAGCTTCGCCTCCGGCCCGTCGCTGCCGCTGCACTTCTGGCAGAGCATCGCCGTCGACCCGCGGACGATTCCGCTCGGCTCGCGCGTCTACATCGCCGCCTATCGCAACACGCCCGGCCACGGCTGGTTCCTCGCGCAGGACACCGGCGGCGCGATCATCGGCCGCCACGTCGACGTCTACCGCTCGCCGCCGGCGAGCGCGGCGGACGGCGGCAACTCCTACGCCGACCAGCGCATCTACGTGATCCCGCCGGGCAGATCGCCCGGCCGCGGCGCGCCGTCGGCTGCGGGTTCCCCCGGCGCCTCCGCCGGCGGCGCGGGCGCACCGTAAGAGCGCGCGGGGCGCGCCGTCGCCCGCGCGCGCCAACTAGACTGTCCCGCCTATGGCGAAGCAGCAGAAGCCGCGCGCGATGCGCCAGGTCCAAGGTGGCGGCCTGGCCGCGATGGAGCGCCTCGAGCAGCGCAGCGACGAGGAGCTGGAGGCGGAGACGAAGTTCAAGTCCGCCGCTTACGCGATCCTCGGCGCGCGCGCCGCCGAACGCTACGACGGCAGAGCCACGCGCGCCTATTACCAGAGAGCCCTGGCGGCCGCGCGTCCACAGGAGCGGATGCAGCTGCGGCGCATGGCTGACGCCTCGATCGCGCTCGCCGAGCGCCGCGCCGGCGACCTCAAGGACGCCGTCACGCGCCTCGGCCAGGCGCCGCCGACCGATCGCCAGCTGCTGATGCTGCGGCTGATGGGGCTCGTCGCCCCGCCCCCCGGCTCGAGCGTGCTGCTGCGCCTGCGCGGCTACGCGCTGATCCTCGGGCTCGTGATCGCTCTGCTGGCGATCGGCCTCGGGCTCGCCGAGCTCGTCTCGCTGCCGTTCGGCGGCGTCGGGATCGGCGGCGGGATCTTCCTCGGCATCGTGATCGTGGCCGCCGTCCTCGGCGTCATGGCCTTCCTGGGCAGGCGCAAGCAGGCGCGCGCCAGAGCCGCCGCGGCCGCCGGCCGCCGCTGAGCGGCGCAGCGCCTCCTCTCCATGTGCGGCCGCTACACGCTCGCGTCGACGACGCCGGCGCAGCTGCGCGCGCGCTTCCCGCTGGGCGAGTCGGTCGAGATCGCGCACCGCTTCAACGTCGCGCCAGGCGACGAGGTGCTGTCGGTCGTGATGCGCGAAGGCGCCCCGACTGGCGCTTTGCTGCGCTGGGGGCTCGTGCCGCCCTGGGCCGAGTCCCCCTCGGTCGGCTTCAGAATGATCAATGCGCGCGCCGAGACGGTCGCCGACAAGCCGGCCTACCGCGGCCCGTTCCTGAGAGGCCGCTGCCTGATCGTCGCCGACGGCTTCTACGAGTGGCAGAGAGACGGTGGCGCGCGCCAGCCGTTCCACATCACCCGCGGCGGCGGCGAGCCGTTCGCGTTCGCCGGCCTGCGCACCGCCTGGCGCGATCCCAGAGATCCCGACGGCGAGCTGCTGCGCAGCTGCACGATCGTCACGACGGCCGCCAATCCGGTCGTCGCGCACATCCACCCGCGCATGCCCGTGATCCTCGATCCGGCAGACGAGGAGGAGTGGCTCGACCCCGGCACGCCGCCGCTGCGGCTGCACGCGATGCTGCACGCGCTGCCGGACGAGCAGACGCACGCGCGCGCCGTCTCGAAGGCCGTCAACGATGCCCGCTACGACGGGCCGGAGTGCCTCGCTCCGGCCGAGCCGGAGCCGCAGGGCGAATTGTTCTAGACCCTCAGTGGGAGGACAGCGTGACCGACTGGATCACGACCGGCTGAGCCGGCGGTCCGTCGGTCGTGGCGCCCTGCTGCAGCGGCAGTGCGCCGATCGCGTCGACGACGTCGAGGCCCTGCACGACTCTACCGAGCAGCGCGTACTGCGGCGGCAGGCCGGCGTCCGGCGCGGTGACGATGAAGAACTGGCTGCCCGACGCGCCGTCCGGGTCGGTCGCCGTCTTGGCCATCGCGACGACGCCGTGCGTGTAGTGGAGGTTCTTCGGGGGCGTCTCGACGATCGTGTAGCCCGGGCCGCCCGAGCCGTCGCCCTGCGGGTCGCCGCCCTGGATCACGAACCCCTGCGCGATGCGGTGGAACGTGAGGTCGTCGTAGAAGCCCTTCTTCGTCAGCGAGGCGAACGAGGCCGACGTCTTCGGCGCGCGCGCGACGTCGAGCTGGATCGCGAACGTGCCGCAGTTCGTCACCACCGTCGCCGTCCACGTCTTGCTCGGGTCGAGCGTGCTCGTCGGCGCTCTGAGGTGCTGCGGGCCCTTCGGCGCCGGCTGGTCGACCGTCTGGCACGGACCGCTGGCGGTGCTCGCGGCCGTCTGCGCCTGCGTGGCGGTGGTCTTGGTCGAGCTGCCGCAGCCGGTCAGCAGGACAAGCGCGAACGCGCCAAGCGCTGCGAGCAGGAGAATCGGTGAGCGCGGGCGGAGCACGGCGGCGAAGCATAACGGTCGCCCCGGCTCGTCCTGCCGCCCGCGCGCACGGCTTCGGCGGCCGCCGTCGGTAGCGTTCAGGGGATGGAGCGCGACGTCGCCCTCATCGTCAACCCGGCGGCCGGCGGCGGCCGCGCGCTGCGGGCGCTTCCGGACGCCGAGCGCGCGCTGCGCGACGCCGGCCTGCGCGTGCGCCTGGAGCACACGCGCGACATCGAGCACGCGCGCGAGCTGGCGCGCGCGGCCGGCGCGGCCGGCGAGGTGGCGGCGGCGCTCGGCGGCGACGGCCTGATCGGCGCGGTCGCCGACGGCCTGCGCGAGACGGCGGGGAGCGACGGCGGCCTGCTGGCGGTCCTCCCCGGCGGCCGCGGCAACGACTTCGCCCGCACGCTCGGGATCCCGCGTGACGCGGCGCAGGCGGCGGCGCTGATCGCCAACGGCCGCGAGCAGGCGATCGACCTCGGCGTCTGCGGCGAGCGCGCCTTCGTCGGGATCGCCAGCTGCGGCTTCGACTCCGACGCGAACCGCATCGCGAACGCCACCCGCGTCCCCGGCGACGCCGCCTACCTCTACGGCGCGCTGCGGGCGCTCGCCGGCTGGCGCCCCGCCCGCTTCGAGTTGGAGCTGGACGGCGAGGCGCTCGTGCACGTCGGCTACAGCGTGGCGGCGGCGAACGGCGGCCGCTACGGCGGCGGGATGCTGCTCGCGCCGGACGCCTCGCTCGAGGACGGCCTGTTCGACGTCGTGACCGTCGCCGACGTGCCCAAGCGCCGCTTCCTGCGCGGGCTCCCGAGAGTCTTCAGCGGCCGCCACGTCGACAACGACGAGGTCGACGTGCGCCGCGCGCGCGAGCTGCGGATCGCCGCCGACCGCCCGTTCACGCTGTACGCCGACGGCGACCCGCTCGCCGAGCTGCCCGCGACGGTCCGCACGCTCCCCGCCGCCGTGCGGGTGATCGTCCCGTGAGCGCGCTGGCGCCCAAGCTCGCGGTCGCGCGCGCGGTCGGCGGGCTCGCCCGCGCTGCCGGGCGCGGCGGCGGCACGAGCCTGCCCGGCAAGCTGCTGATGCGGCTCGACCCGCAGGCGATCCGCGCACTCGCCGAGCGCCTGCCGCAGGGCTCGGTCGCGATATCCGCCACGAACGGCAAGACGACGACCGCCGCGATGGTCGCCGCGATCCTCGAGCGCGGCGGCACGCGCCTCGTGCACAACCGCGCCGGCGCGAACATGGCCGGCGGGATCGCCTCGACGCTGCTGGAGGCCGCGCGCGGCGGCGGGATCGACGGCGAGCTGGGCCTGTTCGAGGTCGACGAGTTCTGGCTCCCCCAGCTCGCGCAGGAGCTGCAGCCGAGAGCCGTCCTGCTGAGCAACCTCTTCCGCGACCAGCTCGACCGCTACGGCGAGCTGGAGACGATCGCCGAGCGGTGGGCGGAGGTCGTCGCGGCGCTGCCGGCCGACACGCGGCTCGTGCTCAACGCCGACGACCCGCTCGTGGCCGACCTCGGGCGCGAGCGGGCGCAGGTGACGACGTTCGGCGTCGAGGACGACGCGATGGCGCAGCCGCAGATGCAGCACGCCGCGGACTCGAAGCACTGCCGCAGATGCGGCCACGCCTACGCGTACGAGGCGATCTACCTCGGTCACCTCGGCCGCTACCGCTGCCCGCAGTGCGGCCGCAGCCGGCCGCAGCCCGACGTCGTCGCCGCCGACGTGCGCTTGAACGGCACGCGCGACGCCTCCTTCACGCTGCGCGTCCGCGGCGGCGAGGACGAGCGCAGCGCGACGGTCGCGCTCCCCCTCCCCGGCCTCTACAACGTCTACAACGCGCTCGGCGCGGCTGCGCTGTGCCATGCGCTCGGCATCCCGTTCGAGCAGATCGTCGCCGGCCTGGGCGCGGTCGAGGCGGCGTTCGGCCGCGCCGAGACGATCGAGCTGGACGGGCGCGCGCTGTCGATCCTGCTGATCAAGAACCCGGCCGGCGCCAACGAGGTGCTGCGCACGCTCGCGCTCGAGGACCGGGTGGGCGGGAACAGCATCGACCTGCTGGCTGTGCTGAACGACAACACGGCCGACGGCCGCGACGTGTCGTGGGTGTGGGACGCCGACTTCGAGCTGCTCGCCGGCCGCGTGCGGCGGATCACCTGCGCCGGCACGCGGGCCGCCGAGCTGGCGGTGCGGCTCAAGTACGCCGGCGTCGAGCCCGAGCGGCTCGTCGTGGTGCCGGAGCTGGCGGACGCGCTGGACGCGGCCCACGGGGATGGCGACGGACCGCTGTACGCGCTCCCGACCTACACGGCGCTGCTTGGGCTGCGCGAGCTGCTCGCGCGCCGCGGCGCCGCCCCGGAGTACTGGCGATGAGCGGCGAGGCCCAGACCGCTGAGGAGTTGCACGTGCTGTGGCACGACCTCGAGTGCGGCCGCTACGCGCAGGATCTGCCGCTGTGGCGCGAGCTTGCCACCGAGGCCGGCGGCCCGATCCTCGACCTCGGCGCCGGCAGCGGACGCGTGGCGCTCGACCTCGCGCGCGCCGGCCACGAGGTCGTGGCGCTCGACGTCGACGCCTGCCTGCTCGCCGCGCTCGACGAGCGCGCAGCCGCCGCCGAATTGGCGGTCGAGACAGTGCAGGCCGACGCGCGCGACTTCGCGCTCGAGCGCCGCTTCGCGCTCGTGCTCGCGCCGATGCAGACGATCCAGCTGCTCGGCGGCCCCGACGGCCGCGCCGGCCTGCTGCGCAGCGCCGCCGCCTGCCTGCGGCCGGGCGGGCTGCTCGCCTGCGCGCTCGCCGACGCGCTCGAGGGCTTCGACGCCGAGCACACCGAGCCGCCGCTGCCCGACGTGCTCGAGCGCGACGGCTGGGTCTACGCCAGCCACCCGGTCGCCGTGCGGCCCGACGCCGACGGCGCGACGATCGAGCGGATCCGCCAGACGGTCTCGCCGGACGGCGCGCGCACCGCGGAGGGCGACGTCGTGCGGCTCGACCGGCTCGACGGCGACACGCTCGAGGCCGAGGGCATCGCGGCGGGTCTCCAACTGGCCGGGCGGCGCTTCGTCGAGATGACCGACGAGCACGTCGGAAGCGAGGTGGTGCTGCTCCGTGCCTGACACGCTGCGCGTCTGCGCGCTGTACCCCGAGCTGATGAACATCTACGCCGACCGCGGCAACCTGCTGCTGCTGCAGCGCCGCTGCGAGTGGCGCGGGATCGGCTTCGAGCTGTCCGCGAGCGACCTCGGCGAGCCGCTCGATCCGGATGCGGCCGACCTCTTCTACATCGGCGGCGGCCAGGACCGCGACCAGCGCCTGTGCGCGCTCGACCTCGCCGAGGTCAAGCGCGAGGGGCTGCACGCCGCGGCCGAGCGCGGCGCCGCGCTGCTCGCCGTCTGCGGCGGCTACCAGCTGCTCGGCCACTCCTACGAGCTGGGCGACGAGACGCTGCCCGGCGCCGGGCTGGTCGACCTGCGCACGGTCCGCAGCGACGGCCCGCGGCTGATCGGCAACGTCGCGATCGAGGTCGACCTCGGCCCCGAGGCCGGCGGCCGGCGCGTGCTCGCCGGCTTCGAGAACCACGGCGGCCGCACGCAGCTCGGACCCGACGCGCAGCCGCTCGGGCGCGTGCTGCGCGGACACGGCAATGACGGCGCGAGCGGCTTCGAGGGCGTGCGGCGCGGCAACGTGATCGGCACCTACCTGCACGGTCCGCTGCTGCCGAAGAACGTGTGGCTCGCCGACTGGGTGATCGCGCGCGCGCTCGGCCGCGAGGAGCCGCTCGCACCGCTCGACGACGCGCTCGAGGCGGCCGCGCACGCCGAGGCGCGGCGCGCGGCCGGCGTGTGAGCCCGCACGGCGCTGCCGCCCGCGGCGAAGCTAGGATCGGGCGCTTGCGAAGCCTGCGCATCATCCTGGCCGTCGTCGCGGCGCTCGCTCTGCCGGCCGGGCTCGCCGCCTGCGGCGGCAGCGGCGGCGGCACGACCGGCAGCACCCGCGCCGCGGCCACGCTGCCGGGAAGCGGCAAGCCGCCGGTCACGCTCGGGACGAACAACTCCACCGAGCAGCTCGTGCTCGGCCAGCTCTACCAGCAGGCGCTCCAGGCGAAGGGCTTCACGGTTGCGCTGAAGCAGGACATCGGCTCGACGCAGATCGCCGACAAGTCGCTGCGCAGCGGCCAGATCGACCTCTACCCGGCGTACATCGGGACGTTCGACACCGCCGTCGCCGGCGACGCGAAGGCCTATCCGAGCGCGGCCGCGGCATTCGCGGCCGGCCGGGCGTATGCAGCCAGACACGGCTTCCGGCTGCTGCCGCTGACGCCGTTCACCGACGTCGACGCGCTCGTCGTGCTGCCGGACTACGCCAGAGCGCACAAGCTCGCGAGCGTCGCGGAGCTCGCGCCCATCAGACGGCTGCGGCTCGGCGCGCCGCCGGAGTTCCGCGGCCGCCAGGCGGGGCTCGCGGGCCTTGCGCGCGTCTACGGGATCAGAGACGTCGACTTCGCGCCGCTGACGATCGGCCTGCAGTACCAGGCGCTCGACGACGACCAGATCGACGCGGCCGACGTCCTCACGACCGACGGTCAGCTGCAGAGCGGCAGATACGTGCTGCTGAAGGACCCCAAGCACGTCTTCGGCTTCCAGAACGTCACGCCCGTCGTCTCGGCGGCGGTGCTGCGCGCCGAGGGGCCCGCGTTCGCGGCCACGCTGAACGCGGTCAGCAGAGCGCTGACGACGAACGCGGTGCAGCAGCTCAACGCCGCGGTCGCGCTCGACGGCAAGTCGCCCGCCGGCGTCGCCCAGAAGTTCCTGCAGGCGAACGGACTGGCGTAGCCCGCCCGGCGCTCGCAGGAACGCACCGGGGCCGATGCGCCTGACCGCACCGGCCCCGGCGGCCCCTCCGCACGGCGTCCCCCGGCGCCGCACTTCTCGGTCGTCCCCCGGCGACCGAGCTTTCGCCGATCAAGGTAGCGATCTGCTCGCGCCCGTCCAGTGACGAGGTCGTGAAGAAGACGCGGACGTTCTGTGAAGCTGGCGCGCAGGCGCCGAGGCGGTCAGCTGCCGCTGGACCCGAAGCCGCCTTCGCCGCGCTCGCTGGCCGGCAGCTCGTCGACTTCGACGGTCGCCGGCAGCTCCAGCCGCACGAGCACGAGCTGGGCGATGCGGTCCCCGACGGCGATCTCGCACGGCGTCTCGCGGTCGGTGTTGAGCAGCAGGACGCGGATCTCGCCGCGGTAGCCGGCGTCGATCAGCCCAGGCGCGTTGACGAGCGCGATGCCGCTGCGCGCCGCGAGGCCGGAGCGCGGCAGCACGAGTCCCCCCTGGCCTTCGGGGATCGCGACGGCGATGCCGGTCCCGACCGAGGCGCGTTGGCCGGGTTCGAGCGTGACCGCCTCGGTGGCGTGCAGGTCGAGGCCGGCATCCCCGGCGTACGCGCGTCTCGGCAGGACGGCTTGCGGGTGCAGGCGCTTGACCTCGAGGGGAGTGTGGGCGGTCGCGCCGCCGGCTGCGGCTTCCGCGGACGCCGCGCTGCTCACGCGACCCGGCCGTTTCGGTTCACCGCGTAGCGCTCGAAGCGCGCCGCCACGGTCGCCGGCAGTCGCACCTTCACGCGCACGCCCTCGGGCGTGTCCTCGCGCAGCAGGTCGCCGGCGGCTTCGTGCAGCTCCGCGAGACGGTCGCCGTCGCGGTAGGGCAGCAGCAGCTCGAGGTCGCGCAGCGAGCGGGCGAACTCGGCCTCGATCCGCTCGCCCAGCTCGGCGAGCCCGTCGCCGCTCAGCGCCGAGACGAGCATGCCGTCCGGATGGCGCAGCAGCACGTCCTCGCGTGCCTCGGCGTCGAGCGCGTCGGCCTTGTTGAGGACCAGGACGCGCGGCCGGTCGCCCGCGCCGAGCTCCTCCAGCACCTCGTGCACGGCGCCCATCATCTGCTCGAGCTCGTCCTCTGGCGCAGAGGCGTCGACGACGTGCAGAAGCAGGTCGGCGAGCCGCGTCTCCTCCAGCGTCGCGCCGAACGCGTCGACCAGCTGGTGCGGCAGCTTGCGGATGAAGCCGACGGTGTCGGTCAGCAGGTAGTCGCGGCCGCCGAGCCTCCAGCCGCGCGTCGTCGGATCGAGTGTGTGGAACAGCCGATCGCGCACGCCGACCTCGGCGCCCGTGAGCGCGTTGAGCAGCGTCGACTTGCCGGCGTTCGTGTAGCCGACGAGCGCGACCTCCGGCAGCTGCGCGCGCGTCCGCTCGGCGCGCATCGTTCTGCGCGCGCCCTTGACGCGCTCCAGGCGCCGTCTCAGCGCGGTGATGCGGTCACGTGCGAGGCGGCGGTCCGTCTCGATCTGCGACTCGCCCGGTCCGCGCGTGCCGATGCCGGGGCCGCCGGCGGGGCCGCCCGCGCCGGCGCCGAGGCGCTCCAAGTGGGTCCAAAGGCCCCGCATCCGCGCGAGGTTGTACTCCAGCTGCGCCAGCTCGACCTGCAGCTTGCCCTCGGCCGAGTTCGCGTGCCCGGCGAAGATGTCGAGGATGATCGCCGTGCGGTCGACCACGGGGGTTCCCAGGGCCTCCTCGAGGTTGCGCCCCTGACGCGGCGACAGCTCGTCGTCGCAGGCGACCACGTTCGCATCCTGCGCCTCGATCGCCGCTCTCAGCTCCTCCAGCTTGCCGGGGCCGAAGTACGTGTTCGGGTGCGCCTGCTCGCGGTGCTGGACCATCTGTCCGACCGTCGCGACGCCCGCGGTCCGCAGCAGCTCCTCCAGCTCGCTCAGGTCCTCGCCCGTCTCCAGGACCCCGATCGCCAGCGCACGCTGACGCGCACGCCCGACCGGCGCGTCGGGTCGTCCCGGCGTCGGCGCAGCACGACCGTTGCGGTTCTTGACCGTCGTCACGCGTTTGAGTCTAGATCGTTGCGAACCGAGCCCCACACGTCGCAGGCGACGTGGAACGCTTGAGGGATGCCTGAGGACCGCGGATCTGAGTCGCTCCCACCGACCACAAATCGCGCTCCTCATGTGGACGCGCGGATCGCGGCGTTGGCGGCAGGTCAGCACGGCGTGGTCTCCCGGCGCCAGTTGCTCGATGCTGGGATCGCTTCGACCACACTGCGGGATCGCGTTCAGCGCCGCCATCTCGTCCCGGTCCACCGTGGGGTCTACGCCGTCGGTCACGCCCACCTGCGTCGTGAGGGCCACTGGCTCGGCGCGGTCCTGGCGGTTGGTGCCCGAGCCGTGCTGAGCCACCGCGACGCCGCCATGCTGCACGACCTCCGCCCGTGCAACCGGACGCGCACCGAGGTCAGCACGCCAGCGGACCGCACGAGCACCGCCAAGCTCGACGTCTACGCTCGGCGCCGGCTCGACGCCCGAGACGTCACGCAGGTCGAGGGCATCCCGGTGACCACGGTGGCGCGGACGCTGGTCGATCTCGCCGAGGTCCTCCAGAGCGACACGCTTGTCAAGGTCTGCAGCGAGGCCGAACGGCAGCGGAAGCTCGACGTTAAGAGCATCGAGGAGGCCATCGGGTGCCTGCGTGGGCGGCGCGGTTCGGGCGTCGGCAAGCTGCGGGCGGCACTGAGAGAGCTGGGCACCCACGGCGCCACATTGACCCGCTCATATCTGGAGGACCGTTTCCTCGCCCTCCTCGTTGCCCACGACCTCCCCCGCCCCGCGGCGAACGCGTACGTCGCGGGCTACGAGTTCGATGCCGTTTGGCACAGACAGCGGCTCGCCGTCGAGCTCGACGGCTGGGACACCCACAAGACGCGACACGCGTTCCAGCGGGATCGCATCAAGGGAAACGCAATCCAGGCCGCCGGCTACGGACTGCTGCGCTTCACGCACGCCGACGTCATGCGGCGACCGCACGAGGTCGCCGCAGACGTCGCACGCCAGCTCAGCCCAACTGCCGGATCCGCTCGACCGCCTCGAGCAGGCGCTCGTCGGGCGTCGTGAGCGAGATGCGGAAGAAGCCCTCGCCGGAGGCGCCGTACGCGCCCCCAGGGGAGACCACGACGCCCGTCTCCTCCAGCACGTGCTCGCAGTAGGCGGCGGCGCTCTCGTAGCCTGCCGGCACGGGCGCCCACACGTAGATCGTCCCCTTCGGCGGCGTCACGTCGACGCCGGCCGCGCGCAGGGCGTCGCAGACGAGGTCGCGGCGGCGCTTGTAGACGTCGTTCATCGCCGCCACCTCGGCGTCGACGGACGGGTCCAGCGCCGCCACGCCCGCCAGCTGCACGGCCTCGAACAGCCCCGAGTCGATGTTCGACTTCAAACGCCAGTACTGCGCGATGGCATCCGCGTTGCCGGTGATGAAGGCGCAGCGCCAGCCGGTCATGTTGTAGCCCTTCGACAGCGAGAAGACCTCGACGCCGACTTCCTTCGCGCCCGGCGTCGCGAGGAACGACGGCGCGACGTAGCCGTCGTACGTCGTCTCGCTGTAGGCGTTGTCGTGCACGACGAGGATGTCGTGCTCGCGCGCGAACGCCACGACCCGCTCGAACAGCCCGTCCGGCACCACGGCGCCCGTCGGGTTGTTCGGGTAGTTGAGGAACATCAGCTTCGCGCGGGCGGCGTCCTCGGCCGAGATCGCGTCGAGGTCGGGGGCGAAGCCGAGCGACGGGACCAGCGGCATCAGCACCGAGGAGGCGCCCACCAGGGTCGGACCGCCGGTGTAGACCGGGTAGCCCGGATCGGAGGCCAGCGCCACGTCCTCCGGGTCGAGGAACGCGAGCGACAGGTTGAAGATGCACTCCTTCGCCCCGATCGCCGGCATCACCTCGGTCTCGGCGTCGAGCGTCACGCCGAAGCGGCGCGCGTAGAAGGCGGCGACGGCCTCGCGGAAGTCCGTGCGCCCGCGGTTGGACGGGTACTGGTGGGTCGACGGGTCGGCGACCGCCGTCTGAGCCGCAGCGACGATCGGCGGATATGTCGGCGTGTCCGGGTCGCCGATGCCGAGGCTGATCACATCGACGCCCGCCGCCTTCTTGTCGGCGATCTTGCGCTCGAGCTGCGCGAACAGGTACGGCGGGATCAGACTGAGGCGCTTACTCGGTCGCATGCAGCTCCTTCAGGAAGTCGTCGGAGAGCGTCCCGGAGAACACCGGGACCGCCCAGCCGGTCAGGTTCACGTGCAGATCCTCGCCGACCTCGACGGTCAGCTCGCCGCCGTCCAGCTCGACGACGACCGGCGAGTCGCCCCCGCGCAGCACGTGCGCGACGGCGGCGCCGGTTGCGCCGGTGCCGGACGAGAGCGTCTCGCCGACGCCGCGCTCGAAGATGCGGGCGCGGATGCGGTCCGGGGCCAACTCGGCGTACCAGGAGACGTTCGTGCGGTTGGGGAACAGCTCGTTGCCCTCGATGAACGGCCCGAGCGCCAACAGGTCGAGCCCCGCCAACTCCTCGGCCGAGTCGACGCGGATCGAGCACTGCGGGTTGCCGATCGAGACGTGCTGGAAGGCCCACAGGCGCCCCGGCGTGCGGATCTCCCCGCTGCCGTCGTCGGCGCCGCCCGGATAGTCCTTCGAGGTCAGCTTCGCGCGGCCCATGTCGACGCGGCATGTCGTCGGCCCGGTGATCGTCGGGCGGATCTCGCCGGCGGCCGTCTCGATCGAGAAGACGTCGGCGTCGGTCCAGCCGCGATGGCGCAGGTAGAGGATCGCCTCGCGCGCGCCGTTGCCCGACAGCTCGGCCTCCGAACCGTCGGGGTTGAAGATCGTCAGGCGCGCGACGAAGCCCGCCTCGCGCGGCTCGGACAGCAGCAGGATGCCGTCGGAGAACACGCCGAAGTGCCCGGCGCAAATTGCGCGCACGCGCGCGGGCGTCAGCGCGAACGGCAGCTCGCGCTCCTCCAGCACGATGTAGTCGTTACCGAGCGCCTGCCACTTCTCGAACTTCAAGCTGGTCCTCCGGTCACGGGAGTCGGGAATCGGCGCCGCGACCGGTGCCGCAGCGGCGGCGCAGCCTATCGGCTTCCGATTATTGGACACGGTCCAACAATTGGGTATACGGTCTGAACAAGGACGTTCTGTCCAATCCCCACTAGGAGCGCTGCATGAGTCCGATCTTCGCGAGCTACAACCTCGGCGACGCGCTGCTGACGGTCCTGTCGATCTTCTTCATCGTGATCTGGATCTGGATCCTGATCACGGTCCTGATCGACCTCTTCCGCGATCACGAGCTGTCCGGGTGGTGGAAGGCAGTCTGGGTCTTCTTCCTGGTCTTCCTGCCGGTCATCACCGTGCTGATCTACCTGATCGCACGCGGCGGTGGGATGCGCGAGCGGGCGATCACCGAGCAGAGACACATGCGCGAGGCGAGCGACGAGTACATCCGCTCCGTCGCGGGCAGCTCGCCCGTCGATCAGCTCCACAGACTGGACGAGTTGCGCACGAGAGGCGCGATCAGCCAGGAGGAGTTCGAGCGGCTCAAGGCGAGAGTGCTGTCGTGACGTCGCCCGCAGGCGGTCGCTTGCGATCGCCGTAGGGCGAAACGTCACATCCGCAGGATGTGTTCGGCTACGTCGGCGGCGGGACGGCCGGTCACGTCAATTGTCTGCACGCCCGCCAGCTTGCGCATCCACGTGAGCTGGCGGCGCGCGTAGTTGCGCGTGCGGCGCTTCATCGCCTCGACGTCGCCGGCCAGCAGCTCGTCGAAGCCGAGCGCCTTGCGCGCCGTCTCCGACGCGCCGGCGGCGTGGGCGCGCAGCACCTCCTCGCGCGCGCCTGCAGCGATCATCTCGTCGACTCGCGCGTCGATGCGCGCGTACAGCGCCTCGCGCTCCAGCGTCAGCCCGGCGAGCAGCGTCGGGTGGCGGACCTCGTCGGTCCACAGCTGCGAGGGCCCGTCGGGCGGTTCCAGCTCGCCCGCGTCGAGCAGCTCGTGCGCGCGCACGATCCGCTGGCGGTCGTTGGCGTCGATCGCCTCCGCAGCCCACGGCGCGCGCTGGGTCAGCTCGGCGTGCAGCGCCGGCGCGCCGCGCGTCTCCAGCTCGCGCTCCCAGTGCTCGCGCACGCCCTCCGGCGGCGGCGGGCGCAGGCGCAGCTCGGTGAGCGCAGCACGCAGGTAGAGGCCGGTGCCGCCGACGACGATCGGCCGGCGCCCGGCGGCCAGCGCCGCGTCGATCTCGGCGTGCGCGAGCGCCGCGTACTGCCCGGCGCTGAACGTCGCGTCGACCGGCAGGAACGACAGCAGCCGATGCTCCAGCGCCGCCTGCTCGGCCGCGCCGGCGGCTCCGGTCAGCAGCTCCAGGCCCGCGTAGACCTGCAACGCGTCGGCCGAGATCGCGACCGGGTCCTCCCCGGCTGCGCGCAGGCGCGCCGCCAACGCGACGGCGACGGCGGTCTTGCCGATTCCCGTCGGACCGAAGATCGCGATGACCGCTGGAGCCGCCACGCGCCGGAGTATGGCGGGCGCCGGCGGACCCGTCGGGACGCGTTCGGAGCCGGAGTATGGTGAGACGCAATGGGCGTCCGCATCGGCACCGGCATCTCCACGCACGAGGATCCGCGCGTCGGCGCGATCGAGGCGGCGCAGGCGGCCGGAGCCGGACTCGACGGCGCCCCCGCGGACCTCGTCGTCCTGTTCGCCTCGGGCGGTCACATGGAGAGCCCCGAGTCGACGCTCGAGGGAGTGCACGAGGCACTGCGCCCGTCGGCGCTCGTCGGCTGCGGGGCAGGCGGCGTGCTCGGCTGCGGCGCCGAGCACGAGGACGGGATGGCGGTCGCCGTGTGGGCCGCCTCGCTCGACGGCGGCCGCGCGCAGACCTTCCACGCGATGGCGTCGATCCACGAGGACACCGTCACCGTGATCGGGATGGAGGATCTTGCCGGCTCCCGCGGCGCGATCCTGCTGCCCGATCCGTACACGTTCCCGACCGACCCGCTGCTGCAGGACCTCGCGGCGCGCGCGCCCGGCGTCCCCGTGATAGGCGGACTGGCGAGCGCGCGCCGGCCGGATGAGACGGGCGTGCTGTTCCACGGCGACGAGGTCGCCGAGGCCGGCGCGGTCGGGGTGCGCTTCGACGAGGTCGAGCTGCTGCCGTGCGTCTCGCAGGGCGCGACGCCGGTCGGGCCCGAGCTGACGATCACGGCGGCGGAGGGCAACGTCATCAGCGAGCTGGCCGGTCAGCCCGCGCTCGACCGCATACGCGCGGTGATCGAGGAGCTGGATCCGCGCGAACGGACGCTGATCGCGGGCGGGCTGCTCGTCGGCCTGGTGGTCGACGGCGGGCGTCCGGAGTACGGCCACGGCGACTTCCTCGTGCGCCAGTTGATGGGCGCCGACCCGGTCGGCGGCACGCTCGCGGTCGCGGCGCCGGTGCAGCCCGGCCAGGTGCTGCGGCTGCACGCGCGCGACGCGGCCTCGGCCGACCGCGACCTGCAGGAGCAGCTGCGGCTGCGCGTCTCCGCGCTCGGCGGCTCGCCGGCCGGCGCGCTGGCGTTCTCGTGCAACGGCCGCGGCCGCGCGATGTTCGGCATCGAGGACCACGACGCCGGCGCGCTGTCGGACGAGCTGCGCGGCGCGCCGTCGGCCGGCTTCTTCGCGGCCGGCGAGATCGGCCCGGTCGGTGGCGCGAGCTTCCTGCACGCCTTCACGGCGACGGTCGCGCTGTTCGGCGCGTGAGCCGCTCGCGCGCATGCGCGGCGACCGGCCCTCGCCGAGCGCGCCTGTGACAGGCTTCGCGCCATGACTGCGATCAAGGGAACCGTCCTCCTCACGGGCGCCAGCGGCGGCATCGGCCACGCCATCGCCCGCACACTCGCCGCGCGCGGCGCGCAGCTCGTGCTGACCGGCCGCCGCGCCGACGTGCTCGAGCCGCTCGCGCAGGAGCTGGGCGGGCGCGCGCTCGCCGTCGACCTTGCCGACCGCGACGCGCCCGAGCGGCTCGCCGCGGAGGCCGGCGACGTCGAGATCCTCGTCGCGAACGCCGCGCTGCCGGCGAGCGGCACGCTCGACGACTACACGAACGAGCAGGTCGACCGCGCGCTCGACGTCAACCTGCGCGCGCCGATCGTGCTCGCGAAGCTGCTGTCCGAGGGGATGGTCGCGCGCGGCCACGGCCACCTCGTCTTCATCTCCTCGCTGTCGGGCAGAGCGGCGGCCGGCGGCAGCGCGCTCTACTCCGCGACGAAGTTCGGCATGCGCGGCTTCGCGCTGTCGCTGCGCGAGGACCTGCGCAGCTCCGGCGTCGGCGTCTCGACGATCTTCCCCGGCTTCATCCGCGACGCCGGCATGTTCGCGCGCGCAGACGTCTCGCTCCCGCCGGGCGTGGGTACGCGCAGCCCCGAGGATGTCGCCGCCGCCGTCGTGCGCGGGATCGAGCGCAACAAGGCGGAGATCGACGTCGCGCCGCTGGGCTTGCGCGCCGGTTCGATCTTCTCCGGCATCGCGCCCGAGCTGGCGCTGAACAGCAGCCGCCGCATGGGTGGCGCGCGCATCGCCGACGGTCTCGCGGCCGGCGGGCGCGACCACCGCTGACGTGCCGGCTCAGCCGGCCAGTCGCGCCGGCAGCTCGCGCAGATGTGTCAGCGGCTCGGCGCCGAGCGCTGCCAGGCGGTCGGCGACCGCGTGGTTGCCGCCGCTGTAGCCGAGCGTGCGCATGCCCGCGGCGCGCCCCGCGGTGACGCCCGGGACGCTGTCCTCGACGACGACGCATGCGTCCGGCTCGAAGCCGCACGCCGCGGCGGCGTGCAGGAACAGGTCGGGCGCGGGCTTCGGCCGCGCCACCGAGTAGGCGGAGAAGATGCGGTCGCCGGGGACCGCGTCGCGCAGGCCCGTGACGCGCAGCGTCAGCTCCATCTTCTCCAGCGCTCCCCCCGACGCGATGCACGCGTCCCACCCCGCCGCTCGCACGCCCGTGAGCGACTCGCGCGCGCCGTCGATCGGCGTCAGCTCGCGCTCGAACGCGGCAGCGCGGTCGGCGAGGAAGCGCTCCATCCAGCCGTCGGGGACGGGCCGGCCGAGGTGCGCCTCGACACCCCGCTGGATGTCGGCGAGCGCCACGCCGTGGAACGCCGCGTCGACCTGCTCGGCGGTCATCGTCCCGCCGACGGACTCGATCGCGTGCGTCAGCTCGCGCATGTCGATGCCCATGCTGTCGACGAGCACGCCGTCGCAGTCGAAGATGACGAGGCCTGCCACGCTCAACGCGCGCTCGCAGCGCGCGCGAGCAGCGATTCCTCGCCCGCCAGCGTCTGGCTCGTCGCGCTCGCGATCTCGACCTGCACGTACTCGCCCGGCTGCGCGAGGCCGCTGAAGTTGACCGCCTTGTTGTGGCGCGAGCGGCCGCGCAGGCGCGTGGGGTCGGTGCGCGACGGACCCTCGACGAGCACGTCGAGCGTGCGCCCGACGAAGCGCTGCGCGCGCTCCTTCGCGCGCCGCTGCACGACCTCGACGAGCCGCTCCATCCGCTCGACCTTCACCGCGTGCGGGAGCTGGTCCGGCAGCGTCGCCGCCTCCGTCCCGCGGCGCGGCGAGAAGACGAACGTGAAGGCGCCGTCGTAGGCGACCTCCTCACACACGCTGAGCGTCTGCGCGAAGTCCGCCTCCGTCTCGCCCGGGAAGCCGACGATGATGTCGGTCGTGATGGCGACGTCGGGCACGTGCTCGCGCAACAGCGCGACGCGGTCGAGGTAGCGCTCGCGCGTGTAGGTGCGGCGCATCGCCTTGAGCACGCGACTCGACCCGCTCTGCAGCGGCAGGTGGACGTGCTCGCACAGCGCGGGCAGCTCAGCGTGCGCGCGGATCACGTCCTCCTTCATGTCTTGCGGATGCGGGCTCGTATAGCGGATGCGCTCGATCCCGTCGGCCGCGTCGACCGCGCGCAGCAGCTCCGCGAAGCTGGCGGCCGGCTCGCCGCGGCGCGGCAGGTCGCGGCCGTAGGCGTTGACGTTCTGGCCGAGCAGCGTAACCTCGGTCACGCCCTCCGACGCCATCCGCTCGACCTCGCCGACGAGCGCGGCGAGCGGGCGCGAGACCTCGCGGCCGCGCGTGGACGGGACGATGCAGTACGAGCAGACCATGTTGCAGCCGACGGAGATCTGCAGCCAGCCCTGGAACTCGCGCGCCCGCTTCTCCGGCAGGTCGCCGGCGAAGCCCTCGAACTCGAAGTAGCCCTGCGCGGTCAGCGAGTCGCTCGTGAGGAACTCGGCGAGCTTGTGCACCTGCCCCGGCCCGAACGCGACGTCTACGAACGGGAAGCGCTCGAACACCTCGTCCTTGACCGACTGCGCCCAGCAGCCGCCGACGCCGATCACGACCTCCGGCCGCTCGCGCTTGCGCCGCTTCGCATGGCCCAGATGGGCGACGAACTTCGTGTCGGCCGCCTCGCGGATCGAGCACGTGTTGAAGAGGATCAGGTCCGCCTCGTCAGGGCTCGGCGCCTCGCGGTAGCCGAGCGACTCGAGCATCCCCTTCATGCGCTCCGAGTCGTGCTCGTTCATCTGGCAGCCGAACGTCGTGACGTGGTAGCGCTTCATGCCGGGCCTAGGGTACCTCGCCTCTATCTCGCATACTCGACCGAGCGCGACTCGCGGATCACGGTGACCTTGATCTGGCCGGGGTACTCCAGCTCCTTCTCGATCTCGCGGGCGATCTCGTGCGAGAGCAGCGCCATGCCGTCGTCGTCGATCGACGTCGGGGCGACCATCACGCGGATCTCGCGGCCGGCCTGCATCGCGTAGACCTTGTCGACGCCGTCGTGGCGCGTGGCGATCTGCTCGAGGTCGCGCAGACGTCTGACGTACTGCTCGAGCGACTCGCCGCGTGCCCCCGGCCGCGCGCCGGAGAGCGCGTCGGCGGCCTGCACGATCACCGCCTCGACGGTCTGCGGCTCGACCTCGTTGTGGTGCGCCTCCATCGCGTGGACGACCGCCTCGGACTCGCCGTGCCGCCGCGCGATGTCGCCGCCGACGAGTGCGTGCGGGCCTTCGACCTCGTGCGAGACGGCCTTGCCAATGTCATGCAGCAGCGCCGCCCGCCGCGCGGTTCTCGGCGAGGCGCCCAGCTCATGCGCCATCAGCGCCGCCAGGCGCGAGCACTCGACCGAGTGCGCGAGCACGTTCTGCCCGTAGCTCGTGCGGAACTTCAACCGGCCGAGCAGGCGGACCAGCTCGGGGTCGAGGCCCTGCACGTTCGCCTCGAAGACCGCCTCCTCCCCCAGCTCGACGATGTGGTCTTCGAGCTCGGACTTGGCCTGGTAGTACATCTCCTCGATCCGCGCCGGGTGGATGCGGCCGTCGGCGAGCAGCTTCTCGAGCGTCATGCGCGCGATCTCGCGGCGCACGCCGTCGAAGCCCGACAGCACGACCGCGTTGGGCGTGTCGTCGATGATGAAGTCGACGCCGGTGAGGTTCTCGAGCGCGCGGATGTTGCGGCCTTCGCGCCCGATGATGCGGCCCTTCATGTCGTCGGAGGCAAGTTGCACGACCGAGACCGTCGTCTCGGTCGCGTGGCCCGCGGCGATGCGCTGCATGCAGACGGAGAGGATGTTGCGCACGCGCCGGTCGGCGTCGCGCTTCGTCTCCTCCTCGATCTGGCGGATCAGCTTCGCCGATTCGTGGCGGACCTGGTCCTCCAGCTCCTTCAGCAGGAGCTGCTTGGCCTGTGCGGCGGTGACGCCGGCGACGCGCTCGAGCTGGCGCTCCAGCTCGCGGTGCCCGTCTGCCAGCTCCGCCGTCTGGCGCTCGAGCGCCTCAGCGCGCTCGTCGACGCCGCGCTCGCGGCGGGCGAGCTCCGCGCGCTGGGCGTCGAGCGTCTCCTCCTTGCCCAGCACACGCTCCTCGATCCGCACCAGCTCGGCGCGCCGCTCGATCAGCGCGGTGTCGGCGACTTCGCCGGAAACGGCGCGGTCCCCACGCCCGCCGCTCGGCCGCTCGCGTCCATAGAGCACGGCTGCGAGCACAAGCCCCACTGCCAGCAGCGCCGCCGCGATCACGATCTCCATTGGTGTTCCTCTTCCTCAGTCCGGCGGGGGAGCCGGGCTGGCTCACGATCCGTTTGGGTAGCGTCGGACGGGCCGTGCGAGGCGCACGTGGCGAATCCAGGGTGCGGCGCGCCGAGACGCCGCGACGTCGCGCGCCGGCTACGCCGGCGTTCGCGTCAACGAGGCTCGCCGGCGCGGGGGCGCGGCGGACGAGCTGAGAGATCGGGTCGCGGCGGACAAGTCTGGTTCCAGGGATTCAGGGTATTTGCTGCTGTTTCATGCCCTCGCGGGCCGGTCGTTCGCTGCCCTGGATCGTAGTACCGGCGCCGGGAGGGCGCAATCAGTCGCCGGAGTCGCCACCGGCGTGGGCGCGGATCGCCTCCCATGCCAGCTCGTGGTCGTAGCCCTTGCGCACGAGCACGCCGTACGCACGGCGCCGTTCGCGCTGGTCGTCGCCGAGTGCCGGGAAGCGCCGCTGCAGCAGCGCGCACGCCGCCTCGAGCTCACCGCCGCGGCCGCGCGCCGCGACGGCGCCGCACACCAGCGCGGCCGGCACGCCGAGCGCGAGCAGCCGCCGCTCGATGCGGTCGGCGCCCCACTCGTCCAGCAGCCGCTTGTCGTCGGCGAACTGGCGCGCGAAGCGCTCGTCGTTCAGGTAGTCCTCGCGCTGGAGGTGCGCGAGCGCTTGGTCGATCGCGGCCGGCTCCACGCGCTTGCCCTCGAGGTAGCGGCGCATCTCCAGCACGGTCCGGTCGCGCCGCGTGAGGTAGCGGAACGCGAGGTCGAGCGCGTGCTGGAGGCGCAGCTCCGGATCGAGCGACCGCGAGAGCGTGACGGCCGGCGCCTCCATGGCGACGCGCCCCTACGCCGCGGCGGCCGGTTCCAGCGCGGCCTCGGTGGCCTCGACCCCGTCCGCTCCCTCGATCGGCGCGACGAGGTCGCGACTGATGTCGAGCGCGGCGTAGATCTTCTCCTCGATCTCTCTCGCGATCTCGGGATGCTCGACGAGGAACGCCTTCGCGTTGTTGCGGCCCTGGCCGAGGCGCTCGCCCTCGTAGGAGAAGAACGACCCCGACTTCGTGACGATGTTGTGCTCGATGCCGTAGTCGATCAGGCAGCCGGTCGTCGAGATCCCTCTGCCGAACTCGATCTCGAACTCGGCCTGCTTGAACGGCGCCGCGACCTTGTTCTTGACGACTTTCACGCGCACGCGGTTGCCGACCGCCTCGGTGCCGTCCTTGATCGTCTCGATGCGGCGGATGTCGAGCCGCTGCGACGAGTAGAACTTCAGCGCGCGACCGCCCGGCTGCGTCTCCGGCGAGCCGAACATGACGCCGACCTTCTCGCGGATCTGGTTCGTGAACATGCAGAGCGTCTGCGTGCGGTTGAGGTTCGCCGTCAGCTTGCGCATCGCCTGCGACATCATGCGCGCCTGCAGGCCGACCGTCTGGTCGCCCATCTGGCCCTCGAGCTCGGCGCGCGGCGTGAGCGCCGCCACCGAGTCGACCGCGACGACGTCGACGGCGCCGGAGCGCACGAGCATGTCCGCGACCTCGAGCGCCTGCTCGCCATAGTCGGGCTGGGAGACGAGCAGCGAGTCGATGTCGACGCCGATCACCTCTGCGTAGAGCGGGTCCATCGCGTGCTCGGCGTCGATGAAGGCGCACGTGCCGCCGAGCTTCTGCGCCTCGGCGAGGATGTGGTAGACGAGCGTCGTCTTGCCCGAGGACTCCGGGCCGAAGATCTCGATGATGCGCCCGCGCGGCACGCCGCCGATGCCGAGCGCGACGTCGAGCGACAGCGCACCCGTCGGGATCGCGTTGACGCGAACCTGTGCGCCGGGGTCCCCCATCCGCATGACCGTGCCCTTGCCGAACTGGCGCTCGATCTGCGTCAGCGCGCCCTCCAGGGCAGCGCCGCGGGCCTTGGCGGCCTTGTCTTGCTCGGTCATCGCTGGAAGCTCCTTCTGCTCACGTGAGGGCATGACGGTACGCCGGGCGTCGGACGGAACCGGATCGAACATCCGTTCGCGCCTTGCTGCGTCGATGGTAGGCACCGGCGTGTCACAGCACAACGCCCGAACAGCGACGATTCTCAGGCGAGTCTGCGGACGGACGCCGCGCCGTCAGGCGTCGTCGAGCTGGCCGAGCAGCAGCCGGCGCAACAGGTGCAGCGCGACCGTCGTCGTGCGGTCGCGCACGTCTGGGCGCGAGCCGGGCAGGTCGAGCTTGCGCGCGATGCGCGCGCCGGAGCGGTCGGCGACCGCCACGTGGACGCGGCCGACCGGCTTCTCCGGCGTCCCGCCGCCCGGGCCCGCGATGCCGGTCACGCCGATCCCGACGTCGGCGCCGAAGCGCTCCAGCGCCCCGTCCGCGAGCGCGTCGGCGACCTCGGCCGAGACCGCGCCGAACTGCGAGATCAACGCCGGATCGACGCCCGCCAGCGCCGCCTTCGCCGCGTTGGAGTACACGACCGCGCCGCCGAGCACGTACGCCGACGACCCCGGCCGGTCGGTCAGGCGCCCGGCGAGCAGCCCGCCGGTGCACGACTCGGCGACGGCGACGGTGCGCAGCGGCGGTCCGCTCAGCAGCGCCGCGACCTGCTCGTCGATCGTCGTGCCGTCGTCGGAGAACAGCTGCGACGGATGGCGCGCGCGGATGAAGTCGGCGAGTGCGGCGTACGCGCCGGCCCCGCCCGGCTCGTACAGCGTCGCGATCTCGATCTCGCCGCGGCGCAGGCACGTCGTGATCTCCAGGGGCGCGAGGTCGAGGCCCGCCTGCTCGGCGACCACGAGCGTCTCGGCGATCTCCGACTCGGGGATCCCGGTCAGCCGCAGGATCGCCTGCTCGTAGACGGTCGCGTCGGCGATCGCCGCGCGGAACGCCTCGGTCTCCCGCGCGGTCGCCCACATCGGCTGCAGCTCGCGCGGCGGGCCGGGCAGCACGACGACGGTCGGATGCGAGGCGCCGTCGAGCGGCGTGACGACCACGCCCGGCGCGGTCCCGACCGGTTCGAGCACCGTCGCACCCTCCGGCACGTGCGCCTGCTTGCGCGTGCCGCGCGCCATCGCCGCGCGGTCGATGTTCGGCCAGCGCTGCGCGAGCGGCGCGACGATCGCGGCGATGCGCTGCTCGAGCGCCTCGTCGAGCACGAGCGGCCGGTCGGCGAACTCCGCGACGACGGCGGTCGTGAGGTCGTCGGCGGTCGGCCCGAGGCCGCCGCTCGTCACGATCAGCTCGACGCGCTCCGACGCGAGGAAGCGCAGCGCCGCGGCCATGTCCTCGCGCCGGTCGCCGACGATCAGGATGTGCGCGAGGTCGACGCCGAGCTCGCGCAGGCGCTCGGACAGCCACGGGCCGTTGCGGTCGGAGATGATCCCGCTGAGGACCTCGGTCCCCGTGATCACGATGCCGGCGCGCGCGCTCACGTGCAGGTCGGCGCCTGGCTCGTCGGCAGCAGGCGCGCTCCCGCCCGGGTGATCTCGTAGGCGATCGCGTTCGACGAGGCGGGGACCGCAAACGGTTTGCCGTCGACGCGCAGCTGCACGCTGTTGTTGCCCAGCGTCATCCGCAGCGTGCGCGCGTGGTAGATCGGAACGTGCTGGCCCGCGCTGAACTGCGTGCCGGGGATCAGTCTTCTGCCGCTGCCGTCCACGAGGCAGACGTACAGGGTCCCGGTCGGGACGATCTGCACGCTCGCGCGCGCCGGCGCCGCGCTCGCGTGCGGGTGGCTGGTTGCTCTGGCGCCGCTCGCTGTCCGCGCCCGCGTCGTCGTCGTGTGGCCCGTCTCGGTCGAGCCCCCTCCGCCTCCCGTCGCGCCGAACAGCACGCCGACGAGCCCGAGGACGACGAGCAGCAGCACGAGCGCGCCGCCCACGATCAGCCAGGGTGGCGCGGTCCGTGGCGGGCCGTAGGCGCCGGTCCTGCCGCCCCCGCCGCGCCGATCGCGGCCGAGGTTCGGGCTGATCGGCGCCAGCTCCTGCTCGCTCGGACGCTCGTAGCGCAGCTTGTACTCCTCGACCAGCGAGCGCGCGTCGAGCCCGAGGTAGTCAGCGTACTCGCGCAGGAAGCTCTTGATGAAGGTCGAGCCCGGCAGCAGGCTCCATTCCTCGTTCTCGAGCGCGCGCAGGTACTTGGCGCGGATCTTCGTGGCCTGCTCGACCTCGGTGATGTCGATCCTGGCGCGCATGCGCGCCTCGCGGAGGGTGGACCCGATCTCCGGCATGGCGACGCGAAGGCTATCGCGGCTCTACAACGCGGCTTCGTCGCCCGCCGGCGGCGGGTCGCGCTGAGGCTCGAACGAGGGCTCGGCGGTGGCGGTCGAAACCGAGGACGAGCCCGGTCTCTCGGCGAGCGCAACCAGGATCCGCGGCACGTCCGCCTCCGTGATCAGCACCTGGCGCGGCTTCGAGCCCTCGTACCCGGAGATGATCCCGCGCCGCTCGAGCATGTCGATCAGGCGACCGGCGCGCGTGTAGCCGAGCCGCAGCCGACGCTGCAGCATCGAGGTCGAGGCGGTGCCCATCTGCGCGACGAGGCCGATCGCCTCCTCCAGCAACGGGTCCTCGTCGGGGTCGAAGCCGTCGTCGTCTCCCCCGCTCGCGTCGGACTCGTCGACGACCTCCTCGAGCAGCTCCTCCTGGAACTCGGGCTCGCCCTGCTTGCGCCAGGACTCGGTCAGCTCGGCGATCTGCGCCTCGTCGATATAGGCGCCCTGAATCCGCTGCAGCTTCGAGGAGCCGACCGGCGAGAACAGCATGTCGCCCTGGCCCAGCAGCGACTCGGCGCCGTTCTGGTCGAGGATCACGCGCGAATCCGTCTGCGAGGACACGGCGAAAGCGATCCGCGACGGCACGTTCGCCTTGATCATGCCGGTGATCACGTCCACGCGCGGGGACTGCGTCGCGAGCACGAGGTGGATGCCGACCGCGCGCGCCTTCTGCGCGAGGCGGATGATCGAATCCTCGACGTCGGCGGGCGCGACCATCATCAGGTCGGCCAGCTCGTCGATCACGCACAGGATGTACGGCAGCGCCGGCTCGCCGCGTGCGGCGCGCGCTCTGTTGAGCTCCGGCAGCGAGCGCGTGCGGGCCAGGGACATGATCCCGTAGCGCTCCTCCATCTCCTTCACGAGGTTCTGCAGCGCGTTGGCCGCCATCCGCGGGCTCGTGATGACGGGCGTCAGCAGGTGCGGGATCGACTCGTAGTGGTTCAGCTCGACCTGCTTGGGGTCGACGAGCACGAGCCGCAGCTCGTGCGGGTCGGCGTGCAGCAGCAGGCTGGAGAGCATCGCGTTGATGCAGCCGGACTTGCCGGCGCCGGTCGTGCCGGCGACGAGCAGGTGCGGCATCTTCGCGAGGTCGACGCCGATCGCGCGACCGGCGACGTCCTTGCCGAGCCACACGGTGAGCGGCGACCAGTCGGCCGGCGGGTCCTGGAAGACGTCGCCGAGGTGGACGATCTTCCGCCTCGCGTTCGGCACCTCGATGCCGACCGCCTGCTTGCCGGGGATCGGCGCGAGGATGCGGATCTCGGTCGCGGCGAGCGCGTAGGCGAGGTCGTCCTTGAGCTGCGCGACCTTGCCGACCTTGATGCCGGGCGCGAGGCGGATCTCGAAGCGCGTGATGTGCGGGCCGGCCGTCATGCCGACGACCTTGGCCTCGATCCCGAAGTGGCCGAGCGCCTCGATCAGCTGCGCGGCGATTCTCTCCTGCCCGGCCGTGTCGGGGCGCGACTGGTCGGCCGTCGAGCGCTTGAGGAAGCGGCCCGTCGGGATTCTCCATACGAACGCGGGGTCGTCGGTGACGGACGCGCGATAGCGGCCCTGCGGCGTGAGCTGCGAGGGGTCGACGTCGTCGGATCCGGTGGTCACGCCTGGTTCGTCGGGCTCCTCCAGCTCGAGCTGCTGCAGCTCCTCGGAGATCGACTCGGGCTCGTCGGGAACGTGCGGCTCTGGATCGACGTCAGTGTCGAAGGCGTCGCCGGTCTCCGGCGCTTCGTCGCCGTACAGGTCGGGATAGCGCTCACGCCCGTCGAGCGACGGTGCCTCAACGTGCGTGGCGCGGACGACGAGGCGCTCGTCCTCGGGCTCCGGTGGGACGATGGGTTTCGCCCTGCCGGCGACCGCAAGCGGATCGCCTTCGGGCGACGTCACCACAGGCTCGGGCTCCCGCGCGCGAGGCGCCAACGTCGCCGCCTGCGCGACGCCGCGGCCGGCCGCGCCGAGCAGGCCGGCGATCGTCACGCCGCTGATCAGCAGCAGCCCGGCGAGGAACAGGAAGATCGCGATGATGTGCGAGCCGACGTCGGAGAACAGGTGCGACGTCGTCCAGTAGAGGGCTGCGCCGAGCGCGCCACCATTCGCGTCGAGCGCGGCACGCGCCCACGGTCCGGCGCCGGTGCGGCTGCCGAGCCCCAGCGTGCCCGCCGCGAGCGCGAGCGAGACGCCGCCGAACAGGCAGGCGACGCCGGCACGGACCGGACGCACGGCCGGCACGAGCGTGCGCGCGATCACGAGCATCCCGCCGGCCACGAGCGCGACGGGCACGGCGTAGGCGACCTGCCCGAGCAGCAGCCGCAGGCCGTCGCGCGCCGCCCCGCCGACCGAGCCGCCGGCGGCGCCGAGGTACAGCACGAACGCGAGGAAGACGCCGAGCGCCGCGAGCGCGAGGCCGAGCAGGTCGAGCTGGTGCGGCGACAGCACGGGAAGCTTGGGCCGCCACAGCGACGCGCCCGCGGCGCGGCGAGCGCGCGGTCTCGCGGACGGGCGCGAACGCGTCCGTCTCGGGGCGGCTCTCGGGCGGCGGCGGGTCTTCGTGGCCATCTGCAAGCGGTTGCTTCGACGCGCACCGATGAGCCCCTGCCGACCGGTGCGCGCAGGCTTCGCTCACCGGTCAGCGAAGCTCGTCCACCGCTTCACCGCTAAGGAGCGACTAAAAAGGACCCATCTCGCCCGCGCAGCCCTTTACCATCGCCGCATGAGCGACATCTCGCGCGCGCCGCGCGTCCTCGTCGTCGAGGACGACGAGGAGATAGCCCAGACGCTGCAGCGCTCTCTGCGGATGGAGGGCTACGAGGTGCGGATCGCGAGCGACGGCGTCAGCGCCCTTGACGATGCCCACGCGTTCCTGCCCGATCTCGTCGTCCTGGACCTCGGCCTCCCCCGCCTCGACGGCATCGACGTCGCCAAGACGCTGCGCGAGAACGACGACGTGCCGATCCTGATGCTGACCGCGCGCGACGCGCTCGAAGCGCGCGTCGAGGGGCTCGACGCCGGCGCCGACGACTACCTCGTCAAGCCGTTCGAGCGCCAGGAGCTGCTCGCGCGCCTGCGCGCGCTGCTGCGCCGCCGCCCGCCGCGCGGCGCCGCCCCGCTCGTCTGCGGCGACCTGCAGCTCAACCCCGACACGCACGAGGTCGAGCGCGGCGAGCGCTCGATCGAGCTGACGCAGCGCGAGTTCGAGCTGCTCGAGTACCTCATGCGCAACGAGCGGATCGTGATCTCGCGCCAGCGGCTGTTGGACGAGGTGTGGGGCTACGACCCGTTCTCGACGACGAACACGATCGAGGTGTTCGTCTCGAACCTGCGACGAAAGCTGGAGGCCGGTGGAGAGTCACGGCTCCTCCACACGATCCGCGGCGCGGGCTACGTCCTCCGCGCGTAGAGCGGTCGACGGGCTCGGCGCCGCGTACCGGCGGCTGCCGACGCGCTGGCGCCTGGCGGGCGGCTCGGCCGCGCTGACGTTCGTGATCCTGTGCGGCTTCGCCGTGATCGTCGGGCTGCTGACGACGCGCCAGATCCGCGTCCAGTTCGACGACTCGGTGCGCCAGACGGCGAACTACCTGGCGAGCCGCGCGAACGTCGGCTTCGACTCGCGCACCGGCGCGGCCAGCTGCGGGCAGCTCGGCGACCTCGCGAGCGGCGAGCAGGCGAAGGTGCGCGTCTACTACGTGACGCTCCCGCCGCAGCTGATGTGCACCTACGGCGGCGCGAACCCGGCCTCGCCGCGCTTCTCGCTCGACGGCACGTTCCCGAAGGAGGAGTACGGCTACCGCGTCGAGGCGCGGCAAGTGGGCGTGAGCCCGTTCGGCAACGCGATCCTCGTCTACGCCCGCCCGCTCTCGGCGATCGACCGCACGGTCGCGAAGGTCCGCTTCTTCCTGCTGCTCGGGGTCCTCGGCGGCAGCGGGCTGGCGCTGCTTGCCGGGCTGATGGTGGCGCGCCGCGCGATGGCGCCGATCGTCGCGCTCACCGCGAGCGCGCGTGAGATCGAGCGCACGCGCGACCCGGGCCGCCACGTCCCCCAGCCGGACGCCGACGACGAGGTGGCCGAGCTGGCGCAGACGCTGGAGGACATGCTGCAGGCGCTCGACGCCGCGCGCGCCTCGACCGAGGCGACGCTCCTGCGCCAGCGCGAGTTCGTCGCCGACGCCTCGCACGAGCTGCGCACGCCGCTGACGAGCGTGCTCGCGAACCTTGAGCTGCTCGCCGAGCAGGTCGAGGGCGAGGACGCGCATGCCGCGGTCGCCTCGGCTCTGCGCTCCTCGCAGCGCATGCGCCGGCTGGTCGCAGACCTCCTGCTGCTTGCTCGTGCCGACGCCGGGCGCACGGTCCCCCACCGTCCCGTCGACCTCTCGCAGGTGCTCGTCGAGGTGGCCGCCGAGCTGGAGCCGGTGACGGCAGGACACCACCTGACGATCGCCGCGCACGAGCAGCTCGTGGTCGACGGCGCGCGCGACGAGCTGCACCGGCTCGCGCTCAACCTGATCGAGAACGCGCTGCGCCACACGCCGCCCGGCACGCATGTCCACGCCGCGCTCGCGCGCGACGGCGAGGACGTCGTGCTGACGGTCGAGGACGACGGCCCCGGCATCCCGGACGAGCTGCGCCCGCGCCTGTTCGAGCGCTTCGTCCGCGGCCGCGGCGACAGCGGCGGCGGCTCCGGCCTCGGCCTCTCGATCGTCCACGCCGTCGCCGACTCCCACGGCGGCACCGTCGACCTCGAGCGACGGACCGGCGGAGCCGGTTCCGGCGCCCGCTTCGTCGTACGCCTCCCCCGCACCCTCTCCGAGACGCCGGACCCACAGCCGGCGCACAACACGTAGGCCGGCTAGACCTCTACGACTACTGGAAGGACCATGGGGCGGCGCTTGAGCTTGTCGTAGACGAAGGCGGCGAGGTCGTCGTGCAGCTCCTGCTGCACGAGCTCGGGCTCGCGGATCCCGTCGTTGGCGGCGCGCGCGAGCGAGTCCTCGACGGCGGTGCGGATCTCCTCGATCAGCTCGTCGGCCTGCTCGGCGAACGGCACGCCGCGGAAGATCACCTCGGGCGGCGCGACCGATTGGCCGTCCTGCTCGGAGATCGTCGCGACGACGATGAAGATGCCGTCGGCCGACAGCATGCGGCGGTCGCGCAGCGCGACGTCGGCGGGGTCGCCGATGTCGACGCCGTCGACGAAGATCATGCCCGACTGCTCTCTGTCGCCGAAGCGCGCGCCTCTGCGCGTGATCTCGAGCGGCAGGCCGTTCTCGCCGCGGAAGATGTTGTCGGGCTCGATCCCAACGGCCTCGGCCAGCTCCCCGTGCAGGTGGATGCGCTTGAAGTCGCCGTGCATCGGCAGCACGTAGCGGGGCTTCGTGAGGTTGAGCATCAGCTTCAGCTCCTCGCGATACCCGTGGCCGGATGCGTGGATCGGCGCGTCGGCGGTCGTGATCACGTCGCAGCCGATGTGGTAGAGCCGGTCGATCGTGTCGTTGACCGCGCGCTCGTTGCCGGGGATCGGCGTCGCGCTGAAGACGACCGTGTCGCCGTCGTGGAGCTTGATGTGGCGGTGGTCGTTGTGCGCCATCCGCCGCAGCGCCGAGAGCGGCTCGCCCTGGGAGCCGGTCGAGACGATGACGAGCTTGTGATCGGGAAAGTCGTCGATCTCGCGCGGCTGGACGAGCATCCCTTCCGGCACGTCGATGTGCCCCAGCGAACGCCCGATGTTGACGTTCTTGCGCATCGAGCGCCCCACGAGGGCCACCTTGCGCCCGAGCGCGGCGGCCGCGTCGACGACCTGCTGGACGCGGTGGATGTTGGAGGCGAAGCTCGTCACGACGATGCGCCCCTCGCAGCGGGCGAACGCCTCCTCCAGGTGCGGTCCGACGCCGGCCTCCGAGGGCGAGTAGCCGGGCCGGTCGGCGTTCGTCGAGTCGCCGCACAGCAGCAGCAGTCCGTCGCGCCCCAACTCGGCCAGCCGCGACATGTCCGCGGGCCTGCCGTCGACGGGCGTCTGGTCGAACTTGTAGTCGCCGGTCAGCAGCACGGTCCCCAGCTCGGTCGTCAGTGCGACCGCATTGGAGTCGGGGATCGAGTGCGTCATGTGGATCAGCTCGATGTCGAACGGGCCCGCTTCGATCGTCTCGCCGTCGGCGACGTCCTCGAGGTCGACGTCTCTCATGCGGTGCTCGTCGAGCTTCGAGCGCGCCATCGCCATCGGCAGCGGGCCGCCGTAGATCGGCGGCGGGTCGCTCTTGAGGCCCAGCTCGCGCAGCACCCACGGCAGCGCGCCGAGGTGGTCCTCATGGCCGTGCGTGATGACGATCGCCTCGATGTCGTCCGCGCGTTCTCGCAGGTAGGTGAAGTCCGGCAGGACGAGGTCGATCCCGAGCATGTCCGCGGTCGGGAAACGCAGGCCGGTGTCGACGACGACGATGCGGTCGTCGTACTCGACGACCGTCATGTTCTTGCCGATCTCGCCCAGGCCGCCGAGCGGCAGGACGCGCAGGGTTCCGTTGCTCACGCTTGGGCCGTCGCCAGCAGTCCGTGCCGTTCGAGCGCGGCGCGAATGACCCCCAGCTCCTGCTCGTCCGCCTCGACCATCGGCAGCCGCAGGCCGCCGACGTCGTGGCCGAGCAGGTTCAGTGCTGCCTTGATGCCGATCGGGTTCGGCGCGACCGCGAGCGCCGCGAACAGGTCGCTCAGCTCGTCGTGGATCGCCCGCCGATTCTGCGGCTCGTCGACCATGCGGCGGAACGCGTCGCCGACGATGTGGCTCGCCACCAGCACGCCGCCGGCGCCGCCCATCTCCAGCACGTCGCAGAACGTCTCGTTGTCGCCCGCGTAGAGGTCGAGCCCGTCGATCGGCGCGAGGCTGTCCGGGTTGGACTGCTTGACCGCGACGACGAGGTCGATCTCCTGCGCGAGGTGCGCGAGGAAGTCGTTCGACATGTCCCGCCCGGTGCGCAGCGGGATGTTGTAGAGCATGATCGGCTTGTCGGTGGCCGCCGCGCACGCCTTGAAGTGCGCCTCGACGCCGCGCTCGTTCGGCCGGTTGTAGTACGGCGTGACGTGCAGCAGCCCGTCGACGCCGAGCTCCGTCGCGCGCTCGGTGAGCCTGACCGCGTGTGCCGTGTCGTTGACGCCGACGCCGGCGACGATCGTCGCGCGGCCGCCCATCTCCTGCACGGCCAGTTCGATCACGCGCAGGTGCTCCTCGTCGGCGAGCGTCGCCGCCTCGCCGGTCGTGCCGCAGATCACGAGCCCGTCGGAGCCGTGCGCGACGAGGTGCTCCATCAGCCGCTTGGTCGCATCCTCGTCAACGCGCAGCTGCGCGTCGAACGGGGTCACCATCGCGGTGAGGATCGTGCCGAGCTGAGGCATTCCGGCCATTATCGCAGGGCGTCGGTGAAACGCCGCGGGACCTGTGGCGTCCCGACGCGTCCCTGCTCCCACAGCGAGATCACGACCAGCTCGCTCGCCTCCCGCCGGCACACGAACAGGAGGTCGCGGTCGACGAGGTCGCGCACGTAGACGGAGCCGCGGGCACCGGTCGCCCCTCTGGGCGGCTCGTCGCTCCAGCGCCCGGCTTCCCACGCGCGGCTGACGCGCCCGGCTATCTCGGGTCTGGGATCGAGCGCGCCCGTGCGCGAGCCGACGCGCTGGCGGAAGCGCTCGACCGCGTGGTCGGTGACGGCGACGAGCAAGAGCTACAGCAGGTGCTCGAGGCCGACCACAGGAGAGTCGGTCAACGCGACGACTCTGCGCACGGCGAGCAGCACGCCCGGCATGAACGAGACGCGGTCGATCGTGTCGTGGCGGATCGTGAGCGTCTGGCCGACGTCGCCGAGGATGACCTCCTGGTTGGCGACGATCCCCGGCAGCCGCACGGAGTGGATCGGCGGCGCCTGTCCCCCGCTCGCCTCGGCCATCAGTCTGGCGGTGCGCGCGGCCGTGCCGCTCGGCGCGTCGAGCTTTCTGTCGTGGTGCAGCTCGACGATCTCGGCCTTCGCCATGTGACGAGCGGCCTCGGCGGCGAACTTCATCATCAGCACGGCGCCGATCGCGAAGTTCGGCGCGAAGAAGACGTTCGCCCCGGCCGCCCCGCGCAGCGGCTCGATGTCGAAGCCGGTCGTGCCGATCACGACGTGGACGCCTGCGGCGACGCACTCCTGCGCGTTCGCCAGCGCGGTGTCGGGGCGCGTGAAGTCGACCACGACGTCGGCGTTCGGCAGCACCTCGGCGAGCGTCGTGCCCAGCGCGGGATCGGCGCGCCCGGTCAGCTCCATGTCGTCGGCGCCGAGCACGGCGTCGCAGACGGTCGCGCCCATCTTGCCGGCCGCGCCGGCGACGGCGACGCGGATCACGATGTCACCCCGGCCGGGCTGAGCGGGGCGATCGCGGCTGCGAACGCGTCGTCGTCCGGGCCGATCCCGGCGACCGAGAGTCGGTCGGAAGCGAACAGCTCGCCGGCGAGCTCCACGAGGTCGTCGTGCGTCACGGCGTCGATCTGCGCGATCACCTCGTCGACGGTCAGCAGCGGCACGCCGCCGAGGATATGCGAGCCGAGCCGGTTCATGCGCGCCCCGGTCGACTCCAGCGACAGGACGATGCGTCCCTTCAGGTTCTCCTTCGCGCGTGCGAGCTCCTCGACGGTCGCCGGCTCGCGGCGCAGGCGCTCCAGCTCGCGCGCGATCACCTCCAACGCTGCTGCGAGGTTGTCCGGCCGCGTGCCGACGTAGAGGCCGACCTGGCCGGTGTCGGCGTACTGGCCGGTGAACGAGGAAACGGCGTAGGCGAGCCCGCGCAGCTCGCGCACCTCCTGGAAGAGGCGCGAGGACGAGGTCCCGCCGAAGATCGTGTCGAGCACCCGCAGCGCGAAGCGGCGCTCGTCGTCGCGCGCGAGGCCCAGCCCGCCAAGGCAGACGTGGTACTGCTCGGTGTCCTTGCGCTCGAAGCGGACCGCGCGCTCCAGCTCGCCGGTGACGGGCTCCGGCGCCGCCGTGAGCGCGTCCGACGCCGGCACGCGCGCCGCCGCCAGCTCGACGAGCGCGTCGTGGTCGACCGACCCCGCGGCCGCGATCACGACGTTGCGCGGGACGTAGCGGGCGCCGTGGAAGGCGGCGATCTGGTCGACCGGCGTACCGGCGACGACCTCCGCCGTGCCGATGATCGCGCGCCCCAGCGGATGCGTGCCGAAGACCGCTTCGCCGAGCACGTCGAAGACCTTGTCCTGCGGGTCGTCCTCGTACATCGCGATCTCCTCGAGGATCACCTCGCGCTCGGAGTCGATGTCGCGGAACGCGGGACGCCACACCATCTCGCTCATCACGTCGAACGCGTCGGCGAGGTGCGCATCGATCACGCGCGCGTAGAGCGACGTCGTCTCCTTGCCGGTGCCGGCGTTCAGCTCGGCGCCCATCGCGTCGAACAGCTGGTCGATCTCCAGCGACGCGTACTTGTCCGAGCCCTTGAACAGCAGGTGCTCGATCAGATGCGACAGGCCGGCCTCCGGCTCGCGCTCGTGGCGCGAGCCGGTGCCGATCCAGTAGCCGAGCGAGACGGACCGGACGGAGGGCATCGCCTCCGTCACGATCCGCACGCCCGAGTCCAGCTCGGTGATCCGGTGGTCGGTCACCTGACGGTCGGTGACGACGCCGGGCTCAGCCGCGGTCCGGGTCGCGATCGCGACGCGGGCCCCGGTCGCGGTCGCCGCCGCGGCCGTTGCGGTCCCCGCCGCTGCGGCCACGGCCGCGCGGGCCGCGGTCACCGCGGTCGCCGCCGCCCTCGCGGCGCGGCGGGCGGTCGCCGCCACCGCTGCCGACGGCCGCGAGCTCCTCGACCGTCTTGCCCGCGACGTCCGGGTCGTCGGCGAGGCGCAGGCCGATGCGGCCGCGCTCGCGGTCGACCTCGACCACGCGCACCTGGATCTCGTCGCCCTTGTTGAGGACGTCCTCGACCGTGTCGACGCGTCTGCCGGGCGAGATGTTGGAGATGTGCAGCAGGCCGTCGGTGCCCTTGGCGAGCTCGACGAAGGCGCCGAAGGTCGTCGTCTTGACGACCTTGCCGGCGAACTCGTCGCCGACCTCGACCTCCTTGGTCATCGAGCGGATGCGGTCGGCCAGGGCGTCGCCCAGCTCGCCGTTCTGCGCGTAGATGAGCACCTGACCCTCGTCGTTGACGTCGATCTGGGACTCGAACTCCTCGCACAGGCCGCGGATCGTCTCGCCGCCCTTGCCGATCAGCAGGCCGATCTTCTCCGGGTCGATCTGGACCGTGGAGATGCGCGGCGCCCACTTGCTCAGCTCGGCGCGCGGCTCCGTGATGACCTCGGCCATCTTGCCGAGGATGAACGTGCGGCCGGCCTTGGCCTGCGTGAGCGCGTCGCGCAGGATGTCGAACGAGACGCCCGTGATCTTGATGTCCATCTGCAGGGCGGTGATGCCCTCCGAGGTGCCGGCGACCTTGAAGTCCATGTCGCCGAGGTGGTCCTCGACGCCGGCGATGTCGGACAGCACGACGTAGTCGTCGCCCTCCTTGATGAGCCCCATCGCGATGCCGGCGACCGGCCGCTTGATCGGCACGCCCGCGTCCATCAGCGACAGCGAGGAGCCGCAGACCGACGCCATCGAGGACGAGCCGTTGGACTCGAAGATGTCCGAGACGACGCGGATGACGTAGGGGAACTCCTCCTGCGACGGGATCATCGGCACGAGCGCACGCTCGGCGAGCGCGCCGTGGCCGATGTCGCGGCGCTTGGGGCCGCGCATGAAGCCCGCCTCCCCGACCGAGAACGGCGGGAAGTTGTAGTGGTGGAAGTAGCGCTTGGAGGTCTCGAGCCCGAGCGTGTCGAGCCGCATCTCCTCGCGCGTGGTGCCGAGCGCCGCGACGCTGAACGCCTGCGTCTGGCCGCGCGTGAAGAGCGCCGAGCCGTGCGTGCGCGGGGCGACCGAGGTCTCGATCGTGATCGGCCGGATCTCCTCCGTGCCGCGGCCGTCGGGGCGCTTCTTCTTGATCGCGATGCGCTCGCGCACGAGCGTCTTCTCGAGCTTGTCGAACGCGCGCTGGACGGCCTGGCGCGTCTCGCTGTCGTCGGCGTCGGGCGCGTACTTCTCCAGCACCTCGGCCTCGACGGCCTTCGTCGCGTCCTGGCGCTCGAGCTTGTCCTCGACCGAGGTCGCTCTGTCGAGCTTTCTGCCGTGCGATCTGGCGATCGTTCTGTAGAGCTTGTCGTCGACCTGCGGGACCTCGACGACCTTCTTGGCCTTGCCGGCCTTCTTCTGCAGCTCCCACTGGACCTTGCAGAGCTTCTTGATCGCGTCATGCGCGATGTCGAGCGCGTCGAGGATCTCCGCCTCGGGGATCTCGTTGGCGCCCGCCTCGACCATCAGGATGGCCTCCTCGGTGCCGGCCACGATCAGATCGAGGTCGGTGTTCTCGAGCAGGTCCTCCTCGTCGGGGTTGACGACGAAGTTGCCGTCGATCTTGCCGATGCGGACGGCGCCGACCGGGGTCGGGAACGGGATGTCCGACACCATCAGCGCGGCGGAGGCGCCGTTCATCGCGAGGATGTCGTACGGGTTCACGTGGTCGACCGAGAGCGGGATCGAGACGAGCTGCGTCTCGTAGCGCCAGCCCTTCGGGAACAGCGGACGGATCGGCCGGTCGATCAGGCGCGCGGTCAGCGTGCCCTTCTCGCCAGCGCGCCCCTCGCGCTTGAAGAACGAGCCGGGGATCTTGCCCGCGGCGTACATCCGCTCCTCGATGTCGACGGTGAGCGGAAGGAAGTCCACGTCGCGGAGGTTGCCCGCGGTGGCGGTGCCGAGGACCATCGTCTCCCCGGCCTGAACGACAACTGAACCGGAGGCCTGCTTGGCCATCTTGCCGGTTTCGAAGGAGATCTCCTTGCCCGCGATCTCCACGGCGACGCGCGTAACGGCGTCAGACATATACGTACTCCTTTTGAGCTCCGCCCGTCGGTCGGCGGAGTGCAGCTCGAGTCTTTTCTGTATCCGAACGCGTCAATCGTAGCGATCCCGCTGCAAATCACGCGTCGGGCGCCCCAAGCGGGCGCATCCGCCCGCGCTCGAAGACCGTCGGCGTCGTCACGACGCCGGCCCGTACCCCGCTCTCGAAGTCGCGGCGCACGCGCGCCACGACCGGCTCCGAGCGGCGGTCGGCGTCGAAGCGCTCGACATCGAGCCCGAGCGCTCTCGCGCGCTCCCACAGGTGCGGGTCCTCGAGGCGCGCCTGGTCGGCGTACAACGCCTCGTGCATCGGCTCGAAGGCGCCCTGCAGGCCGGCCGCCTCAGCCGCACACGCCGCCGCCCAGGCGCGCGGATGCTTGGATCTGACCGGGAAGTGGCGAAACGCCCAGCGGGCGTCCCGCGCGCGCAGCCGCAGGTGCAGGGCCGCGCAGTAAGGGCACTCGTAGTCGGCGTAGACGACGAGCGACGGCGCATCGGCGCCGGGACCGAGCAGATGGTCGTCGGGCGCGAGCGACGGGAGCGGCGCGCTGCCGAGGTCGCTCACCGGCGACCGCCGGCGCTCAGCGCGCGGCGAGCGCGTCGAAGATCAGGTTCGCGCCCGGGAGCACGCCGGGATGCTCGCCCTCCCAGCTCCACTGCACCACTCCGTCGGGGCCGATCATCACGAGCGCGCGCTGGGGCATGCCGCCCTTCTCGTGGTAGACGCCGAACGCTCGGCACGTCGCGCCCTTCGGCTCGAAGTCCGACAGCTGCTCGATCGTGACGCCGAGCTTCTCCTTGAACGCTCTCTGCGCCCACACCGAGTCGCACGAGACGCCGTAGAGCGTCGCGCCCTGTGCGGCGAACTGGTCCAGCACCTCCTCGTAGAGGTTGAGCTGGTCGGTGCAGACGGGGCTGAACGCGTGCGGGTAGAAGACGAGGACCGTCGTCTGCCCGAGGAGATCCTCGCGCTTGAAGCTTCTGTAGTCCTCGCGGCGGAGCTTGAAGTCGGGCGCCGGGGTGCCGGGCTCGACGACGCTCACTTGCGGAGGCCGAGCTCTCTGATGAGCGCGCGGTACCCCTCGAGGTCCTTGCGCTCCAGGTAGTTCAGGAAGCGGCGGCGGCGGCCGACCAGCATGAGCAGGCCGCGTCGCGAGTGGTGGTCCTTCTTGTGGCTGCGCAGATGCTCGGTCAGATCGTTGATGCGCTCGGTCAGCATGGCGATCTGGACCTCGGCCGAGCCGGTGTCCGTGTCGCCCTTGCCGAACTTGGAGACCAGCTCCTGCTTGCGCTCGCTCGTAAGGGTGCTCATCGGCGGGGAACCGTAGCAGAACGCCGCGCCTGCGGGCTTCTCTACTCCCCGCAGATCTCGCGCGTCGCGGCGACGTCCGCGTGCATCTGCTCGATCAGCGCGTCGACGGAGTCGAAGCGCCGCTCGCCGCGCAGCCGCGCGACGTATTCCAGCGTCATCCGCTGGCCGTAGAGATCGCCCTGCCAGTCGAGCAGGAACGCCTCGACGAGCACGACGAGGTCGGTCTTGAAGGTCGGTCGCACGCCCACGTTGACGGCCGCCGCGCGCGTCTCGTCGCCCCACGACGCCCGCGCGGCGTAGATGCCGTGGCCCGGCTGGATCAGCGCCGGGTCCGGCACCAGGTTCGCCGTCGGGAAGCCCAGCTCGCGCCCGCGTCTGTCGCCCGAGACGACCTCGCCCTGCATCGAGAACGGCGCGCCGAGGAAGCGCGCGGCAAGATCCACCTCGCCGGCCAGCACGAGGCCGCGGATGTGCGACGAGGAGACGACCTCGCCGTCGGCCTCCACGAGCGGGACGACGCGCGTCTCGAAGCGCTCGTCCGAGCGCAGCAGTCTGGTGTCGCCGCCGGCACGGTGCCCGAAGCGGAAGTTCTCCCCGACCGAGACGTGCGTCGCCTGCAGCGTCTTCACGAGCACGTGCTCAACGAAGTCCTCCGCGCTGCGCTGCGCGAACGCCGCGTCGAACGGGATCACGACCAGCTCCTCGACGCCCAGCTCGGCGACCAGCTGCGCCTTGCGCGCGAGCGTCGTCAGCAGCTTCGGCGCCGCCTCCGGCCTGATGACCGCGAGCGGGTGCGGCTCGAACGTGAGCACGGTGTCATTGCCCTCGATCACGGCGCGATGGCCGAGGTGGACGCCGTCGAACTCGCCGACGGCGACGCGCCGCGGGCGCGGCTCGACGTCGGGCAGCAGGGTGATCCGCATGGCGCGGAAGCGTATCTGTCAGCCGCGCAGGCCGACGACGGGCTTCAGCAGCGGCACGCCGTCCGGGCCCGTGCGCGGCTCGGCGATCGCGATCACGCCGTCGGCGTCCATGAGCCGCACCGCCTCGCCGACCGCGCGGTCGGGTCCGGCCGGGTCCGCGATCGCCACGCCGTGCCCGGCTCTGCGCGCCTCGTCGCCGGCCAGCGCGGCCTCCGGCAGGAAGGCGAGTGCATCGCTCAGCGGAACGATCCGCTCGGGATCGGCGTCGGCGACGTCGAACGGACCGATCGCGGCGCGGCGCAGCTCCTCGCAGTAGGCGTCGCCGAGGTTCGCGACGAGCGAGCGGACGTACGTGCCGGCCGAGCACCGGATTGCGAACGTGCGGCGCTCCCCGTCGCGCGCCAGCTCCTCGAACGCGTAGACGGTGACCTCGCGCTCGGGCAGCTCGACCGCCTCCCCCTGGCGCGCCCGCTTGTAGGCGCGCACGCCGTCGATCTTGACGGCCGAGTAGGCGGGCGGGCGCTGCGTGATGACGCCCGTCGGCAGCGGCAGGTCGCCGTGCGGCACGACGCCCGTCTCGGCGATCTCTCCGTCGCGGTCTCCCGTCGTCGAGGTCGCGCCGAAGCGCGCGACCGTCTCGTAGGACTTCGGCAACGCCATCAGGAAGCGCTGCACGCGCGTCGCGCGGCCCACGAGCACCAGCAGCAGCCCGGTCGCGAACGGGTCGAGCGTGCCGGCATGCCCGACCTTCGTGCCCTTGCCGAGTCGCCGCCGGGTCTGGGCCACCACGTCGTGCGAGGTCACCCCTGCGGGCTTGTCGTAGAGGATGACGCCGTCCATGGGGCGCAGAGTACGTGGCCTCCGTGCGGCGCGGCGCGCGCCGGCTGTGGCGCTCCGCTCGGGCGGGGCCGCCCGCACGCGGCGTGCGCTGTCGGGCATCGAGGGGGACGCGGCGGGCGTGGCGGCGCGACCGCACGCGGCGCCTCGCGGCCGAGGCACGCCGGTAGGCGCGCGCTTTGCATCGACGCTCCCGCGGAACTGCGCAGAACGTGACGATCCACAACGATGAGTGTCAAGTAGACCCCCGTATGGGGGCACAAGTTGACAGTCATCAAAGTGGAGCGAGCAGTCGAGGGCCAAGTCGCGCCCGGCCGGCCGCCGGGACGTGCGACGGAAGCGCGCGACGGGCGGAAGCTCCGCTACCGCCCCCTCCCCAGCCGAACGGCGGACGTGTGCGTAACTGATGCGTCCGGGCGGCGCACCAGCCCCGTCAGAGCTGCGCCGCGACCTGCTCGCGCAGGAACGCCACCAGCTCGTCCCACGGCAGCGTGGTCGAGAAGCCGGCTGCCTGGCGGTGGCCGCCGCCGCCCTGGGCGCGGGCGATCGCGGAGACGTCGACGCGGTCGTCGCAGGCGCGCAGCGAGATCTTGCGCTGCTCGGGGTCGGAGGAGCCGAGACGGTCGCGCACGAGCGCCGCGACAGCGGTGCCCTCGATCGCGCGCAGGTGGTCGACGACGCCCTCGGAGTAGTTCTCCTCGGCGCCGGCGGCTGCGAAGTCGGCGCGGCTGAGGCGCGTGAGCGTGAGGCGGCCGTCGTCGTGGCGCTCGATCTGGCCGAGCGCCCGGGCGAGCAGCGCGACCTTCGCGTACGGGACGCCCTCGTAGATGCGGTGGTAGACGTCGTGGACGTCCACCCCGGCCTCGATCAGCTCGGCCGCCATCGCGTGCGCACGCGTGCCGGTGTTCTCGTACATGAACTTGCCGGTGTCGGTCACGAGCCCGACGTACAGCGCCTCGGCGATCTTCACGGTCGGCGCCACGCCCAGCCCGTGCATCAGGTCCCACACGATCTCCGCCGTGCACGATGCCTCCGGCACGACGTGGTTGACCGTGCCGAAGTGCGTGTTGTCGTGGTGGTGGTCGAGGTTGACGATGTGCGCGTCCTCGACGTCGAGCGCATCGGCGGGGTTGCGGTCGATGTTGCCGCAGTCGAGGAAGACGACGGTGCGCTGCGCCGCGTCGGCCGGCGGTGCGCTGACGAGGCCGTCGAAGTCGAAGAAGCGGTACTCGTACGGCAGCGGGAACTCCTCCGCGGCCATGAACATCAGCGAGTCCTTGCCGAGCGCGCGCAGGATCTCGTGGGTCGCGAGCAGCGAGCCGAGCGCGTCGCCGTCGGGATGCTCGTGCGTGACGAGCAGGAAGCGGTCGGCGCCCCTCAGCTCCTCCAACACCTCGGCGCGCGTCGCGCGCTTGCCGCGCTCGCTGACGGTCACTCCGCCCCCTCGTCCTCGTCGTGGTCGACCGCCGGCGCGTCGGGGGTGCTGGAGCCGGCCACGTGGCCGGCGGAAGCGGGGCCCCCTTCGGCTTTCCCGAGGATCTCGGTGATGCGCATCCCGTGGTCGATCGTCTCGTCGTAGGCGAAATCGATCGTCGGCGTGTGCTTCAGCCGCAGCTCCGAGGCGACGCGCTTCTGCAGGAAGCCGTGCGCGGAGTTGAGTCCGAGCAGGCTGTCGCTGCGCGTCTCCTCGTCGCCGAGGATGCTCACGTACACGCGTGCGTGGCGCAGGTCGGGGCTTGTCTTGACGGCGGTCACGGTGACGAACCCGACACGCGGGTCTTTCAGCTCTTGGGTGATGACGTCGCTCAGGACGGCCCGAACCGCCTCGTCGACACGACGCATGCGACTGCCGCTCATCCTATTCCTCGCATCGGATTGGCGTATGCCCACTTCTTTATTAGTGAGCGTTTCATCCCCGCAAGTCCTCCACCGACACCACGAGCCGCTCGACGCCGACGCCCTGCGGGAGTCGCTCCTCCAGCCAGCGCTCGGCGCGCTCGACGGCGGTGGTGAGCGTCGGCAGGTCGCCGCTCACGAGCGCCGCGGTCAATGTGCTGCGCTGCCACAGATCCTGGTGTCCGGTCTCCGCCACGGCCAGTCCGAGCCGCGTCCGGAGCTGCGCCTTCAGCGACGACAGCTCCTTGCGCTTGCCCTTCAAGCTCCCGGCGTCGGGAAAGTGCACGTCGATCACGAGCACGGCGACGAAGCCGCCTGCCTCCGCCATCGCCCCTATGCGAGCTCGCGCTCGACCTTCCGCGTCGCGTACGCCTCGAGCACGTCGCCCTCCTTGAGGTCGGCGAAGTCTTTCAACACGATGCCGCACTCGAAGCCGGATGCGACCTCTCTGGCGTCCTCGTTGAAGCGGCGCAGGCTCTGGACCTCGCCGTCGTAGACGACCGTGCCGTCGCGCACGAGGCGGACCTTCGCGCCGCGGACGATTCTGCCGTCGGTCACGTAGGAGCCGGCGATCGTGCCGATTCTCGAGGCGCGGAAGATCTGGCGGACCTCGACGGTCGCCGTCTGGTCCTCGACCTCCTCGGGCTCGAGCATGCCCTCCATCGCAGCGCGGAGTTCCTCGATCGCGCGGTAGATGACCGCGTAGGAGCGGATCTCGACGCCCTCGCGGTCCGCCACCTGGCGGGCGTCGCCGACGGGCCGCACGTTGAACCCGAGCACGACCGCGTTGGAGGCGGCGGCGAGCATCACGTCGGACTCGTTGACGCCGCCGACGCCGCGGTGGATCACGTTGACCGAGATCTCCGACTGTGGCAGCTTGGCGATCTCGTCCTCGATCGCCTCGAGCGAGCCGGCAACGTCGGCCTTCAGCACGAGGTTGAGCTCCTGCAGGTCGCTCTTGAAGATGTCCTCGAGCGAGATGCGCTTGCCCGAGCGGCGGGCGAGCTGCTCGGTCTTGAGGCGGTTGGCGCGCTCGCCGGCGAGCTGCCGGGCTTTGCGGTCGTTCTCGACGACGCGCACGAACTCGCCGGCCTCGGGGACGGAGTCGAAGCCGAGGATCTCGACGGGCTCGCCCGGCTCCGCCTTCTTGACGCGGTTGCCGAGGAAATCGTTCATCGCGCGCACGCGGCCCCAGTGCGGGCCGGCGACGAGCGCGTCGCCGACGTGCAGCGTCCCGCGCTGGATCAGCGCGGTGCAGACGGCGCCGCGGCCCGGGTCGAGCTTCGACTCGACGACGACGCCGGAGGCCTCTGCCCCCGCGTTCGCCTTCAGCTCCTCGACCTCGGACATCACGAGGATCGTGTCGAGCAGGTTGTCGAGGCCCTCCTTCGTCTTGGCCGACACGTCGACGAACTCGATGTCGCCGCCCCACTCGACCGGCTGCAGGCCGAGCTGCGTCATCTCGGTGCGCACGCGGTCGGGCTGCGCGCCCTCCTTGTCGATCTTGTTGACGGCGACGAGGATCGGGACCTTCGCGGCCTTCGCGTGGTCGACCGCCTCCTGCGTCTGCGGCTTCACGCCGTCGTCGGCGGCGACGACGATCACGACGATGTCGGTGACCTTCGCGCCGCGGGCGCGCATCGCGGTGAACGCCTCGTGGCCCGGCGTGTCGAGGAACGTGACGACCTTGTCCTGGTGGTGCACCTGGTAGGCGCCGATGTGCTGCGTGATGCCGCCGGCCTCGCCGGCGGTCACCTCGGTGTCGCGGATCGCGTCGAGCAGCGAGGTCTTGCCGTGGTCGACGTGGCCCATGATCGTGACGACCGGCGGGCGCTCGACGAGCGTGTCGTCGGCGTCCTCGTAGACCGGCTCGGCGTCGACGTCGTCGGCCGCGTGGACGATCTCTGCCGTCTTGCCGAACTCGGTCGCGAGCAGCTCGATCGCCTCGTCGGACAGCGTCTGCGTGAGCGTCGCCATCTCGCCGAGCGCCATCAGTCTCTTGATGATCTCGGGGACGGGGACGTCGAGGTACTCGGAGACGTCCTTGACCGTCGAACCGGAGTTGACCCGGACGTGCGCGGGGCCGCTGGGCTGGCGCGTCTCGAGCGGAGCCGGCTCCTCGTAGGTGCCGCGGCGACGGCGGCCGCGGCGCTGGCGGCGCGGCGGCTGGTTGGGACCCGGTCCACCGGGTCCGCCGCCGCCCGGCGCGCGGCGCGAGGCCTGCGAGTCGATCACGACGCGGCGGCGCCCGCCGGCCGCGCCGGGGGCGCGCTCGCCCTGCAGCGAGTCGCGCGTGGGACGCTGTCTGGGGCCGCCGTCGTTGGTTCCGTCGGCTCTTCCTCTGGCGGCGGCGTCCGCGCCGGCGCCGTTGTGGCCAAGCGCTCTGAGCGCGAGGGCCTCGTCGACCGTCGCGGACGGCGCCGCGGCGTCGATGCCGGCGGCCTGCAGCTTGAGCAGGAGGTCCTTGACGGCCATCCCCTGCTCTTTCGCGATGTCGTTGACGCGCTTCTTGCTCATCTCTCGTCCAAGTGTACGTTCTCGCCGCTGGGCGGCGCGGTCACCGCGCGCCGGAACGCGCGGTCGAAGCCCCCGCGGCGCGCGGCCCGCTCGAAGCAGGCAGGCGCGCGGCAGGTGTAGGCGCCGCGCCCCGGTAGGCGGGCGGCCGGATCGGCGACGGCTCTCCCGTCGACGGCGACCCAGCGCAGCAGCGTCCGCTTCGGCGCCGCCCGGCCGCAGCCGATGCAGCGCCGTTGGGGTTCGCCGCCTATGAGGCCGGGTCCTCGCCCGGCTCGTCCTCGCCGGCGGGCGCCTCGGCGACGGCCACCTCGGCCTCGGCCTCGGGTGCCTCCGCGGCGGCGGCCTCGTCCCCGTCGGCGCTCGGCGCCGCAGCCTCGGTCGCCGGCGCGTCCGCGACCGGCGTCTGCTCGGCCTCGACCTCGACCTCGGGCTCGCCCTCCGCGTGCTCGCCCGACAGCGCGGCGACCTCGTCGCCCTCGATGTCGTTGAGCGCCTGATGCGCGTCGAGGCCGCAGTAGCGCGAGCCCGTCAGCGCGGCGTTCGGGCAGCGGCGGCCGTTGGAGAGGATCGCGGCGCAGCGGCCCTGCACGGCGTCCTCCTCCTCGTAGCCGTGCTCGGCCTCCTCCTGCGCGAACTCGGTCTCGGAGCGGATGTCGATCCGCCAGCCGGTCAGGCGCGCGGCGAGGCGGGCGTTCTGTCCTTCGCGACCGATCGCCAGCGAGAGCTGGTCGTCGGGGACGATCACCGTCGCCTGCTTGGCTTCGTCGTCGACGAGCACCTCGCGCACGCGCGCCGGCGACAGCGCCTTGGCGACGAAGCGGGCGGGCTCGTCGTTGTAGGGGATGATGTCGATCTTCTCGCCGCGCAGCTCGGAGACGACCATCCGCACGCGCGAGCCGCGCGGGCCGACGCAAGCGCCGACCGGGTCGACGCCGTCGGCGTGCGAGACGACCGCGATCTTCGAGCGGTAGCCGGGCTCGCGTGCGACGTTCGTGATCTCCACGAGGCCGTCGGCGATCTCCGGGACCTCCAGCTCGAACAGCGACTTGATCAGCTCCGGGTCGCGGCGCGAGACGATGATCGACGGGCCCTTGGTCGAGGCCGAGACGTCCTTGATCACGGCCTTGATGCGCTGCGAGTGGTCGTATCGCTCGCCGTCGACCTGCTCGGACTTCGGCAGCAGCGCCTCGACGCGCTCGCGCAGCTGCACGAGCGTGTAGCGCGAGTCCGACTGCTGCACGATGCCCGTGATCAGCTCGCCGACGCGGTCGCGGTACTCCTCGAACATCATGTCGCGCTCGGCTTCGCGGATCCGCTGGAGGATCACCTGCTTCGCCGTCTGGGCGGCGATGCGGCCGAAGTCTTCGGGCGTCACGTCGACGCGCTCGATCTGGTCCTCGTACTCCTTGAGCTTCTCGAGGTCCAGCTCCGGGGCGACCTCCTCGCGCACCTCGCCCGTCTCCGGATCGACGTTCGCGAGTGGGCCCTGCCCGTCTTCGGATGCTTCGGCCTCCGCGGCCTGCTCCTCTTCCTGCTCCTTGAGCAGCTTTGCCTCCAGCTCCTCCGGGATCTTCAGCTCCCAGACGGTGAAGTCGCCGAGCTCGCGGTCCATCTCGACCTGCGCGTACGGCGCGGCCCCAGGGGTCTTCTTGTACGCCGACAGCAGGGCGTCCTCGAGCGCGACCATGAGCTTCTCGCTTGAGATGTTCTTCTCGGCGGCGAGAGCGCGGACGGCGTCCAGGATCTCTTTCGACATGCGGCTTACTCTCCTGGGACGAGGTTGGACCGGGCGATGGCGCTGTACGGGATCGAGACGACGCCGTCTGAGACGGCGATCGTCACCTCCGCGTCGGTCGCGCCTACGAGCTCGCCGGTGAAGGATGCGTGACCGTCGATCGGCTCATGCGTGCGAACGCGAGCGCGGTGGCCGAGGAACCGCTGGAAGTGCTCAGGCTTGGTCAGCGGGCGGTCGATGCCGGGCGACGAGACCTCGAGTGCGAAGCGTTCGCGCAGCGGCGCGAGCTCGCGCGTGACGCGCTCGCAGAGCTCGAGCGTGACGCCGTCCGGATGGTCGATGAACAGGCGCAGCGTGTCACCGGCGACGTCCGCGAGCAGCACCTCGACGTCCGGCTCGGCGGTCGCGAGCCGGCCTTCGATCTCGGCCTGGAGCGTGGGCTTGGGGGATTGGTTCATCTCAACAAAAAAAGTGGGCGAGCGCCCACTTTCGGTACTGCCGTCGGGCGGGGCCCAACGCGAAAGCTGTGCGATGAGCTTAGCAGCACGCTCTTGGCGCCGTTGAGCATTTCGTTGCAGGAACGTTGCGTATCGTGTGCGCCCGTGTCAGCCGACCCTCGCAGCGTCGTGGACGCCTACATCGCAGCGCTGGAGGGCGACACCCGCCAGGTCGCCTTCGCCGAGTGGGGCATCACGGTCGAGGCCGCCGGCTGGCCGCTGCACGTCGGCGTGGCGATCCGCGACGGCGTCCTGCGCGCGCAGGCGCAGGTCGTCGAGGCCGGCCGGATCGAGCCGCACGACCTGCTGCGCTGGAACCGCCAGATCCCCTTCATGCGCTTCGCCCACACGAGCGAGGGCGAGGTCTGGATCCAGGGCGACCTCCCGCTCGTCGCCGTCTCCCCCGCCGAGCTCGACCGCTTCCTCGGCCTGCTCGTGCTGAGCGCCACGCAAGCGCGGCAGGCGGCGCCGGAGCCGGTCGGCAAGCTGGGCGGCTGAACCGGCTTTGCTCAGCCGGCGCACGCGTCCCGGCGCCGCGCCCGCGTGCGGCTCAGCCGCCGCCGCGTCGTATGCAGCGTCGCGTCTTCCGGCAGCAGCACCGCGAAGCCCGCGTCGCGGGAGACCATGTCGGTCACGCCGCTCCTCAGCAGCGTTGCCGCATGCACGGCGTCGTAGGACTGGAGGCCGTAGGCGCACATCAGGTCCGGGACCGCGTCCGCGACCTCGTCGAGCTCGACGCACTGCCAGTCGAGCGCCGCGAGCATCTCGTTCCAAGCGCAGATCGCCTCATCGAGCTTCGCCGCGGCCGCACGTCGTGCGTCCTGGCGGAAGCGCGAATGTCGAACGTCGGGTTGACCGGTGTGGGTCCGCAGCGCGTGGTTGAACACGACCTCCCACAGCTCGGCTTCCAGGAGGCGGTTGAACACGACGCGCGTTCGTTCGTGAGCGAGTCGTCGAAGGAGCTCGTCACAGGCTGCGTGTTCGGGCTCTCGGCGGAGCAGCGCCTCGGCCACGACGCTCGTGTTGATGACGACGGCCTCCGGTGACTCCCATCGGAGGCCGTCGAACGCGACGACCGTCGCACGCCGTCGGTCGTATCTCGCAGGCATGTCAGTAGCGCGTGCGCCGCCGGACGGTGTTCGCGCCTGGCGGCAGATCGAGGCCGATGCGGTCGAAGATCTTCTTCTGCTCCTCAGGGTCCGTGACCTTGGCTTTGACCGTGCGCTCTCTGAGCTTCTCGGCAAGCGAGCCGCGGCGGACGTTGTCTGGTCGTCTCGTGGGCATGGCACGAGGCTACGAGCGCGCGGCCGCGCGGTCTACACACTGCGCGTTGGATCGCGTGGTCAGCGCGAGGCGGCGGCGCGGGAGCGGTCGCGGTAGATGCGGTAGTCGCCGCGCTCGGGGCGCAGGCCGGCGGCCTGGGCAAGCGGGCGGCGGGCCTCCGCGTGGCGGCCGAGCTGCTGGAGGCAGCGGCCGAGGCAGAACAGTGCGAAGTCGTTCGTCGGCGCCTGCTCGACGACGGCCGCGAACTCGGCGGCCGCCTCCTCGTAGCGCTGCGCGTGGAACAGCGCGCGGCCGAGCGCCTCGCGGACCGACGCCTTGTCGGGCGCGAGGTCGCGTGCGCGCGCGAGCGGGATCGCCGCCTGATGGTGGTCGCCCGCCTCGAGCAGCGCCGTCCCCTGCTTGTAGAGCTGGTAGGCGTCGGCCATGCATCCAGTGTAGGAGGCGCGTCCACCGCGCCCAGGCGGTTCAGGCGGTCGCGCGGTCCGTGGCTGCGCGCAGCTCCGCGACGGCGTCGAGGATCGCCGCGGCGACCTCGTCCTTCGGCGCGCGCGCGACCGGGCGCTCGCCGTCCGGCGTGACGATCGTGACCTCGTTGGCGGCCGCGTCGAAGCCGATGTCGGCGCGCGAGATGTCGTTGACGACGATCGCGTCGAGGCGCTTGCGCGCGAGCTTCTCGCGCGCGTAGGCGAGCGCGCCGTCGCCGTGCTCGGCGGCGAAGCCGACGATCGTCTGGCCGGGCCGGCGCGCGGCGGCGAGGCCGCTCAGCACGTCCGGGGTTGCCTCGAGTGCAATCGCGTCGGGCGCGTCGGCGGCGGTCTTCTTCAGCTTCGTGTCAGCCGGCGCCGAGGGGCGAAAGTCGGCGACGGCCGCCGCCATCAGCAGCACGTCGCAGTCCGAGAATGCCTCGGCGCAGGCGTCGGCGAGCTGGGCGGCCGTCTCGACGGCGACGACGCGAGCGCCGGCCGGCGCCGGCAGCGCGACGTTCGCGGCGATCACCGTCACCGCCGCGCCGCGCCGCGCCGCCTGCCCGGCCAGCGCGTAGCCCATGCGGCCGGACGAGCGGTTGCCGACGAAGCGGACGCTGTCGATCGGCTCGCGCGTCCCCCCCGCCGTCACCAGCACGCGCAGGCCCGCGAGCGACGCACCGCTCGGGATCGACGTGGCGGCGATCGCCGCCTCGCAGGCGGCCAGCAGCTCGGGCGGCTCGGCGAGGCGCCCGACGCCGTGCTCGCCCTTCGACGCGAGCGGGCCGACGCCGGGGTCGACGACGCGCACGCCGCGCTCGCGCAGCAGCGCGAGGTTCGCCTGCGTCGCGGCGTGCTCGAACATCGCGTCGTTCATCGCCGGTGCGACGATCAGCGGGCAGCGCGCGGCCAGCGCGGCGCTCGTCAGCAGGTTGTCGGCGTGCCCGTGCGCGAGCTTCGCGAGCGTGTTCGCGGACGCCGGCGCGACGAGGAACGCGTCGGCGTTGGCGACGAGCTGAAGATGGCTGATCGGCTCGTGCGCGGGCGGCGGATCGCCGGGGAATGCGCCGCGCATCGGATCGCGCGCGAACTCGCTCGTCAGCACCGGCGCACCGGTGACGCCCTCGAACGACGCGACGCCGACGAAGCGCTCGCTTGTCGGCGTCTGGATCACGCGCACGCTGTGGCCGGCCTTCGTCGCGAGGCGGACGAGCTCGAGCGCCTTGTAGGCGGCGATCCCACCGCTGACGCCGAGCAGCAGCCTGGCCATGTGCGTCCTTTCGCTCCCGAGGAGCGAACCCCTACCTAGCGGTAGTGGTACTTGATCTTGCCCGCGGCGACTTCCTCGAGCGCGATCGTGAGGTAGTTCTTCGAGCGGGTCTCGACCATCGGCGGCGGGAACTCGTCGAACGTGCCCTCGCCGAGGTTGTGGTAGTACGAGTTGATCTGCCGCGCGCGCTTGGCGGCCACGACGACGCTGGCGTAGTCGGAGTCGACGTGGGTCAGCAGACGGTCGATGCGGGGAGAGATCAAGGCGGGCCTTTCCAGGTGGTTGGCACCCTGGAGTCTAGACGGTCGCAGGGTGCGACCGGTCAGGGCGCGATCTGGACGAGCGTGCCGATCGGCGTGTACGGATAGATCTTCGCCGCCGAGGCCTCCGGCAGCTCCACGCAGCCGACGCTCTGCGGCGTCCCGAACGATGCGCGGTTGAACGCGTGGAGCGCGTCGCCGCCGTTGAAGTAGGAGACGTATCTGATCCCGGGGTCTCTGTATCTCGTGCCGTCGGGGTTCGTCCCGGACATCGTCGTGACGTCATAGCGCAGGTAGACGGGGAAGGTGCCGAGCTGCGTCGGTGCCGACGCGACGCCCGTGTTGGCAGGCGTGCTGATGACGGTTTTGCCGTCGTGGGTCAGCGTCGCCGTCTGCGTCGCGGCGTCGCGGTGCACGAGCACGTAGCTGTAGCCGAACGTGTTGAGCTTGTGGGCGCGCAGCGCCGCGAACAGCGCGGACCAGACGCTCGGCCCGGCGATGCCGTCGGTGCTGAGGCCGCGGTTGCTCTGGAACGCCATCAGCGCGCCTCTGGTGATCGCGCTCTGCGTCGTGGGACTCCACTGCGAGGTCAGCTGGCTCGGCAGCGACCAGCGCCACGAGAAGCTGCCCTTCGGCGGGTCGACGGCAGCCGCGAGCTGCGCGCCGTCGTCGGGCGCGACCGGCTTGGCGCCGCTCGCCGCCCGCCAGCTGAGCGGCAGGTAGCCGAGCTGCGCGAGCAGCTCATGCAGGCGCAGCGTTGAGCCGGGCGGGACGGTCCACGACGCGGCAGGCACGGTTGCGGCAGCGCTCGACGCGGGTGTCGCGCCACCGCTTGCGCCCACGAGCGCGGCACCCGCCGGCAGCGTCAGCCGCACGCTCGCGCCCAGACCGAAGCCGGTTCCGCTCGGCGTGAACACGAGCGTGTGGTCGTCGGCGCGGCGCCAGCTTCCGGAGACCGGGGTGGCGAACGCCGGCCGCGCGGAGCCGAGCGCGCTCAGCGGCTTGGAGAACGTGACGCGCAATGGCGAGAGCGGCCCGAGCCGGCCGCCCGGCGCGGGGGTCGTGACGGCGAGCGTCGAGGCGCCGGCCGGGAACCAGGTGACGGTGCGGGCCGGCGGGAGCTGCTCCCACGTGCGCGGTGCACCGGCGACCGCGATCGATCCCGCCGCCGCCTGGCGCCCGAGCGTTACGACGCGCTGGGGATGGCGCAGCACGACGTGGTGCAGATTGCCGGGCGTCCCATAGGCGACGCGCGCGACCGGCGCTGCGAACGCGACGCGCAGCGGCGCGCCCGCGTGCAGCGTCGTCCAGCGCGTCTGTACGACCGCGCTCGGGGTGCGCAGCGTGAGCTGCTGTACGACCACGCTCCCAAGTGCCCAGCCGCTCCAGCCCGGGCGATGCACGCGCACGGTGACGGTCAGCGTCGTGCCGGGCGCGACGTGCTGCAGCGGCGTGACCTGTCCGTCATGGACCGTGACCGGCACGCTGGCGCCATGCGCGCTGCGCGCCGTCGCGCCGTCGAGCGTGCCGGCGAACGTGCCGAGGTGGACCTGCGCGAGCGCGCTGTCGCCCGTGGACAGGTCGACGCTGGAGAGCCCGAAGCTGATGATCGCCGAGGCCGCCAGGGCGGCGGCGAGCAGCACGAGCCCGCCGGCGAGCACCCGCTTCCCGGTGCTCGCCGGGGCGCGACGCGGAGCCGCCTCGCCGACGTGGTCGGACGCGGTGAGACCGCGCGCGCGGATGCTCAAGCGGGCCTCACCATCGCTTGAATGATGCAGTTCGCCGCGGCGGCGTCAATGCCAGTCGGCGCATCGCCGATGCCTCAGGCGCTGCCGAGCAGCTGGATGTGGTCGGCCTCGGCCGCCCCGCCGAACGGCCGTGTGAGCCCGAACTGCTCGAGCGTGGCCTCCGAGACGCCCTCGACGCCGGGCGTGTCGGACGCCTCGCCGCGCGTGTGCGGGTCGTTCGGGAAGCCGCCGACCTCGACCGAGTGCTGCGGCGAGCGGTAGCCGGAGATGCCGATCAGATGCAGGCCGAGCGCCTTGCCGAGGCGGTCGAGGCGCGCGGCGATGATCGGCTCGACGCCGACGCTGTAATTCGTTCCCGGCGCCTGGAAGAAGCCGGTCGAGCCGCCGTGGGAGACGAACGGCGCGTTCGTGACACCCGGGCCGGGCCCGCCGATCGTGCCGCTCGTCTGGAGCGCGCCGGCCGCCGTCTCCTGCGCCTGGATCTTGCTGAGCGTGTGCTGGAGGCCGTGCTCCTGCTGCTGGAGCGAGCCGAGCTGGCCGCGGTCGCGCGTGCGCGCTCGGACGATCTTCATCTGCTCACCCACCGCCCGCAGGCGCAGTTGTGCGATCTCGTCGCGCTGCACGATCGCGCCGTCGACGATCCGCTGCCGGCGCAGCGCGATCGCCGCGAGCCGTCTCGTCTCGACCGCCACTGCGGTGCGCGCGGCCGCGACGTCTGTGGTGACGACCTCGTTGTGCTTGCGCAGCCGCGACATGTCGTCCATCCGCTCGATCAGGTCGCTGAAGCCGTGCGCGTGGAGCACGACCGTCATCACGTCGTCCGGCGGCGCCTCGTACTGGGCGACGAGCTGGCGCGCGAGCGCCACGCGGTCGGCGCCGAGCGTGGCCTGCAGGCGCAGCAGGCGTCCGCGCTCGGTGCGCAGCTGCTGCTGGACCTGCTCGAGCTGCGCGCGCTCCAACGCGAGCTGCTGCTGGAGCCCGGCAAGCTGCGCGTCGATGTCGTCGATGTGGCGCTGGGCGCGCGCGATCTGCGCGTTCTCATGCTGGATCGCACCCTGCACGCCCTGCTCGCGCTGCTGGGTGCCCTGGATGCGCTGCTGCAGGTCGCCCGTGCTCGGCGCCGCGGTCGCGACCGTGGTCGCGACGACGGCGATGGCGGTTGCGAGCGCGCCCGAGCGGCGTGCGCGTGAGCTGGCAGAAATGGGCATGGGGCGAGGACGACGGCGACGAGCCGCGCCTCACGGTAACGAGCGACCGGCGCGCCAGCCAGGCCTGGGCGCGCGCTTGCAACCCGGCGTTTCGCGCTCCGGCGACCGCGAGCGGCCGCCTGCGCGCGACGTTACAGAGCGGCTCGCACGAGCTGTTCGAGCGCGCCGACCGCGTCCTCCTGGCGGTCGTTCATGACCTTGTGGTCGAACTCGTTCTGGGCGGCGAGCTCGCGCTCGGCGACGGCGAGGCGGCGTTCGATCTGCTCGGGGTCGTCGGTCCCACGGCCGACGAGCCGCTCGCGCAGCGCCTCGCCGGACGGCGGCACGATGAACACCTGCACCGCGGACGGCAGCGTCTTGCGCACCTGGCGCGCACCCTGCACCTCGATCTCCAGCACGACCGGCACGCCGGCGGTCGTACGGCGTTCGAGCTCGGAGCGCAGCGTTCCGTAGCGGCGGCCCGAGTAGGCGGCGTGCTCGACGAATGCACCCGCGGCGACTTTGCGGTCGAACTCGGCGTCGGTCAGGAAGTGGTAGTCGACACCGTCCTGCTCGCCCGGACGCGGCTGGCGCGTCGTGGCCGAGACGGACAGCTCCAGCTCGGGCAGACGCGCGAGCAGGCCGCGGATCAGCGTTCCCTTGCCGACGCCCGACGGGCCGGTGATGACGAACACGCGAGCCACGCGCGGGCGGCGCTCGCCGGCTATCGGCGCAGCAGCGCGACAAGCTCGGCGCGCTGCCGGGGCGAGAGCCCGCCGATCGTCTTGCTCGGGGAGATGCGGCACTGCGTGAGGACCTTGTTGGCCTTCACGCGGCCGTACTTCGGCACCGCCAGCAGCAGGTCGAAGACCTTCGCCGTCTCGACGTAGTTCGGCGGCTCCATCAGCAGTTCGTGGATGGCGATGCGGCCGGCCTTGAGGTCGCGCTTGAGCTGGGCCCGCTTCGTCCGGATCTCGTTCGCGCGCGTGAGCGCGATCATGCGCTGGTGCAGGGAACGCTCGGGCGCGGTGGCGTGCTTGGCAGGCGTTTCACTGGCAGCCGGCGGCATTGGCGGCGAGTCTACAACGTGAAGCGGGCTCGGCAAGCGCCAACCGTCGAATTCGCCTCGACCTCAACTTGAGGTCGAGCAATGTCGAGGCTCCCTGGAAGGATCCAATCCGTTTGCAGGCGTTTCCCGCTGCGAACGTGAACGTTCGCGCAACGACCCTCAGGCGACGCGCGGCGGAGCCGCCGGCGAGGACGGTGCGTGCTGCAGCTCCTGCAGCGAGACGACGGGCGCCTGCCCGCGTCGCGCGGCGGCGATCGCCCGTGTGGCGGCCATCGCGCCGGTCATCGTCGTGATGCACGGGATCCCCCGTGCGACGGCGGCGGAGCGGATCTCCCAGCCGTCGATGCGCGCACCGGTTCCGACCGGTGTGTTGACGACGAGCCTGATCTCCCCGCGCTCGATCTCGTCGAGCACGTTCGGCGAGCCTTCGCCGATCTTGCAGAGCGAGCGCACGGGAATCCCCATCCGCTTGATCGCCTGAGCGGTGCCGCTCGTCGCGACCAGCTCGAAGCCCAGCTCGGCGAGCGCCATCGCCACGCCGGCGGCCGCCGGCTTGTCGCCGTCGGTGACCGTGATGAAGACGGTGCCGGCGTCGGGCAGTTGCGCGCCCGCGGCCGCCTGCGCCTTCGCGAACGCGGTCGGGAAGTCGCGCGCGATCCCCATCACCTCGCCGGTCGAGCGCATCTCGGGGCCGAGCAGCGAGTCGGCGCCGGCGAAGCGGTCGAACGGCAGCACCGCCTCCTTGACGCAGACGACGTCGCCGACCGGATCGGCCGGCAGACCCATGTCGGCGATCCGCTCGCCGAGCATGACGCGGCAGGCGAGCTTCGCGAGCGGGTGCCCGATCGCCTTCGAGACGAACGGCACGGTGCGCGACGCGCGCGGGTTGGCCTCGATCACGTAGAGCCTGCCGGAGGTGTCGACGGCGTACTGGACGTTCAGCAGGCCGACGACGCCGAGCGCCTTCGCGATCCCCTCCGTGTGCTCGCGGATCTGCGCGAGCGCGTCGCCCCCGAGCGAGTGCGGCGGCAGCACGCAGGCCGAGTCGCCGGAGTGGATGCCGGCCTCCTCGACGTGCTGCATGATCCCGCCGATCCACACGTCCTCGCCGTCGCACAGGGCGTCGACGTCGACCTCGATCGAATCCTCGAGGAAGCGGTCGAGGAAGATCTGCTTGCCGCTGCCGTGCGCGGAGCCGACGCGGGTCAGGTAGTCCTGCAGCCCGTCGAGCGAGTAGACGATCTCCATCGCGCGGCCGCCGAGCACGTACGACGGGCGCACGAGCAGCGGGAAGCCCACCTCGGGCGCCTTCGCCAGCGCCTCCTCCGGAGAGTGGGCGGTTGCGTACGGCGGCGCCTCGTATCCGAGCTGCTTCAGCAGCGTCCCGAAGCGCCCGCGGTCTTCAGCGTGGTCGATCGCGTCGATGCTCGTACCGAGGATCGGCACGCCGGCCTCCGCGAGCCCGGCTGCGAGCTTGAGCGGCGTCTGGCCGCCGAACTGCACGATCACGCCCTCGGGCTGCTCGACCTCGCAGACGCCGAGCACGTCCTCGAGCGTCAGCGGCTCGAAGTAGAGGCGGTCGGACGTGTCGTAGTCGGTCGAGACGGTCTCGGGGTTGCAGTTGACCATCACCGCGTCGCGGCCCGTCTCGCGCACCGTCATCGCGGCGTGCACGCAGCAGTAGTCGAACTCGATGCCCTGGCCGATGCGGTTGGGGCCGGCGCCGAGGATCACGACCGATCTGCGCTCGCCGCGCTCGACCTCGGAGGCAGCGGCCTGGCTGCCGGGCCGCGGCCGCTCGCGCGCCGAGTAGTAATAGGGCGTGCGCGCGGAGAACTCGGCGGCGCACGTGTCGACGGACTTGAAGACCCGCTCCCCCGCCTCGGCGCCCTTGGGATCGAGCGCCAGCTCCTGCAGCTCGTGCAGGAACCAGGGGTCGATCGAGGTGCGCGCGTTGAGCGTCTCGACGTCGAGCCCGCGGCGGAACGCCTCCAGCACGAGGTCGAAGCGGTCCGGGCCGCCGTTCTCCAGCGCGACGAGCAGTGCGTCGTCGTCGGCCGGCGGCGTGCACGGCGCGTCGAGCTCGCGCGAGCGCAGCGCCTTCGCGAACGCCTGCTTGAACGTACGCCCGATCGCCATCGCCTCGCCGACCGACTTCATGTGCGTCGAGAGGCCGGCGTCGGAGCCGGGGAACTTCTCGAACGCGAAGCGCGGCCACTTCACGACGCAGTAGTCGATCGTCGGCTCGAAGGAGGCGGGCGTCGCGCGCGTGATGTCGTTGTCGATCTCCTGCAGCGTGTAGCCGACCGCGAGCCGCGCGGCGATCTTCGCGATCGGGAAGCCGGTCGCCTTCGAGGCCAGCGCCGAGGAGCGCGAGACGCGCGGGTTCATCTCGATCACGACGATCTCGTCGGTCGCCGGATTGACTGCGAACTGGACGTTGGAGCCGCCCGTCTCGACGCCGACGGCGCGGATCACGGCGATCGCCTGGTCGCGCAGCTGCTGGTAGAGCTTGTCGGTGAGCGTCTGCTGCGGCGCCACGCAGACGGAGTCGCCCGTGTGGACGCCCATCGGGTCGAGGTTCTCGATCGAGCAGACGATCACGACGTTGTCGGCGTGGTCCCGCATCACCTCCAGCTCGAACTCGCCCCAGCCCAGGACCGACTCGTCGATCAGCACCTGGCCGATCGGCGAGGCGGCGATTCCGCGCGCGCAGATCTCCGCGTACTGCTCGGGCGTGCGGGCGATGCCGCCGCCGCGGCCGCCGAGCGTGAAGGCCGGGCGGATGATCGCGGGCAGGCCGATCCGCTCCTGCGCGGCGAGCGCCTCGGGCAGCGTCGTCGCGATCGCCGAGCCGGGCACGCGCAGTCTCGCCTCGGCCATCGTGTCGCGAAAGCGGTCGCGGTCCTCGGCGCGGTCGATCGCCTCGTAGTTGGCGCCGATCAGCTCCACGCCGAACTTCTCCAGCGTGCCGTCCTCGTGCAGCGCCTTGGCGAGGTTCAGCGCGGTCTGGCCGCCGAGCGTCGGCAGCAGCGCGTCGGGCCGCTCGCGCTCGATCACCTGCGCGACGGGGCCGGGCAGCAGCGGCTCGACGTACGTCGCCGTGGCGATCTCCGGGTCGGTCATGATCGTCGCCGGGTTGGAGTTGACGAGGACGACCTCGTAGCCCTCCTCCATCAGCACCTTGCAGGCCTGCGTGCCGGAGTAGTCGAACTCGGCCGCCTGTCCGATCACGATCGGCCCGGAGCCGATGATGAGGATCTTGTGGATGTCGTCACGGCGTGGCATCAGACTGCGGCCTCGATCTCGGCGATGAAACGGTCGAACAGGTACAGCGCGTCGTGCGGGCCGGGACCGGCCTCGGGGTGGTACTGGACCGTCGCGCCCGGGACGTCGCGCAGCGCGAGCCCCTCGACGGTGCGGTCGTAGAGGTTGATGTGCGTCAGCTCGGCGGCGCCGAAGTGGGTCTCCCAGCGGACCGGTTCGTCGGAGGGGAGCGTCTTCGCGCCGCCCGGGCCGAGCACCGCGAAGCCGTGGTTCTGGCTCGTGATCTCGACGCGGCCGGTCGTCAGGTCCTTGACCGGGTGGTTGGAACCGCGGTGGCCGAACGGCAGTTTGTACGTCTCCAGCCCGACCGCGCGGCACAACAGCTGGTGACCGAGACAGATCCCGTAGACGGGCTTTCTGCCGACGAGACCCCGAACCGTCTCGACGACGTAGTCGAGCGCAGCCGGGTCGCCGGGGCCGTTGGCGAGGAAGAAGGCGTCGGGATCGCGCGCGAGCAGCTGCTCTGCGCTGGAGGTGCAGGGATGCAGCTCGACCGTCGCGCCCCGCTCGCGCAGGTTGCGCACGATCGAGTCCTTCACGCCGGTGTCGATCATCGCGATCGTCACGGCTGGCCCCGGGCCGAGCGGCTCCAGCACGACGTGATTCATCGTCGTGTTTGGCAAGGACGCAGCCGGTGTGGCGTGCTTGGCACGCGAACCGGCGAGGACGCCGCCAAACGCGGCGAGGGACACGTCGCGGGCGAGGTCGCGGCCGGTCATCGGCTGCTCCGCCGCGATCAGCGCCCGCGCCTCGTCCTCGCCCATGCTCGCCGGGAAGACGCCGCCGCGCATCGCGCCCGCGTCGCGGATGTGCCGCACGAGCGCGCGCGTGTCGAGGTCGGTGATGCCCGGCACGCCGCAGTCGCGCAGCCAGTCGAGCCAGCCGCCCTCGGCGCCGGGTGCGTCCTCGCGGTTGGTGGCGGCGCGCATGATCGCGGCGCGGGCGTGGATGCGGTCGGACTCCATCGCCTCGGCACTGACGCCGTAGTTGCCGACGTGCGCGGTCGTGAACGTGATCAGCTGGCCGGCGAACGACGGGTCGGTGACCGCCTCTTGGTAGCCGGTCATGCCGGTCGTGAAGACGACCTCGCCGACGGCGTGGCCGTCGGCCCCGCAGGCGAGGCCGTCGAAGCGCTCGCCGTCCTCGAGCAGGACGTACGCGGTTGAGTCTGAGGAGGGAGGGGCCACTACATCACCAGCTTCTGGATTGTCTTGAACTCGTCTGTGCCGGCGGCGCCGAGCAGCTCGAACAACGCGGTCTCGACCGAGGTGAGGATCGCGCCGCTCTCCTCCATCTTGCGCAGCCCCAGCTCCCGGTTGGCGGCCGTGCGCGAGGAGACGGCGTCGATCGCGACGTGCACCTCGACGCCGCCGGCGAGCAGGTCGTGGACCGTCTGGTTGACGCACACGTGCGTCTCGATCCCGCACACGAGCGCCTGGTCGCGGCCGGCGAGGTCGAAGCCGTCGGCGCGCGCGGCGGAGAAGACCGTCTTCGGCAGGCGCTCGACCTCGCCGAGCGCGTCGCGCACCTGCGGGATCGTGTCGCCAAGGCCGCGCGGGTACTGCTCGGTCACGACGACCGGCAGCCCGAGCGTGCGTGCGCCGCGCACGAGGATCTCCGTCTGCGCCGCGACCTGCTCGAAGCGCTCGACCGCCTTCGCGAACGCCTCCTGCACGTCGATCACGACGAGCGCGGTGCGCGCGCGGTCCAGCGTGCGCAGCGGCGCGCGGCGGCCCACCGCGGTCACGCGAGCGCCTCCACCGGAGCCTCCGCGCGATGCACGACCGCGCCCGCGGCGACCGTCAGCCGCACGACACCGCGCAGCGTGCGGCCCTCGAAGCACGAGTTGGCGGACTTGCTCGCGTACCCGCGCGCGCCGACCTCCCAGCTGCCGGCGAGGTCGAGCAGCACCAGGTTCGCGGGCTCGCCGACGGCGATCGTCGGAGTCGCCAGGTCGAGCAGCGCTGCACCGGCGGTCATCCGCTCGACGAGGATCCCGAGCGGCAGCACGCCCGGCAGCACGAGGTCGGTGTAGAGCACCGGGAACGCGGTCTCGAGACCGGTGACGCCCATCGGCGCCTCCTCGAACGGGACCTCCTTCTCGTGTTGGGCGTGCGGCGCGTGGTCGGTCGCGATGCACTCGATCGTGCCGTCGCGCAAGCCCGCGATCAGCGCCTGGCGGTCAGACTCGGCGCGCAGCGGCGGGTTCATCTTGAAGCGCGAGTCGAGCGACAGGACGGCCTCGTCGGTGAGCGTCAGGTGGTGCGGCGACGCCTCGCCGCTGACCTGCGCGCCAGCCGCCTTCCAGGCGGCGAGCGCCTCGACCGACTCGACGCAGGAGAGGTGCTGGAAGTGCACGCGTCCCTGCTCGTAGGCGGCGATCGCCGCGTCGCGGGCGACCATCGTCGACTCCGAGATCGACGGGATCCCGGCCATTCCCAGGCGCGCTGAGACGGCGCCCTCGTGCATCACGCCGTGACCCGAGAGCGAGGGATCCTCCTCGTGCAGCGCGAGCACGCCGCCGCACAGGCGCTGGTATTGCAGCGCGCGCCGCAGCATCCCGGCCGCGACGACGGGCTTGCCGTCGTCGGTGAAGCCGAGCGCGCCGGCGTCGCGCAGCTCCGCCATCTCGGCAAGTTCCTCACCCCGCAGGCCGCGCGTGATCGCCGGCATGAAGCCGACCGGTACGCGCGCCTCCTGCGCGGCCTGTGCGCACAGCGCTCGCAGGCCGGGCGCGTCGTCGAGCGTCGGCGTCGTGTTCGGCATCGCGACGATCCCGCAGTAGCCGCCGGCCGCTGCCGCAGCCGTGCCGCTCGCGAGCGTCTCCTTGTGCTCCTGCCCGGGCGTGCGCAGGTGGACGTGCGGGTCGAAGAAGCCCGGGAAGAGGTGCAGCCCCTCCCCCGCGACCGTGTCCGCGCCCTCGGGCGCGGGCAGCGCGCCGGGCGCGGCGAGCTCGGCGATCGCGCCGTCGCGTACGAGCACGTCGCCGGGCGCGTCGAGCCCGCTGCGGGGGTCGAGCACATGTGCGCCGCGAATCAGCAGCTCCGCCGGCGGCGCGGAGGCGTGGAACAGCCGGGCCACGCTCATGCGGCCGCGACCGCCTCGACCGCTTCGACCGGCGCCCCGGTTCCCGCCAGCAGCTCGTAGAGCACCGCCATGCGCACGACCACGCCGGCCTCGACCTGCTGCGCGATCAGCGCCTGCGGCGAGTCGATCGCGTCGGCCGAGAGCTCGACGCCGCGGTTCACCGGCCCCGGGTGCATCAGCAGCTGGTGCGGCCGCAGGCGCGCCGAGTTGACCTGGTAGCGGGCCGCGTACTCGCGCAGCGACGGCACGTACGCTTCGCTCATCCGCTCGTTCTGCATCCGCAGGACGTAGACGACGTCGGCCTCCTCCAGCCGGTCGAGCGTCGGCGCGACCTCGCAGCCGAGCGCCTCGATCCCGCGCGGGATCAGCGTCGGCGGTCCGCTCACCGTCACGTGCGCGCCCATCCGCGCGAACGCGAGGATGTCCGAGCGCGCGACGCGCGAGTGCAGCACGTCGCCGACGATCCAGATGCGCTTGCCGTCGAGCGCGCCGAGGCGGCGGCGCAGCGTGTAGACGTCGAGCAGTGCCTGCGTCGGGTGCTCGTGCTTGCCGTCGCCGGCGTTGACGACGGCGGCGTCGGTCCAGCGCGCGACGAGCTGCGCGGCGCCCGCGTGCGGGGAGCGGATCACGATCGCGGCTGGGTCGTAGGCGGTGAGCGTCTGGACGGTGTCCTTCAGCGACTCGCCCTTCGTGACCGACGAGGTCGCCGCGCGGATCGAGACGACGTCGGCGGACAGGCGCTTGGCCGCCAGCTCGAACGAGCTGCTCGTGCGCGTGGACGCCTCGTAGAAGAGGTTGACGACCGTGCGACCGCGCAGTGCGGGGACCTTCTTGATCTCGCGCCCGGCGACCTCCGCGAACGAGGCCGCGCGGTCGAGGATCCGCTCGATCCCGGCGCGGTCGAGGTCGTCGATCGAGAGCAGATGCCGCATCGGGTCGGTCATGCCGCCACCTCCAGTGGTGCGCGTCCGGGGGAGATCGTCACCTCGTCGACCCCGTCCAGCTCCTCCACGCGCACGTTGACGCGCTCCTCGCGCGCGGTCGGGAGGTTCTTGCCGACGTAGTCGGGGCGGATCGGCAACTCGCGATGGCCGCGGTCGGCGAGCACGGCGAGCTGCACGCGGGCGGGGCGCCCGTAGTCGAAGATCGCGTCGATCGCGGCGCGTACGGTGCGGCCGGTGTAGAGCACGTCGTCGACGATCACGATCGTGCGCCGTTCGAGCGGGAAGCCGATGTGCGAGGCGTGCACGACCGGCGCGCTCGGCCGCAGCGTCACGTCGTCGCGGTAGAAGGCGATGTCGACGTCGCCCAGCGGAACCTCGTCGCCGACGAGCTCGGCGACCAGCTCCCGCAGGCGCGCGGCGAGCGTCGCGCCGCGCCGGTGGATGCCGACGATCGCAAGCTGCTGTGAGGGATTCTTCTCGACGATCTCGTGTGCGATGCGCACCAGCGTGCGCCGCACGTCGTCGCGGTCGAGGACGACCTTCTCGGCTTCCAACCTGAACCTTCCTGGCCTCACGGGACCGGGTTAAAGGAACGGACGCTGCGGAGCGTAGCAGCGAGCGCCGACGGCGCAAGCGGCCCGCGGCTCAGGTTGCCGGCGCGTCCGCGACCGCCTCGGCCGGCGCGACGCCGCCGTTCGCGGCGAGCGCGTCCTTCCAGCGCACGAGCTCCGGCGCCCCGCGTTCGGGGAACGGGATCTCGATCGCGTCGAAGTCGCGCGGCACGACGGTGTCGCGGAAGATCGCACGCGCCTCGTCGCGGATCTCGCGTCCGCCGTAGCGCGTCGAGAGGTGCACGAGCGCGAGCATCCGCACGTCCGCCTCCACGGCGGCCTTCGCGGCCTGCTCAGCGGTCGAGTGCTGTGTCTCTCTCGCGCGCGCCGCCTCCTCGCTCGTGAAGGTCGCCTCGTGCACGAGCACGTCTGCCCGGTAGGCGACCTCGACCAGCACGTCGGAGGGCGCGGTGTCGCCGGAGATCACGAGCTTGCGACCGTGCCGGTCCTCGCCGATCACCTGTTCGGGACGCACGCCGTTGACGACCTCGCCGCGCTGGAGGCGGCCGAAGTCGGGCCCCGGCTTGACGCCGAGCTGCTCGGCGAGCGTCGCGTCGAATCTGCCCGGCCGGTCGTCCTCGATCACCGCGTAGCCGTAGGCGGTGCCGCGATGCTCGACGGGGAACGGCTCGATCACGTACTCGGGGCGCTCGACCGCCTCGTCGTCGGCCAGCTCGATGATCTCCACGTCGTAGCCGACGCCGCCCCACACGTGACGCATCGAGTGCAGCAGCTTCGCCAGGCCCGGGGGGCCGTAGATCGCCAGCGGCTTCTCGCGCGCTCGCAGGTCGAACGTCTTCAGCATCCCCGGCAGCCCGAGCCAGTGGTCGGCGTGGAAATGCGTGACGAAGACGTCGGTGAGGTCCATCAGGCCGACCGAGCGCAGCAGCTGGCGCTGCGTGCCCTCGCCGCAGTCGAACAGGATGCGGTCGGCACCGCGCCGCAGCAGCAGGGCGGGCAGGCCGCGGCGTGCGGTCGGCACGGAGCCGGCGGTGCCTGCGAAGAAGAGCGAGAGGTCCATTCGGCGGCGAGGTTAGCCCAGCGGGACGCGCATCACCGTCTCGTCGCCCTCGCGCGCGCGGACCGCGTGACCGGACGCGACGCGGGGACGACCTCGATCCAGTCCAGCCGCCGTCCGCACAGCGACCGCCAGCGGGCGGTCGGCACGACCTGGAGCGTCTCGTCGTCGCGGCTGCGCGCGGGCGTGACGAGCAGCGCCTGCAGCAGCGCGTCGCCACCCGCGCCCGGCGCGAGGCCCGAGGAGCCCTCGCGGACGAGCGTGAGGCGGTGGCGACCGGCGGCGAGCCGGACGCGCAGCGGCGGCGCCGTGTCGACGTTGTAGGAGCTGCCGCTCAGCTCTCCGCCGACGCCCGCGAGCCGCTGCCCGTCGAGGCCGACCTGCAGCGTCGGCATAATCTCGCCGCGCACCCAGACGTCCCACAGGCCAGCATGCGGGACGCTGAACGTGGCCCGCAGCGTGCCCGGCCGCGGCATCGTCAGTCCCGGCCAGCGGTAGTGCCAGCCGGGGTGTTGCGCCTGTGGGACGGAGATGCGGATCAGCCCCGGCGAGCGGGCGGCGACGAGCGTGCCGCGGCGGTGCGCGGCGAGCCGCGCGAGGCGGCGGACGGCCGTGCAGCGCACCGGTGTGGCGACCGACAGGCCGAGGTGCGCCAGCGCCGCCGGGGCGCCCGCGCGGCGGCCCCACACCTGGTAGTAGGCACCCTGCCACAGCAGCCGGTAGGCGGTCGGCGGGCGGCTCGCCGACGGATTGCGGCGCGTCACGACCAGCGGGTAGCCGAGCCACGCGCGCAGCCGCACCCTGTCGAGGTTGACGACGTCACCGTGATGCAGCGCGACGTTGCGCAACGCCGGCGGACCCCAGATGAAGTTCGGCCCGCCGATGTCCAGGTCGCGCAGCTCGTAGAGCGCGTATTCGTCGAAGTCGGGGAACAGCGTGGGCCCACGCCCTGCGAAGCGGGCGTTCAGCGACGCCAGCTCTGTGTAGCGGGCGGTCGGCGCGAGGTCCGAGCCGTGGTACTGCATCGCGTCGGAGATCGAGACGCCGAGCGTGAGGGTGAGCGCGAGCAGCGGCGCGGCCGCCGCGATCCACCGCCGCGAATGGCGCAGGGCGGCGACCCCGCCCCATGCGATCAGCATCACGATCGGCGAGGTCAGCATCAGCGTCTTGGCCTCCGCCCACGTCGTGGAGTACGCGATCAGGCCGGCGCCGACGGCGAGCGTCAGGCCGATCCAGCCGGCCAGCGCATACGCTCGCCGGCGCAGCAGCAGCGCCATGCCCAGCACGCCGGCCACGAGCGCGACCGCCGCCAGCGCGTAGGAGATGCCGAGATCGGTGCCGAGCGGCACCTGGCGATAGCTGTCCGATATCCACGTGCCGAACGCCTCCGCCGCCGGCAGCGGCCCGGTCAGGTTGCCCGGGTTGCTGGTCGTGCCGATCGCCTGCGCCACCTGGAGCGAGCCCTGAAGGTGGATCCACGTCGGCAGGCCGGCGAGCAGCAGGACGAGCGCGCCGACGCCCGACAGCAGCAGCAGCGGCCGGGCGCGCAGCCGGCCGGCGGCAAGCTCGCGGATCGCCGCCACCGCGACGACCGCGACTGCCGCCAAGACCCACGCGCCGAAGGCGGCGCCGAGCGCCGACAGGCCCGCCGCGGCCACGAGCGCGAACGGGATCGCGCCCTGCGGCGGCCCGCGCAGCCAGCGCCGGTGCAGCACGACGAGCGCTCCCAGCGCGAGGATCATCGGCAGCGCGACGATCTCCTTCACCGAGGCGACCAGCTCGTACCCGTACACAACGGCGGGCACCGTCACGACCAGCGCAGCGAGCGCCGCCCACGCGCCCTCGAGGCCCAGCGCTCCGACGAGCACCCAGGCGGCGCCGGCGCCGGTTGCGAGCATGAACGCGTTGAACGGCTGGAATGCCCAGATGAACGGCAGGCGCAGCAGCGCTGTGGTGCCGCCGAACAGCGTGTCTCCGCCCGAGGGGTAGCTCGTCCCGTAGTACCCGTGGATGTACTCGCCGTAGGAATTGCGCAGGTCGAGGTGTGCGTAGTCCTGCCCATGCCGGATCAGGAAGTCTGCCCCCATCATGTGGAAGGCCGAGTCCGGCAGCAGCTGGTAGGAGGAGAACGTCGGCCGGCCGGCGGCGAGCACCGGCGCCAGCGCGACGACGTAGACGGCGACCGGCACCACGAGCTGCCAGGCGCCGCGCCGCCACGAGCGGGCGAGCGCGGCCAGTCGCCGGCGGCCGAGCGCGAGCCCCGCCGCCGCGACGCCCGCCAGCACGTACGGCGTCGCCGGCGCGAGCGGAGCGGCGAACGTCGTCAGCTGCGAGACCGCGATCAGCGCCGCAGCGCCGACGACCGGCAGCAGCGCGGCTGGCAGGAAGCTCCCGCCAACCCGATCCGCGAACAGGCCGGCGCCGATGCAGAGCACCGCCAGGACGCAGGGATAGGCCAACGTCGTGAGCAGGAACACCGGTCTGCCGGCTCGTGGTGACGCGCCCGGCAGGATTCGAACCTGCGACCTCTCGCTCCGGAGGAACCGAGGCCGCCAACGGGCGCCACAGCTTGTTTGGCTGTCGCAGCAAAGCATACGGGGCGTTTCCTCGCGCGAGCACGACGCCCGCTATACGACCGATTCGTGGCCTTTTCGGCCGATTCGGGCAGATGATTGGGCAGACGGGGCGCCAACGTCCAGCTTGCGTAGGACGCTGGACGCCTTCATGCGTGTCCGAGCGGTCGGACGGCGCTCCTGGCCGCCTCGACGGTCATGGCCGAGATGGGCCATACCGACGCTGGCCTTGCTCTGCGGATCTACGCGCAGGCGATGCAGCGAGACGGCGATGCCCTGGCGAGGCTCCAAGCGCTGGTTCTGGGGGAGCACACGACTTCAGCAGCGCCACGGGCGGCGCCGAGCTGCCCACCCGCCCATGCCGACAGGACGTGACGACGGCACCCAGGAGGGGTGGCGTCAGGCGTGCGTCGGCGTGTAAAGCGTCTCGGAGCCGTCTCGGGCGACGACGACGAACGCCTCGCCTGCGTGGACGTGTCGAGCGACGATCGCGTCGAACGCCGGATGCTCCTCGCCCACGAACGCGGCACCGCCGGGATACCGGTCCTCGTCCGCGAGGATCGTGGCGATGGCGGCGTCGGTCGCGACGCGGTTGGCGGCTGTCACGCGGTTGTCCATGAGTCGATGATCGGCTGGAAGTGGTCGCGCATGTAGCGGATCGCCTGCGGGATGACCTCGTTCACCGTGCCGTGCGCGAAGTGCTCGGGGTCGCCCTTTCCACGTCCATCGTAGCGGTGCATGTGGTGACGGTCGAGGTGGTTGTCGATGAGACGGACCGTGTGCCACTCGCCGTCGATCTCGACCTGGAGCATGACGGCGTAGTGGTCGATCGGGCGACCGCCGCTGCGGAAGAGGATGCGGGCCCTCTCGCTGAGGTCGATGGTGACGGGATCGCGGTCGAAGTCCATGCCGTTTCGTCCCGCTCAGGTCGACCAATCCGCATCTGATTGGGCATTCGATTGGGCATTCGGCCGTTGAGCGTGCCCACTCGGCGGCCCAGATCGCCTACGCGCCCGGCAGGATTCGAACCTGCGACCTCTCGCTCCGGAGGCGAGCGCTCTATCCACTGAGCTACGGGCGCCTGACAGCCAGCAGCTTATCGCGGCGCTGCGGCCTCCGCGGCCGGCGGTCAGCCGCCGGATGACGGCACCGCGGCCTCCTCCAAGCGCTCCTCGTAGACGCGCGCGAGCTCGGTGAAGGAGACGCCCAGCCCACGCGCTACGCGCACCATCGCTTCGAACGAGGGATTGGTGCGCCCGCTCTCGAGCGTCGTGAGGTAGTTGCGCCCGAGACCGGACGCCTCGCACACCTCCTCCTGCTTGAGCGACTTGCGGACCCGCAGCTCGCGCACAGCGATCGCCAAGGCTCGACGCTCCCGATGCAGTCCATCTGCCACGCAGCAACCCTTCACTGGTTCTGCATTTCAATCCACGCCCGAGAGCGTGGATCTTCCCCTTAATAGCGGGTATGCCCCCTGCTCGCTGGGGGATTCATCCTGCCGCATGGCAGCGCTCAGCGCGTGACGATGCGAAAGCGCGCGCTCGCCTTCACGCGGCACGCATCCTGGCACGCGACTGCTAGGAAGGCGTGCGCGGCGGCATGCGCACGGATGCCGATCGTGGCGAGGAAGCGACCGTGCAGGCCGGCGATCGCGCTGCCGATGCGGGTCGGCGTGTGCCGGAGCGGTCCCGCCAGCAACGTGATGCGGGCGTTGCCCGCAAAGCCGCGGCCCTCCAGCGTCAGCGTGCCGCCGGCCTTCACCGCGGCCGGCCTGGCGACGAGCTGCGGGACGCGCACCGCCGAGTGTGGCCCCGCGTCGGCGGGCACGATCGCAGCCGTGCCGGCGAGCGGGGCGGCGCACCCCAGCAGCAGCGAGATGAGGACCGTGCGGCGCAGGCGCCGCCTCAACCGCCGGCGACCGCGGGCAGGATCGTGACCTCGTCGCCGTCGGCGACCGGCGTCTCGAGCCCGTCGAGGAAGCGGATGTCCTCGCCGCCGATGTAGACGTTGACGAAGCGGCGCAGACCGCCGTCGTCTGCGATCCGCTCGCGCAGCTCGCCGAACTGCTCGTACAGCGCGTCGAGCACTTCGCCGACCGTGCCGCCGTCGACGTTGGCGCTTGCCGCACCGCCGGTGGCGGCGCGCAGCTGCGTCGGGATCTTGACGACGATCGCCATCAGGCCGCCACCGCGCTCGCCGGGTGGGCGGGGACCGACTCCACATACGCCTCGAAGGCGTCGTAGGAGGCATCGATCTCGACCGTCTCGAACGTGCCGCGCACGACGTCGAGCGTCTTGAGGCCCTCGCCGGTGATAATCGCGACGACGCGCTCGTCCGGGTCGATCTCGCCGCGCGCGGCGAGCTTCGCCAGCACCGCCGTCGTGACGCCGCCGGCCGTCTCGGTGAAGATGCCCGTCGTCTCGGCCAGCAGCCGGATGCCGGCGACGATCTCCTCGTCGGTGACCGAGTCGATCGCGCCGCCCGTGCGGCGCGCGAGGTCGAGCGCATAGGGCCCGTCGGCGGGGTTGCCGATCGCCAGCGACTTGGCGATCGTGTCCGGCTTGACCGGCCGGCAGACGTCCTGCCCGGCGGCGTAGGCGGTGGCGACCGGCGAGCAGCCCTCGGCCTGCGCGCCGTTCATCGTCGGCACGGTGCCTTCGACGAGCCCGAGCTCGATCCACTCCTCGAACCCGCGCGCGATCTTCGTGAACTGCGAGCCGGAGGCGATCGGGCCGACGATCCGGTCGGGCAGCTCCCAGCCGAGCTGCTCGACGATCTCGTAGGCGATCGTCTTCGAGCCCTCGGCGTAGTACGGGCGGAAGTTGATGTTCACGAACGCCCACTCGCGCTCGCCGGAGACCTCGGTGCAGAGGCGGTTGACGTCGTCGTAGTTGCCTCTGACGGCGACGATCGTCGTCCCGTAGACGCCGGTTGCGAGGATCTTCTGCTCCTCGAGATCCGACGGGATGAAGACGCAGGAGTCGAGTCCCGCCGCCGCGGCGTGGGCCGCGACGGCGTTCGCGAGGTTGCCGGTCGAGGCGCACGCGATCGTCTGGAAGCCCAGCTCCTTGGCGCGCGCGAGCGCGACGGCGACGACGCGATCCTTGAACGAGTGCGTCGGGTTCGCGGCATCGTTCTTTATCCAGACCTCTCTGAGGCCGAGGCGCTCGGCGAGCCGATCGGCGCGCAGCAGCGGCGTCCAACCGGCGGGGAGCGTGTCGCGCGGCGGCGGCCCCTCCAGCGGCAGGAAGTCGCGGTAGCGCCAGATCGAGTGCGGCCCCGCCTGGATCTGGCGGCGCAGTGCGGCTGGATCGACGCCTTCACGCGACGCGTAGGCGACCTCGAGCGGGCCGAAACAGCGCTCGCAGACGTAGCTCGCGTCGAGCGGATAGACGGTGTGGCACTCCTTGCACTTCAATGACTCGGGCGGCATAAAAAACCTCCGCCGGGTTCTGGGGCAGAGGTTCGAAACCGCTCCCACATCTCCCAGGCTCGTTGCTTTGCCTGATGGAATTGGCACCTTTCCCCTTGTCGGGGTGGTTGCCGCGGCTTCAAAGGGCCAGTCCCTCCACCGCTCTCGATGCGTACTGCTATGTGCCGACCAGTATAGCCAGGGTCCGGGCGCTTCCGCAATGCCACCTGGACGTCTGCGCAAGTTCGCTTGCACCGAGGGCGGAAATGGCGCCGTTCCGGGATACAATGGATCTGTGGCGACCGAGACCCCTCAGATGAGCGACGACCCGCGAAGTCCGCATGCCGAGCTTGCCCAAGCCCAGCTTCGCGCGCGTCACGCGCGGTCGTTCCGTCGGCTCGCCGCCGCTCGCCGAGCCTGAGGCCTCGCCGGTCGAGGTCGTCGAGGCGCTCGGGATCCGCTGGGTCAACGTCGAGCAGCCCCGCCACAGCCACCGCGCCTGGCTGGAGGAGCGCTTCGACTTCCACGCGCTCGACTACGAGGACGTCTTCTCGCGCAACCAGCGCCCGAAGATCGACGAGTACGAGGACTACCTGTTCATCGTCCTGTACTTCCCGCGATTCGACAAGCAGGTCGGCCGCCTCAACGCCGCCGAGCTCGACCTGTTCGTCGGCCCCGACTTCCTCGTCACGCTTCCGAACGCGCCGCTGCAGCCGGTCGAGTACCTGTTCGAGCGCGTGCGCGCCAACGACGAGCTGCGCGAGCAGTGGTTCTCGAAGGGCACCGGCTACCTGCTCTACAAGATCGTCGACGCGTGCGTGGACGCCTCGTTCCCGATGCTTGCGAAGATGGGCAACAAGCTCGAACGGATCGAGGACGAGATCTTCGAGGGACGTTCGAGCGAGGTCGTCCGCGACATCTCCAACGTCAAGCAGGAGATCATCAACTTCCGCAAGGTCGTGCGCCCGCAGCGCGCGGTCTTCGGCGACCTCGAGCGCACGAAGCAGCGCTACCTCGCCGACGATCTCGACGTCTACTTCGACGACATCAACGACGCGTCCGAGCGCGTCTGGCAGATCCTCGAGACCTACAAGGAGACGGTCGAGGCGCTGGAGGCGACGAACGAGTCGGTGCTCTCGCACGAGCTCAACGACGTGCTGCGAATCCTCACGGTGCTGACCGTCGTGTTCCTGCCGCTGACGCTGATCGCCTCGATCTTCGGCATGAACGTGCGCGTGCCGGGCCAGGGCAACCTGGGGCCGTTCTGGGTGCTGCTCGTCGCGATGGTCGTGATCGGCGCGGCGATGATCGTCTTTTTCAAGCGCCGTCGTTGGTTGTGACACGGGCCCGTAACGCTCGCGCCGTGGCGGAGTAAGAAGCTCCGTGGCCGCCACATCCATCGACGCGCTCGAGCGCCTCGCATCGTCGTCCGCCGCAGCGGCGCCGAGCAAGCGGATGCTCGTGATCGTCAACCCGTACGCCACGACCGTGTCCGCGCGGCTCAAGCACCTCGTCGTCTACGCCCTGCGCGGCCGCTACGAGGTCGACTCCGTCGAGACGCAGGCGCGCAACCACGCGACCGAGCTGTGCCGCGAGGCCGCGCAGGAGGGCTACGACGTCGTCTGCGCCTTCGGCGGCGACGGCACGTTCAACGAGGCCGCCAACGGCCTCGCCGGCTCCGACACGCCGTTGACCTGCCTGCCCGGCGGCTCGACGAACGTGTTCTCCCGCATCCTCGGAATCCCCAACGACGTCGTCGACGCGACCGAGCACCTGCTCGCGATGGCCGACGCGTGGGAGCCGCGCGCGATCGACCTCGGCGTCGTCAACGACCGCCGCTTCCTCTTCACGGCCGGCGTCGGCCTCGACGCGAGCGTGACGAAGCGCGTCGACGCGCACGCGAAGCTGAAGGCGCGCTTCGGGCCGTGGTTCTACGCGACCGCCGCGGTCGGCGCGTTCAACGGCGAGTACGTCGTGCGCCCACGCCGGCTGGCGGTAGAGCTGCCGGGCGGCGAGACGATCGAGGGCATCACCGCGATGGTCCAGAACACAACTCCCTACACCTACTTCGCGAGCCGCCCGATCGAGCTGGCCGAGGACGTCGCGCTCGACAGCGGGACGCTCGCCGGCGTCGTCCTGCGTCGCGCAAGCCTGCTCGACATGCCGACGGTCACGTGGCGCGCCCTCTCCCCCCGCGCGCGGATCGTCAAGCACCGGCGCGTCTCGAGCTTCGCCAGCGACGGCGCGATCACGATCCGCTCGCTCGACGACCGCCCGCTCCCGCTCCAGGTCGACGGCGACTACCTCGGCGAGGTGCCCGAGATCGCCACGCGCGTCGAGCCGGGCGCGCTGCGCGTCGTCGCCTGAGCGATGCGACGTAGGCTGCGGACGATGCGGCGCGGCCTGACCCTCCTCCCCCTCGCAGCCCTGGCGACGTCGGCCGCGCTGGCTGCGCCCGCGCCGAGCGCACAAGCGCCGACGCTGGCCGGCTGCCCCGTCTTCCCCGCGACGAACCCGTGGAACCAGCGCGTCGACCGGCTCCCCGTCGCGCGCAACAGCGCCACGCTGATCCGCAGCATCGGCCTGCAGGCGCACTTCCACGCCGACTTCGGCTCGGGCACGTGGGACGGCGGGCCGATCGGGATCCCCTACACCGTCGTGGGCGCAAGCCAGCGGCGCGTGCCGGTCAGCTTCGACTACGCCGACGAATCGGATCGGGGCCCGTACCCGATCCCGCCCAAGGCGCCGATCGAGGGCGGCCGCAACGCGAGCGGGGACCGGCACGTGCTGATCGTGGACAAGGCCGCCTGCAAGCTCTACGAGCTGTACGACGCCCACCCGCTCCACGGCGGCAGCTCCTGGCACGCAGGCAGCGGAGCCACGTGGAGCCTGCGCTCCAACCACCTGCGGCCCGCGACCTGGACGAGCGCCGACGCCGCCGGCCTCCCGATCCTCCCCGGGCTCGCCCGCTACGACGAGGTCGCACGGGGCGCGATCCTCCACGCGCTGCGCTTCACGGCACCGCGCACGCGGACCGCGTTCGTCTGGCCAGCGCGGCATCAGGCCGGCGACTCCTCCTCCCCGGCCCTGCCCCCGATGGGGCTGCGAGTCCGGCTGAAGAGATCGGTGAGCCTCAGGGGCCTCCCGCGACAGGCACGCGTGGTCGCCATCGCAATGCAGCAGTACGGCCTGCTGCTCGCCGACAACGGCTCCCCTTGGTACGTGAGCGGCGCCCCCGACCCGCGCTGGAGCAACGACCAGCTCCACGCACTGGACCGCCTGACCGGCAGCGACTTCGAGGTCGTCGACGCCAGCTCGCTGCGCCGCGCCGGCTGAGCCCCGGTCACGCCGGGCACGCGTCGCGCCCGTTCACCTGCACCCACACGCCGGTGCCGTCGTACAGCCGCGTGCACGGCGCGCTGCCGTCGACTTCGCCGGCGCGTATGAGGTGCGCGACCACCGCGCCCTGAACGGGCGGGTCGAGACCTTCGAAGCTCAGGCCGGCGATCCGCGCGAGGACGACCAGGCCGACCGTTTCGTACATGTGGTCGTTGACGTCCCCGCGGTCTTCGGTCGCGATGCGATCGACGCCCGCGCGGCGCAGGCCGCGCAGCAGGCCGAGCACGTCGCCGCTGCGCAGCGGCCTGGAGACGAGGTAGTCGAGGCTCGAATAGAGCACGACGCGGTCGCGCGGCGGCACGCCCTCGCCTTCGTGGATCGCGCCGTTGCTGAGCGGGAGCTGGCCCGCCGTGCGCCCGACTCCGAACGTCGCGCCGAGCTGCGCGACGATCACGGCGGCGGCAAGCACCGCCGACGCGGTGAGGCGCCAGCGCGGCCGCAGGCGCACGACCCACGCGGTGCCGAGCACGGCGACGTAGACGATCGCGCCCATCGTGTAGCGCACGTCGTGGTGGCGCAGGAGCGTGATCGCGAGCCAGGCGCCGCCGAGGCCGCACAGCAGCTCGACCGTCGGGTCCTCGAGCGGGCCCAGCCGCTCGCGCGCCACACGCGCCAGCGCTGTGCCGACGCCGGCGGCGGCGAACGCGAACAGCGGCGCGAACAACAGGCCGTTGAGCGTCGCCCAGCCGTACCAGCCGAGGTTGGCGAGCGAGACGAGCGGCGGCGCGGCGGCCGGCGGGACCGGTTCGCTCGCGGTGCCGGTGCCGGCAGCGCGTATGAATCTGTGCCATTCGCCGAGGTGGACGAGGTACCACGGCGCACCGACGACGAACGCGACGCCGGCGAAGATGGCGATCCCCCGCAGGTTGCGCCAGCCAGCGCCGCGCAGCAGCACCGCCGGGAGCAGCCCGAGCAGGTAGAGCGGCATGAGCTGCTTGGTCAGCACGCCGATTCCGGCGGCGAGGCCGGCGAGCGCGGCGACGTCGGCCCGCGCGAAGCGGTCGCTCGCGAGGATCAGCCAGACGGCGACGGCGACGAGTGCGGCCTGCGGCGCGTCGAGCATGAAGACGTGGAACTGCTCCGCGATCAGCGGCGTCCCGAGCGCGAAGACGACGGCGAGCAGGCCGGCCAGCGGGCCGGCGACCATGCGGGCGATGCGATAGCAGGCGAGCGCGAGCAGCGGGACGAAGATCGCGTTCTCGACGAGCACCGGCCGCTTGGCGTTCTCGCCGCCGAGCCCCATGACGGCGGCGCCGACGAGGCGCATCCCCGGCGGGTAGTACGTCGAGTAGGTGATCGCCCTGAGCGGCTCGCCGTGGCGGAAGAAGTCGAGGTAGAGCGTCGAGGCGTACAGGTTCGCCGCCCAGCTGCCGAACGGCACGGCGCGGTCGCTCAGCACCCACCAGCAGCTCAGCGCGACGAACAGTGCGGTGACGACGAACGCGCTCCAGGCGGCCGCGCTCCAACGAGACACGCGCACGCGTCGGCTGCGCGTGCCGGCAGACTCGTGCGTCGCCCCCGACGTCCCCCCGGACACCCGCTCACTCTAGCCGAGCGCCCAACGGAGCGGACCGCTTTGCGGTCCGTCAGGCGCCGGCGCCCGGCGTGACGCGGTAGGCGTCGAAGACCGACTCGATGTTGCGCAGTCGGTTGATCGTCGAGTCGAGCGTCTTCGTGTCGGCGACCTCGACGACGAAGCGGTTCTTGATCATCGGCGGGGTTGACGTGCAGCGCGCCTCGACGATGTTGATGCCCGCCTCCGAGAAGGTCCGCGAGAGGTCCTCGAGCAGACGATGGCGATCCCAGCCGTCGATGTGCAGCTCGACCTTGAAGGCGGTCGAGGACTCGCCGTCCCACGAGACCGGCGTGAAGCGGTCGGGGTCCTTTCTGAGAACCCCGACGTTCGGGCAGTCTTCGCGGTGGATCGTGATGCCGCGGCCCAGCGAGACGTAGCCGACGATCGGGTCGCCGGGCACCGGCCGGCAGCACTTGGCGAGGCGCAGCATCACGTCGCCGACGCCGTCGACGGAGATGCCGAACTTCGTCGAAGAGGTCGGCCGGCGTTCGCGCTGCGGGCGCGTCTGCAGCAGGTCGTCGGCCGCGGTCGGCGTGCCCTCCGCGGCCTCGCCCTGCTTGAGGCGCTGCATCACCTTGTTGACGACGACGGTCGGCGAGATCTTCGCGCCGCCGAGCGCGATGTAGAACTCGTCGCCCTTGCGGAAGCCCATCTCGCGGATCACGTCGGCAAGCAGCGGCGAGCCGACGATCCGCTGCGCCGGCAGGCCCTGCTTCTTGAGGTGGTCCTGCAGCAGCTCGCGGCCGGCGTGCTCGGTGTCCTTGCGCGTCTCGCTCTTGAAGAACTGGCGGATCTTGTTGCGCGCGCGTGTGGTCTTGACCACCGCGAGCCAGTCGCGCGACGGGCCGCGCTCGCGCTTGGACGTCAGCACCTCGACGATGTCGCCCGACTTCAGCTCGTAGGAGAGCGGCACGATGCGGCCGTTGACCTTCGCGCCGACGCAGCGGTGGCCGACGTCGGTGTGCACCTCATAGGCGAAGTCGAGCGGTGTCGCGCCCGTCTGGAGCGACTTGACCTCGCCCTTGGGCGTGAAGACGAAGACCTCGTCCTCGAACAGGTCGACCTTCAAGGTGTCCATGAACTCCTTGGGGTCCGACAGCTCCTGCTGCCAGTCCAGGAGGCGTCTGAGCCAGCGCAGCTTGCCGTCGTCGTCGAGGTCTCTGTCGGTCTTGTAGAGCCAGTGCGCGGCGATGCCGAACTCGGCCATGTCGTGCATCTCGCGCGTGCGGATCTGGATCTCCAGCGGCCGCCCCTCGGGCCCGATCACCGTCGTGTGAAGGGACTGGTACATGTTGAACTTGGGCATCGCGACCCAGTCCTTGAAGCGGCCGGGCAGCGGCTTCCAGAGCGAGTGGATGACGCCCACCGCCCCGTAGCAGTCCTTGACCGAGTCGACGATCACGCGCATCGCGGTGAGGTCGTAGATCTCGTTGAACTCGCGGCCCTTTCTCGTCATCTTCGAGTAGATCGAGTAGAAGTGCTTGGCGCGGCCGGCGATCTCGGCCTCGATCCCGAGCGCGTCGAGCTCTCTGGCGACGAACGCGCCCGCCTCGTTGACGTAGCGCTCGCGCTCGGCCCGCTGCTGGTTGACGAGCCCCTTGATCTCCGCGTACTTGCGCGGGTGCAGAGCCGCGAACGCGAGGTCCTCCAGCTCCCACTTGATCGCGTGGATGCCGAGCCGGTGCGCGATCGGGGCGTAGATGTCGAGCGTCTCCTTCGCCTTCTCGATCTGCTTCTGCTTCGACATCGCGCCGATCGTGCGCATGTTGTGCAGGCGGTCGGCGAGCTTGATCAGGATGACCCGGATGTCCGAGGCCATCGCGACCATCATCTTGCGGTAGTTCTCGGCCTGCGCCTCGTCGCGCGAGGAGAACGTCAGGCCGGTGAGCTTCGTGACACCGTCGACCAGCGAGGCGACCTCCTCCCCGAACGTCGCCTGCACGTCCTCGAGCGAGGCCGACGTGTCCTCGACCGTGTCGTGCAGCAGCGCGGCGCACAGCGTCTCGGTGTCGAGCCGCATCCCGGCGCAGATCTTCGCCACGCCGACCGGGTGGATGATGAACTCCTCGCCCGACTTGCGCCGCTGATCGGCGTGGTGCTCGCAGGCGTAGACGAAGGCTCTCTCGACCTTGTCGCGGTCGATCTCCAGCGTGCTCTCGGCAGCGTGCTCCTCGACGATCGCGAACAGGTCGCCGAGCAGCTCGCGCTCCGTGTCGGTGAGCCCGGCGCGGCGGACGGGCGCAGGCGCGACGGGATGTTCGATCCCGTCGACGGGCAGGCGATGCTCGTCGGCACCGGCCTGCGACTGCAGCGCGACGGCGCCGCCCTCCGCGTGCGTCACGCGGGGGTCTGGAGCTGTCCCGTTGCCTTGTCCGTTGCCTTCAGCCATCTGCGGCCATCCTCGTATCGCTGCATGGCGGCCCGGTAGGTCGGGGAGCGCTCGAGCGCGGTGCGCGCGGCGTCCCGGACCGTGAGGGCCGGCAGGTCCCGGTCGAGGCTGACGAGGTCCAGCTCCGTGAGGATCGCCACCAGCCGGGCGGCCTGCGCGACCGATCGACCGTGGATGGCGTCCCCGCGAAGCAGCGCCTCGAGCTCCTCGCCGGCCGCGCTCCCGTGGCCCCGCAGGGCCCGGTAGAGCGGCACGAGCGCAGCGCGAAGGTCGTGCTCCGACTCATGGATCTGCTGTGCAAAGCGTAGCTCAGCCTCTCCCCAGCAGAGATGGGTCAGCGTGCCCGGCGCGCCAACCCCCAGCAGCGCAGCCTCGTCCGCGTGCGCGGGCGGGTCGAGCGCGACGAGATGCTGGAAGCCGTCGGCCAGCTCCGGGGCGCGCGCGAGCGCGGCGTGCGAGCACAGCGCGAAGCCGCCGGATCGCTGGGCCAGGCCGGCGATCCGACGCGGGACGTCGGTGACGATCGCGAGGACGGCGTCGTCGCCCGCCGTCAGCTCGCGCAGCACCGCAAGTGCGCTTTCGCCGCGGCGGTCGACGACCGTTCGCGCCTCGTCCGCGGCACGCGCGGCCGGGAGCCGCGTCTCCGGGTCGAGGACCGTCGCGAGCCAGGCGCCGGGACCCGGCTCGCCGAGCAGCTCGACCGGCTCGGGCGCGACGGGCTGTGCGTGGCGCAGGCGCAGGCGCGGCTCGACGGCGCCCTTCCAGCTGTTGCGCTCGAGCCGGAAGGTGGCGTCGGCGGGCGTGTCGGGATCGACCGGCAGGCGGCCGTCGCAGCCGAACGCGACCGCGCGGCAGCGGCCGCCACCGGCCTCGACCGTGAAGCGCACGTGCTTGCCCTCCTCCCCCATCGTCCGTGCATCGGTCAGCAGCGCGCCGGCGACGAGCAGGTTGACGCCGGGGTTGCCCATCCCGGTCGGCTCGAGCTGCGCCAGCTCATCGGCGAGCGCGAGGCCGAGCTGGGCGCCGCCGACGACGGCGTCGACGCGCTCGACCGGCACGAGGTCCTCCGCGCTCAGGACGGACGCGGCGTGCGCCTCGAACGCCTCGCGCAGCTCGTCCACGCGCGCGGCGTCGATCGTCAGGCCGGCGGCGGCGCGGTGGCCGCCGTAGCGCTGCAGCAGCGGCGCCGCCGCGTGCAGCGCGCCGAGCAGGTCGAAGGCGGGGATCGAGCGGCCCGAGCCGGTGCCCGTGCCATCGGTCCCCGCCCCGAGGGCGATGAGGAGCGCCGGCCGGTTGGTGCGCTCGACGATGCGCGAGGCGACGATCCCGATCACGCCGGGATGCCAGCCCTCGCCGGCGAGCACGTAGGCCGGGCGCGGACCCAGCTCGCGCACCTGCGCCTCGGCCTCGAACAGGATCCGCTGCTCAGTGAAGCGGCGCTCTGCGTTGGCGGCGTCCAGCTCCTGCGCGATCGCCGCGGCGCGCGCCTCGTCGCGCGTCAGCAGCAGCTCGACGCCCGCGTCGGCGCGGTGCAGGCGGCCGGCCGCGTTGATGCGCGGCGCGAGGCGGAACCCGACGCTGCGCGCGTCGAGCCCGCTCGGGTCCACGCGCGCGACGCGCATCAGTGCGCGCAGGCCCGGCTTGTCGGTGGAGGCGAGCGCGCGGAGGCCGGAGCGCACGAGCCGGCGGTTCTCGCCGCGCAGCGGGACGAGGTCGGCGATCGTCGCGAGCGCGACCAGGTCGAGGTCCTCGTCGGCGGCGGCCGGATCGGCGCCGGCGGCGAGCGCGAGCGCCTGCGCCAGCTTGTAGGCGACACCGGCCGCGCACAGGTCGGGGCACGGATAGCCGCCGAGCGACGGGTGCACGATCGGCGCGTCCGGCAGCGTCCCGTCGGCACGCGGCTGGTGGTGGTCGGTCACGACGACGTCGACGCCCAGCCGCCGCGCGAGCGCGACTTCCTCGACGGCGGTGATCGCGCAGTCGACCGTGACGAGCAGTCTCGTGCCGCGCGCTGCGAGCCGCTCGACCGTCGCGGCCGACAGGCCGTAGCCGTCGTCGACCCGGCTCGGCAGGAACGACTCGACGTCGGCCCCCTCGCCGCCGAGGCGCCGCAGGGCGCGCAGCAGCAGGGCGGTCGCGCTCACGCCGTCGACGTCGTAGTCGCCGTGGACGGTGATGCGCGAGCCGGCCGCGAGGTGGCCGCGGATCGACGCGACGGCTGCGTCGATGCCCGCGAACGCGCGCGGGTCGTGGACCTCGTCCGCCGTCATGAACGCGCGCGCGGCGGCCGCGTCTGCGAGGCCGCGGCGCACGAGCACCTGCGCGAACGTGCGGGAGACGCCGAGCGCCTCACGCAGCCGCTCGACGGCGAGCGGGTCGCACGGCGCAAGCGCGAGCCGCGGACCGAGCGCCGGAGCGACCGCCGGTACTGCGGCGGGTGCTTCCGGAAGCGCGAGCGTGGACACCGCCCCAGGCTAGGGGGCGATCGGGACGGAACCGGCGAGGTTCAGAGCGCCGGCTCGAAGCGCTCTCGGCGGATGCCCTCGGCGTAGACGACCGCGAGGCCTAGCAGCGCGCCGGGTATGCCCTCGAGCGCCGTCACCAGATGCGTCTCGTGCGTCCCCGGGACGGAGAAGCCGTTGACGACGAAACCGAAGACGACGGCCCCGATCAGCGCTCCTATGAAGGCACCGACGATCCCGCCCCAGAAGCGGTCCGGCAGGAAGATCGTGAAGTGCCAGATGGCGAGGCCCATCATGACCCACGCGAGCATGCCCATCAGTGGTCCACCATCAGCGCGACCGCCCGTGGCGTCTGTTGCGTCTGGTGGGACGTGGCTTGCGCGTGTCCTTGAGCATGCCCTCGTTCTCCGGTTCGTCGGGTGCGCGACCGTTCGCGTCGGTCTCGGCCGGCGTCGACGGCGGCCGCGGCGTGGGTGTCGCGGAGGACGGCGGCGGCACGACGGCGGCCGCGCGGCCGCGCCGCGGCGGCGGGGCGACAGCCGCGTCGTCGTCGACGTCGAGGTCGCGCCGCAGCGCTTCGAACTCTTCCTTCGACAGCTCGCCGGGCTCCTCGGGCGTCGTGAGGCGCCGCCGCGGCTGCGAGGGCTTGGCCTCCGGCTCGACCTCGACCGGCTCGCCGCCGACCGTCGCCAGCGCATACGCCGGCACGACGCCGTTGTTCTCGGCCTCGATCCGCTCGCGGCGCGCCTCGTAGACCGGCTCGCGCTCCTTCCACGCGGTCAGCACCGGCGTGGCGATGAAGATCGACGAGTACGCGCCGGAGATCACGCCGACGAGCAGCGCGAAGGCGAAGTCCTGCAGCGTCTGGCCGCCGAACAGCAGCAGCGCGAGGACCGGCAGCGCCGTCGAGAAGGACGTCGCCAGCGAGCGCGTGAGCACCTCGGACATCGAGCGGTTCGCGATCTGCGAGAACGCGGCGCGCGGCATGCGCGGCATGTTCTCGCGGATGCGGTCGAACACGATGACCGTGTCGTAGAGCGAGAAGCCCAGGATGGTCAACAGGGCCGCTACGGTCGACGACGTCACCTCCCGCCCCGTCAGCGAGTAGATCCCGCTGGTGATCAGGAGGTCGTGCATCAGCGCGATCAGCACAGGGATCGCGAACTTCCACTGGAAGCGCAACGCGATGTAGGCCGAGATCACGAGCAGCGAGGCGATGATCGCGATCACCGCGCTGTTGGCGACCGTCTGCCCGAACGTCGGGCCGACGGACTCGCTGGAGAAGCTCGACGTCCCGCCGAAGCGCTGGCTGAGTCTGGCGCGGATGTCCTGGACCTTCGTCGGCTGCAGCTCCTTGGTGGAGATCTGCACGACGTTGCTGCCCAGCGCCTTGTTCTGGACCTTCTGGATGCTCGCGTCGGTGATGCCGTTGGCCTGCAGCACCGCGCGGACGGCGTTCTCGTTGCCGGGCTGCGACAGCGCGGTCGTGATGCGCGTGCCGGACGTGAAGTCGATGCCGAAGTTGAGGCCCTTGCCGCCGATCGACAACGCGCCGATCAGCAGGATCATCCCGGACATCGAGAAGAACCACTTCGAGTTGCCCATGAAGTCGAAGCGCCAGCGCTTGCCGGCGAGGTGCGCGCCGACCGCGGCCGGGTTCGAGAACACGCGGCTGCGGCCGAGCGTCGCGAGTATCGCCTGCGTCGCCATCACGGCCGTGAAGAGCGACACGAGCGTGCCGACGCCGAGCATGAAGGCGAAGCCCTTGACGCCAGCGGTCGCGAGCATGAAGAGGATGAACGCCGTCATGACCGTCACGACGTTCGCGTCGATGATCGCCGTCAGGCCCTTTCTGTAGCCGGTGCTGATCGCGGCGGGCACGGATTTGCCCGCGCGCAGCTCCTCTTTGACGCGCTCGAAGATGACGATGTTCGCGTCGGCGGCGACGCCGATCGTCAGGATCAGGCCGGCGATGCCTGGGAGCGTCAGCGTGATCGGCACGATCTTGATCAGCGCGAAGAGGTAGATCGCGTAGATGCCGAGCGCAGCCGTCGCGATCACGCCGAGCATGCGGTAGTAGAGGATCAGGAAGAGCGCGACGATCAGCAGGCCAACGGCGCCGGCGACGAGGCCCTGGTTCAGCGCCTGCTTGCCGAGCGTCGCGGACACCTGCGACTGCGAGATCAGCTTCAGGCCGATCGGCAGCGCGCCGAGCTGCAGCAGGTTCGCGAGGTCCTGGGCACTCTGGATCGTGAAGCCGCCCTCGATCACGGCACCGTTCTGGCCGTCGATCCCATCGGGCAGCTGCTGCGGGTCGATCGAGGCGACGGAGATCAGTCTGCCGTCGAGCGCCACGGCAAAGTGCTGAAGCACCGCCTGCGGGTTGACGCCGGGAAGGCGCAGGTCCGTGCCGCGCTGCGAGATCGTGCGCGTGACGTTGTGGAACGCCGTCTTGCCGGCGCCCGTGAAGTTGAACTGGACGTCGGGCTGCTGCGTTTCGTTGAAGTTCTGCTGCGGGTCCTTGATGTCCTTGCCGGACAGCGCGACGTTGTCGCGCAGCACGTAGAAGCGCGCGGTCGGATCGCCGATCGGGACTCTCGCGTTCGCCGTCGCCGCGACCGCCTGCAGCACGACGTAGCCCTGCGGCACGGCCAGCACGGTGCTGCCGCCGGGAAGTCTCGATCTGCCGATCGCCGACAGCAGGTCGCTGTACAGCCGCTCCGGGCCGGCGAGATAGCGGTGGTCTCTGTCGAACAGGTAGTAGGCGGGGCCGAGCCGTGAGCCGGTTCTGTCGTTCGCGACCGGTCTCTGTCTCGACGCGAGCAGGACGGCGTCGTAGAGCGGCTGACCCTGGGCCGGGTCGCCGGCCGCCTGGCTGAGCCGTTGGGCGTCCGGGTTCTGCGCCGGCAGCAGCGGGGCGACCGTTCTGCCGTCCGGCGTGAGGACGTTCGCCTCCCAGTCGTAGAAGTACAGCTGCGCCGGGGTGCCGACCTGGTCCTGCGCGCGTCTGATGTTCTGGACGTCGGGCAGGCCGACGGAGATCTGGTCGTTGCCCGAGCGCTGGATCTCCGGCTCGCCGACGCCGAGTTGGTCGACGCGCGCGCGGATGATGTCGAGCGCGCGGTCGAGTGCTTCCGGCGTGACCTTCGGCACCTGCTGCGTCGGCTCCCCCTGGTAGACGAGCTCGACGCCGCCCTTGAGGTCGAGGCCGAGACGCGTCGGCTTGACCGCGATCACGATCAGCGACGCGGCCAGCAGGCCGGCGACGAGGAGCAGGATGAAGCCGTTGCGGCGACGATCGGTCATGGCGAGCCGATCCTACTTGGCCGGTGTGAGCACGAGCAGCAAACCGCCATCGTCGTCGTAGGCCGGAAACAAGTCGGCAACAGCTTGGGCCGGGAGGTCGCCCTCGGCGTTGACGGTCACGGGCTTGTTTAGCGCGCGCACGCCCCACTCCAGCACGGTGCCGACGACGTCCTGGCCGTCCTCGCCGAAGTCGAGCCCGAGCACCTCGCGCACGGAGCGGCCGATCACGCGCTCGTCGTCGAGGCCGGTCAGCTCGAACGAGCCGCGCCCGCAGCCGATCACGCGGCCCTCGCGGTCGCAGACGAAGAAGGCGGCGTCCGGCGCCGGGTAGTAGTCGTCGAGCAGCTCGAACAGGAAGCCGAAGCCGCATCTCGTGCAGCCCTTCGGCTCGCGCCGGAAGCCGGCGGTGCGGTCGGTCGCCGTCGTGCGTGCCCCGCAGTTGGGGCAGATGAAGAGGTGGGCCATCCCGCCACAGCATACGAGTCTCGGCATCAACGGCGCCTAAGGAACCGCGACCGGCCGGAGAGGCGCGATTCTCGCCTTCTCGCGGATCGACGCGCCGGCCGTCAGCCGAACAGCGAGGCGCTCTCGGCGGGCGGCTCGAGCCCGAGGTGCAGCCACGCACGGCGCGTCGCGGCACGGCCGCGGGGCGTGCGCTCGAGGAAGCCGCGCTGCAGCAGGTACGGCTCGTAGACGTCCTCGACCGTGTCCTGCTCCTCGCCGACCGCGACGGCGAGCGTCGAGAGCCCGACGGGACCGCCGCCGAACAGCTCGCAGACGACGCGCAGCAGCTCGCGGTCGAGCCGGTCCAGGCCCTCCGCATCGACTTCGAGCAGGTCGAGCGCGTGCCCGGCGACGGCGGCCGTGACGGTGCCGTCGCCGCGCACCTCGGCGTAGTCGCGCACGCGCTTGAGCAGCCGGTTGGCGACGCGCGGCGTGCCGCGGCTGCGCGCCGCGATCGCGTGCGCGCCCTCCTCCTCGACGGAGATGCCGAGCAGCGCAGCGGAGCGGCGCACGATCTGCGCGAGATGCTCGGGCCCGTAGTGCTCGAGCCGATGCTGGATGCCGAAGCGGTCGCGCAGCGGCGTCGTCAGCAGGCCCGCGCGCGTGGTCGCGCCGACGAGCGTGAAGGGCGGCAGGTCGAGCGTCACGACGCGCGCGCCCGCACCCTGGCCGACGGTGATCGGCAGCTGGCCGTCCTCCATCGCCGGGTAGAACGTCTCCTCCAGCGCGCGCGGGAGGCGGTGGATCTCGTCGACGAAGAAGACGGCGCGCGGCTCGAGCGCCGTCAGGAAGGCGGCCACGTCGCCCTTGCGCTCCAGCGCCGGGCCGGCCGTCTGCACGAACGGCACTCCGAGCTCGGCGGCGACGATCTGCGCGAGCGACGTCTTGCCGAGCCCTGGCGGCCCGGCCAGCAGCACGTGGTCGAGCGCGTCCCCGCGCGCGGCGGCTGCCTCGATCGAGACGGCGAGCTGCTCGCGCACCGATGCCTGGCCGACGAAGTCTTCGAGGCGGCGCGGGCGAAGCGAGCGGTCCAGCTCCTCCTCGGCGGGCAGGATGTCGGGGGTCTGGATGCGCGGGACCATGGTCACGAGCGGGCGGCCTTGAGCGCGTGCGCGATCAGGTCCTCGGGCGTCTCGCCGGCGGCGCCGTCGAGCAGCTTGTCGGCCTCCGGCGGGCTGTAACCGAGGCCGAGCAGGGCCTCGCGCGCGAGCGTGCGCGGGTCGTCGGAGCCGCCGCGGCTGACGACGATCTCGCCGTCGGGCAGCGTCACGCCGGCCTTCTCGCGCAGCTCGACGATGATCCGCTCGGCCGTGCGCTTGCCGATCCCCGGCACCGCTTGGAAGCGCGCTGCGTCGCCGGCGGCGAGCGCGCCGATCAGCTCGCGCGGCGAGCCGCCTGAGAGGACCGCGAGAGCCACCTTCGGCCCGACCGACTGCACGCCGAGCAGCATCAGGAAGAGGTCGCGCTCCTCCTCGGTCGCGAAGCCGTAGAGCTGCAGCGCGTCGTCGCGCACGATCAGGTGGCTGTGCAATGTGACCGGCTTGCCGGCTGCGGGGACGTGCTTGAGCGTCTCCGAGGACACCGCCAGTCGGTAGCCGACGCCGGAGACGTCGACGACGACCTCCCCGCCGGCCGGCGGCGAGGGGCGGCGGCCGGCGACCTCGCCGCGCACGAGGGCGATCATGGGTTTCGCCCGCCTATCGCCGACGTCACACCCGCGGCAGCCGCGAGCGGCGCGCGGTTGAGATGGCAGATCGCGACCGCGAGCGCGTCGGCGGCGTGGTCGGGCCGCGGCAGCTCGGGCAGCGCGAGCAGCCGTTGGACCATCTGCTGGACCTGGAGCTTCTCGGCGCGCCCGGAGCCGCAGACCGCGCTCTTGACCTGCTGCGGCGTATACGAGCCGCACGGCAGGCCGCGCTGGCCGGCCGCCAGCAGCACGACGCCGCGCGCCTGGCCGACCGCGAGCGCCGAGCGTGCGTTCGCGCCGAAGTAGAGGTCCTCGATCGCGACGGCGGACGGCGCGTGCTCGTCGAGCAGCTCCCGCACGCGCGCGTGGATCGTCGCGAGGCGCCGCTCGAGCGGCAGGCCCGCGGCCGTCTCGATCACGCCGCCGTCGAGTGCCAGCAGCCGCCCGCTGCGCTGGGCGACCACGCCGTAGCCCGTGCTGGCGGTGCCCGGGTCGATGCCGAGGACGATCATACGTTCGTGATTCTGCGCGGACGGCCGGACGCCTCCCGCGCGCACGCGACTCAGGCGCTTCAGGCCCGCGGGCCGCAGCCGGGCGGCACGGGCGCGTGGTCCGGCAGGACCTCCTTCACGCGCCAGACGCCGGCTCTCGCGAGGTAGACCTTGTGCCACGGTGGAACGAGTCCGATCTGCGGCGTGTCGCCGAGCGCGAGGCTGCGCGGTCCGCGGAAGACGATCCCCGCTCTTCTGACCTGGACCACGACGCGGTCGAGCGTCACGCGCAGCTTCCAGGCGAACGCGGTCTGCGCCGTGTGGTTGACCGACACCGTCCCGCACGCGAGCACGCGCGCGCGACCGCCGGCGGCCGCGATCGCCTGCGTCAGCTGGTCCTGGAGGTGCGCGGCGTCGATCGCCGTGCGCGTGTTGTCCACCGCCGTACGCGCGGGACCGACGGCGAACGCGACGCCCACCGCCAGCAGCGCGGCCGCGACGACTGCGCCGATCGCCTGGCCGCGAGCGCTCGCCGCGCGCCGAACCAGCTCGACGGCGGCGACGCCGGCCAGCACGCAGGCGATCGCGGCGGCGGGCAGCATGAAGCGGGCGAGGCCGGGATAGCCGGCGACCGTCATCGCGACGACGAGCAGCAGCCACGCGAGCGCGCCGATCGCCAGCCCGCGCACGACGCGGTCGCCCGGGCGCAGCGCGACGGCCGCCGCCGCGGCGAGCCAGATCGGCGCGAGCGCGAGCGCGAGGCCGCGCTTCAGTGCGGTGAAGGCGGGGTCCGAGCCGGTCTGCCCGTTGTAGTTGGCCGCGTGCGAGCTGGCTGAGAACGGATCTCCGGTGAGCCCCGGCGGGCCGAACCACAACAGCGGCACGAGCAGCAGCCCACCGACCATCAACAGCCGCTCGGTCCGCTCCGTCCGGCGCCAGCGCCAGAGCGCGTAGAGCCCGAGGAACGGCCACGCCTCGGGCCGCACGAGCGCGGCCGCGACGGCGAGCGCGAACGCCGTGCCGCGGCGGCCGGCGAGGTGGCGCTCGATCGCCCACAGCACGCAGGCGAGCAGCAGCGGCTCGGAGGCGCCGCGCCACGCCAGCGAGGTGAACTGGTCGGTCAGCAGGACCGCGACGGCCGCGACGATCCCAGCCCAGACGCCCGCGAGGCGCGCACCGAGCGCGTACGCGCCGGCGAGCGCGAGCAGCGCTCCGGTGCGCGCGACGAGCAGCCACAGGCTCGGCGCGGCGCCGTCGGCGACGAGCGAGAACGGCGCGGTGAAGAGCACCGGCAGCGGCTTCCACGACGGCCCGCCTTCGAAGCCGAACGTCAGGCTCGGGTGGACCAGCTCGCGCCCCCAGACGAGCCACGCGAACGGGTCGTAGCTGGGGATCGAGGGTGCGAGCAGCGACAGCGCGGCGAGCGCCAGGCAGCCGCCGATCACCGCGCCGGCGGCCGCCGCGGCGTGCCGGGAGGCCGTCGGTGCGGACACGCTCATGCCCGCGACAGGCGGCACCGCAGCAGCGTGGCGATGACACGCAGCCCGTCGCTCGCGCGCAGCTTCTTGCCCTCCGCGGTCGAGCGCGCGCGGTAGCGGACCGGCACCTCGTAGATCCGCTCCCCGCGCTCGATCAGCCGCGCGGTGATCTCGGGCTCGATCTCGAAGCCGGTGGCGCGCAGCGACAGGCCCTGGAAGAGCTTGGTCCGGATGACCTTGTGACAGGTCATGATGTCGTGCAGGTAGACGTTGAAGAGCACGTTGGCGGCCAGCGTGACGCCCTTGTTCCCCATCACGTAGAGGAACGAGTGGCTCGTCGCCCCGTCGAACGCGCGCACGCCGAAGACGACGTTCGCCTCGCCCTCCAACAGCGGCGGCAGCAGCGCGGCGAAGTCGCCCGGGTCGTACTCGAGGTCGGCGTCGAAGATCGCGGCCAGCTCGCCGGTCGCGTGCGTCAGCGCCGTCCGCACGGCGGCGCCCTTGCCGGCGTTGCGCTCGTGCTCGAACATGCGCACGCGCGGGTCCGCGGGACGGGCGCGCAGCAGCTCGCGCGTCCCGTCGGTCGAGCCGTCGTCGACGATGATCAGCTCGATGGGGATCGGGAGCTCGGTCGCGAGCACAGCGTCGATCGCCTGCTCGACGCGCTCGAGCTCGTTGTAGACGGGCATCAGGATCGAGAGCATTTGCGGCAAGGATTCTCCAGTGGACAGGTCGGTCCTGCGGGAGCCTCGCACGTTCGGCGGGTCCTAACGACACGCCAACATATGAGCGCGTGCCAACTCCGTGCGCCGCGAATTAACCGGCGAGCTTCTCGAGGATCTCGGCGTCGACGTCGAAGTTCGCGTGGACCTCGTTGACGTCGTCGTTGTCCTCGAGCGCGTCGATCAGCCGCAGCAGGCTGCCGGCGTGCTGCTCGTCGAGCGTCACGCGCGTCTTCGGCCGCTGGGTGACCTCGGCCGTGCCGATCTCGATGCCCGCCTGCTCGATCGCGGCACGCACGGCCGCCAGGTCGGCCGGCTGGGCGAGCACCTCAAAGACGTCCTCGTCGACCGCGATGTCCTCCGCGCCCGCGTCGATCGCGACGATCAGGTCGTCCTCGCTCCAGCGTTCGGCGTCGACCGTCACGACGCCCAGCTTGTCGAACAGGTAGGCGACGGATCCCGGCTCGCCGAGGCTGCCGCCGTGCTTGGAGAGCAGGTGGCGCACGTCGGCGCCGGTGCGGTTGCGGTTGTCGGTCAGCGCCTCGATCAGCAGCGCGACGCCGCCGGGGCCGTAGCCCTCGTAGAGGACCGTCTCGATCGCGTCGGCGTCGGCGCCTTCGCCGGTGCCCTTGGCGATCGCGCGCTCGATGTTGTCCTTCGGCATCGAGGCGTCCTTGGCCTTCTGGACCGCGTTCCCGAGCGAGGCGTTCGTCTCGGGATCGCCGCCGCCCTCCTTCGCCGCGACCGTGATCGCGCGCGCGAGCTTCGTGAAGGCCGCGCCGCGTCTGGCGTCGACGATCGCCTTCTTGTGCTTGATCCCCGCCCACTTCGAATGTCCGGCCATGCGGCGAAAGGATAGTCGTCAGGCCAGCGCGGACGGGTGCGCGCGGTACCAGTCGATCGTGCGCCGCAGGCCCTCGTCGAGGCCGACGCGCGGCGCCCAGCCGGTGAGCGCGCGCAGCTTCGTCGCGTCGACGTACTGGCGGTCGATCTCGCCGTCGGGGGTGCCGCTGCCGCGCACGTCCGGCGCGACGTCGGTGCCGGCGATGGCGCAGATGCGCGCGACGACGTCGCGGACCGCGTGCGGCTCGCCGCCGCCGGCGTTGAAGGCCTCGCCCCTCGCACCGTCGCCGTGGAGTGCCTCGTCCAGCCGCAGATACGCCTCGACCGCGTCCTCGACGTAGAGGAAGTCGCGCTCGGGCGAGCCGTCGGATCGGATCACCGGCGCGCGGCCGGCGAGCGCGGCGCCGATCGCCTCGGGGATCAGGCGCGAGCGGTTGAGGTCGCCGCCGCCGTAGAGGTTCGCGAAGCGCGTCACCGCCACCGGCAGCCCGAACGTGTGCCAGTAGGAGCGCGCGATCATGTCGGTCGCCGCCTTGCTGACGTCGTACGGGAAGCGCGGGTCGAGCGGCATCTGCTCGCGGTAGGGCAGCGTCGCGCTCGCGCCGTAGGCCTTGTCGGACGCCGCCACCACGACGCGCTCGGCGCCGTGCAGCCGGCACGCCTCCAGCAGCGTCCAGGTGCCGCGGACGTTGCTCTCGAACGTCGCGAGCGGCGAGCGGTTCGCGGTCCCGACGATCGTCTGCGCCGCGAGGTGGAAGACCGTGTCGACCTCGTACTCGCCGAGCGCGCGCGCGACGAGGCCGGGCTCGTTGAGGTCGCCGTGGACGACGTCGAGCGCGTCCTGCACGCCGTCGAGCAGGAGCAGCGAGCGCGGGGCGCGGTCGCGCTGGAGCGCGACGACGCGGTCGCCGCGCGCGAGCAGCGCGCGCACGAGCCAGGAGCCGAGCAGCCCGTAGGCGCCGGTCACGAAGACGCTGCGGCTCATGCGGGGGTGCGCGCCTTCCACGGCGCGAGGCCCTGTTCCCACAGGTCGTTCAGCAGGACGGCGTCCTTGTACGTGTCCATGCAGTCCCAGAAGCCGTCGTGGCGAAACGCGTGCAGCTGGCCGGCGGCGGCCAGCCGCTCGAGCGGTTCGCGCTCCAGGATGCTGTCCTCGGCGAGGTGGTCGCACACGCCCGCCTCGAAGACGAAGAAGCCGCCGTTGACCCACTGCTGCGCGCGCGGCTTCTCGCGGAAGCCGGCGACGCGGCCGTCGGCCGCGATGTCGGCCACGCCGAACGGCAGGTCCGGGCGCACGACCGTGACGGTCGCGAGGTCCCCGTGCGCGCGATGCGCGGCCAGCAGCGCGTGCAGGTCGATGTCGGCGACGCCGTCAGCGTAGGTCAGGCAGAACGGCGCGTCGCCGAGGTGGCGGGCGGCGGCGAGCGCGCGGCCGCCGGTGGGCGTGTCGAGCCCGGTGTCGAGGCACTCCACGACGACGCCGTCGGGCCAGGGCTCAGCCTGCGCGAAGCGCTGCACCAGCTCGCCCTTGTAGCCGGTGCAGAGCAAGACGTGGCGGAACCCCTGCGCGAGGTAGATCTGGATCACGTGCCAGAGGATCGGGCGCCCGCCGATCTCCACCAGCGGCTTGGGAATCGAGCGCGTGCGCTCCTGCAGCCGCGTGCCGCGTCCGCCGCAGAGGATCACGACGCTCGTCTCGGCGGGACTCATCGGCCGCGATGTTACGTAGGATCCGCCGTCGAATGTCCCAGGTCCCCCCCGGCATCTTCAAGGCGTACGACATCCGCGGCATCGCGGGGCAGGACATCGACGGCGACGTCGCCGAGCTGATCGGGCGCGCGTTCGCGCACGTGCTCGCCCAGCTGTCGGGCCAGCCGGTCGGCGAGCTGCGCGTCGGCGTGGGACGCGACATGCGCCTGACCGCGCCGGAGCTGTCAGCCCGATATACCAACGGGCTCGTCGCCGAGGGCGTCGCCGTGCTCGACGCCGGGATGGTCGGCACCGAGATGCTCTACTGGCTCGTCGGCTCGCGCGAGCTCGACGGCGGCCTGATGTGCACCGCCTCGCACAACCCGAAGGCGTACACGGGCGCCAAGCTCGTGCGCGAGGGCGCGCTGGCGCTGTCGGGCGACGAGGGCATCCAGGACATCCGCCGGCTGATCGAAGAGGGCATCCCCGCCTCGCCCGCGGCCGGATCGGGGTCGGTCGAGCACGTCGATCTGTACGACGCCTTCCACGCGACGGCGCTCTCGCTCGTCGACACCGCTGCGATCAGACCGCTGAAGGTCGTCGTCGACGGCGGCAACGGGATGGCCGGGCCGATGGTCGGCCCGCTGCTGACCCAGCTGGGTCTCGACCTCGTGACCGCCTACTGGACGCCCGACGGCAACTTCCCCGACCACGAGCCGAACCCGCTGCTGCCCGAGAACCGCGAGTACATCATGCGCAAGGTCGTCGAGGAGGGCGCCGACCTCGGGATCGCGTGGGACGGCGACGCCGACCGCTGCTTCTTCATCGACGACACCGGCGCGTTCGTCGACGGCGACTTCCTCACCGCGCTGCTCGCCGAGGCGCTGCTGGCGAAGGAGCCCGGCGCGACGATCCTCTACGACGTGCGCGCCTCGCGCGCCGTGCGCGACACGGTCGAGGCCGCCGGCGGCAGCGCGCTCGTGAACCGCGTCGGCCACGCCTTCTTCAAGACCCGCATGCGCGCGACCGGCGCGTCGTTCGGCGGCGAGGTCTCCGGCCACTACTACTTCCACCAGTTCTACAACGCGGACTCCGGCACGCTGCCGGCGCTGCTGATCCTCGAGCTGCTGTCGAAGAAGGGCGCGAAGCTGAGCGAGCTGCTCGCCGCGCTGCGCGCCAGATACTTCATCTCCGGCGAGATCAACTCCGAGGTCGCCGACCAGCAGGCCAAGATGGCCGAGATCGAGGCGCGCTACGGCGACGCGAAGATCGACCACCTCGACGGCGTCTCCGTCGACTACGACGACTGGCACTTCAACGTGCGCCCCTCCAACACCGAGCCGCTGCTGCGCCTGTGCCTCGAGTCGCTCGTCTCGCATGCGGACATGGAGCGGCGGCGCGACGAGGTGCTCGCGCTGATCCGCGGCTGACGGCGTGTCCGCCGCGCTCGATCCGCAGGCGGTGCTCGCCGAGGCGGCATCTGCGGGGATCCACTGCATGCCGATCCCGACGCCGTTCCTCGTCGGGCGCGTCAACTGCTACCTGATCGAGGACGACCCGCTGACGCTCGTCGACTGCGGCCCGAACTCCGGCAAGGCGCTCGACGAGCTCGAGCAGGCGCTCGCGGCCCGCGGCCACCGCGTCGAGGACCTCGGCCTGATCGTCGTCACGCACCAGCACATCGACCACATCGGCCTGCTGGAGGTGCTCGTGCGCCGCTCCGGCGCCGAGGTGGCGGCGCTCGACCGGCTGTCCGGATACCTCGGCGACTACCGCCGCGCCGCCGAGCTGGACGACGAGTTCGCGGTCGCGCTGATGCTGCGCCACGGCATCCCCGCCGAGACGACGCAGGCGCTGCGCTCCGTCGTCTCCGCCTTCCGCGGCTGGGGCAGCGGCGCGACGGTGACGCGCCCGCTCGCCGACGGGACGCAGCTGACGCTGCGCGACCGCACGTTCGCGGTCCAGCACCGGCCCGGCCACAGCCCGTCCGACACGGTCTTCTGGGACGAGCGCAGCGGGATCCTGCTCGGCGGCGACCATCTGATCAAGCACATCTCCTCGAACCCGCTGATCGCGCGTCCGCTCGACGCGCAGGACGGCGACGCTGCCGGCGGCGAGCGCCCGCAGGCGCTGCGCACCTACATCGCCTCGCTGACGCAGACACGCTCGCTGCCGGCGCGGATCGTGCTGTCCGGACACGGCGAGCCGGTGACCGACCATCGCGCGCTGATCGACGAGCGCTTCGCGCTGACCGAGCGGCGTGCACGCAAGATCCACGGCCTGCTCGCCGAGGGGCCGCTGACCGCGCACGAGCTGGCGCAGCGCATGTGGGGCAACGTCGCCGTCACGCAGGCCTTCCTGACGCTCTCCGAGGTGCTCGGGCACCTCGACCTGCTGGAGGCGGACGGCAAGGTCCGCGAGCACGACGACGACGGCGTCGTGCGCTTCGAGTCGGTCGCCGCGTAGGCAACGGGAAGCGGCGCGCGCGCCCATATCTGACGGGTACCGTCAGTCACTGTGATCGCGGGGCCCCCGGACGCGACACGCACGCTCCCGACGTGCGCGTGGTGCGAGCAGCCGCTCGTCGCTCGCCCGCTGCGCGCCTTCGCGCAGCTGCGCTGCGAGCAGTGCGGCACGACCAACGCACTCGACTGGCCGGCCGAGCGCGAGCCGCTGCGAGCGCCGCTGCTGCCGGCCGCCCCGCTGCGCGCCTCGCAGCGCATCTGCACGCTCGGCGAGGCGGCGCGCCGCCGCGCGCGCCTGCGCCTCGCGACGCGGATCGCGCGGATCGCTCCGCCTGGCCCCGTGCTCGACGTCGGCAGCGGCGACGGGATGCTGCTCGACGCCCTGCGCGCGACCGGACGCCTCACGACCGGCATCGCCCCCGGGCAGACGGGCGGCGAGCCGCGCGCCGGCATTCGGGCGGCCGACATCACCGAACTGGGCGGGCGCTACTCGGCGATCGTCTTCTGGCAGTCGCTCGGCCGCCTGCGCGCTCCCGGCCTGGCGCTCGACCACGCCGCCGCGCTGCTGAAGCCCGGCGGCCTGCTGGCGATCGCGCAGCCGCGCAGCACGCGCGTGCAGGCGCGCGCGATCGGCGAGCGGATCGTCGCCCCGGGGCCTCCGCGCCATCGCGCGCTGATCCCGTCGCAGGCGCTCACCGAGCGGCTGCGCGCGCTCGGCCTGCAGGTCGAGAGCATCGACCACCTGCTCGACCTGCCGACGCCCGGCGGGTGGCTGCAGGGCCTGCTCGGCGGCGTGACGGCGATCGAGGCGCGGCGCTGACGCGCCTCAGCCGGGACGCCGGGCGCTGCGGCGCTCGGTCGCTTCGGTGACGATCCGCACGACCTCGTCGGCCTCGTCCACGACCGCCATCAGGTCGATGTCGGCGGCGGAGATCTTGCCCTCGCCCAGCACCTGCTCGCGCAGCCAGCCGACCAGCGGCGTCCAGTAGGAGCTGCCGACGAGCACGAGCGGGAAGCCGCGGATCTTGCGCGTCTGGATCAGCGTGAGCGCCTCGAACAGCTCGTCGAGCGTGCCGAAGCCGCCGGGGAAGACGACGAACGCCGACGCGTAGCGCACGAACATGACCTTGCGCGTGAAGAAGTAGTGGAAGCGCAGCGGCCGGTCGATGTAGGGGTTCTCCGGCTCCTGGAAGGGCAGGTCGATCGCGAGCCCGATCGACAGCGCCCCGACCTCGCGCGCGCCCTGGTTGGCCGCCGCCATGATGCCGCTGCCACCGCCCGTGATGATCGCGTAGCCGGCGAGACCGAGCCGCCTCGCGACCTCGACCGCATGGTGGTACTCGGGGTCGTCGGGGTGGGTGCGCGCGGAGCCGAAGACGGTCACGCCGTGATGCACGTCGGCGAGCGCCGCGAAGCCGGCTTCCAGCTCGCGCCGCATGCGCCGGATCCGCATCGGGTCGGTCGCGGTCAGCGCCGGGTGGTCGAGCAGCTCCTCGTCCGGCGTGCGCGCGGGCTCCTCGTCCGGCTGAAGGTCCTGGGCGTCGGTCACAGCGCCAGTATGGCTACCCGGCGACCTCGTCGTATGCGGGTCGGCGGTAATGCGTGCGGCGGTTGTCGGCGCCCATCAGCCGCAACGGGTCGCCGCACATCTCCATCAAGCGAGAGAAGTTCCGCATCGTGACGTGTGCGGCGAGGCGTGCGGGATCGATCGGCGCATCCTCCTCCTCGCCCGTCAGGTCGCACGTGAAGACGATCGACCGCTCGTTCTCGTAGCGCCCGTTGATGATGTTGTAGAGCTGCTCGAGCACCCAGTCGGTCGGCCGCGCGACGGCGAGGTCCTCGATGTGCAGCAGCTCGACGCTCGTGAGGCGGTCGATCAGGTCGAGCGTCGACCCCGAGTCGTCCTCGCCGTAGGTGCGGCGGATCTCGTCGAGCAGGCGCGGCCCGGTGTAGATCGCGACGGAGCGGCCGGCCGCGAGCGCGTGCTGGGAGATCAGGTACGCGAGGTGGCTCTTACCGGTGCCCGGGCTGCCGAGGAACCACATCCCCTCGCCGCGGTCGAGCATCTCGTCGACGCGATCGCAGTAGCGGCGCACGGCACGCACCTCGTCCGGCGCCGTGCGCGCGATCGACGGCACCGGCTCGCGCTCGAAGCTCAGGTTCCGGAAGCGTCTCGGGACCTCGCGCGAGAGGCGTCTGGCGCGCCGGCGCGCGACCTGCTCGGGCCAGCAGCGGCAGCGGAACGTCGTGTTCGCCGCGAGGTCGACGACCATGCCGCTACCGTCGCAGAGGCTGTACGGGCATTCGTGCTGCGGATCGCCGGCCACGCGCCGAGTCTAGCCCTGCTCGATGTCGCCCAGGCGGGCGACGTTGGCGACGTCGTCCGCGTCGTCGCTCGGTGCGGTCGCGAACCACGCGTCGAGGATCTCGTCGAGCTGCGCGGCGCTCGTCGTGCGCAGGCTCAGGGCGAGCACGTTCGCGTCGTTCCAGCGGCGCGCTCCCGCGGCCGTCTCGGCGTCGGCGCAGAGCGCCGCGCGGACGCCGCGGACCTTGTTCGCGGCGATCGAGGCGCCGGTGCCGGTCCAGCAGCAGACGATCGCCTGCTCGGCGCGTCCCTCGGCGACGTCGCGCGCCGCCTGCTCGGTCGCCCACGCCCAGTCGCTGCGCTCGCCCGGCGCGAGGACGCCGTGCTCCAGCGGCGCGTGCCCGCGCGCGCGGAGCGCCTCCGGAACGAGCTCCGCGACCCCGGTCAGCTCGTCGGCTGCGACGGCGATGCGCATCGCTCTGAGTATGAAGAAGCGTGGCGCGGGGGTCCCCCAACCCCCGCGCCCGTCCCCCAAGCTGAAAGCGGGTGGCTCGCTACCTCGTCGCCGCCGTCGGCGGCTGGAACCCGGCGAGGAAGATCTCGGCCGCGCGGCGGTTGCCGCCGATGCGCAGCCCGCCGACGTTGTGCGCCGGCCCGAGCGCCTGCGCCCATGCGCCCGACGTGCCCTTGACGACGCTGTCGGCGTGGTCGGCGGGCCGATGCACGACGGTCGCCGCGCCGCCGGCCATGCGCAGCGTGTAGAGGTCGAGCGCGACGCCCTGCTCATCCTCGACGATCAGCTCGACCTCCGCGGTCGCGTCGTGCGGCGGGGAGACGACGCAGCCGGCGAGGCGGAACATCGCCGTCACATCGACCCACTCGTCCGGCTGCGGCGCGGACCATGCCCAGCGCAACGCCCACTGCACCATCGGCGCGAGGATTGCGAGCATGTCGCGGCCGGCGTCGGTGAGCTCGAATTCGACGCGCGGCGGAACCTCCGCGTAGCGGTGGCGCACGACGAGCCCCTCGGATGTCATGCGGTTGAGGCGCTGCTCGAGCGCGCCGGTCGACATCCCCGGGAAGGCGCGTTGCAGCTCCGACAGGCGCAGCGCGCCGAACGCCAGCTCGCGGGCGATCAGGAGGATCCAGCGGTCTCCGACGATGCCGAGCGCTCGCGCGTCGGGCGACCACTGTCGCCGCCGTCGAATTCCGGACACGTCGGATCGAGCCACCTCTGGTCCCCTCTCTCGGCTCCCCGGCGACGCTGTCGGCGGCGCCAGCCCGCAGCACCGCGCTCGGCCCCAGGCGTGGACCGCAGCGCGCCAGGTCTCAATGGGAAACTACCATGACTCCTGCGGCCCTGTCCACTCAGTTCCGCGTATGCCGCCGAGCGCGAAACTGCAATTACACACGTGCTCCGCGCTGATCAGAGACCAGTTATTGCTCAAGTCTTCTTTCGCGTTCAGGAAACGGGCGCGCCGTGGCGCCGGCCGATTGAGTACGGTAAACGTCCGCGTCTTCGGCGACGCGGGTCGAGCATGCAGACGCCACCGGGATCGAACGGGTCGTTCGCCGCGCATGACGGCGCATCCCCCTTTCCGGGCGCACCAGCGCGGCGGACGCAGCGCGACCGCCTGCTCGACGGGATGGCGGAGACGGTCACGCGGCGCGGCTATGCCGCAACACCCGTGGCGGAGGTGCTGAAGGCCGCCGGCGTCTCCCGCCGCACCTTCTACGAGCAGTTCGCCGACAAGGAAGACTGCTTCCTCGCCGCCTACGACGCGATCGCCGCCCTCTGCACCGAACGGCTGCTCGCCGGATATCACGCCGGCGGCGACTGGGAGGGCGGCATCGCGGGCGCCTACGACGCGCTGCTGGCGACGCTGGCGGCCGAGCCCGACTACGCGCACCTCGGCGTCGTCGGCGTGCTGGCGGCCGGTCCGCGCGCGCTCGCGCGCCGCGAGGCCACGTTGCGCCGCTTCGCCCGCTTCATCGACTTCACGCGCGAGCGGGCCGAGGAGGCGGTCAGGCCGCCCGCGCTCGTGGGACAGGCGATCGTCGGCGGGATCCACGAGCTCGTCCACTCGCAGATCGTGCGGGGCGAGACCGCGCGCCTGCCCGAGCTGACGCAGGAGCTCCAGCATTACACCTTCATGTTGCTCGGTCTGCCGCGCGCGCCGCGCTGATCTGAACGGCCGCGATCGCCCGTGGCATCGGGCGATCCGTGTGTAAGCTGCCGCCTCCGTGAACGAGGAGGACGAGCTCAACTCGCTGCTGGCACCGCTCCCGAGCGGGCGCCATGGGCTCTCCCGCGAGCACGTCGTGCGCTCGCAGCGGCTCCGTCTCCTGAGCGCCGCGGTCGCGGTCGCCGGGGCGGACGGCTATGCGGCGATGACCGTCAGCGCGGTGCTCGCCCGCGCGAACGTCTCACGCAAGACCTTCTACGAGCAGTTCGCCGATCGCGAGCACTGCTTCCTCGCCGCCTACGAGCACGTCGCCGAGCATGCGCTCGCGGGCGTGCGCACCGCCTTCTCGATCGAGGCGCCGTGGCCCGAGCGGCTGCGCGCCGCGCTGGGATGGGGACTCCGAGCGCTGGCGGCGCACGAGGCCGAGGCGCGCGTCGTGTTCGTCGAGGCGCTCGCCGCCGGGCCGCGAGCGCTCGAGCTGCGCGACCGCACGCTGCGCGAGCTGACGCCGCTGTTCGCGCCCGGCTTCGACGCCGCGCCTGCCGGCGCCGCGATCCCGCCGTCGATGCCGCAGGCGATCGCGGGCGCGTTCTGCGAGCTGATCGGGACGCAGATCCGGCATGGCGCCGCGGCGCGGCTGCCGCTGCTGCTCCCGGATCTGCTGTTCTGCGCGCTCGCGCCGTTCATCGGCCCGGTGGCTGCGGCGGACGCGCTCGCGCCGGCGCCGGTCCGCAGCGCGGGCCGCAGGCCGCAGGTCACGGGCAGCGCTCGGTAGCGCACGCGGTTGCGCAGGCCCGGCGAACCGGGTACATGCTCTCCATGACCATGGCGACGAAGCTCGCGCTCGGGTTGCTGCTGCTCGGCTCGGCCGCATACGCGTACCTCGGCCCGCCTCCGCGCAGGCGCGTCGGCTTCGCTGTGCGCAGCACGCTGCTGACGAGTGGCCTCGCGGGCTATGCCGCCGCCGCCACCGCGCTGGCGGCCGGCGCGGTCGTCGTCGGGGTGATCGTGCTCGCGCTCGCCGGCGGGCTCGTCTGCGCCGCCGGCTGGCTCGGCCGCGGCGAGATCCCGCCGGGCGACGACGACGGCAGCGACGGGGGCGGCGGCGGCGGCGGCCGCAGACCCAAGCCGCCGCCGACCGACTGGGACGCCTTCGAGCGGGCCTTCCGCCGCTACGCTCGCGAACGCGAACGGCAGCGGGTGTAGCGTCGCCGGAAGGTCGCCGCTTGCGGTGACCGGACGGCGAAACTATGCGCGCTGTGCGCGCACAAGCTCCAGGAAGCGCGCGTGCAGGCGCATCTCGCCGCTCAGCTCGGGATGGAAGGCGATCGCGAGGCGGTCGCCTTCGAGCACCGCGACGGGATGCCCTTCGACGGCCGCCAGCACCTCCACCCCCTCCCCGTGCTCGGCCACCCACGGGGCGCGGATGAAGATCGCGCGCACCGGGCCGCCGGGCACGCCGGCGACGTCGAGCTCGGCCTCGAACGAGCGCACCTGGCGCCCGAACGCGTTGCGCTCGGCGCGCAGGTCCATCAGCCCGAGATGGTCGCGGTCGAGCATGATCAGCCCGGCGCAGGTGCCGAACAGCGGCGTGCCCCGCGCGGCCAGCTCGCGCAGCGGCTCGGCGAGGCACTCGCGTTCGATCCCGAGCGTCATCGTCGTCGACTCGCCGCCGGGGATCACGAGCCCGTCGAGCCCGTCGAGGTGAGCCGGCACGCGAACTTCGCGCGGTTCTGCGCCCAGCTCGCGCAGCACGCGCGCGTGCGCGGCGAAGTCGCCCTGGAGAGCGAGGATGCCGACAACCGGCGCTTCCACGCCGCGGCCTACCAGCCGCGTTGGGCGAGCAGCTGCTCGGACTCGAGCTTGGAGGACTCGAGGCTGGCCATCGCGGTGCCGAGGCCGGTGGAGGCGGCCGCGACCCGCTCGGGGTCGGCGTAGTGCGTCGTGGCCTCGACGATCGCCTTCGCGCGCAGCTCGGGGTCCTCGCTCTTGAAGATGCCGGAGCCGACGAACACGCCCTCGGCGCCGAGCTGCATCATCAGCGACGCGTCGGCCGGCGTGGCGATCCCGCCGGCGCAGAAGAGGACTACCGGCAGCTTGCCGCGCTCGGCCACGCCGCGGATCAGGTCGAGCGGCGCCTGGTGCTCCTTGGCCGCCGTCGCCAGCTCGGCGTCGTCAAGTCCCTGCAACCGGCGGATCTGGCCGTTGATCTTGCGCATGTGCGTGACCGCGTTGACGATGTCGCCGGTGCCGGCCTCGCCCTTGGAGCGGATCATCGCGGCACCCTCGCCGATGCGCCGCAGCGCCTCGCCGAGGTTCGTCGCGCCGCACACGAACGGCACCTTGAAGCCCCACTTGTCTATGTGGTGGGCCTCGTCGGCGGGGGTCAGCACCTCGGACTCGTCGACGTAGTCGACCTCGAGCGCCTCGAGCACTTGCGCCTCGGCGAAATGGCCGATCCGCGCCTTCGCCATCACGGGGATCGTGACGGCCTCCTGGATGCCCTTGATCATCTCGGGATCCGACATGCGCGCGACGCCGCCGTCGCGGCGGATGTCAGCCGGGACGCGCTCCAGCGCCATCACCGCGCAGGCGCCGGCGGCCTCGGCGATCCGCGCCTGCTCGGGGGTGACCACGTCCATGATCACGCCGCCCTTGAGCATCTCGGCCAGGCCGGCCTTGACGGTGAATGTCGCCTCGTCGCGCATCTGGGCTGGAATATAGCCTCGGCGCGGCGACGCTGCCGGCTGGCTAGCCTTGCCCGCCGTGAGCGATGCGATCTACCTTCCGGAGGACGATGAGCGCTTCGTCCCGACCGAGCTGGCGCGCGGGCCGTGGGACCCGGGCGCGCAGCACGGCGGCGCGCCAGCAGCGCTGATCGCACGCGCCGTGGAGCGCGTGGAGAGCGCCGTGCCGATGGACGTCGTGCGGCTCACCTACGAGTTCCTGCGTCCGGTGCCGCTGGCACCGCTCTCGCTCGGCACGCGCATCCTGCGCGACGGCAAGCGGGTCCAGCTCGTGGAGGCCTCGCTGCGCGACGGCGAGCAGGAGGTCGGACGCGCGACCGCGCTGCGGATCCGCCGCGACGCCGTGCCGGCGCCGGCGGCCGAGCCGGAGCCGCCGCCGCACGGCGGGCCCGATGGCAGCGCCCCGATCGACATGCCGGCGTTCGAGTCCGGCCCGACGATGTTCGCGCGCGACGGCATGGAGGTGCGCTTCGCGACCGGGGCGTTCGCGGACGTCGGCCCGGCGTTCGCCTGGTTCCGGCTGCGTGCGCCGCTCGTCGCCGGCGAGCAGCCGTCCCCGCTCCAGCGGCTGGCCGCCGCCGGCGACTTCGGCAACGGCATCGCGACCGCCGTCTCGTGGGCGACGCACGTCTTCATCAACCCCGACCTGACGCTCTACGTCGAGCGGCTGCCGCAGGGCGAGTGGGTCGGGCTCGACGCGATCACGCGCGTCGGCGGCGCCGGCATAGGCGTCAGCGACAGCGCGCTGTACGACGAGCGCGGCCGCGTCGGGCGCGCGCAGCAGGGGTTGTTCATCGCAGAGCGATGAGCGTTTCGCCATCCGCTCATCGCAAGCGACGAGCTCCCCGCGACGTCACTTGAGCCGGAACGCCTTGATGCGCGTCTCGTACTGCTGCGCGTCGCGGGCGTACACGCCGTAGGCGAGCCCCTGCAGCAGCGACAGCAGCGCGACGTGCGAGCGCACGTAGGCGGGGCTGTTCGACGAATAGTAAAGGCGGATCCGCGCGAGTCTCGAGACCTCGGAGAGCGTCGCGTCGGTGATCGCGAGCGTCGGCGCTCTGCGGTGGCGCGCGAGCTTCATCGTGCGCGCGATCAGCGGGTGCGGGCGACCGGCCGAGAGGCCAATCACGAGCGTCATCTCATCGATCCGCGAGAGCCGGCCGAGCGCCTCCTGCGACGGGCTGGCGACGACCTCGGCGCGGATGTCGAGCAGCATCAGCAGGTGGCGCAGGTAGCTGGCGAAGAACGCCATCTGGTCGGTGCCGGCAATCAGCACGCGCTCGGCAGTGGAGATCGCCTCGACGGCCGCCTCCATGTCTCTGCGCGAGAGCTTGCGCGCCGTTTCCTCGACGTTGACGTGGTCGGTCGCCAGCGCGGTCTCGTACTCGGTCTGGTCGAGTGAGAAGAGCGGCGCCGCGACGGCGACCGTGCCGCTGCCGGCCTGGCCCGCGCCGGCCTGGCGGCGGTACTCCTCGCGCGCGGCCTGCTGCAGCTCGGGGAAGCCTTCGAAGCCGAGCGCCTGCGAGAAGCGCACGACGGTGCTCGAGGAGGTCGACGCGCGCCGCGCCAGCTCCTCGGCCGTCTGGAAGGCGGCCTCGTCGAGGTGGTCGACGATGTACTGCGCGACGTCCTTCTGCGAGCGCGAGAACTCGTCGAAGCGGGCGGTGATGAAATCGGAGAGCGCCTGGTGGCCGTGCGGGCGGGGCGGCTCAGGAGTGGTAGTGGCGGAAGCTCGCTTCATGGGCAGCGATGGATTCGACGTCGCCCCACCGGTCTCCTGCACGACGGCTGCTCGCTCTATGCTGCCGCCCGATGCGCACCCTCCAGACGAGCCTCGCCGGCGTCCTGCAGATCGAGCCGGCGGTCTATGGCGACCACCGCGGCTTCTTTGCCGAGACGTTCCGTGAGGACGCCTGGCGGGACATCGGCATCGACATGGCGTTCGTGCAGGACAACCACTCGCGCTCGCGCAGAGGCACGCTGCGCGGCATGCACTTCCAGACGTCCCCCGGGCAGGCGAAGCTGATCCGCTGCGCACGCGGGGCGATCTTCGACGTCGTCGTCGACCTGCGGCGCGGCTCGCCGACGTTCGGCAGGTGGGAGGGCTTCGTGCTCGACGACGAGTCGATGCGCCAGCTGTTCGTGCCGATCGGCTTCGCGCACGGCTTCTGCGTCACGAGCGAGGTCGCGGACGTCGTCTACAAGTGCTCGAGCTACTACGACGCGGAGACCGAGTCCGGCATCGCCTACGACGACCCCGCGATCGGGATCGAGTGGCCGCTGGGCGTCGAGCCGATCGTGTCCGAGCGCGACGCGACGGCGCCGCGACTCGCGGACGTCGCGGACACGCTGCCCTTCTCCTAGGAGGGGTTTCGCCAACCCCTCCCAGAACGACGGCTCAGCCGTCGAGCGTGCTGTTGCGATATTCCTCGTTCTGCTGGCGCTCGCCGAGCACCTGGATCACGGCATAGACGATCAGGACGTTGGCGATGATGCCGATGCCGAGGAACGTCACGAGCAGGCCGAACGTGAAGGTGAACGCGGGTGAGGCGGCGAGGATTGAGGAGATCACGCGCGGGAGCTTAGCGAAGCCCGCGGCGCGCCGGCCAGACCCGTGTCGCCGGGGCGACGCTGCCGGCGGAGCGCGCGGACCGATGGGGTACCGTTGCGGTATGGAGCTCCCCCGCGAGCGCGCCTGCCCGAGCTGCGGCGCACCCGCCGCCACCCCGCAGCGCTGGTGCCTCGAGTGCGGGCATGAGCTGCCCGGCCCGCGCCGGCCGGGCCTGCGCCCGGCCGTCGGGATCGCGACGACGCTCGCCGTGCTCGTCGGCGCGGCCTCGGCGGGCGGCTACACGCTGCTGCGCCACGACAAGCCGCTGCCTTCGCCGGCGACGACGGTCGCGCAGACGCCGCCGCCGACGACCGCGGCCAGCGCGCTGCCACCGTCGAGCCAGCAGACTCCGTACACGCCGTCACCGTACAGCCCGCCGCGCAGCAGCTCGCCGAGCGGCATATCCGCCTACCACCCCCCCACGTCCTCGCACGCGACCACGGGCGGCGCGACGAGCAGAAGCGGAACGTCGGGCAACGGCTCGGTCCAGCCGGAGACGCAGACCACGACGACGAGCACGACGCCCGCGAAGCCGCTGCTCGCGCTCACCGACGTGGCGCTCGGCGCGGCGGCGGTCGTCTACGCGCCCTACGCGCCCGCGAACGTCGACCTCGGCGACCCGAGCCTGACGGTCGACGGCTCCACGGGCACCGCCTGGAAGGCGCCCGCGCCGAGCACCCCGGGGACCAGCCCGCAGCTCGGCGTCTACGTCGACCTCGGCAGCAGGGAGAAGATCCGAACGCTGGTGCTGCAGACGCCGACGCCGGGCATGAACGTCGAGATCTACGCGGCCGCGAGCGGGCCGCCGGCGTCGATCACCGACCCGGGCTGGGCCCACCTCGCCAGCCGCTCGGACGTCAGAGCGACGACGAAGGTCGGACTGCCGGACCGGGCCTACCGCTACGTGCTCGTGTGGATCGTCGGGACGCCGCCCAACGGCGCCCGGCCGGCGATCTCCGAGCTGTCGCTGCTCAGCCTGCAGCCGGAGTGACCCCGGCGGCGAGACCGGGTACCGACCCATGCGACGGTTGCCACTTGAACGCAGCCGGTCATGCTGGGAAGCTGAAGTGATCCCATCCGCTGCACCCGTACGAGGAGGACGCGCCAGCCACACCAGTCGCATTGCGACGGGGTGCCGCGCGCGAGGCAGGGGACGCCCCGCGCGCAGGTCGTTGCACGCCGTCGAGAGTCCTCACCTGCCATTCGGGGGGCGCAACTTAGGAGGAGCAGATGTACAAGACGGCACGGGAGTACGTCACCGGCCTCGGTGAGTGCGTCAGCGAGTACGAGACGGTGCTCGAGGGTGCGCGCAAGCTCTCCGAGCTCGGCGTCGACGCGCTGCCGATCTGTGGCGAGGACCGCAGCGTCCTCGGCATGCTGTCGGAGCGAGACGTCGTGCGCATCGTCGCCCAGCGGCGCGATCCCGATGCGGTCCGCATCGGTCGCCTGCCGATGGAGGCGATCGCGAGCGTCGACGCCGACGCGTCGATCGACGACGCCTGGACGACGATGATGGAGCACGACCTCGTGCAGATGCCGGTGACCGACGACGGCCGCCTGATCGGCGTCCTGCGGCGGACCGACATCAGCGGGCGCCTCGGCGCGCCGCGCACCGTCGTACCGGTCTGACGCGCGGAAGTTGTGACGCGGCCGGGGCGGATCCCATCCGCACGCCCCGGCCGCGTCGAGCGCAAGGCCGGCACGTAGCCTCACACCGGTTTGTCCCGCGCGGGAAGTGCCTTCCCGCCTGGGAACGAAACTGCGCCGCAAACATATAAACAGGCCCGTCTTTTGTTGTCAACGGGCGCCGCACCAGTTACTGTCGCCCAGATGGGGGCTTCACCGACAGCCTGCCGAGAGGTCCGCGAGACGCTCCTCGCCGGGGCAGCATGCGGACACCGGGCGGCTCGACGCGCGCAGGAGGACGCCGATGTTTCCTGAGGGTGTCTATGGTCGCGCGATGCCGATCGCCGCAGACCGCGTGCCCGAGCGCCTGCCGCGCGGGCGCCATGGCCTTCCGCGTCGCTTCATCGTGCACAACCAGCGCGAGCGGATGCTGCTCGCGGTCGCGGAGGCCGTCGCCGAGCAGGGCTTCGTGACGACGACGGTCGCCGACATCATCGCCCGCGCGCGCCTGTCGCGGCGCACCTTCTACGAGCACTTCGCCGACAAGGAGGAGTGCTTCCTGGCCGCATACGACACGGTCGTCGAGCAGCTCCTCGCGGCCGTCGGCCAAGCCTACGAGCAGGGCGACGGCTGGACGCAGAAGGTCCACGACGGGCTCGAGACCTTCCTCGCCTACCTTGCGGCCGAGCCGGCCTTCGCGCGCATGTGCATCGTCGAGGTCGTCGCCGCCGGCCCGGAGGCGCGCGGCCGCCGCGATGCTGCGATGCGCGTGTTCGTCGACTTCCTCGAGCCGGGCCGCGCCGAGGCGCCGAAGGACGTCGCGGTGCCGGACCTCGCCGCCGAGATAGTCGTCGGCGGGATCTACGAGATCATCTACTCGCGCCTGCAGCGCAACGCCGCCGACGAGCTCGTCGAGATGCTGCCCGAGCTGCTGCGCTGCGTGCTGATCCCGTTCATCGGGCACCGCGCGGCCGACAGAGCAGTGCGCGACGCCCGCCGGCGCGCCGGCGCGTAGCCCGCTCGGCGCCGCAGCGTGCGCCCGCGGCGCCGATGATCGACCTCCACTGCCACATCCTGCCGGGCCTCGACGACGGCGCGCGCGATCTCGACGACAGCGTTGGGATGGCTTTGCAGGCGCTCGGCGACGGCGTCGGGACGATCTGCGCGACGCCGCACATCCGCCACGACCACGCCGTCGAGATCGCGTCGCTGCCGGCACGCGTCGTGGCACTGGAGACGGAGCTGGCGCGGCGCGGCATCGCGGTTCGGGTCGTCGCCGGCGGCGAGGTCGCGCAGACGCAGGTCGACGGCCTCGGCGACGACGAGCTGCGCGCCGTCTCGCTCGGCGGCGCGGGCGGCTGGATCCTGCTCGAGCCCGCGCCGGGGCCGCTCGACGCGCGCCTGGAGCTGAGCGTCGAGCGCTTGAAGGCGCGCGGGCTGCGGGCCGTGATCGCGCATCCGGAGCGGCACGCCGACGCCGACCTCGAGCCGCGGCTGCGGACGCTCTGCGCGCAGGGCTGCCTGATCCAGTGGACCGCCGCGTTCGTCGCCGACCCGGCGCTGCGCGAGCCGGTCGCCCGCTGGGCTGAGATGGGGCTCGTGCACCTGCTGGCCAGCGACGCGCACTCCTCGCGCTTCGGCCGCCCTGTCGCGCTCTCTGCCGGCTTCGCGCGGCTGCGCGAGACCCTGCCGGAGGCGACCGTCGCGTGGATGGCGCGCGAGGCGCCGGCGGCGATCTTGCTGGGCGAGCCGGTCGCAGTACCGGTGTTTGGCTAGCCCTCGAACGGCTCGACGCGCACCGCGCCGGCCAGCTCCTCGACGACCTCGCGCGCGGCGCTGCCGAGCCCCTGGCGCAGGAACGTCGCGGCGCCGGCCGCCGCGCCCGTCACGACCGCGTCCTCGAACGCGGCGCCCTGTGCCCAGGCGGCCGCGAGCGCGCCCATCATCGCGTCGCCGCAGCCCTCGCGGTAGCCGCGCTCGAAGCGCGGCGGCACGACCAGCCACGCGCGCTGCTCGTGCAGCACGAACGCGGGCTGCTCGCCGCGCGTGACGATCACGCTGCGCGCGCCGGCGTCGCGCAGGCGCTCGGCCGCGGCGCGCAGCTCGTGCGGCTCCGAGACCGGGCCGCTCACGTAGGCGGCCAGCTCCCAGTCGTTGATCTTGACGAGGTCCGGGCCGCCGGTGAGGGCGCTGTCGAGCCGCGGCGAGGAGAGGTCGACGAGCGCGCGCACGCCGTTCGCGCGCGCGTCGGCGACGAGGTCGCCGTACACGCTCAGCGGCAGCGCCTCGCCGGGCATCGGGTTGGCGACGACGAGCCAGCCGCAGGCGAGCGCCTCGGCGCAGGCGAGCGAGAAGAGCGCGTCGAGCTCGTGGCGCGAGGGCGGATCGCTGACGGTGAACGCGAGCGCGTCGCGCTCCCCCGCGCGGCGGTCGACGACGTAGCAGCCGCTCTCGCTCGCGGTCTCGACGAGCCGGCGCTCGCCCGGGAGCTGCTCGAGCAGCGGGCGCAGCAGCGCGCCCGCCTCCCCGCCGACGTAGCCGCACAGAACCGGCTCGGCCCCCAGCTCGCCCGCCATGCGCGCGACCCACACGCCCTGACCGCCCGCGTGGAAGTGGATCCGCTCGCGCTCGTCGTCGCCCTCGCGCTCGAGCGACACGGTGAGCAGCGGGTGCGGGCCGAAGATCGCGATGCGGGCGGACACGGGTGCCGCTGAGCCTACGCCGCGACGTTCGTGCGGGCGGCGGGTAGTCTGGTGCGATGGCAAGTGTCAGCTGCGCCCATCTCGACCAGGTCGAGGTGCTCGACCCGCCGGCCGAGATCCCCGGCTGCCCGCAGTGCCTCGCGATCGGCTCCACCTGGGTCCACCTGCGGATGTGCCAGACGTGCGGGCAGATCGGCTGCTGCGACGACAGCCCGAACCGCCACGCGACGGCGCATCACCGCGAGAGCGGGCACCCGATCATCCGCTCGCTCGAGCCAAGCGAGGACTGGTCCTACTGCTACGAGGACGATCTGCTCTTCCGCATCAGCGGATGATGTTGATCTCCGGATGGGTTGCGAGCAGCGTCTGCGTGAAGATGAAGTCGAACGCGCCGATGCTCAGGAACACCATCACGATCGCCTCGTTGACGGCGCGCCCCACGCCCGCCGGTCCGCCCGAGGCGGACATGCCCTTGTAGCAGCAGACGATCGCCGTGATGGCGCCGTAGAGCGTGCACTTGAGGACCGAGCCCCACAGGTCGGTCGTGTCGGCATTGGCGAGGAACGTGGCGAAGAACGGTCCCGTGGAGCCGCCGTTGAAGGCGTTGGCGAGCAGGCCGCCGGCGAGCCCGGCGAAGATCGCGAAGACGTCGAACAGGCCGGTGACGAGCATCAGCGCGAGGAAGCGCGGAACGACGAGGTTCTTGACCGGGTCGACGCCGAGCACCTGCAGCGCGTCCAGCTCCTCGCGGATCTTGCGCGCGCCGAGGTCCGCCGTGATCGCCGTGCCGGCGGCGCCGGCGACGATGATCCCGCAGAAGATCGGGGCGAACTCGCGGATCACGGCGAGCACGAAGAAGCCGCCCATGCGGTCGAGCGCGCCGAACAGGATCAGGAAGTTCGCCGCCTGCAGTCCCGGTGTCGCGTAGGAGGCGACCAGCACCGTGATCAGCACCGGCGCCCAGCAGATCCGCACCGCGAAGACGAACTGCGCGACCAGCTCGCCGCCGTAGGGGTACGGCGGGCGGATCGCCGACACGACCGTCTTGCCCGTGAGGATCGCGATGTCGCCGAGCTGCTCGAAGACGCCGTTGGCCGGGCGCAGCGCCCGCTGGCCGATCTGCCGGACCACGGTCGATGACTCTATTAGATGACTAGCACAGTGTCAAACCCGGAACCGTGACGCGAACGCATTTCGTTGCACGTACAATGGACGGAAGAGATGGCGCTCCAGATCAAAGACCTCGTCAAGCGCTATCCGACGGGCACCGAGGCGCTCAAGGGCGTCTCCCTCTCGATCTCCCCCGGCCAGTTCTACGGGCTGCTCGGTCCGAATGGCGCCGGCAAGTCGACGCTGATCCACTGCACGACCGGGCTGGCCGCGCCAACGTCCGGGTCGATCCGCATCTTCGGCAACGACGCCGTCTCGCACTACGAGCAGGCGCGCGTCGCCGTCGGCCTCGCGCCGCAGGACCTCAACCTCGACTGGTTCCTGACCGTCGAGGAGACGCTCGACTACCACGGCGGCTACTTCGGCATGGCGCGCCGCGACCGCCGCGAGCGCTGCAGAGAGCTGCTCGAGGCGTTCTCGCTCACCGCCAAGAAGGACGAGCGGACGCGCACGCTGTCGGGCGGCATGAAGCGGCGGCTGATCCTCGCGCGCGCGCTGATGCACCGGCCGCGGCTGCTGATTCTCGACGAGCCGACGGCCGGCGTCGACGTCGAGCTGCGGCTGGAGCTGTGGCAGTACGTGCAGCGCATCAACGCCGAGGGCACGACGATCCTCCTCACGACGCACTACCTCGAGGAGGCGGAGGAGCTGTGCGACCACATCGCCTTCATCAACGGGGGCGAGATCGTCGCGACTGGGACGAGCGACGAGCTCGCGGAGCGCTTCGGCGTCGACTCGCTGGAGGACGCGTACCTGGAGCTGGTCGGTCGCAAGGAGCTCTCGCGCGCCCACCTCGCCGCGGAGGAGCCGGTATGAGCGCTGTGACGGAGACGCCGCCGCAGGCTCCGGCGGGCGAGCGCGGCGGGCTGCTGCGGCTGGGTCCCCGCCAGATCCGCTTCCTGGCGCTCGTGCGGCGCGAGTGCAACCGCTTCATGAAGATCAAGCGCCAGACGGTCGGCGCGCCGCTGCTGGAGACGTTCCTCTACATCTCCGTCTTCGGCGCGGCGCTCGGCTCGCGCATCCACACGCTGCACGGCTTCAAGTACGTCGTGTTCGTGATCCCCGGCCTGATCATGATGGGCTGGGCGATGAACGCGTTCTCGAACAACGCCTCGTCGATCCTGCAGCAGAAGTTCCAGCGCTCGATCGACGACCAGCTGTCCTGCCCCGCCTCGCCGCTGGAGCTGCTGCTCGCCTTCTCGCTCGGCGGCTTCCTGCGCGGCGGCCTCGTCTCGCTGCTGACGTTCATCGCCGCCTCACTGCTGGTGGACCTGCCGGTCGAGCACATCCCGGTGCTGCTCGCCGGCCTGTTCTTCGTCGGCTTCTTCTTCTCGCAGCTCGGCGTGCTGATCGGCGTGCGCGCGGAGCAGTTCGACGACGTGGCCGTCTACCAGCAGTTCGTGCTGATGCCGCTGATCTTCCTCGGCGGCGTCTTCTACTCGGCGACGCTGCTGCCGGAGCCGTTCTCGACGCTCACCCACTTCAACCCCGTCTACTACATGATCGGGGTCGTCCGCTACGGCTTCCTCGGCTACCACGACGGCAACATCGCGCTGGCGCTCGGAGCGCTCGCGCTCGCGACGTCGGCGCTGTTCGCGCTCAACCTGCGGCTGTTCGTCAAGGGCTACCGGCTGCGCGCGTAGCGCCCAGCCCGCCCTGACCTACGGGACGAGGACGACCTTCCCGACGTTGCGCCGCGCCGCGATGATGCGGTGCGCCTCGGGCGCCTGGTCGAACGGGACGACGTCGGAGACGAGCGGTCTGATCGTGCCGTCCTCCAGCAGCGCGCCGAGCGGATCGGTCCACGGCTGCAGCGTGCCGCGGTCGTCCCACAGGCGCAGCATGTTGAGGCCGATCACGGCCTTCGAGTCCGACATCTGTCTGATCAGGTCGAAGCCGCGCAGCATCCGCAGCGCCTGCGGTGCGGCGCGCAGCAGGTTGCGCCGCTCGCCCTGCTGGACGCTCGAGGCGCCGAACGCGACGAGCCGGCCGCCGACGCGCAGCATCCGGTAGGAGCGGCGGAAGGAGCTGCCGCCGATCGCGTCGAGCACGACGTCGAAGCGGTCGTTGAGCTCGTTGTCCCAGCCGGGCTGGCGGTAGTCGTACGCGACGTCGACGCCGTTGGCGCGGATCGCGTCGTGCTTGGCAGGCGAGGCGGTGCCATGCACCTGGGCGCCGAAGCGCTTGGCGATCTGCGTCGCGGCGATCCCGACGCCGCCCGCCGCGGCCTGGACCAGCACCGTCTCCCCCGCGCGCAGGCTGCCGTAGCCGAGCAGGCCGGCCCAGGCGGTGGAATACGCGACGGGGATCGCGGCGCCCTGCTCGAAGCTGAAGCTGTCCGGCAGCGAGACGACCGCACCGGCGGGGACGACGACCTGCGAGGCGTAGCCGCCGAAGCGCGTGCCAGCCACCACGCGCGCGCCGTGCGCGACGCCCTCCACGTCGGGCGCGACCTCCACGACCGTGCCGGCGACCTCGTAGCCGACGACCATCGGCGGCTTCGGCGCGTCCGGGTAGAGGCCGGTGCGCGCCATCGTGTCGGCGAAGTTCACGCCGGCGGCCGCCACCTCGACGCGCACGTGGCCTCTCAGCAGCGGCGGGTCGGGCCGCTCCTGCACCTGCAGGACGCTCGGGTCCCCGTGCTTGGTGATGACGACGGCGCGCATGCTCGTCGGACCCTACCGGCCGTGCGCCGCGCCCGCGTCAGGCGGCGAAGCGATAGCCGACGCCGGGGTCCGTGCGGATGTAGCGGTTCCCACCCCCCGCCCCCGCCCCGTCCGGCGGCTCGATCTTGCGGCGCAGGTTCGCGATGTGCGTGCGCAGGGTGCGCACGTCCTCCTCGTACGCCGGCCCCCACACCTCGGCCAGCAGGGCGCGGTGGGTCATCAGGCGCCCGCGGTTGCGCGCGAGCACGCGCAGCAGGTCGTACTCGATCGGCGTCAGGTGGATCGCCTCGCCGTCGCGCCGCACGACGCGCGCGGCGAGGTCGATCTCCAGCCCGTCGACGGCGATCGCCGGCTCCTCCGCGCCGCGGCCGGCGCGGCGCAGCGCCGCCCCCAGCCGCGCGACCAGCTCGCGCGCCCCGAACGGCTTCGTGACGTAGTCGTCGGCGCCGGCCTCCAGCGCGCGCACCTTCTGCTCCTCGTCGCCGACGGCGGACAGCACGAGGATCGGCATCTCGCTCCACTGGCGCAGGCTGCGGCAGACCTCGACGCCGTCGCCGTCGGGCAGCACGAGGTCGACGATCGCGGCGTCCGGCGGGCGCGTGGCGGCGACGTCGAGCGCCTCCTCCGCGGTCGCGACCGCGACCGGCTCGAAGCCCGCCTCGCGCAGGATCACCTTCAGCGCGCGCAGGATCTGCAGCTCGTCGTCGACGACGAGCACGCGGCGCGGCGCGCTCACCGCGCGCCTCCGGCCGTCCGCGCTGCGGGCGAGGGCGCGGCGGCCTCCGCCAGCGGCAGCTCGACGACGAACGTCGCGCCCTGCCCCGGCAGCGACTCGGCCCACACGCGCCCGCCGTTGGCCTCCACGAAGCCGCGCACGACCGCGAGCCCGAGGCCCGAGCCGGTGTGGCCGTCGTGCGGGCTGTCGTCACTGCGGTAGAAGGGCTCGAAGATCCGCTCGCGCTCCGGCGCGCGGATACCGGGGCCGCGGTCGACGACGCGCACGAGCAGCCGCGGCCCGACTGCTCGCGCCCGCACCGTCACCGGATGCTCGCCGCCGTGGCGGGCGGCGTTCTCCAGCAGGTTCGCGAACGCCCGCTCGAGCTGCGCGGCGTCGGCGCGGATCAGCGGCAGATCGGGGTCGATCGCGACGCTCCAGCCGGGTGGATGCGGCGTCTCGTCCATCGCCACGCGCAGCACCTCCTCCACCGAGCACCACTCCGCGCGCGGCGCCGCCGCCCCGCCCTGCAGGCGCGAGAGGTCGAGCAGCTTGTCGACGAGCCGGGACATGCGCGAGGACTCGTCCACCACGGCCGTCGCGAGCTCCTCGCGCTCGGCTGGCGTCAGCCGCGGGGACTCGAGCGCCTCCCCCGCCGCCGCGATCGCGGTAAGCGGCGAGCGCAGGTCGTGCGAGACGGCGCGCAGCAGCGCGGTCTTGAGGTCGTCGCTGCGGCGCAGCGCCTTCGTCTCGACCACCTCGCGCTGGAGCGCGTCGCGCGCGAGCGCCGCTCCGAGCAGCGCCTCGAGGCTCGGCACGATCCGCTCGCGCAGCCGCGCCAGCGCCGCCTCCGACGGCTGCCCCTCCAGCCGCAGCAGCGCGATCTCGCGCCCGCCGGCGTGCAGCGGGATGCGCTCGGAGCCGTCGTCGGCACGAGGCGCCGGCGCCGTCTCCAGCTCGATCGCGGCCGCCGGCAGCTCGAGCGCGGCGGCGAGTCGCTCGGCGGCCGGCCCGAGCGCGGCCCGGGCGTCGGGCTCGCCGAGCAGCAGCCGCGCCAGCTCGGCGGCGAGGTCCGCCTCGCGCCGCCGCTGCTCGGCCTCGCGCGCACGAGCCCGCGCCAGCTCCGCCAGCGTGCTCACGATCATCGCCGCGATCAGGTAGACGCACAGCGCGACGACGTTCTCGGGATTCGAGATCGACAGGCGCCCGGTCGGCGGCAGGTGAAACCAGTTGAACGCGAGCGCGCTGCCGACCGCCGTAGCGAGCCCGACCCACATACCGAACCAGGTCGAGACGAGCAGCACCGCCAGCAGGTAGACGACGCCGGTCGAGACGGCCGGCATCACCTTTCGCAGCGGATAGATCGCGAGCGTCGTCAGCGCGATCGCGAGCGTCGCGGCCGCCACGCCCACCGCCGGCGGCGGGCGCACATCGCGCAGCAGGAGCGTGGACGAGCGGCGCACCATCTGCGCTGAGCGTACTCGCGGGCGCGCGCAAGGCGACGCCTCCCGAGGGATGGGGGACGAGAGACGTCGCCACCGCCGAATGGGGCCGAAGCCTCTGGCGGGAGAGCGGACAGCGCGCGCGCCTTGGGGGGAGCCTGCGCGCGTGTCCGTGCTGCACGGCCGCCCACGAATGGGGGGATGGAGCGACCGTGCGAGGCGCGCGAAGCTAACAGACCTTGCGGGCGTTCACATCTATAGAAGGCAATCTGCCCCGCTCTTTCCGGCCTTTTCCGATCCAGTTTGTCGCCGGGGCGTTCCCAGCATTCTCACAGTGACGCAGGAGGTGAGGTCACCTCGGCGACGGCGGCGCGGGCCGCCGCCGCTAGCGCTGCCCGAGCGCCGCGTCCTCGCTCTGCCTCGCCAGCGCGGCGACCGCCCGCTCGACGGCGTCGACGTCGCGCACGGCGCCGGTGTCGGCCGAGGTCGCCATCGCGGCGTAGGCGCGCAGCGCGGGCGAGACGACGCGCTCGCGTGCGACGGGCGCGTAGCCGCCGGTCGCCTCCAGCGCGCGGCGGCGCTCGGCCAGCTCGTCGTCGTCGACCTGGAGCGCAATCGTGCGCGCCGGGATGTCGATGGCGATCGTGTCGCCGCTCTGCACAAGCGCGATCGCACCGCCGGCGGCAGCCTCCGGCGAGACATGGCCGATCGAGAGTCCGGACGTGCCGCCGGAGAAGCGGCCGTCGGTGATCAGCGCGCACGCTCTGCCGAGCCCGCGGCCCTTCAGATAAGACGTCGGGTAGAGCATCTCCTGCATGCCGGGGCCGCCGCGCGGGCCCTCGTAGCGGATCACGAGCACGTCACCCGGCTTGACGCCGTCGGCGAGGATCAGCTCGACCGCGTCCTCCTGGGACTCGACCACGACCGCGGGACCGCTGAAGCACAGGATCGACTCATCCACCCCGGCCGTCTTGACGACGCAGCCGTTCTCGGCCAGGTTGCCGTGGAGGATCGCAAGGCCGCCGTCAACTGAGTAGGCGTGCGCGATGTCGTGGATGCAGCCCTCGGCCGCGTCGAGGTCGAGCGACTCCCACCGCTCCGACTGCGAGAAGGCTCTCGCCGAGCGCACGCAGCCGGGCGCCGCGTGGAACAGGTCGACGGCCGCCTCGCTCGGTCTCGGCCCGCGCACGTCCCACGCGCCCAGCCACTCGTCCATCGTGCGCGCGTGCACAGTCGCGACGTCCTCGTGCAGCAGGCCGCCGCGGCGCAGCTCGCCGAGGATCGCCGGGATCCCGCCCGCACGGTGAACGTCCTCCATCAGGTAGCTGCCGTTCGGCGCGACCTTGCAGATGCAGGGGACGCGGCGCGAGAGCGCGTCGATGTCGGCCATCGCGAAGTCGACCTCCGCCTCGCGCGCGGCGGCGAGCAGGTGCAGGACCGTGTTGGTCGAGCCGCCCATCGCGACGTCGAGCGTCATCGCGTTCTCGAACGCTTCGCGCGTCGCGACCGAGCGTGGCAGGACGGACTCGTCGTCCTCGTCGTAGAAGCGCTTGGCGATCGCCACGACGGCGCGGCCGGCGTCCTCGTACAGGCGGCGGCGCATCGTGTGCGTCGCGAGCGTCGAGCCGTTGCCCGGCAGCGAGAGGCCGAGCGCCTCGGTGAGGCAGTTCATCGAGTTGGCGGTGAACATGCCGGAGCAGGAGCCGCACGTCGGGCAGGCGGCCTCCTCGATCAGGTCCATGTCCGCGTCGCTGACGTTGGGCGAGACCGCCTCGGACATCGCGGTGATGAGGTTCAGGCCCTTGCGGACGGTGCCGTCCACGAGCGTCGCGACGCCGCCCTCCATCGGACCGCCGGAGACGAACACGGTCGGGATGTTCAGCCGCAGCGCGGCGTTCAGCATTCCCGGCGTGATCTTGTCGCAGTTCGAGATGCAGATCAGCGCGTCGGCGCAGTGCGCGTTGACCATGTACTCGACGGAGTCGGAGATCAGGTCGCGCGAGGGCAGCGAGTAGAGCATCCCGCCGTGACCCATCGCGATCCCGTCGTCGACGGCGATCGTGTTGAACTCCAGCGGCACGCCACCGGCCGCGTGCACCGCCGCCGAGACGACCTCGCCGACGGGCTTGAGATGCGTATGACCGGGCACGAACTGCGTGTAGGAGTTCGCGACCGCCACGATCGGCTTGCCGAAGTCCTCGCGCGCGACGCCGGCGGCACGCAGCAGCGCGCGCGCGCCGGCCATGTTGCGGCCGTGGGTGACGGTGCGAGACCTCAGCGGGGCCATGGCGTGCCCTTCCGTGCGCGGGACGATGTCATCGGCCACGACTGTAGCGAGCGTGGGGCCGCTCGTCAGGGCTCGCGTGGCCGCCAAGCGCCTCGCACCATCGCCAGTGCAGCTTCCCGGGTGAAATCCGTGACGCCGTAGAGGTCTGCCGCCACCTCGGCCCCGCGCTCGTCAAACGACGGAGGAGTGCAGACCGGCTATGAGCAGTCGCCAGCGCGATGCCAGAAGCTAGGACTGCGAGGACCGACCAGCGGTACGTGCGGGACGCCCGCTGTTGCTCAGCGCCGCGATCTCGCGCGATGCCTTCCTTGATGCTCTCGCAAACGCCGCTCTGACATCCGCGCGAAGCGGCGCGCGATCAGCGGCGACGCGGATGCCATGGGGGTTGCTGCTATCGAGCGGGCTAGTCATCGATACGAGTGTACGCGCATGTCATGACATGACAAACCGACGATGCGGTCCGCTAGTCCCAAAGCCTCACGAGTTGGTCGTGGAGCGCGACGTCGATCGTCTTGCGGATCCCTGGTGCATGTTCCTCGGCACGGTCGAAGACGGACGTCCCGGCCGCCTCCGTCGTCGTGAGCGTGGCAGCGCCGACCAACAGGCGCTCTCTTCCCTGGGGTCCGGTCCAGACGAGCGGGATGCCGCGCACGCTTCTCCAGCGGCTGACGTAGACGCTGGGGTCGCGTTCGACGACCGATCCGCGCGTGATCGCCTCGACGGCGACCCACTCGGATCCCCAGTCCAGCGGGACTCCGCTCAACGTCGATGGGTCGACGTGGATTCGGTCCGATGAGGCCCAGAGCATGACGGCGCGCTGGTCGTAGTCGATCCCCCACAGGCCGAGCCCGAGGACCGCACCGTCGATCTCGACGCCGACCGCATTCACGGCGGCTCGCACGCCGGAGAGCGACGAGGCGAGGATCTCGCGGATCTTGCGCTGACGCGCTTCGAGGCTCGCGCTCGGCAGGCACCGCCTGCGGCCCTTGACCACGCGCTTCTGCGCACGCTGTGGGTACGGGCGAGGCGGGGCGCCGCGTCCGCGTCGCCGGCGCGCCTCGTGCAGCAGCTGGGCTAGCTCGGCGTAGAAGTCCGCCCAATAGGCGGTCACGTTGGCCGCTTGCAGCCGAGTTCGCGTGGCAGCCTCGAGCGCATCCCGCACCGGCTGTGACAGGCGAGGGGCGCTCTGCCGGCTCAGCACCGCGACGTGATCGGTGCCGCCCGCGCCGTAGATCCACCTCAGCAGATTCTGGTCGGTGAAGGACAGCCCGACGAAGACGCACAAACCCTCGAGCGCAGACGCCATGAACTCGTCCTGCCAGCTTCTCGGCGCCCACCGCGCGTAGTCGCTCTCCGTCAGGACGACGGCGTCGGTCGAGGGCACCCCGCTCAGCTTGCCGTGGAGGTGCCGCACGACCGCCACGCCGCTGGGCTGCGGATCGCCGTGCTCCACAGCCTGCGCAGTGATACCGAGGTCCTCCAGCGCATGCTCCAGCAGCTGGTCGTAGTTGAACGTCGCGATCTCGATCTCCGGATAGCGCTCCTTCCACAGAGCAATCTCGCGCGCCAACGGACCCGGTTCGAAGTGCTCCGCGCCCTTGCCCCGGTAGACGTGATGGTCGACGAGCCTCATGAAGGCCACATCCGACCCGGCGAGTGCCCGAGCCGCTGCGGCCATCCCCAGCAGTCCGGACTCCTCGAATGCACTCAGCCACGCCGCCCGGTCCCCTTCGCCCATGTCGTGGGGCGCCATAGCTGCGAGGACATCCCGGACCAAGGTCCCCCACGAGGGCAGCCCTGCCTCCATCGACGCTCCCGCACCAACGACGAACGTGAGCCGCTCCGCCCCGGCGATCCGCTCGATGATCGGCTGCGGATCGTTGCCGGGCACAGCGACGAGAAAGCTCGGCCGCTCGCTGACAGGACGCGCCGCCGGTACATCCCGGAGCCGCTCAGCGAGAACCGCCGCCTGCTCAAGCAGCTCTGAAAGGTCCTCCGCGCTCTCTCGCAGCATCGTCAGACCGTACGGCCGTCAGCCGACGGATCGCGCCGGGTGACCGGACCGGCAACAGAGCCCGACAAGCTCTTTGGCGAGGGCGCGCCAGGGCGCAGAGAGAGTACGGCGGGAGGGTACGATCAGTGCACTCCGAGAGGCGATCAGCAGACTCTCCGCCCCGGCGGGCATTTCCCCCAGTGGCGCCGCTAGGACTCGAACCTAGGACCAACGGATTATGAGTCCGCTGCTCTAACCAACTGAGCTACGGCGCCGTAGCGGGTTCGACGCTACCAGAGCCGGCCGGGCGTGGTAGGGCGAACCGCGACCGGGTCGCACGCCGCGGGCTACTGTCAGCTTCATGACCGCAGGCGCTCCGCTTCCGCTTTCTGGCCAGAACCTGACCGCGCACACGTTCCTGCCCGCCAGCCGGCAGACGATCGCGCTCGAGCACACGCTTCGCCGCACGTGGATCCCCGTCGCGCGCAACTGGCGGATGACGCCGCGCGGCGTGCGGATGCTGCAGCGCGTGACCGAGCCGGGCCGGCGCGTTCCGGTCCTCAGAGGCAGCGTCGTCGAGCACGCGCGCGTAGCCGGCGTCCCGGCCGAGTGGGTGCGCGGGCCGCGTGCGCTGAGCGCAGCCGCGCATGCCCCCGACCAGGCGGTCGTGCTCTACCTGCACGGCGGCGGCTACGTGTTCGGCTCGCCGCGCACGCACCGCAACCTCGTCTCGCGCATATCGCACGTGACCGGCCTGCCGGTGCTGTCGCTCGACTACCGCCTGCCGCCCGTCGCGATCCTGCCCGCGCCGATCGAGGACGCGCTCGCCGCTTACCGCCATCTGCTCGACGAGGGCCACGCGCCGCAGCGGATCGTCGTCGCGGGCGACTCTGCCGGCGGCCATCTCGCGCTGACGCTCGTGCTGCATGCCGTGGAAGCGGGCCTGCCGGCGCCGGCCGCGCTCGTGCTGCTGTCGCCCTGGACGGATCTGACGATGTCCGGCGCCTCGATGGTCAGCAACGCCGCGCGCGACCCCTTCATCCAGCCGATCGCGCTGCACCGCGCGGCGCGCGTCGCGCTCGGCGGCGCCGACCCCGCCGACTGGCGCTCCTCCCCCCTCTTCGCCCCCGAGGACCTCTTCCGCCGGGTCCCGCCGGCGCTCCTGCAGGTTGGCTCGACCGAGGTGCTGCACGACGACGCGACGCGCACCGCGCAGCGGATCGCCGACGCCGGCGTGCGCACCGAGCTGCAGGTCTACGAGCGCCAGCCGCACGTCGTGCCGCTGTGGAACGGCACGCCCGAGGCGCGCACCGCGCTGCGCGAGATCGGCCGCTTCGTCGCGGAGGCGCTCGCGCCGGACGACGCGCCATCGCCGCCGAGCGAGCAGGACGCCGCCACGGCCGCCGCTCGCGAGACCACGACGGCGTAACCGCAGCCGCTACGAGACGAGCCGCTGAGCGAGCGCTGCGTCCGGCGTGAGCGCGACGCGCACCTGGGATCCGTCCGCGCGCACGGCGCCGAACGAGCCGCTGGGCAGGCGCCAAGAAGAGCCGCCCGCCAGCGGCCGCGCATGCAGCCCCTGCGACAGCCATACGCCCAGCGCGGCGCCGAGCGCGCGGGCGGACGTCGCGCCGTCCACGACGACCGTCAGCTGCAACGCGTCGCGCGCGCGGCACGGTGCGGCGCATGCCGGGTCCGCGAGCGCACCCCGCCGCCACAGCGCGTAGCGGCCGCCGCGCCAGCCGGCCGTCAGCTCGCGCGCCGCGAGCGGCCCGCTCTGCGGCGACAGCAGCGCGGCGAGATCCTCCTCGCCGAGCGTCGAGCCGGTCAGCAGTCGCCAGGCGGCGCTGCGCGGCAGCGTCCCGGCTGGGGCGACCGAGACCCCGACCGGCTGCTGCGCACGCAGCCAGCGCTGCGGCTGGAGGATCTCCGCCGTCGTGCGCGGCGGGCGCTTCGCCTCGGCGACATCGACGAGCGTCCAACCGCCGCCGTCCGCGTCGCGCAGCGCCTGCACGAAGCTCTCGCCCTGCAGGTAGGGGAAGATCAGCTCGCGCATCGTGTACTGCGGCAGCGGCGTCCCGGCCGTCACCTGCGTGAGGCCGGCGAGCGCGTCCCCGACCGGCGTGCGGCTCGGCCAGCGCGCCGCGTAGCGCTCCATCACGAGCGTCGCGCTCCCCTCGGCCAGCGCCTGCTCTGCGGTCGACGCGTCGTCGCTCCCGCCGCTCTCCAACCGCTGCAGGTCGAAGTGCTGGTCCTCGAGCGCGTGCGTCAGCTCGTGCGCGAGCGTCACGTCGTCCACGCCGGCGCCGCGCACGAGCGCAAGCCGCTTGCGCCGCGGGTCGTAGTAGCCGGCGACCTGCTCGCCGTAGACGGCCGACTCGATCCGCCGCAGGCTGGAGCCGGGCGGCAGCAGCCCGAGCACCATCAGCAGCTCCTCGCTCGCGCGCTGCTCCGCGACGGCCCTGCTCGTGTCGTAGTCGGCGAGCCCGTCGCGCCGCGCCTGCGCCGGCGAGACGACCGCGACGGGCACGGGGTGCAGGAAGCGCAGGCCGCGCAGCCGCTCCACGCGCCGCTCGACCAGCGCAACGTGCGCCGGGGTCACCGACACTCCGGATGCGGCGGCGGCCCGCGGCGCGGCGCGAGGAGCCCGGCCGCCGAGCAGCAGTGCACCGACCGCAAGCGCGGCGACGAGCGCGAGGATCGCCAGCTCCGGAGTGCGCGCGCTCAGCCCTGCGAGGCGGCGCGAGACCGGCGAGTCGGACGGCTGATGCGTGATTTGATGCTCACTTCCACGGCGGACTTCGAGGAAGGAACAGCATGGCGCAACGAGCGGCGATCGTGACAGGGGCATCGAGCGGCATCGGGCTGGCGGTCGCGCGCATGCTCGGCGAGGAGGGCTACGCGCTCACGCTGGCCGCGCGCCGGCCGGACAAGCTCAGAGAAGCGGCCGACGGGCTGCGCGCCGACGGCTTCGAGGTGCTCGACGTCGCCGCGATGCTGTCCGAGGAGGAGGCCGTCCAGCAGGTCGTCGCCGCGCATCGCGAGCGCTACGGCCGCCTCGACGTGCTCGTCAACAACGCCGGCGTCGGGATCGGCGCGCCCGTCGCGGAGATCGTGACGAGACGGCTCGACATGCAGCTCGACGTCAACCTGCGCACGATCGTCCTCTTCTACCGCGAGTGCGTGGAGCTGCTGCGCGCCGCCGCGGCCGAGACGGGCGGCGCCCAGGTCGTCAACACCGCCTCGATCTCCGGCAAGCGCGGACAGGCGTGGCTGTCGGTCTACTCGGCCACGAAGGCCGGCGTCGTCGGCTGGACGGAGGCGATGAACAAAGAGCTGGCGCCCGAGGGCATCAAGTCGTGCGCGCTCTGCCCCGCCTTCGTCGACACGCCGATGACGGACTTCGCCAAGGCGGGCGGCGTCGCCGCCGAGCAGATGATCACGACCGTCGACATCGCCGAGTCGGTGCGCCTGCTGCTGAAGGTCTCCCCCGCCTGCCTGATCCCCGAGATCATCTTCGAGCGACCTGGAGACGCACTGTGAAACTTGGCGTCCACATCGGCTACTGGGGCCTCGGCCTCACCGCCGACCAGCAGCTGTCGATCGTTCAGGAGGCCGAGCGGCTCGGCTACGACTCGGTGTGGGCCGCGGAGGCGTACGGCTCCGACACGGCGACGGTGCTCGCATGGCTCGCCGCCGGCACCAGAACGATCGGCCTCGGCTCGGCGATCTTCCAGATCCCCGGCCGCAGCGCCGCGATGACGGCGATGACCGCCGCCACGATCGACAACCTCTCCAACGGCCGCATGCGCTGCGGCGTCGGCGCGTCCGGGCCGCAGGTCGCAGAGGGCTGGCACGGCCAGCGCTACGGGAGAATGCTCCAGCGCACGCGTGAGTACGTCGCGGTGATGCGGATGGCGCTCGCGCGCGAGCGCGTCGAGTTCCACGGCGAGACGCTCGAGCTGCCGCTGCCGGACGGCCCCGGCAAGGCGCTCAAGCTGACGATCACGCCCGTCCAAGAGCGGATCCCGATCTACCTCGCCGCGATCGGGCCGAAGAACACCGCCCTGGCCGGGGAGATCGCCGACGGCTGGATCCCGACGCTGTTCGCCCCCGAGCACGTCGCCGAGTTCCGCACCTACCTGCAGGAGGGCGCCGACCGCGCCGGCAAGACGCTCGACGGCTTCGACATCGCCCCGACCGTCAACGTCCTCGTGACCGACGACCTCGCCAGCGGTCGCGACGCGATGCGCCCCTACCTCGCCCTCTACATCGGCGGGATGGGCTCGCGCGAGCAGAACTTCTACAACCGCCTCGCGGTCCGCTACGGCTTCGCCGACGCGGCCAAGACCGTGCAGGACCTGTACCTGGACGGCAAGCGCGAGGAGGCCGGCGCGGCGCTGCCGGACGAGCTGATCGACCTCGTCACGCTCTGCGGCCCGAAGGACCACGTGCGCGAGCGGCTCGCCGTCTACCGCGACGCGGGCGTCGGCACGCTGATGGTCACGCCGATGGCGTGGACGGCTGAGGAACGGCTGTCGCAGCTGCGGCTGATCGCTGAGCTGGCTGCGGCGTAGGCGCGCCGAGCACGCCGAGCAGCACGTCGACGACACGCGGGTCGAGCTGCGTGCCCGAGACCCGGCGCAGCTCGGCGTGCGCTGCCGCGCTCGAGCGCGGCGGGCGCCACGGCCGCGGCGACGTCATCGACACGAACGCGTCGCACGCGAGCAGGATGCGCGCGGCGAGCGGGATCTCCTCGCCGGCGAGGCGGTCGGGGTAGCCGGTGCCGTCGAAGCGCTCGTGCTCGTGGCGGACGATCGGCGCCGCCTCCTGCAGCAGCGGCAGGCCACGCAGCATCCGTTCGCCGATCAGCGCGTGCTCGCGCAGGACGACGCGCTCCTCGTCGCGCAGCTCGCCCGGATGCGACAGCAGCACGGCGGGGACGCCGACCGTGCCGACGTCGTGGAACAGCGCCGCGAGGTAGAGCGCGCGCAGGTCGCCGTCGCTGAGCGCGAGCGCGCGACCGGCCTGCCAGGCCAGCTCGGCGATCCGCCACGACTCCGTCCCGGCCGCGGCCGCGCTGCCGACGGCGACGCGGTAGAGCTCGCCGAAGCCGGCGTCGCGCAGCCGGTCGAGCAGGCGGCGGCAGGTGAGCGCGCGGCCGAGCTGCTCTGCGATCGCCTCCGCCAACGCGCGCTCGGCCAGCTCGTAGGCGCGCGGACGGTCGGAGGCGACCACCAGCCAGCCCCACGTGCGCGACTCATCGCGGATCGCGACCGCCAGCTCGCTGCGCACGCGCGCGCCGTCGACCCAGTGGCGATCGAGATCCTGCTCGACGACCGCCGGCCCGCCCGCCGCCAGCGCCCGTTTCGCGACCGGCTGGCCCGAGAGGACCGCGACGACGTCGGCGTGATCGTCGCCCGAGCTGAGCGCCGCGAGCCTCACGTCCCCGTCCTGGTCGAGCCCGACGACGGCGGCGCCGACCGTGTCGAACGCGCCCGCCAGGAAGGCGACGGTCGTCTCCGCCAGCGTGCGCTCGTCGCGCGCGCCGGGCAGCGCGCGCGCGAGCCCGGCGAGCAGCGCGAGGCGGTTCGGCGTGCTGGCGCCGGCACCCGCGTGGCGCGCGCGACCGTCGCGCTCGGCGGCGCGGCGCGCGACCTCCGCGTCCCGCTGCGCGCCGCCGTTGGCGCGCTTCGTCTGGCGCAGTGCGGCGTCGGCGCGCAGGATCAGCTCGTCGACGCTGCGCGCCGGGGCGCCGAACGTCGCCCATCCGACGCCCGTACCGAGGCGCCGCTCGCCGTCGGCCCCGAACGGGATCTCGGCGACCGCGCGGGCGAGTCGCTCGGCCAGCTCGCGCGCCTCGTCCTCGCCCGCGCGCACCGCGATCACGGCGAACTCGTCGCCGCCCTGCCGGCAGCAGACGTCCTCCTCGCGCAGCGCGTCGCGCAACGCCACCGCGACGAGCCGCAGCGCGTCGTCGCCGGCGAGGTGGCCCAGCTCGTCGTTGATCGCCTTGAAGCCGTCGAGGTCGAGCAGCACGAGCGAGAACGGGTCCTCGTAGCGGCGCGAGCGCGCGACCTCGGCCGTGAGCTGACGCATGAACATGCGGTAGTTGCCGAGGCCGGTGAGGTCGTCCAGCTCCGCCATCCGCAGCGCGTCGGCCTCGCGGCGCACGAGCGCTTCGTGCTCGCGCCGCAGCGTCGCCAGCGACCAGGCGAGTATTCCGCCGGCCAGCAGCGCGATCGCGCCCGTGGCGGCGCCGAGCGCGGAGACGAGCGTGTCTTCGCCGCCGAGGACGACGAGCGCGATCAGCCCGAGGAGCGCGAGGCCCAGGATGGCCGCCGCGACGAGCGCGATGCCGGCACGGGCGCGCGAGCCGGCGGCGCCCGGCAATGGCGCATCGCCGTATGCTCGCGGCCGGTCGCGGCCGTGCGTCTCGTCCATCCGTCTCCGTGCGCTCATCGGACATCCATGCCGAAGGTGGTTAAAGCTCACCAAACCTACCAAGACCTCGCGCCGATTCCAGGCGCGGAGGCGCTCCCGCCGCTGCGCCTGTTCCTCGGCGCGTTCGGCGATCCGGGCCACGCCTTCCCGATGCTCGCGCTCGGATCCGCGCTCGCGCGCCGCGGTCACGCGGTCACGTTCGAGACGTGGGAGCGCTGGCGGGAGTACGGCGAGGCGGCCGGGATGGCGTTCGTCGCGGCACCCGAGTTTCCGGTCTTCCCGACGCGCGAGGCGCCGCTGAAGCCCTACGAGGCGGTCGTGCGCGCTGCACGCAACACGCGCCCGCACGTGGCGGCCGCTAGACCGCACGCCGTCGTGGCCGACATCCTCACGCTGGGGCCGGCGCTTGCAGGGGAATTGGAGGGCGTCCCGGTCGCGACGCTGATCCCGCATGTCCACCCGCAGCTGCCGCCCGGATCGCCGCCCTACTCGTTCGGCGCGCGCTCGCCGCGCAGCGCGCTCGGCCGCCGTGCGTGGGGCGCGTTCGAGCCGCTCGTGCTGCGCGGGCTCGAGCATGGCCGCCGCGACCTCAACGGTGCGCGGGAACGGCTGGGGCTGGGGCCGCTCGACCGCGTCCACGGCGGCCTCAGCCAGCGGCTGTGCATGGTCGGGTCGTTCCCCCAGCTCGAGTACCCGCGGGAGTGGCCGGAGTGGACGCACGTCGTAGGCCCGCTGCTGTGGGAGCCGCCCTACGAGGACGTCGAGCCGCCGCCCGGCGAGGCCCCGCTCGTGCTGATCGCGCCCTCGACCGCGCAGGACCGCTCGCACCGGCTGCTGCGCGCGGCGCTCGCCGGCTTGGACGGCGAGCCCGTGCGCGTGCTGGCGACGTGGAACCGGCGGTCGGTCGGCGGGCCGCTGCGCGTGCCGGCCAACGCGCGGCTGGTCGAGTGGATCTCCTACGCGCGCACGATGCCGCGCTGTGCGGTCGTCGTCTGCCATGTCGGCCACGGCACGATGGTGCGCGCGCTGGCGTCGGGCGCGACGGTGGTGGGCTGCCCGGTCGCAGGCGACATGGCGGAGAACGCGGCGCGGCTGGACTGGTCGGGCGCGGGCGTGCGGCTGCCGTGGCGCTTCGCGACGCCGCTCGGCGTGCGCCTGGCGGTGCGGCAGGCGTTGGCGAAGCCGTCCGTGACGCGGCGAGCCGGCGAGCTGGCGGCATGGGCGCGGGTGAACGACGGAGCCGAGCGGGCGGCGGATCTGGTGGAAGAGCTGGCGCGCAGTGGCTGAGCCGGGCGGACTGCCCGTGCTGCACGGCGAGCGCGTGACGCTGCGCCCGCTCGACGAGCCGGCGCTCGACCGCCTCGTCGAGCTGCTCTCGCACGCGAGCGTGCGGCGCTGGTGGGGCACCGTCGAGGGGCCCGAGGCGCTGCGCGAGGATCTGCGCCACGACGGGACCGCGTTCACGATCGAGGTCGACGGCGCGGTCGCCGGCTGGCTGGGGATCGCCGAGGAGACGACGCCCGACTTCCGCCACGTCGCGCTCGACATCGCGCTCGGTGCGGAGTTCCAGGACCGGGGCCTCGGCTCCGCGGCGCTGCGGACCGTCGTCCGCTGGCTGGTCGCCGAGCGCGGCCACCACCGCTTCACGATCGACCCGGCGGCCGCGAACGAGCGCGCGATCCGCGCCTACGAGGTGGTCGGCTTCAAGCCGGTGGGCGTCCTGCGCCGCTACGAGCGGGCGCCCGACGGCAGCTGGCAGGACGGGCTGCTGATGGACCTGTTGGCGGAGGAGCTGCGGTAGCTACGACACCGCGCCCGCTCCGCTGGCCGGGTGCGCCTTCGCCCACGCGACGATGCGCTTGGAGTCGTAGATCGCCTCGCCGTCGTCGAGCACGAGGACCGGCACCAGCGACTTCCCGGTCAGCCGCTTGACCTCCTTGCGGCCGCTCGTGACGTCCGGCAGCGGCGCGAGGCCATAGGCCTTGACCACCTCCGGGTCGTGCCCGGCGTCCTTCAGCGCGTCATACGCGTTGCCGCACGGATGGCCGCCAGGCCGCAACGGGTTCTTGAACGTGCCCCAGCAGACGTAGAGCTTCATCTTCCGGTCCTCTCGCATCGGGTGCCGCGAGCATAGGCGCGCCCGGCCCCGAGCGCGCCGGCTCGCCCCCGCTGCCGCTACCATGCTCCTTCGCCTTCCCCGGTAGCTCAATTGGCAGAGCATTCGGCTGTTAACCGAAGGGTTGTTGGTTCGAGTCCAACCCGGGGAGCTGACACTATCTCGCTGCGCTCTCCTGCTCGACGCTCCAGCGGATCTCCGTCGCCAGCGCGCGCGCCGCTCTGCTCGTCAGGCGGTGCCGTCCGAGCAACCCGATCAGCGTCTGCATCGCAGTCGCGGGCGACACGTCGTCCTGCGCGCGCAGCATCTCGGCGGCGGACGGGTCCTCGCTCAGGCGACCTCTAAGCTCGTGGTTCCACTGCGTGACGATGCGTCGCACACGCTCCGGGCGCAGCGATGGCAGCCCGGCGACCAGCGCCACCTGCACGATCGTCGCCGGGTGCTGGCCAGCCAACTGGTGCGCGCGAGCGGGATTGGCGGCCAGCACCTCGTCGCCGAGTCTTGACAGATCCCTCTCCACCTCCGCGATGCTCGCCCCCAGACCTCTTCTGTCGCGTTCTCTCTGCTCGCGCCACAGCTCCATGCGCCAGACCCCGAGGTCGAGCATGCGCGGCCGATCCTCCAGCCACGATGCGAGGTGGTAAGCGTCCTGCGCGCGCCGCGCGGCAGCCGCGAGATGCCCCCCGTCACGCTCGATTTGCGCAGCTTGCATCAGCAGGTCGAGCCGCGTGATGCCGGCGCCGCGGGCGGGGACGCGGTCGAGCGCGACCGCAATCGTCTCCAGCGCCTCCGCGTCCCGGCCCAGCGCGCGCAGCGCCTGCGCCTCCAGCAGGTAGAGGCGACTACCCGACGAGCGCTCGGGAAGCGACCGCAGGACCTTCAGCGCACCCTCCAGCCGGCCGACCGCAAGCGCGTCGAGCGCCTGCCGCTCGACGCGGCGCTCGTGGTCCTCCTGTGATGCGGCACGCCACAGCCGCTTGTCGATCTCGACTCCGAGCCGGCTCGCGAGGTACGTCTGCCCGGACGCCGGCAACTCGTCGATCGCGGTCAGCAGGTGCTCCTTGACCGCGTCGTCCCAGCGCTCGTCCACGCGCTTCGGGTCCTCGCCCATGATCAGGCGGTGGTAGATCTCCTCTGCGCGATCAACGACGTCGTCACGCGCGGCGTAGTACGTGATCGCTCGGGCGTGGATCTCGCGCACCGCCTGCGGTTCAGTCTCCGCCAGCATCGGCAGCATCGCGCGCCGCAAGTCGGAGCGGTGCACGAGCGCCCCGTCCTCTGCCGTGCGCACGAGCGTGATCTCGCGTCGCAGCGCCGCGAACAGCTTCTCGGCGGTCTCGTCGGAGTCGACGTGCAGCCCGCACGGCTCCGCAAGCACCCAGCGGATCGCGTTCGGCGTGATGCGGCGCAGCGCGAGGCCCGGGTGCGCCAGCTTGCGCACGTCCTCGTCGTGGATGTGCCGGAGAATGCGGCGGTAGAGGTCGACCTGGGCGGTGCGGTGGTCGAGTGCGATGACGATCTCGGGGCGCTGGCGCAGACTCACCATCTCGCCGTCCGTGCTTTCGCGGCGCAGCACCTCCGCAGCCAGCTTGAGCGTCAACGGGTTGCCGCCGAGACGCGAGACGATCAAACGCGCGTCGTCGGCCTCGACGCCGTGGCCCTCCAGGAAGCCGCGCGCCGCCTCGTCGTCGAGCATGCCGAGCCGCAGCTCCTCGGTGCGGCGGCCCTCGATCGGCGCGCGCCCGGCGATCACCGTCCGCAGGGTTGGGATCTGGTCGCGCAGGCGGTCGAGGAACGTCCAGAGCACGTCGACGAACGTACGGCTGCGGTATTGCACCTCCTCGAACGTGTCGAGCACGAGCAGGAAGGGAATCGACTCGCCGAAAGAGCGTTCGAGCTGGATCGCGAAGTCGCGCACGAGACGGGCCTCCGCGTCGGGGCCCAGCCCCGGCTCCGGCACGGCGGCCGCCCCCGCCGCAGGCTCGTGCTCGGCCGCGAGCTGCCGAGCAGAGCGCTCGTAGAGCTGGCGCCAGTCGACGCGATCGCGAGCGGCGCACTGCACGGCAAGCTGCCGGCCCGCCTCCACGAGGATCGAGGCCGGGTGGGCCGCGTGCACGCCTGGTCGGTCGAAGTCGACGTAGGCGAATGCGAGCGACAGGTCGTCCACGTAGGCGGCGTGGTCGACGATGAACTTCGCCATGAGCGTCGACTTGCCCACGCCGCCGCGGCCGATCACTACGAGCGGCGGACGCTCGCTGCGCCCGAGCAACCCGCGCGTCGAGCGTTGCAGCAGCCGCAGCCGCGAGCCGGGCGGCAGCACGCCGACGTACTCGCGCAGGCGGTCCAGCTCACGCTCGCGGCCGCGAAAGTGGGTCCCGACCAGCGTCTGCAGCGGGTCAAGAACCCACAGTCGGTCGAGTGCCTCTCTGACGATCTCGGGATCGAGCGTGTCCGGCACGATGCCGCGCAGCCACTGCGCGACCTCGAACGTGAGGATCAGCTCGTCGCGCGACTGCTCGTGGAGCGGCTTGAGATCGTTTGTCAGCGTCGCCCACAGCGTGCGCTCCAACGGCGACTCCATGTGCTCGGCGTTGTGCCTGCAGGCGTTCAGGATCGCCTCGCGACTGCCCAGCCGCTTCAGCGCCTCGCGACGCGGCGCGGCGCGCAGGCGCCAATGCAGGCCACCGTCGCGGTCGTGGACGGTCATGCTGCGCTCCATCACCCGTCGCAACGAATCGACGCGCGGCGCGTCGTCCGCCAGCGGACGCAGCGTCTCCAGGTCGAACTCCGACAGTACGGCGGCAGCGTCGACCAGCGACAGCTCTGCGGGGTCGGGCGCGTGCGCGCGCGGATCGGGCTCGGGCGGCAGCTCGGCGAGCAGCTCGTCGACGCGCTCGACCGTCCAGCGGCGCGGCCGCTCGGACTCAGCCATCGTGCACCTCCGGCTCGGCGAACTGGCGCGCAAGGCGGGCTGCCGCGCGCGAGAGGCGGTGGAGCCTGTTGTGCGGCGAATCGCCGACGAGGGCCAGGAGCCCGTCGACCGCGCGCTCGATCGCATCCGGATCGGCCCGCTCTCTGCGGTGGGCGAAGAAGCGGGTAAAGAATTCGATGAGCGCCGGACGCTCGTCGAACGCGATCGGGTCCTCCAGCACGGCGCCGTCGAGGTGCGGCGGCAGCGCCGGAAAGCCGAGCAGGATCACGCGCAGCTTGCGCATGCCGCGACGGTCGGCCGTCGCCGCCAGCAGCACGATCAGCTCGAGCGTCTCCTCGCGCGGGCGGCAGTGGTCCATTCCGTCGACCACCACCCACGTCGGCAGGTCCTGCTGGTCAACCTGGGCGACGAACCAGTCGACCAGGTCGTGGCTGATGCGTGCGTTCTGACCGTCAGGGGACGGCATCCAGCTCAGCGCCTCGCCGCAGTTGAGCTGGTAGGCGAGACTGCGCACGAGGTCGTGTGGGCGCAGGTCGCCGGTCTGGTCGTCGAGGGTGATGTCGACGACCTTGAACGTTCCCAGCTCCGCCTCGACGTGGCGGATCAGGCGCACCGAGTGCGAGCGACCGCTGTGGCGCGGCCCGTGGACGCTGAGGATGTTCGTGCCGGTGGGCGTGAGCATCGTGCGCATGTGTCTGCGCAGCTCTTCTCGGTCGAGCATCGCGCAATCGCGCACGATGCATGCGTCGACCGGTCTCGGCGAGCTGTACCACGGCAGTGGCGCAACGACGTCGAGGTGCTCCTCCACCGTCGCGACGAGCGCCTGCACGACGTCGGTCGGCTGCTCCGCGAGCATCGCGGTCAGCAGCGCCCGCTCCTTGCCGTGTCTGACCGCCCATCTGATCAGCGCCTCCGCGCCGTCCTTCAGGTGCCCCTTGGTGAGCTCCTCCAGGTTGACGTCGAGCTGAAACCACGCCAAGCGCTCCAGGTCAGACTGCGACGGAAAGGCGTGGAGCAGGACCTGAAGCACGTTCGTGGCATGGTTGCCGAAGGCACCGGGCATCGGGCGGCGTGTCCTGTGCCTATGCGCGCGTCGGCGGCGCGAGCTGGTCGAGCAGGCCCTCTGCGTCGAGCCGAGCATGGATCGCTCCGATCGGGATTCCCTCGTTCCACTGGGCGCAGCCAAATGCCGAGTAGCCCGGGTCGCCGCTGTGGTGCAGACAACGCAAACGCCAGTCGAGGTCGAAGCACGGCGACCCCGACGAGCCCCCTCTCGTGTTCGTGCGATAGCGCACACGGGTGTCGTTGCCATTGCGCCCGAGCACGACGTCGATCGCGAGCTGGAGAGGCTCGTCGTCCGGGTGCTGGACGATCACCAGCGGGTCGCCGTGCTCGACCAGTGCGGACTCGTCAGGCAGGACCACCCACCCGCGCGGTCCGGTGTCGACCGTGCCCGGCGCGCTCGCCGGCTCGGAGCCGATCGCACGGTCGAGTCTCAGCAGGGCGTAGTCCAGCTCGTCAGCTGCGGGAAGTCCCTCACCGTCCGTGTCGGCCCGGCTCGGCGGGCTCTTGCTGACGAGCCAGTCGTCTGCGAGGCCACACACGACGCCAGCGTCGAACGTCCTTCCGTTCGCGAGCCGTTTGAAGTCGAACAGCGCCGTCGCCGTCGACGGATCACCCGTTCTGCTGATCAGGTGCGAGACGACGTGGTGGTTGGTCAGGACGAGATCTGGCGCGACAAGAAAACCCGTCCCCGTGCACACGCCACCGGCGTGCGTCGTCGAGCGGAGGTGACAGACCTGGCCCTCCACGCGTGCAAGCGCGATGCGCCACGCGACGACGTCGTGCAGGCCTGTGCGCATGCTGACCATCGCCTCGAGCTCGGCCGAGACGACGGGCGCGAACCCGAGCGCCTCGGCGACCGCCGCAAGCTCCGGATTCCCAGGCTGCTCGGCGCGCGCACCGGCGATCAGCGGCTCGACCCAGGCCTGCGCGTCGGCGTATCTGACCACGTCGAACGCGATCGTCCGGTAGTTGGCCTTCTCGGAGGCGTAGTGGGACAGGCGGCGATCGACGGCCGCCTCCATCAGCATCGCGAGGTCTGACGGCTCGGGGAACGCGCTCATCAGCGCGAGCTGGAGCTGCTTGCGCTCCGGGCCGCTCAGTCTCGTCATACACCTTTAAGGCTACCTGAATGCTCTAGGTTTTGTCATCAATTGCTCTACTTTCCGAGGGAGGCTTTGTGGCCGACACCTACCCCGTCGCCGACCTGACGACGCCGCACGCGGAGGCACTCGAGCGCCGCACGATGATCAACCCCTCCGAGATCGCGCGCCAACTGCGCGATATCAGCGACGCGATCGCACCGGTGTTGGAGGACGAGCAGCCGAAGCAGGGCTTTGGCCTGGAGAAAATCGAGCTGACGCTCACGATCGGTGCCGAGGGTGGCGTCGCGTTCGTCGCGAAGGGGTCCGCGGAGGCGTCGATCACGCTGACGTTCAACCGCGGCGACGGATAAACGCCGTTGACCACGCGCGCCTCAGGTGCTCTGCAGCTTGCCGCTCAGCACCCGCAGCCGCATGCGCACCTGCTCGCGCTCGGTGCTGAGTCTGGTGACGGAGCCGGCGTCGCCGGCTGACGGGGCGTGGCGGGCGAGGTCGATGGCGCGTTCGAGGCGGGCGAGCTCGAGTGAGAGCCAGGCGTGCTCGAGGTTGCCGGGGCGGACGCCGGCGGCGCCGCGGGCGGCTCTCGCGTCGATCTCGGAGACGTAGCTGAACAGCTCGGCGTCGTCGTCGGGCAGGCCGTCGAGTGGTGCGTCGAGGTGCGTGCGCAGGTGGGTCGCGGCGCGGCGCGCGAGGGCGGAGCTGAACTGCTGCTCGAGGTCGGCCTCCTCCAGCAGCGCTCTTCCCTCGCGCGGGAAGGCGACGCAGAGGGCGAGGAACGTGCGCTCGCCGCGCTCGCGGCGGTCGAGCAGGTGCGGGACGACGGGCGGCGCGGGCGGGGATCCGTTGGCATGCGGGCGGGAGACCGACAGGTCGGGGCCGGGTGCCGCCGCCGCGGGCGGCGCGCCTTCGGCCAGCAGCGATGCCGCCAACTGGTCGGACAGGTCCAACCGCCCCGCCACCCGCCGCACCAGCTCGTCGCGCAGCACGCTCGCGGGCAATGGCCCGAGCAGGGGGCGCAGCTCCGCCAAAGCGCGGTCCTTGCCCTCGGCCGTGCCGACCTCGGCGCGCGCGAGCACGCGCTCGACGTGGAACTCGACGAACGGGACGGATCTGCCGATCCGCGCGCGCAGCGCCTCGACGCCCTCCGACAGCGCGAGGTCGGCGGGGTCCGCGCCGACAGGCAGCGCGACGACGCGCAGCTCCATCGAGCGCCCTTCGGCCACGCGCGCAGCGCGCAGCATCGCCTCCTGGCCGGCGCCGTCGGCGTCCAACGCGAGCACCAAAGTCCGCGCGGTGCGCTCCAGCTCTCTCGCCTGCTCGTCGGTGAACGACGTGCCCATGATCCCGACCGCGTTCTCGACCCCGGCCTGGTGCAGCGCGAGCACGTCGGTGTAGCCCTCGGCCAGCACGATCGCGCCGGCGCGCGCGGCCGCCTTGCGCGCGAGGTCGATGCCGAACAGCTGGCTGCCCTTGTGAAAGACCTCGCCCTCGCTCGTGTTGAGGTACTTCGGCGGCTGGTTGTCGCGCATCGCGCGCGCGCCGAACCCGACGACCCGCCCGCGCGCGTCGGCCAGGGGGAACATGATCCGCTCGCGGAAGCGGTCGTAGATCGAGCCGCGCTGCTGTCTGGAGCGCTGCGCGAGACCTGTCGCGAGCAGCTCGTCCTCGCTGAAGCCGGCCTGCCGCGCGACGAGCAGCAGTCTGTCCCACGCGCTCGGCGCGTAGCCGACGCGGTAGGTCTTCAGGGTCGCCTCCGCCAACCCGCGCCCGGCGAGGTACTCGCGCGCCGGCGCCGCCTCCCCGGCCTCCCACAGATAGCGCGCGTAGTAGGCGGCGGCGCGGTCGAGCAGCTTGTGCAGGCGCTCGCGCCGCTCGCGGGCCGCCTTCGCCATCGGGTCCTCGTCGGCGACCTCCAGCGTGACGCCGAAGCGCTCCGCCAAAGACTCCATCGCGCCGACGAAGTCGAGCCCCTCCGTCTCCATCACGAAGCGGAACGGGTCGCCCGACATCTGGCAGCCGAAGCAGTGGTAGTGCTTCTCCTCCGGGCGCACGTGGAAGGAGCCGGTGCGCTCCTCGTGAAACGGGCAGCGGCCGAAGTACGAGTTGACGCCGGCGCGGCGCAGCTCGGTGCGCGCGGAGACGAGCGCGATCATGTCGACCGCGTCGCGGACCTTCTCCTTCGAGTCGTCGGTGTAGCGGGGCATCAGAAGGACGGGAACGCCCGCGGCAGCGTGAGCGCCTCGAACGTGCGGATGCAGAAGCGGTCGGTCATGCCGGCGAGGTAGTCGGTCACGCGGGTGGCGAGGTCAGCGTCGGGGACGAGCGGTGGGATCTCGCCGGGATGCTCGCAGTAGTGGTCGAACAGCGTGCGCACCACGCGCTCGATCTTGCGGTGCTCGGCGCGGGCCGCGTCCGCCAGATAGACATGGGCGAACATGAAGTCGCGCAGCGCGCCCATCGCCTCCCCCGCCTCCGCGCTCTGGACGATGTCTCCGGCGGCCTCGGACTGCTCCACCACGTCGTGCACGAGCGCGTCGATGCGCTGGGCGCCGGTCGCCCCCAGCACGGCGATCGGCTCGCGCGGCAGGTCCGCCTCGTCCAGCACCCCGGCGCGCACCGCGTCGTCGATGTCGTGGTTGATGTAGGCGACGCGGTCGAGCAGCCGGACGATCCGGCCCTCCAGCGTGCGCGGGAGCGGGGCACGGCCGGAGTGGCCGAGGATCCCGTCGCGCACCGGTGCGGTCAGGTTGAGCCCCTCGCCGTCGCGCTCCAGCCGCTCGACGACGCGCAGCGAGTGCTCGTGGTGCTTGAAGCGGCGGCCGAAGCTACGCTTGAGGCAGTCGTCCAGCGCGGCCTCGCCGATGTGCCCGAACGGCGGGTGGCCGAGGTCGTGCCCGAGCCCGATCGCCTCGACGAGGTCCTCGTTGAGCCGCAGCGCGCGCGCGACGGTGCGCGAGACCTGCGTCACCTCCAGCGTGTGCGTGAGGCGCGTGCGGTAGTGGTCGCCCTCCGGCGCCACGAACACCTGCGTCTTGTGCTTCAGCCGCCGGAACGCCTTGCTGTGGACGATCCGGTCGCGGTCGCGCTGGAACGGCGTACGCAGGCCGCACTCCTCCTCCGAGCGCTCGCGAGCCGCCGGGTAGGACGGAGTCGCCGCCGGCGAGAGCGCCGACGCCTCCTGCACGCGCACGCGCTCGGCGAAGGCGTCCGCGACGGGACCGCTCGGGTGCGTGGGGGATCGCACGGGCATCCCTGCGATTCTCGCACTGCGACGGGCGTTCGCGCGGGGGCGACCGCGCGGCGCCTACGCGCGCGCAGTGTCGCGCCGGAAGGCGCGCAGCGCGAGGACGCCGAGGATCACGGACCAGCCCGCCATCACGCACCAGCCGAGGCCGCTCCACGGGTGGTCGCCGAGCGCGACGTAGCTGGCCTGCACGAGCCAGTAGGACGGCAGGGCGCGCGTCACGTCGTAGAAGAAGCCGGACGTCGCGAGCGGGCCCCAGGTGCCGCCGAGCAGCGCCAGCAGCGAGATGCCGCCGCCCATCACCGGGCCGATCGCGTCGACTGTCAGCTGGTGGCCGATGAAGATGCCGAGCGCGGCGAACGGGATCAGCCCGACGAGGATCAGCAGCGTCATGACGACCCAGCGCCCAGCCTCGATCCGCACGCCGAGCAGCGCGCCCGAGGCGTACAACAGCGCGATCGAGATGCCGGCCATCATGTAGGCGGTCAGCACCTTCGCCCGCAGGTACTCGCGCGGCTTGAGCGGCGTGATGCGCAGCTGGCGGTTCCAGCCGACCTCGCGCTCGCCGGCGATGCGCGCGCCGCTGCTCAGCATCGCCGCCATCGCGCCGAACGAGACGAGCCCGACCATGAAGTACAGCGGCGCTGGAACGCCCGTCCCCTGGAAGTTGTGGTTGTCCTTCTGCGGTCCCGCGATCACGAAGAACAGGATCAGCGGGAAGATCAGGGAGAAGACGAAGAAGCGGCGGTTGCGCAGCGTGCGCAGCAGCTCGTAGCGCAGGTAGGCGCTCCTCACGACGCCACCGCCTCGGACTCCTCGTCTGCCTCGTCCGCCGTGAGCCGCAGGAACGCCTCCTCCAGCCCGGCGCCGGCGATCTCGATGTCGGCGACGGCGGAGTGCTCGGCGAGCAGCGCGCGGATCGCCGCGTCGGAGTCGGTGCAGCGCAGCACGACCGCCGCGCCTCGGCGCTCGACCGCAGCGACGCCGGCGAGCGCCTCCAGCGCCTCCTCGGCGACGCCCGGCAGCGTCGCGCGGATCGTGCGCGAGCCGACGAGGCCCTTGATCTCCGTCGGCGGCCCGTCGGCGACGACGCGCCCGTGCGCCATCAGCACGACGCGGTCGGCGTACGCGTCCGCCTCCTCCAGGTAGTGGGTAGCGAACACGACGGTCTTGCCGCGCGCGGCGAACGCGCGCATCGTCCTCCAGAAGCCGTGGCGCCCCTCGACGTCCATCGCGACGGTCGGCTCGTCCAGCACGAGCAGCTCCGGATCGCTGACGAGCGCGATCGCGAAGCGCACCCGCTGCGTCTGTCCGCCGGAGAGGCGGTGCGTGCGGCGCTCGGCGATGTCGTCGACGCCCGTCAGCTTCAGCACCTCCTCGACGGCGAGCGGCTCGGGGTAGAGCGAGGCGACCATCGTCACCAGCTCGCGCACGTTGAGGTCGCGGATCAGCGCGCCCGTCTGCAGCATCGCGCCGACCGCGCCGGCGGCGACAGCGTCCTCTGGCGCGCGCCCGAACACGCGCACGCTGCCGTCGTCCGGTCTCGCGAGGCCCAGCAGCATGTCGATCGTCGTCGACTTGCCTGCCCCGTTGGGGCCCAGCAGCGCGACCGTCTCGCCGGCGGCGACCGTCACGTCGATGCCGCGCACCGCGTGCACAGGACCGTCTGGCGAGCTGAACGTCTTCGTCAGCCCGTGCAGCTCGATCCCGCTTCCAGCTCCCGCCGCAGTGCTCATCATCGCCGTCGAAGTCTGGCGCATCGCCGCGACGGAGGGCGGCTCGTGCGCAGACCGCGCGGCGCGGGTATCGTCCGCCACCGTGTCAGGCACGGAAGCTCCCGTCACGCAGAGCAGCGACTGGGCCGGCCACGTCCCAGTCGTCTGGGTCGAGCCCGCGCAGCGCCGCGCGGGCGCGCCGCTCGCGCTCTGGCTGCCCCACTTCAGCGGCTCCAAGGAGCTGGCGCTGCCGTTCCTGCACGACCTGGCGGCGGCGGGCTTCGTCGCGATGAGCCTCGACCCGTGGCAGCACGGCGAGCGCGGGACCGAGTCGCGCGAGGATCTCTTCAGACGCGTGTTCGGCAGCTTCCGGCATCACATGTGGCCGATCCTCGCGCAGACGGCGCTCGACGCGACGCGCGTGATCGACTGGGCGGCCGACACGCTCGGCACCGGTCCCGGCGTCGTCGCCGGCGGCGTCTCGATGGGCGGGGACATCGCGGTCGCGCTGGCCGGCGTCGATCCGCGCGTGAGCCGCGTCGCCGCGATCGTCGCGACGCCCGACTGGACGCGGCCGGGAATGCAGCTGGAGGGCCGCCTGGTGGCGCAGGGCGAGCCCGACGCCTACGCCCGCTGGCTCTACGAGCGGCTCGACCCGTTCACGCACCTCGACGCCTACGCGCGCGGGCCGTCGATCGCGTTCGAGTGCGGCGCCGACGACACGCACGTGCCGCCGGACGGGGCGCTGCGCTTCCGCGACGCGCTGCGCGCGCGGCATCCGGGCGCCGCCGAGCGCGTGCGCGTGACGCTCCACCCCGGACTCGACCACCTGCCGGCGGCTCGCAGCGACGCGCTCGCGCAGCGCTGCCTGGCGTGGCTGGCCGACGAGCCCGACGCCTGACGGCGCCGCGTCAGGCCGGCGCCGCAAGTCGCTCCGCCACGGCCGCCTGCGCCGCCGCCACCCGCGCCACCGGCACGCGAAACGGCGAGCAGGAGACGTAGTCGATGCCGGAGTGGTGGAAGAAGTCGATCGAGTCGGGGTCGCCGCCGTGCTCGCCGCAGACGCCGAGCTTGAGCTGCTCCTTCGTCTTGCGGCCCAGCCACGCGCCCATCCGCACCATCTGGCCGACACCGGGCGCGTCGATCGTCTCGAACGGCGAGCGGTCGACGATCTTGCGCTCCAGGTAGGTCGCCAGGAACTTCGACTCGACGTCGTCGCGCGAGAAGCCGAGGCCGGTCTGCGTGAGGTCGTTGGTGCCGAAGGAGAAGAAGTCGGCGTGACGGGCGATCTCGTCCGCCAGGAAGCACGCGCGCGGCAGCTCGATCATCGTGCCGACGAGGAAGTCGCGGCCGATCTCCAGGCCGCGTTCGTGCCCGGCTCTGATCACCAGCTCGCGCATCAGCTCCAGCTCCATCTCGTAGTCGACGAGCGGGATCATCACCTCCAGCAGCGGCGCCTTGCCGGTCCGCTCGCGCACGGCGATCGCCGCCTGCGCAATCGCCACCGCCTGCATCTCGTAGACCTCGGGATAGAGGATCCCGAGGCGGCAGCCGCGCGTGCCGAGCATCGGGTTCGTCTCCTCCAGCGCCTGCACGCGCTCCAGCGTGCGCTCCAGCTCGGCCGTCTCGCCGCCGGTGTCGCGCGCGTGCTCGAGCTGACGTTCGAGCTCGAAGCGGTGCGGCAGGAACTCGTGCAGCGGCGGGTCGAGCAGGCGGATCGTCACCGGCTCGCCCTCCATCGCCGCGAACAGGCCCTCGAAGTCCTGCTGCTGGAGCGGCAGCAGCTCGGCCAGCGCCGCCCGCCGCGATGGCTCGTCGTCGGCCATGATCATCGCGCGCATCTTCGGCTGGCGATCGGCCGCCATGAACATGTGCTCGGTGCGGCAGAGGCCGATCCCCTCGGCGCCGTATTCGCGCGCCCGTCTGGCGTCCTCGGGCGTGTCGGCGTTCGCGCGCACGCCGAGCTTGCGCAGCTCGTCGCACCACGCGAGCACGGTCTCGAACTGCGGGCTCCAGCGCGCCTCGACCAGCGGCACGTCGTCGAGCGTGACGATCCCCGCCGAGCCGTCGATCGCGATGCGGTCGCCGCGGCGGATGACCGTCTCCCCTACTCGCACGTGCTCGTCGTGCAGGTCGATCTCCAGCTCCGAGGCGCCGCACACACACGGCCGCCCCATCCCGCGCGCCACCAGCGCGGCGTGCGAGGCCTTGCCGCCCTCGCTCGTGAGGATCCCGCGCGCGGCGTCGAAGCCGGCGACGTCGTCGGCCTCGGTGAACGGCCGCACGAGGATCACGTCCTTGCCGGCAGCGGCCGCCGCGACCGCCTCAGGCGCGGTGAAGACGACCTCGCCCTTGGCGGCGCCCGGCGAGGCCGGCACGCCCTGCGCGAGGATGGCGATCTCGGCGGCCGGGTCGAACGTCGGGTGCAGGAGCGCGTCGAGCTTGCCGGCGTCGATCGTCATCAGCGCCTGCTCGCGGGAGAGGAGGCCCTCTCCGACGGCGTCGACCGCGAAGCGCACGGCCGCCTGCGCCGGGCGCTTCGCGTTGCGCGTCTGCAGCATGTACAGACGCCCCTCCTCGATCGTGAACTCGGTGTCCTGCATGTCGCCGTAGTGGGCCTCGAGCTCGCGCAGGATCGCCATCAGCTCGGCGTGCGCCTCGGGCATCACGTCCGCCAGCTCGGCGATGTCGCGCGTGTTGCGCACGCCGCTCACGACGTCCTCGCCCTGCGCGTTCTGCAGGAAGTCGCCCGACGGCTCGGGCGCGCCCGTCACCTCGTCGCGGCTGAAGGCCACGCCGGAGCCGGAGGAGTCCCCCTTGTTGCCGAACACCATCTGCTGCACATTGACGGCCGTGCCCCAGTCGTCGGGGATGCGGTTGATGCGGCGGTAGTGGATCGCGCGCTCGCCCATCCACGAGTCGAACACCGCGCGGATCGACTGGCGCAGCTGCTCTCCCGGGTCCTGCGGGAAGTCCTCGCCGGTGTGCTCGCGGAACAGCGCGGCGAAGCGGGCCGTCAGCTCGCGCAGCGCTTCGACGTCGAGCTCGGTGTCGAGCTTGACGCCGCGCTCGGCCTTCAGCTCCTTGATGACCTGCTCAAGCCGCTCGCCCGGCACCTCGCGCACGACGTTGCCGAACATCTGCACGAAGCGCCGGTAGGAGTCCCACGCGAAGCGCGGGTTCTCGGTCTTGCGCGCGAGGCCCTCGACGGACGCGTCGTTGAGCCCGAGGTTGAGGACCGTGTCCATCATCCCCGGCATCGACTCGCGCGCGCCCGAGCGAACCGAGACGAGCAGCGGGTCGTCGGCATCCCCGAGCCGCTTGCCGGTCGACTCCTCCAGCCGCGCGAGCGCTTCGGCGACCTGCTCGTCGAGCCCGTCCGGCTCCGTGCGCCCGGCGTCCATGTAGGCGACGCACGCCTCGGTCGTGATCGTGAAGCCGGCGGGCACGCGCTCGGCGCCGAGGATGCGCGTCATCTCGGCGACGTTGGCGCCTTTGCCGCCGAGCAGGTCGCGCAGCTCGCGCGACCCTTCGGCGAAGTCGTAGACGTATCTCGTGGCGGCGGATGTCTCGGGCATGTTCGGAGTCTAGGTCCGCCCGAGATGGAACAGCCGTTCCACGCTCGGGCGGACCTGCGAGCCCTGCCCGACGCTCAGGAGCCGGTCGGCGCGATCGTCGCCGACGTGCTCAGAACCGTGCCGTGCGCGTCGCGCGCCTGCACGGCGACGAACGCGGCGCCCGCGATCGAGGCGCTCGTCTCGAAGCCGCCGTCGCGCACCGTCGCCACCGGCTTCAGCGCGCTCGCGCTTGCGCCCGCCAGCACCTGCCAGCTGGCGACGTCGTCGGCGCCGTTCCAGCTCATGTAGACCTGCATGCGCCCACTCGCGGTGCTGGCCGCGACCGACGGCTTGGTCAGCGGATGCGGCGCCCACGGGAAGCGGTAGGCGCGGTAGGACTCGGCGCCTCTCGCGTAGGTGTAGAGGCGCAGCAGCGTGCCGTGCTGGCTGTACTCGGTGATGTACGGCGAGCTGCCCCAGCCGACGAGCATGTCGCCGCCGGGCAGCGCCTGCATGTTGCCCTGGCTGTTGGACAGCGTCGGCGGCGCCGGACGGTAGTCGCGCCGCAGGAACGCGCGGTGCGCGCGCGTGTCGAGGCCGATCCCGATCCCGCGCGAGCTCTTGTGGACCGGCGGCGCGGCGCCGTCGTCGAACAAGGTGATCGTGCCGTCGGGCTGCACGCGCGCGTCGTGCTGCCACGCGAACGTCGTGCCCGGCAGCATCCGGAAGCTGCTGTGCTTGCCGCCGAGGCGCCACAGCACGGTCCCGTCGGTGCGCGCGAGCTTGTAGATCGTCCACGTGTTGCGCGCGGAGACGATGATGTTGCCGTCGGGCGTCTCGTCGACCGAGTTGATGTGGAAGTAGTCGTCGGAGTGGCCGTCCACCGTCGGGACCGGGTTGAACGAGTCGCCGACCGCGACGTGGTCGAGGCTGTGCCACTCGTACAGCACCGAGCCGGTCTCGATGTCGATCTCCTGCACGACGGAGTCGAGCACGACGGCGCGCTTGGCGCCGTGCAGGCCGGACAGGTCCCACACGACCGGGTTCTCGACGTCGACGAGCGCGGTGCCCTGCGGCGTCAGCTTGAGCTCGTGCGGATCGGCGCCGTAGCCGTCACCGGCGGAAACCGTCGCGATCTGGCGGTAGGAGGTGTCGAAGATCCGGCCCGTGCCGACGCCCACGCCCGCGTTGACGAAGCCCTGCCACCAGGTCAGCACCGGCTTGCCCTGATACTGCTGCACGCGCACGTCGAGCGCATCCTGTCCGTCGGGGACGGGGTGGAACCAGATCAGCCGCCCGTTCGTGTCGAAGATCGCGGGGCCGGGGGCGCCCGGCCCGAGCTGGAACGGTGCGGAGAAGAGGCCGACGAAGAGGTCGCCGGGCGCCGTCGGACCGTGCGCCGCGGAGGCTGTGACCGTCGCCGGGTGCAGGTCGTGACGCGAGTGGAAGTACTGCAGCCCGGGGCCGTGCAGCAGCAGCGGCGGACTTCTGGTCGGGCCGATCGGCGGGCCCTGCGTGGCGATGCGGATCGTGTAGGCGCCGAGGTGGCCGCGGTGCACCGGCAGCGACGTGCGGACGGTCACCGTCTCGCCTTGCGCGAACGGCCTGTCGGGCACGAAGCTCGCGCCGCGGCCGTCGGAGTGGGCGACGATGCGGCCGCTATGCGCTCCGCTGACGGAGCCGCTGACGGAGATCGCGCCGAGCGCGCCCGGCGCGACGCCGCGGAAGCTGAGCTGCGTGTGCGGCGAGGCGACCTGCGTCCCCGGGCTCGGGTACGCGTCGACGACGGTCGCCGCTGCGGCGGACCCGCAGCCGAGCGCGAGCGCGAGCGCGACGGCAGCAACGGTCCACGACGTTCGATGCAGCATCCAGCCTCCTCCTCCCGCCGACGGCGGTACGCGGGTGTTCACGGAGGCAAACAGACGGTAAAGACGGAAGTTCCGGTGCGCCACATTCCGTTGCTCAAGCAGCCGCGCGCGGCAGCGGCCGCAGGCGCACGTGCGCGTGGTGCTCGGCCGTCTCGCCGATCGCGCGCTCGGCCTGTCTGAGCGCGCGCGGGCTGGCGTCGGGCGCCTCCGCCAGCGGCCGGCCGAGGGCGGCGACGAGGAAGGCGTGCGCCTCCTCGCTCAGCGGGAACGCCGACGCCTCGCAGGCGCCGCAGACGACCCCGCCGGCGGCGCCGGAGAAGCCGCTGAGGTGTTCGGCCTCGCCGCAGGAGGCGCACGTCGCGAGCTGCGGTGTGAAGCCGCCGGCGACGAGCAGCTTGAGCCGAAAGGCGAGCTGGTGCGCGGGCCGGGAGGCGGCCTCGTCGTCGTCGAGCAGCCGCAGCTCGTTGGCGAGCAGGTGGAAGACGGCCGGGCTCGGGTCGTCGGTCTCGAACAGGCGCGAGACCGCGTCGCACGCGCGCGCGGCGGCGTCGAGCGAGGCGGCCCGCTCGCGCAGCGGGCCGTGCGCGTCGAGCGTCTCCGCGGACGTCACGGTCAGCAGGTCGGAGCGGCCTTCGTAGAGCAGCGCGCGCAGCTGGAAGAACGGCTCCAGACGCGCGCCGAAGCGGCTGCGCGTGCGCCGCGCGCCCTTCGCGATCGCGCTCAAGCGCCCGCGCTCGGGCGTGTAGAGGTGGAGGATGCGGTCGGCCTCGCCGTAGCGTATGGAGCGCAGCACGATCGCCTCCGTGCGCAGCGAGCCGGGCATCAGGCGACCCCGGATCGGTGCGCTATACTAAATGAAGTAATGACGAAGTCGATCACGCTCTACACCACCGACCGCTGCTCCTCGTGCGTCCGCGCGAAGGCGCTGCTGACGCAGCGCGCGCTGCCGTTCGAGGAGGTCAATCTGTCACGCGATCCCGACGGACGCGCGGCGCTCGTCGAGCGTACCGGGATGATGACGTTCCCCCAGGTGCTCGTCGGCGACCGCACGCTCGGCGGCTTCGAGGCACTCGCCGCCGCCGACCGCGACGGCCGCCTCGCCGAGCTGCTCGCCGCCTGACCTCACATCCCACCCGGAAGCGGTGCTAGCGTAGGCGCGCGGCCGAACCTCGGGGGAAGGGGAGCCAATGAACATCGCCGCATTCGTCTGGGGGGTCCACCCCAGCTCGAACTACCGCGCCATACATCCGCTGACCGAACTCGCGCGCCGCGGGCACCTGATCGCGACGTTCGACCAGGAGGAGGAGCTGACGCCCAGCGACGAGGACCTCGCCGTCATCCTCGAGGACTTCGACGTCGCCTACATCGGCCGCTACATACAGCCGGAGGCCGTCCAGCTCGCGCGACGCCTGACCGCCGGCGGGATGGGCGTGGTGTGGGACAACGACGACGACGTCGTGAGGCCCGAACGCCGCGCCGGCTTCGACGGGATGGCCGAGGTCGTCGACGTGATCACGACGACGAACGAGGCGCTCGCCGACCGCTACCGCGAGTACGGCGCGCGCACCGTCATGCCGATCCCGAACTTCCTCACGCGCGCGTCGCTGATGGCGCCCAAGCGCAAGACCGACGGCATCGTGCTCGGCTACGCCGGCTGGATCGACCACCAGGACGACTGGGACGCGCTCGGCCTGCAGGAGATCGTCGAAGACCTGATCGAGATCCATCCCGACCTGCGCGTCGAGAGCGTCGGCCCGATCGACCTGAGGCTGCCGGGCGACCGCTACACGTCACGCGGCGTGCAGCCGTTCGACCGCCTGCCCCAGGCGATCGCCGGCTTCGACGTCGCGATCGCGCCGCTCATAGACAAGCTCGGCAACGACACGCGCTCCGACATCAAGCTCAAGGAGTACGCGATCGCCGGCGTACCGTGGCTCGCCTCGCCGTTCGGCCCCTACGTCGACTACGGCGAGGAGCAGGGCGGCTGGCTCGTCGAGGACGACAGGTGGTTCGACGCGCTCAACGCGCTGCTGTCCGACGGCAAGACGCGCAAGAAGCTCGCCAAGCGCGGCCAGAAGTGGGCCAAGGACCAGACGCTGGAGCGCAACGCGCCGCTGTGGGTCGAAGCGTTCGAAGAGGCGATGGCGCTGGCGGAGGAGCGGGGCGAGGCCGCGGCGGCTTAGCGCGTCATCGGGACGATCCGCGCCCCGCGCGGGCGCGGCTGGCAGTGCTCGCACACGTACGTGCCGCGCCCTGCGGCCAGGAGCTTGCGCACCGGTCCGCCGCAGACCGGGCACGGCTCGCCGGCGCGGCGGTGCACGAGGAAGCGGTCCTGGAAGGAGCCGCGTGCGCCGTCGAGGTCGCGGAAGTCGTCGATGCTCGCGCCGTTGGCGTCGATCCCCTCCGTGAGCGCCTTGCGGACCGTGTCGCGCAGCAGCGCCCACTGGGCGCGCGTGAGTCTGCCGGCCTCGCGCAGCGGGTGGACCTTCGCGCGGAACAGCGCCTCGTCGGCGTAGATGTTGCCGACGCCGGCGATCCGTCTCTGGTCGAGCAGGAACGCCTTCACGGGGGCGCGCGAGCCGCGCGCGAGCGCGTGCAGGTGCTCGCCGGTGAAGTCCTCGCTGAACGGCTCGACGCCGAGGCGCGCGTCGAGGTAGGCGTCCAGCTCAGGCTGGGCGGCGATGAGCGCGGCTGTGCCGAAGCGGCGCGGGTCGACGAAGCTGAGCGTGTGCTCGTCGTCGAAGCCCATGATCGCGCGCGTGTAGCGCTCACTCGGCTCGGCGTCGTAGAGCAGGTTGCCGGTCATGCGCAGGTGCATGAGCAGAAACAGCTCATCCTCGAACCCCGCGATCAGGTACTTGCCGCGGCGTCTCAGCGCCTCGACGCGACGCCCGACGAGCGGGCCGAGGACCTCGTTCGGCGCGTGCGGCGCGGTCCAGCGCGGGTCGCTGACGCGGTAGACGACGAGCATCCGGCCCTCCAGGTGCGGCGCGAGCTGGCGGCGGACCGTCTCAACCTCGGGCAGCTCGGGCATCGCCTGCTCAGCTTACGAACGATCTCCCCGGAAGGTCGGGCGCATCACGACCGGTGAGCCAGCGCACGACGCTCGCGCCGACGTCGGCGAGCGGGCCGTCGTGGCGGCGGCCGCCGTGGCCGGCGAACGACGCCAGCAGCGGCGCGTGCTCGCGCGTGTGGTCGGTGCCCGCGTGGAGCGGGTCGCAGCCGTGGTCGGCTGTCAGCACGAGCAGGTCGCCGGGGCGCAGCAGCGCCTGCCAGCGCGCGACGGCGGCGTCGATCTCGCGCAGCGCCGCGTGGAAGCCCTCGACGTCCTTGCGGTGGCCGTAGACCTGGTCCGTCTCGATCAGGTTCGTGAAGACGAAGCCGGCCTCGAGCCTCTCCAGCAGCTCCGTCGTCTGCGCGAGCGCCTCGGCGTTCGTCGCGCCCGGGTGCGCGATGTCGATCCCCTGTCCGGCGAACAGCTGGGCCACCTTGCCGACCGCGTGGACGGGCACCTGCGCCGCCTGCAGCGCGTCGAGGTGGCTCGGCGTCGGCGGCGGGAGCGCGAAGTCGCGGCGGCGGGGCGTGCGGTCGAACGCGCCGCGCTCGCCGTCGAACGGCCGCGCGATCACGCGCCCGACTGCATGCTCCCCTTCCATCAGCTCGCGCACGCGCGCGCAGATCTCGTACAGCTCCTCGACCGGCACCGCCGCCTCGTGCGCGGCGATCTGCAGGACCGAGTCCTGCGAGGTGTAGACGATCAGCGCGCCCTCCGCCAGCGCCTGCGCGCCGAAGTCCTCGATCGCGGCGAGGCCGTCGTTCGGCGCGTTGCACAGCACCGCCCGCCTGGCGATCTGCTCGATCGCCGCGACGATCTGCGGCGGGAAGCCGTCCGAGTACGTCGGCGGCGGTTCGGCCGCGACGACGCCCATCAGCTCCCAGTGCCCGCTCGTCGAGTCCTTGCCCGGGCCGAGCGGGTGGAGGCGGCCGTGGAGCACGGGCGCGGCGGCCGGTGCGACGCCGTCCAGCGGCAGGATCGAGCCGAGCCCGAGCCGTTGCAGCGCCGGCAGCTGCAGCCCGCCGGCCGCCCGCGCGAGATGCGCGAGCGTGTTCGTGCCGGCGTCGCCGTAGTCGGCGGCGTCGGGCAGCGCACCGATCCCGCAGGCGTCGAGCACGACGACGACCGCGCGACGCCCCATGTGCGCGCTCAGTCGGGCCGCTCGGCCGACGCGCGCGGATGCGCGGCGAAGTACACGTCGCGCAGGCGGTCGGCGGACAGGTGCGTGTAGATCTGCGTCGTCGCGATGTCGGCGTGGCCGAGCATCTCCTGCAGCGAGCGCAGGTCGCAGCCGCCCGCGAGCAGGTGCGTCGCGAACGTGTGGCGCAGCGTGTGCGGGCTCATCTTGTCGGCGAGGCCGGCGCTCCTGGCGTGGCGCTGGACGATCTTGTACAGGCCCTGGCGCGTGAGGCCCTGTCCGCGCTGGTTGACGAAGACGTGCGTCTCCTCGCGGATGCCGACGAGCTCGGGGCGCCCGATCGTCAGGTAGGCGATCAGCGCCGCGACCGCCTTGCTGCCGACCGGCACGAGCCGCTCCTTCGAGCCCTTGCCGTTGGCGCGCAGCACGCCCTCGTCGAGGTCGAGCTCGTCGAGTCTGATGCCGACGGCCTCCGAGGCGCGCAGGCCGCAGGCGTACATCAGCTCCAGCAGCGCGCGGTCGCGCAGCGCGGCCGGCGAGCCGCCTCTCGGCTGGGACAGCAGCAGCGCGACCTCGTCGCGGCTGAGCACCTTCGGCAGTCTCTTGCCGCGCGGCGGCCCCTTCAGCTCGGCCGTCGGGTCGCGGTCGAGGATCTCCTCGCGGCGCAGGTGGCGGTAGAACGAGCGCAGGCACGCGACCTTGCGCTGGATCGTCGTCGAGGCGGCGGGCGGCCTCCCGTCCCCGCCCGCGGCGAGGGTCGCGACGAACGCGGCGAGGTCGCCGTGCTCGACGGTCAGCGCGTCCTTGCCCGCGGCGTCCAGCCACGCGCCGTACTGCAGCAGGTCGGAGCGATACGCCTCCAGCGTGTTGCGCGACAGCCCACGCTCCAGCTCGAGGTAGGCGACGAAGTCGAGCACGAGATCCTCGTGGGAGTCCGTGCGCAGAGGTGCGAGCGCGATCGACATGTCAGCGCTCTCATTCGCCGCGACGCCCGCCGGCTCCTGCTCAGCGACGCGCGCGCAGGAGCAGCAGGCCGACGAGCGACTTCGCGTCGCGACACTCGGCGATCGCGTCGTCGAGGCGCGCGAGCGGCCAGGCGACGATCTCGATCCGCTCGTCCTCGTCGACCGGTGGACGTTCGACGTCGCGCAGGTCGGTCGCGAGGTAGACGTCGATGCGCTCGTCGGTGAAGCCCGGACTCGTGTAGATCGACTTGAGGTGCTCCCAGCGGCCGGCCGCCTTGCCGATCTCCTCCGCCAGCTCGCGCTCGGCGGCCTCGCGCGGGTCCTCCCCCGGCTTGTCGAGCTTGCCGGCGGGGATCTCCAGCAGCGCGCGCTCGCCGCAGATCTCGCGCGGCTGGCGCACGAGCCACACGTGCTGCTCGTCGCACGCGACGATCGCGACGGCGCCGGGGTGCGCGACGTTCTCGCGCGTGACCTCCTCCCCGTCCGCGTGGCGGTAGCGCTCGACGCGTACCGTGCCGATGTGACCTGACCAGATCGTCTCGCTGCCGATCTGCTCGAACGGCTCGCCGCTCATGCTCCTGCCTCCCGCGACAGCTCCGCCAGCACCCCACCGGCCGCGAGCGCGGCGGCGAAGAAGAGGCGGTCCTCGTCGAACGTCCGCCCCATCGTGCGGTTCGGCAGGCCGCTCGCGCGGTAGCCCTCGGTGTCGATCGGCGCCTCGACGATGTCGTGGCCGGCGGCGCGGGCCGCGTCGAGCGCCGGGCCGATCCCGTCCATCTCGCTGAACACGCGCGCGCCCGGGGGCACGGCGAGCGTGACGGGTCGCAGCAGCAGCTCCAGCACGGTGCGCGTGTGGTGCGAGAGGCCGCGGTGGCGCTCGCGCGGGTCGCCGGAGGACATGCGCGCTGCAAGTACCGTCTGGCAGCCGAGCGCGAGCGCGGCGTGCGCGGAGTCGAGCGCGACGATCCCGCCGTGGCCCAGGGCCGAGCCCGAGCCGAGGATCCCCGGCCCCGGTCCGACGAGCGCGACGTCCCAGCGTTCGGTCGCGAGGCCGTCGTGGATCGCCCCCGCGGTCGTGATCGCCTCCTGCGCGCCGCCGTAGGCGGGGCCGGCCGTCGTGTGGCCCGCGAGCAGACTGCGGTGCAGGAGCTGGCGGACCGTGTCCGACACGCTGCCCGGCAGCGCGCCGCCGGCCGTCTGCACGTAGCCGACCTTCGCGTGCGGCCTTGCCTGCGCGAGCGCCCAGGCGATCGGCGCGAGCTGGCCGTGGAGCTGGAAGACGCCGACCGGCCTGTCCAGCGGCGTGGCGAGCTCACGGCCCTCGGCGGGGATGACGGCGTGCTGGAGCGAGCTGTAGTTCAGCTTCATCACGTGCGCGCCCGGCATTCCGCGGCCGTCGAGTCCGCGGGTGAGGTTGACGTGGACGAGGTCGAAGCCGCCCGAGCCGAGCTGGAGATCTCGGGCCTCGGTGTTGACGATCACGTCGTCGCCTTCATGGCAGGGACCAACGAGGCTGGTGTCCGCTTGGGCGGGCCGCTCGTTTCCGTCGATCTCCACCGTGAGCTGCTGCCACGCGGACGGGGCCTCGGCGCTGGTCACGATGCCCCGGCGGAGCTTCAGCATCGACCCGGCCCACGGCGGCATCGAGGAGTGGGTCCGCGGCCGGGTTGCAAGTTGTGCCCCCCAGGGGGGCACAAGTTGACACTCATTGGACTGGTGCGTTGTCGAGGAGGGCGAAGGCGACGTCGAGCATCCCTTCGAGGGCGGCGACCGTGACCTGCTCGTTCGGCTGGTGCGGGTGCTCGGTGCCGTTCGCGAGGTTCGCGCAGGGGAAGCCGGCGGCGATCAGTGCGTTCGCGTCGGATCCGCCGCCGGTGACGATGTGGCTCGGGGCGTGGCCGGCGGCGCGCAGCGCCGCCTCCGCGAGCTGCACCTCCGGGGCGGAGGGCTTGAGCCGGTAGCCGTGGAAGAGGCGCGCGACGGTCACGTCGAGGTCGCACTCGGCCGCGTTGGCGCCGTCGGTGAGGTGGTCGACGATCTCGCTGACGACCGCCTCGACCTTCTCCTCGTCGAGGCTGCGCACCTCCGCCTCCACCAGGCAGCGCTCGGGCACGACGTTGATGCCCGACCCGCCGGCGATCGTGCCGACGTTCGCGGTCGTCTCCTCGTCGAGGCGGCCGAGCGGCATCGCGGCGATCGCGCGCGCAGCCGCGACGATCGCGCTGCGGCCGGCCTCCGGGCGGATCCCGGCGTGCGCGGCGACGCCCTGCAGCTCGGCGACGATGCGGTGGTAGTGCGGCGAGGCGAGCACGATCTCGCCGATCGGCGAGGCGTGGTCGAAGACGTAGCCGAAGCGGCTGCGCAGCTTGGCGGCGTCGAACGCCTTCGCCCCCGCCAGCGCGAACTCCTCGCAGACGGTGAACAGCAGCTCGACGGGCACCGGCAGCGACTCCGCGGCCCAGCGGCGGGCGGCCTGCAGCATCACGGCGACCGCAGCCTTGTTGTCGGCGCCGAGAATCGCATCCTCCCGGTTGCGCCACACGCCGTCCTCGCAGACGGGAACCACCGCCCCGGTCAACGGAACCGTGTCGAGGTGGGCGCAGAGCAGGATTCCCCCCTCGATGCCGCCGTCGGCCGAGGGCAAGCGCGCCAGCAGGTTCCCCGCATCGGAGCCGGCAATCGCCCCCGCATCGTCCTCGAAGACGTCGAGCCCCAGCCCGCGCAGCTCTGCCGCCACCCGATCCGCGCACGCGCGCTCGTGCCCGTACGGCGACTCGATCGCGCACAGCTCGGAGAACAGCTCGCCGAGGGAGCGGCGCTCCCCCGCGTCGGCCCGCCTCACGCCGTCGTCGAGCGCGCGCCGTGCGCGGTGGCAGCGCCGGCATGGTCGAGCGCCGCGCGCACGAAGCCGCGGAACAGCGGCGCCGGACGGTCCGGGCGCGACTTGAACTCGGGGTGGTACTGCGAGGCGACGAAGAACGGGTGCTCGCTCACCGGCAGCTCGACCGCCTCGACGAGCTGGTCGTCCGGCGAGGTGCCGCCGACCACGAGGCCCGCGTCCTCGATGCGGCGGCGCAGGTGGTTGTTGACCTCGTAGCGATGGCGGTGGCGCTCGTAGATCACCGGCTCGCCGTACAGCTCGCGGATGCGCGTGCCCTCGTGCAGCTTCACCGGGTCGGCGCCGAGGCGCATCGTGCCGCCGAGGTCGGAGATCTCCTTCTGCTCCGGCAGCAGGTCGATCACAGGCCACGGCGTCTCGGGGTCGAACTCGGTCGAGTTGGCGCCCTCCATGCCGACGACGTGGCGCGCGAACTCGGCGACCGCCACCTGCATGCCGAGGCAGATGCCGAGATACGGGATGCCCTGCTCGCGGGCGACGCGCGCGGCGGCGATCTTGCCCTCGATCCCGCGCCCGCCGAAGCCGCCGGGGATCAGGATCCCGTCGACGCCGGCGAGCCGCTCGGCCGCCTGGTCGGCGTCGAGGTGCTCGGAGTCGATCCAGTCGATCTCGACCTTGCCGCCGTGCTCGATGCCGGCGTGGCGCAGCGACTCGACGACCGACAGGTAGGCGTCCTCGAGCTTCACGTACTTGCCGACCAGGGCGATCTTAACCGGCTGAGTCGCCTGCTCCGCGCGCTGCGTTATCGCCTCCCACTCGGTCAGGTCGGGCGCGGGCGCTTCCATGCGGAAGTGGTCGAGCACGAAGTCGTCGACCTGCTGGTCGACGTAGTTGAGCGGGACCTTGTAGATGTCGTCCACGTCGGAGGCGGAGACGATCGCCTCGACCGGCAGCGACGCGAACAGCGCGATCTTCTTGCGGATCTCGTGCGACAGGCGCTCCTCGGAGCGGCACATCAGCATGTCGGGCGCGATGCCGATGCGGCGCAGCTCGTTGACGGAGTGCTGCGTCGGCTTCGTCTTCAGCTCGCCGGCGTGGCCGATGTAGGGCACGAGCGTGAGGTGGATGAACATGCAGTTGCGCCGGCCGACGTCGACCGGGAACTGGCGGATCGCCTCCAGGAACGGCAGCGACTCGATGTCGCCGACCGTGCCGCCGATCTCCGTGATGACGACGTCGACGTCGCTTGCGTCGGCGACGAGCTTGATGCGGTGCTTGATCTCGTCGGTGATGTGCGGGACGACCTGGACGGTGCCGCCGAGGTAGTCGCCGCGGCGCTCGCGGCGGATGACCGCGTCATAGATCCCACCGGCGGTGACGTTGGAGCCGCGGCGCGTGTTGGCGCTCGTGAAGCGCTCGTAGTGGCCGAGGTCGAGGTCGGTCTCGGCGCCGTCCTCCGTCACGAACACCTCGCCGTGCTGGTAGGGCGACATCGTGCCGGGGTCGACGTTGATGTACGGATCGAGCTTCTGCAGTTGGACCGTGAGCCCTCGCGCGACGAGCAGCCGCCCGATCGAGGCAGCGGCGATGCCCTTCCCCAGCGAGGACACGACGCCCCCCGTCACGAAGATGAAGCGGGTCGTGCCGTTCGTGGAGGCGTCAGGCATGCGCGTCATTCCTTCCGATCGAGTCTATCTGCCGCAGCAGCGGCGTACGTTCTATGAGCGCGGAGAGCGAGCGAAACTCGCCGTAGACGGTCAGCGCGAGGACGAGGGCGAGGGCTATGAGCTGGCCGGTGGTGTCGAGGGCGTAGATCAGCCAGAGGCCGGCAAGGCCGCCGATCAGGTTGGCGCCGACGTCGCCGAGCATCGTTCGCTCGCGGAGGTCGTAGAAGCCGACGACGACCGCCGGGGCCGCGAGCGGTCCCAGCACCCACAGCGGCACGTTCACGCCGTATCGCCCATGCCACGCGATCAGCGACAGGACGACACCGAGCAGCACGAACGCCTTCGCCGAGCGGCCCGGCCGCAGGTCGAGCAGGTTGAAGAGGTTCGTCGTCAACACCAGCACGGCGACCTGCAGGAGGTAGTGGCCGGTGCCGAAGAAGGTCTCGCCGGCGAGCGCGTAGAGAGCGAGCGCGAGCGAGCCGACCGCCTTCAGCGCGCCGGTGCTGAACTCGCCGCCCAGGATGGCGCTGCCATGGCCGCGCCAGCCGCGCGAGCGGCCGGCGAGCAGGTCGTCGACCAGGCCGAGCAGCGCGACGCCCAAGAGGTAGGTCAGGCTGAGCCCGCCGACGCCGAAGGCGTCGAGCTTCGCGATCTGCGCGAGGGCGGTGCAGATGCCGACCGCCAGCACCCCCGCCGCAACGATCGCGATCCCGCCCGGGAACGGCAGCGACACGCCCCGGTAGTTCTCCCGCGTGAAGCCCTCCGCCTGCAGGTGCCGGAGGATCGCCGGCGTCAGCAGGAGCGCCGCGGCGAGCGCGACGAGCGTCGGGAGGGCGTGCACTCCGGCACCGTAGCCGCGGAGGCGGACGGCGGCCCTACTGCAGCAGCGGCGGGAGCCGACCGCCGTCGGCGGTCGCCTTCACGCCGAAGCTGCCGCGCTGGCCGGCCAGCGCGTAGACGAGCGCCGCACGGCCGATCAGGTCGTCGAGGTCGTCGACGCTCGACATCCCCTGACCCTTGAACCAGCCGACCTGCGAGACCTCCGCGTCGGTCGTCTCGACGCCGACGACCGGAACGTCGTGCGCCAGCAGGCCGCGCACGAGCCCGTCCTCGAACGCGGCGACGGCGTCTCTGTCCGCCTTGGGGAGCGTCGGCGTGTCGCGCACGATCACGATCCCGTCGGCGCCGCCGAGCGTGCCGCTGCCCTCGCGCAGGAGGTCGCGCCGCGCGGCGCGCAGCAGCGCCCCACCCTGCGTGAATTGGATCCCGAGGCGCGTCCCGAACGGATGCAGCAGGCTCGCGTCTTCGACGAGCTGTTCGTAGCGCGTGCCGCGCGCGTCGGCTGCGAGGCCGCTGACCTCCAGCGGCTCGCGGATCACCGACACCGACGTCAGCTGGGCGCCCGAGCCCTGCAGCGCGGCGTTCGTGAGGTTCCACATGCGGTCGGAGGGATCGCCCAGCTCGATCAGCGCGATCCGCTTGCCCACGAGCCGGCCGCCGACGAGCGCCGGGTAGGCCGCCTGCTCGAAGCGCTGACGCTCCTGCAGTTGGCCGAGCGCGGCGTCGCGCTGGGCCTGCGCCTGGCGCACGTCGCCGCGCAGCGAGGCGCGCACGTCGTTCTCGGCGCTGGAGACGAGCCCCTTGTCGCCGATCGCGACGCCGAGCAGCAGCCCGATCGCGAGCGACAGAAAGACCGCGACGAGCGACAGGGCGTGGTAGCGGAAGTTGAGCATTCCGGAGAAGAGGGTGGCATCCGCGCCGGGCGGGCGCCGTCAGGTGGTGATGCCGAGCAGCACCTGCAGCTTGAGCCACAGCAGGTCGGCGACGTCGTGCAGCCCGGGCGTCAGCAGGATCACGGCCATCAGCACGAGCGCGCCCGTCAGCGCCAGCAGCAGTATCGGCGCCGTGCCGGGCCGCGGGCGGTAGAGGCGGCTCACGCCCTTCGCGTCGACGAGGATCTCCCCCACGCGCAGACGCGTCAGGAACGTCGAGGCCATCCCGCGCCGCGCCTTGTCGAGGAACTCGACGAGGTTGAAGTGCGAGCCGACGGACACGAGCAGCTCCGCGCCCTTCTCGGCGGCGATCAGCATCGCGATGTCCTGGCTGGTGCCGGGCGCCGGTACGACCTTGTGCTCGAGCCCGAGCTGCTGCAGGTACTCGCGGCCGGGCGCGCGGCCGTCGGGATAGGCGTGGACCACCAGCTCGGCGCCGCAGCGCAGCGTCGCCTCCGCGGCGGAGTCCATGTCGCCGACGATCATGTCCGGTCTGAAGCCTTCCTGGAGCAGCGCGTCGGCGCCGCCGTCGACCCCCACGAGCACCGGCTTCAGGTCGCGGATGTACGGGCGCAGCGCCTTGATGTCGCGCTTGTGGTCGACGCCGCGCACGACGATCAGCACCGGGCGGTCGCGAAAGTCGGTGTCGAAGCGCGGCAGCTCGATGCGGCCGGCGAGCAGGTCGCGCTCCTCCAGCATGTACTGGACCGTGTTGTGCGCGAACGCCTCGAGCGCCTCGCCGATCTCCGCGCGGCGGCGATCGGTGTCCGCCTGGATGCGGTCGGCTTCGAGCAGCACGCCGGTCGCGAGGCGCTCGCCGCGGCACCACACCTCGCCGCCCCGCAGCACGACCGGGTCGCCGTCCTGCAGGCGCTCGAAGAGGCCGTCGCCCGGCACGTCGACGAGCGCGATGCCGGCCTGGGCGACGAGCAGCGGCCCCATGTTCGGGTAGCTGCCGGTCGAGGACGGCGAGCAGTTGACGACGCCCGCCACGCCGCACGCCACGAGGTCTTCCCCGGAGACGCGGTCGAGGTCGCGATGGTCGACGATCGCGACGTCGCCCGGTCGCAGGCGCTTGACGAGGTGCTTCGTGCGCTTCCCGAGCCGCGCGATGCCGGCCACCTCGCGCGGCGGCGCTTGGGGCGGCGACGTGGCGGCTGTTGAGGGGAAGGTAGCCACGAGGGCAGCCAAGTCTACGGACCGCCGTGGCTGTACCGTCGAGGCGCCGTCAGGCCGCTTTGAGCAGCTCTCTTGCGTGTCGCCGCGCCGCTCTGTCGGTCTCGTCGGCGCCGAGCATGCGGACGAGCTCGGCGACGACGGCATCTCTGATGAGCTGTGTGACCGTCGTGATGGCCGTCTCGCCGCCGCCGTCCTTGGCGATGCGGAAGTGGCGGTCGGCGTGGGCGGCGACCTGCGGCAGGTGCGTGATGCACAGCACCTGACGCTCGGCCGCGAGCGCGTGGAGCTGGGCGCCGACGGCGTTTGCCGTGTGGCCGCCGATGCCGGCGTCGACCTCGTCGAAGACGAGCAGGCGGGCGGCGGAGTCGGCGTCCGCGTTGGCGACGCCGAGCAGCGCGAGCATCACGCGCGACAACTCGCCGCCGGAGGCGACCTCGCGCAGCGGGCCGGCGGGCACGCCCGGGTTGGCGGCGATCAGCAGCTCGACTGCGTCGGCGCCGCTCGGGGAGGGTGGGGCATCCTCTCCGCGGGGGGTGATCTCGACCTCGAAGCGCGCGTCGGGCATCGCCAGCTCGGCGAGCCGCGCACGCACCTCCTCGGCGAGCGCCGGCGCGGCCGCGGCGCGCGCGTCGTGCAGCTCGGCGGCGACGGCCGCCAGCTGCGCGCGGGCAGCCTCCAGCGCGGCGGTCGTCTCGGCCAGCGCCGCCTCGGCGCCGGTCAGCTCGTCGCGGCGGGCGCGGCACTCCTCTGCGTGCTGGAGGACCGCGGCGATCGTGCCGCCGTGCTTGCGCTCCAGTCGCGCAAACGCCTCCAGCCGCTGCTCCACAGCCTCCAGCCGGCCGGGCTCGGCTTCGATCCCGTCGAGATACCGATGCAGCTCGGCGGCGACGTCTTCGGCCTCGATCGCGAGCGCGCGCAGGCGCTCGGCGAGCGCGTCGAGCGCCGGGTCGACGCCGGCGACCGCGTCGAGCTGGCGCCCGGCGGCGCCAAGCAGCTCGCCCGCGCCGCCCTCTCCGCTCTCGGGCGCGATCGCCTCGGCGCCGGCGGCCGCCGCCCCGCGCAGCGCCTCGGCGTGGCGCAGCCGCTCGCGCTCGGCGTTCAGCGCGGCCTGCTCCGCCTCGCTCGGGTCGGCCTCCTCGATCTCGCGCAGCTCGAACTCGAGCAGGTCGAGCTCGCGCTCGCGTGCGCCGTCGAGCGCACCCAGCTCCTCGGCGCGGCGCAGCGCGGCGCGGACCTCGGCGTGCGCGGCGGCGGCAGCAGCCCGCCGCGCACGCTGCGCGGGTCCGCAGAAGCCGTCGAGCACCTCGAGCTGGGCGGAGGCGAGCATCAGCCGGCGGTGCTCGTGCTGGCCGTAGAAGGCGAGCAGCTCGCCGCCGATCTCGCGCAGGTCGCCGACCGTCGCGGCGCGCCCGCCGAGGTAGGCGCGCGTGCGCCCGTCGGGCCACACGCGGCGCGCGAGCACCAGCTCCTCGGCGCCCGCCGGCAGCCGCTCGCCGAGCAGCTCGCGCACGCGCGCGTCGAGCGCGAAGATCCCCTCGACGTAGGCCTCCTCGGCGCCCGGGCGCACGATCCCGCTGCGCGCTCTGCCGCCGAGCAGCAGATCGAGCGCGTGCGCGAGCATCGTCTTGCCCGCGCCCGTCTCGCCCGTCAGCACGTTGAGCCCCGGCCCGAGCCGCAGCTCGGCGCGCTCGATCAGCAGCAGGTTCTCGACGCGCAGCTCGTGGAGCATGCGGCCGAGTGTCGCAAGCGCGGCCGACGGAACGCGAACAGGCGTTCGCCCGACGCTCAGACGCCGGTCGCGAGGCGCCCGAACTTCTCGCGCAGGCGGTGGTAGAAGCTCGCGCCCTGCACCTGCGCGAGCGTGCCGACGCCGCCGACGAAGCGCGCGCTGACGCGGCCGCCCGGCTGCAGTTCGCACATCGGGCGCCCGTCCACGGAGACGTCGACCGGTTCCTCGTTGGAGCGGCTGCGTACGGCGATCGGGTCCTGCGGCGCGACCACGAGCGCGCGCGCCGTCAGCGAGTGCGGCGCTATGAACGAGACCGCGAGCCCTTCCACGCCCCACGCCATCACGGGGCCGCCGTTGGCGAGGTTGTAGCCGGTCGAGCCGGCCGGCGTGGCGATCACGAGGCCGTCGCAGCGCACGCGGCCGACCTCCTCCTCGGCCACGCTGAACGCGAGGTCCGCGACGCGCAGCCCCTGCTTGCGGTGGAAGGACACGTCGTTCATCGCGAGCCAGGTGTTCTTGCCGGCGCTGACCTCGATCCCCGGCAGGCTCAGCACGTCGAAGTCGCCGCGCAGCGCGCGCTCCGCGCCGGCCGTGACACCGTCGGGGTCGATCGTCGCGAGGAAGCCGACCTCGCCGAAGTTGATGCCGAAGACCGGCACGCCCGTGCGCGCGTAGGCGCGCAGGCCGTGGAGGATCGTGCCGTCGCCGCCGAGCGCGATGCAGAGGTCGGCGTCGCGCGCGACGGGCGCGTCGAGGATCAGCCCCTCGCCGGGCGCGAGCGCGTGCTTGCGCGTCTCCTCGGGCGTGAAGCTGAGCGTCCAGCCGGCCGCGCGCGCGACCTCGACCAGCCGCACGAGCGCGGCGCGCGTCTCGTCGGGACGGCGGTGCGTGAAGACGGTCGCGACTCTGCCCATGCGCGTCAGCTCCCCTCGGCCGCGTCGGCCGGCTCGGCCGCCAGCGCGGCGGCCTCCAAGTCCTCGACCGCGCCGGCGCGCCCGGCCTCGGCCAGCCACACGAAGCTCTCGCGGTTGCCCTTCGGGCCCGGAAGACCCGAGGACGCGTAGCCGAGCACCGCGGCGCGCAGCTCGCGCGCGGCCGCTCCCGCCGCCACGAGCGCGGCGCGGCGATCCCCGGCGTCGCGCACGACGCCGCCCTTGCCGACCTTCTCGCGGCCGACCTCGAACTGCGGCTTGACGAGCGCGACGCAGTCGAACCGGTCGGCGGTCGCGGCCAGCACGGCCGGCAGCACCTTCGCGAGCGAGATGAACGAGACGTCGATCACGACGAGGTCGGGCGCGTACGGCAGCTCGGACGCGTCGAGCGCGCGCGCGTTGCGGCGCTCGAGCACGGTGACCCGCTCGTCGGTGCGGATCTGCCAGCTCAGCTCGCCGTAGGCGACGTCGAGCGCGACGACGTGCGCGGCGCCGCGCTGCAGCAGGCAGTCGGTGAAGCCGCCCGTCGAGGCGCCGACGTCGAGGGCGCGCCGGCCCGCGACGTCGAGCCCGAAGGCGTCGAGCGCGTTGGCGAGCTTGCGCCCCCCGCGCGAGACGAACTCCTGCTCGGCCGCGACGGCCACGAGGACGTCCTCGGCGACGAGCTGGCCTGGCTTGTCGGCGCGTCGCCGCGCGTCGCCCAGCAGCACCTCGCCGGCGAGCACGGACGCGGCCGCGCGCGAGCGGGAGGCGAAGACGCCTCGCTCCGCGAGCAGCGTGTCGAGTCGCACCTTCGTCGCCATCGCGGGTGGAACGCTACCGGCCCCGAGCGGCGACCCGTGCGGGAGCGCCCGGAGGGGACCGCCAGCCGGCCGAATCCTCTGTGCGCCACCTCACACACAAGCACGTCACAAGCACGCACCATGGTTGACGTAATGACCGCACTTCGCCCCACCATCTCGCTCCCTACGCACGGAGCCTTCGAGCTGCCGATCGGCGTGCTGGCGCTGGTGGCGCCGTTCGCGCTGAGCTTCGGACTCGCCGGCGCGGTCGTCTCGGTCCTGATCGGCGTCTGCACCGTCGGCCTCGCGCTCGACGCGGCACAGCATCCGGCGCAGGTCTCGGCCCACCAGGCGTTCGACTACGGGATCGCGTTCGCGGCCGTGGTCGCCGCCGTCCCGCTCGCGCTCGCCGGCCAGGCCGCCGCGGCGCTGTTCCTCGGCGCCGTCGGAGTCGCGCTGCTCGCGCTCGACGCCGCCACCCGCTACTCCGCGCGGGCCTCCTAAAACTTCCCCCACCGATCAAGCAACACCACATAGACACATCTCTCCTCCCTGGAAACGGTCCGCTTCGGCGGGCCGTTTCCTTTTAAGCGTCGTCGCGTCTGGACGCCGACTGGACAGTCGGTCGGATCTCCGACCTGCCCGCTCATCCACGCTCCTCCGGCGGTCGATGCGTGTTGTAGATCCCTGTCCCATGCCGCCGACGCCGCTCCGCATCCTGCTGCCGCTGCTCGCCTTCCTGGCGCTGCTGATCCCGGCTGCCGTCGCGTCGGCTGACGGGACGATCGGCCTCTCCTCCGGCAGCTACACCGTCCGCAAGGGCGAGGGCGACGCCGTCATCACGGTCGTGCGCAGCAATCCGCGCGGCACGGCCCAGGTGCGCTACGGCGCGTGGCATGTCACCGCCCAGCCGAACATCGACTACCGCCCCGTCGGCGGGCGGATCGACTTCGCCGACGGACAGGCGCAGGCAACCTTCACGATCCCGATCCTCAACGACGGCTTCCCGAAGGGACCGGTGACCGTGCGGATCGGTCTCTACGGCCCCTACCCGGACCCGCTCGGCCAGACGAGCCAGGCGATCCTCACGATCCTCGACGCCAACAGTGCGTCGGACGCGCGCGACCCGCTCAACCCGCTCGGCCTGTCGCCGCCGCCGCCGGGCACGAACCCGCTGCTGGGCGCGCGCTTCTTCGTCGATCGCCAGTGGGGCCTCGCGAGCGTGGTCGCGCACCAGGTCAGCCACCGCCAGCCCGGCGTCTCGCATCAGCTCGACGCGATCGCCAGCCAGCCCGAGGCGCATCGCTTCGGCACCTGGGACCACGATCCCCGGCACACCGTCGGCGCCTACCTCGCGCGCGCGCACGCCGCCGACCCGGGCTCGATCCCGCTCGTCGAGACCTACCGCCTCAAGCACCTCGCGTGTGGCGGCGTGAGCGACTCGCCCGCCGACGTCGCCAGCTACGAGCGCTGGTACCGCAGCTTCGCGCAGGGGATCGGCAACGCGCGCACCGTCGTCTTCTTCGAGATCGACGCGCTGATCACGACCGGCTGCCTCTCGCACCACGGCCTCCAGGTCCGCATCGCCGAGCTGAGCAACGCGATCTCCACGCTCGCGGCGCTGCCGCATGCGGTCGTCTACGTGGACGCCGGGGCCGCCGACGCGCTCGGCGCCAGCCGCACCGCGCACCTGCTGCGCTCGATCGGCGTGGGCCGGATCCAGGGCTTCTTCGCCAACGCGACGCACTTCGACTGGACGAGCAACGAGATCCGCTACGGCGAGGCGATCGTGCGGCGACTCGGCAACGTCTCGCACTTCGTCGTCAACACCGCGGTCAACGGCCGCGGGCCGCTCGTGCCGCGCCACAAGGTCGGGCACGGCAACGAGCTGCTCTGCAACCCGCGCGGGCGCGGCCTCGGTCCGAGACCGACGGCGACCGTCCCGGCGCGCTACCGCAACCTCGACGGCTTCTTCTGGATCGGCAACCCGGGCCGGTCGGGCGGCACCTGCGGCATCGGCGACCCGCCGACCGGCTCGTTCTTCCTCGGCTACGCGCTGATGCTGATCAAGGACGCGGACTACCGCATCCGCTGACGGCCGCGGGCGGGATCAGCCGCCGAGCAGCCGCGCCTTCTGCTGGGCGAACTCCTCGTCGGTCAGCACTCCCTGGTCGTGCAGCTCGCCGAGCTGGCGCAGCTGCTCGATCGCGTTCGGGGCGAGCCCACCGGCGGCTGGAGCGGCCGGCGCCTGCTGCTGCTCGCCTTCGAGCTGCTGCAGGCGGGCCTCCTGTTCGGACTCGCGCTCCTGCGACTGGGCGTGCCGCTTGCCGGCCACGTAGGCGCCTCCGCCGACGGCGGCGGCGCGCAACAGCGGGCGACGGCGCATGAGGGGCATCTCGGTCTCCCCTCAGCCCTGCTCGTCGGGCAGCGCGAGCCCGAGCGCGAGCATGATCTCCGGCGCCGCGGCGACGACACGCGGGCCGCCGACCTGCGGAGCCACCGCGCGCAGCACGCCGAGCACGTCCTCGGGCGAGGCGCCCTCGTCGAGCGCGTTGCCGACCTGCCACAGGTAAGACGCCGGCGGCGCGTCGAGCGCGATCAGCGCCGCGATCTTCACGAGCGCGAACGTGCGCGCGTCGAGCCCGGTGCTCGCCAGCTCCGCCTCGCGCATCCCGACCGCCTGCTCGAGGATCGACATGTCCCCCACGGAGAGGCCCGTGAGGGCCTGCTGGGTGTCCTCCGCCACAACCGCCATGCTGCCCGTCCTTTCGTCGCCGACCGGCCATCTGCAGTGTCTGACGCCTGCGAGCGCCGCGCATCGCCCGATCTGGATGACGCGTCGACACCGGATCCGGGTGGATTTATTCGCCGCCGGCGTCCGGATCGTCTACGGTCTGGCCGTGCACGGCGGCCATCGCCAACAGGCATAGCCCGCCGCGCCGCGCCGCATGACCGATTCGACCCCAGCTCCGTCTCCCTCCCCGCGCCTGCCGCGGGGGCGGCGCTATGCGGTGCGGACGCTGCTCGCGATCGCGACCGTGCTGGCGCTGCTGTCGATCGTCGCGGTGTGGGCCAACCGCCAGCTCCTGAACGCCGACAACTGGGCGACGACGAGCACGGCGCTGCTCGAGAACAGCGCGGTGCGCACCGCCGTCTCCGGCTACGTCGTTGACCAGGTCTACGCGAACGTCGACGTCAGCGGCGAGCTGGCGGGCGCGCTGCCGACGAGATTCAAGCCACTCGCCGGCCCGGCTGCCGGCGGCCTGCGCAACGTCGCGCAGGACCTGACCGACAAGGCGCTCGGGCTGCCGCAGGTCCAGCAGGCATGGCGCGGGGCGAACAAGCTCGCGGCCGAGCGCTTCATCGCGATCGCCGAGGGCAAGTCGACCTACGTCAGAATCTCCGGCAACACGGTCTACCTCGACCTCGGCGCGCTGGTGACCGACGTCGGCGGCCGGCTCGGGCTGCCGGCGGACCTGATCGCGAAGATCCCGCCGGGCGCCGGCAGAGTCGCGATCGTCAACAGCAGACAGGCGTCCGCCGTGCAGAGCGTCACGGCGGCGCTGCGCGGGCTCGCGCTCGTGCTGCCGCTGCTCGGCGTGGCGCTGTTCGCGCTCGCCGTGGGCCTCGCGGGCGGGCGTCGCCGCCAGACGCTGCGCGCCGTCGGCTGGTGCCTCGTGCTGGCGGGCGCGATCGCGCTCGTCGCGCGCTCGGTCGTCGGCCAGCGGGTCGTCGACAGCCTTGCACAGACCGACGCCGTCAAGCCCGCGGCCCAGGCTACGTGGGACATCGGCACGAGCATGCTGCACGACATCTCGTGGGCGACGATCGCGATCGGCGTGCCGGTGATCGTGGCGGCCTGGATCGCCGGGCCGATGCGTCCCGCGCACGCGCTGCGCGGCGCTGCCGCGCCGTGGCTGCGCGAGCGGCCCGAGATCGTCTACGGCGTCGCCGCGGCGCTCGTGCTGCTCGTGATCGCGTGGGGACCGATCCCCGCGACGCGGATGGTGCTGCCGGTGCTGCTGATGATCGTGCTCGTGGCGCTCGGCGTCGCCGCGCTGCGACGCCAGGTCGCCGTCGAGTTCCCGCAGGCGACCGTGAGCGGCGCGCAGACGGCGTGGCAGGAGCGCTGGACGCACGCGCGGAAGTCGGTGGGCGCGCGCTTCTCGCAGCTCGGCGACCGCGCGGCGCACCTGCGCGACGGCAGCCGCCCCGCGCTCGGCGAGGGCGCGGGCCCAGCAGGCCAAAGTGGCAACGGGGCGCCGGCGGCGATCTCGCCGTCCGAGCGGATCGCGCTGCTCGAACGGCTCGCCTCGCTGCACGAGCGCGGCGTGCTGAGCGACGCCGAGCTGGCGGCCGAGAAGGCGGCGCTGCCGCCGGCCGCCAGAGCTGCCTGAGTCGCTGCGCGTCAGATGCTGCCGGTGGCGGACAGCGCCGCGAGCAGCGTGACCGCGGCGACCGTCGCGTACAGCGGCAGCGCCACGCCCGCGAGCGTCGCCTCGTGCTCGACCGTCCGCGAGCTGGGCGCCTCGTCGCGGACCAGCTGAACCGCGCCCGCAGCGACGGTCACGACGCCGAGCACCGCCAGCGCCAGCGCCGCCCATGCGAGGCCCACCGCCCCGCCGGCGGCGAACAGCACCGCCAACACGAGTCCCGCGATCCCGAGCACAGGCTGCAACCCGAGCGACGGCGCCGAGAACGCGCCGTGCCCGAGCGGGATCGCGACGAGCGCCATGAAGACCCACAGTCCCAGCGCAAGCCACTCCATCGCGCCACCTCCTCGGTCGTGTGCCCCGCCGACGTTAGGCAGAGCGTGCGGCGCTCGCATCGCCCGATGAGGATGACCCGAGCGCCGCTGCGCCCAGCTCGCGCGTGGCGTCGCGCTGACTACATCGTGCCGACGTGCTGCGGCGAGCCGACCGCAGCCAAGATCCGCTGCGCGATCGCCGTGCCGGTGAAGCCGACCTCCTCGTGCAGCAGCGCGGGCGCGCCGTGCGTGACGAAACGGTCGGGCAGGCCCACGCGCAAGATCCGCGACGGCAGACCGGCGTCCGACAGCGTCTCCCACACGGCCGAGCCGAAGCCGCCGGCAAGCACGCCCTCCTCGACCGTCACGAGCAATTCATGCTCGGCCATCAGCTGGGCGACGAGGCCGGCGTCGAGCGGCTTGGCGAAGCGCGCGTCGGCGACAGTCGCCTCGATCCCGTGCTCGCGCAGCAGGCCGGCTGCCTCGAGCGCCTTGCCGACGCCGCTGCCGTAGCCGAGCAGCGCGACCTTGCCGCCGGTGCCGGCGTGCAGGATCTCCCCCCTGCCGATCGGGATCGCCCGCGGCGCGCCGGGCAGGGGGACGCCGGCCGCCTCGCCGCGCGGGTAGCGCAGCCCGACCGGGCCGTCGTCGTAGCTCAGCGCGGTGTGGAGCATGTGCACGAGCTGCGCCTCGTCGCGCGGGGCCATCAGCACGATGTTCGGCAGCGGGCGCAGGTAGGCGATGTCGAACGCACCGTGGTGCGTGGGACCGTCGTCGCCGACGAGGCCCGCGCGGTCCATCGCCAGCACGACGTTGAGTCTCTGCAGGCAGATGTCGTGGACGATCTGGTCGAACGCGCGTTGCAGGAAGGTCGAGTAGATCGCGGCGACCGGCTTGGCGCCCTGCAGCGCCAGGCCGCTGGCGAACAGCAGCGCCTGCTGCTCGGCGATGCCGACGTCGAAATACCGCTCGGGCAGCGCCTTCTGGAGGATGTCGAGGCCCGTGCCGGTGTTCATCGCGGCGGTGATGCCGACGATCCGCTCGTCGCGTTCGCACTCGGCCACGAGCGCGTCGCCGAAGACCTTCGTGTACTGCGGCGGCTTGGGCGCGGCGGCGGGGCTGCCGGGGGCCGGCACGACGGCCGGCGCGGGCGCGCCGTTGCAGATCGACTTCGGCTTCGCCGCGTGCCACTTCTCCATCCCCTCCAGGCCGCCCTCCTCGGCGGGCGCGAAGCCCTTGCCCTTGACGGTGGAGATGTGCACGACGACGGGGCGGTCGGCGGCGAGCGCCTCGCGCAGCGCCTCGCGCAGGTGCGGGACGTCGTGGCCGTCGATCACGCCCATGTAGGCCCAGTCGAGCTCCTCCCAGAAGAGGCCGGGCGCCCAGAACGCCTTGATCGACTCCTTCAGCTGCGGGCCGAGCCGCTCGAAGCGCGCGCCGAGGCCGCCGGGCAGCTTCGTCAGGCCGCCCTCGACGCCCTCGCGGGCGTGCCACAGCTTCGGGTTCAGGCGCACGCGGTTGAAGTAGCGGCTGAGGGCGCCGACGTTGGGGGCGATCGACATGCCGTTGTCGTTGAGCACGACGACGATCGGCGTGCCGAGGCCGCCCGCCTGGTGGACCGCCTCGAACGCGACGCCGCCGGTCATCGCGCCGTCGCCGATCACCGCGACGACCTTGCCGTCGGTGCCGACGCCGTGGCGCATCGCCTCCTTGAGCCCGACCGCGTAGCCGATCGAGGTGGAGGCGTGGCCGGCGCCCATGATGTCGTGCTCGGACTCCTCGATCGAACAGAACGGCGTCAGCCCTCTGTACTTGCGGATCGTCGAGAGCTGGTCGCGGCGGCCCGTGAGGATCTTGTGCGGGTATGCCTGGTGGCCGACGTCCCAGAGGATCTTGTCGGTCGGCGAGTCCAGCAGCGAGTGCAGCGCGACGGCCAGCTCGCAGGTGCCGAGATTGGCGCCGAAGTGACCGCCGATCTCCCCGACCGTGTCGATGATGTGCTCGCGCACCTCCTGCGCGAGCTGCGTCAGCTCGGCGTCGCCGAGGGCGTGGAGGTCCTGCGGGCCGTCGATGCGGGGGAGGATCGGCTCGGGCCGCTGCGGGTCGCTCATGAGGTGCGGGTCACGATGAAGTCGGCGATCTGCTCCAGCTCGGCCGCGCCGCCGGGAGCGGCCAGCGCGAGCGCCGCGCGCGCCTTGCGGTGCGACTCCGCCGCCAGCTCGCGCGCCCGCTCGAGGCCGAACGCGCTGACGTACGTGCGCTTGCCGAGGCGCGCGTCGCTGCCGTGCGGCTTGCCGAGCGCAGCGTCGCTGCCGGTGACGTCGAGTATGTCGTCGACGATCTGGAACAAGACGCCAAGCTCGCTCGCGAAGCCGTGGAACAACTCGATTCTCGCAGGTTCGCCCGCGAGCACGAGGCGCAGCGGGCAGAGCACCGACGCGGCGATCAGCTTTCCCGTCTTCAGCACGTGGACCGTGCGCAGCCCTTCGTCGTCGGCGGCCGCGCGGTCGGTCACGTCCAGATACTGCCCGCCGACCATCCCGTTGACGCCCGTCGCGGTCGCCAGCTCGCCGACGGCGGCGAGGATCGCCTGCGGCTCGCCCTGCTGGCGCGTCAGCACGTGGCGGAACGCCTCGGCGTAGAGCCCGTCGCCGGCGAGGATCGCGACGTTCTCGCCGAACGCCTTGTGGTTCGTCGGGCGGCCGCGGCGCAGGTCGTCGTCGTCCATCGCCGGCAGGTCGTCGTGGATCAGCGAGTAGGTGTGGATCAGCTCCAGCGCGGCCGCCAGCGGCAGCACGCGCTCTGGGTCCGCGCCGGCCGCGCGCGCGGCCGCGAGCGCCAGCACCGGCCGGATGCGCTTGCCGCCGGCCAGCAGCGAGTAGCGCATCGCCTCTTCCAGGCCGCCCGCGCTCGCCGCTTCGGGCTCCACGAAGCGCAGTGCGCCCAGGTAGTCCTCGACCTGCTGGCGCAGGTCGTCGGGGTAGTCGTCGCCGCTCATGGGGTCTGCGGGGGCGCGGCAGGCGCGTCCGCCGCCGCCCGCACGCGCCGGTCCAGCTCGGCCGCGGCGTCGCCCGCAAGGCGCGCGCACTCCTCCACCAGCCGCGCCGCCTCCCGCGGCTCCAGCTCTCCCCCCCGCAGGCGCGCCGCGGTCTGCTCGAGCTGCTCGGTCAGGTGCTGGAGCGGGTCGATCGCGCTCATGCGGACGCTTCCTCGGCCTGGTGCGCGCGCAGCACGGCGGCGAGGATCCCGTTGACGAAGCCCGGCGCCTCCGAGCCGCAGTACGCCTTGGCCGTCTCGACCGCCTCGTCGATCGCGCCCTCGGCGGGGATGGCGTGATCGCCGGGCGCCTCGCCCGGGTGCAGCATCTCCAGCAGCGCGACGCGCAGGATCGAGCGCTCCAGCGGGGCGATGCGCTCCAGCGCCCAGCCGTCGGCGTGGTGGCCGATCAGCGCGTCGAACTCGGGCTGGCGGCTCAGGGTCGCCTCGGCGAGTGCGCGCGTGAACGGCGCCGCGTCGCGCGGCAGCGTGTCCTGCAGCGGACGGCCGGTGAGGTCGTGCTGGTAGAGCGCGAACACGGCTCTGCGGCGCTGCTCGCTGCGACGGGCCACTAAGCCCGCGAGACGTAGTCGCCGGTGCGGGTGTCGACGCGCACTCTGTCGCCGATGTTCACGAACAGCGGGACGTTGACCTGGGCGCCGGTCTCCAGCGTCGCCGGCTTCGTGCCGCCGCCGGAGGCGGTGTCGCCGCGCAGACCCGGCTCGGTCTCGGTGACCTCGAGGTCGACCGCGCTCGGGATCTGCAGATCCGCCGGCTGGCCGTCGATCGACAGCAGCTCGACCTCGTCGTTCGGGCGCGTCCATCTGAGCGGCTCGGCGAGCGTCGCCTCCGGGATCGCGAACTGCTCGAACGACTCGGAGTCCATGAAGTGCGCGTCGGTCCCGTCGCTGTAGAGGAACTGCATCTTGCGCACCTCGGTCCGCACCGCACGGAACTTCTCGCCGGCCCGGAACGTGCGGTCGATCACGTTCCCGTCGCTCGTCCGCCGCAGCTTCGTCCGCACGAACGCCCCGCCCTTGCCGGGCTTGACGTGCTGGAACTCGAGGATCTTGAAGATCGTCCCCTCGACGTCGATGTGGTTGCCGTTCTTGAACTGGTTGGTGGAGATGATGGTAAATCAGTCCTTGCAGGCAAAAAGTTGAATCCGGCTTCGCGCACGGCGACGGAAGTGTACTTCCCTTGTCCGCGCGGGCTCACTCCGACAGCGACACAAGTCGGCCATCCGCGCGAGCTGCTGCACCTAGGCCGCTGTCGAGCGTGACGATCTGGAGGTCGAGCCGGCGTGCCAGTGCGAGATATGCAGCGTCATAGGCCGTCAGCACGGGGCGCGAGTCCCACACGGCATCGACCAGGTCCATCACGGGGTATCGGATTGCCCGCAGATCGGCAAGCACATCGAGCGCCAAAGCGGACCGACGGTCGCTCAGCTCTCTCCGGGTCGAGTAGCGCCGCAACGCAGAGAGGACCTCCACGTGGAAGTGCTCGGGAACGTGCAGTTCCGGATGGGGATCCAGCGCCGCACGAATCGCGCCGGCCAGCGGCCGGGCAAGCAGAAGCTCGACCACGGCGCTGGCGTCGGCGACGATCACGCAGCGCCGCGGCCGCGCTCGGCGGCGATCGCGTCAGCAGGCGACTCGCTGACCTCGACCGGCTCCCACGTCGTGCTGCGGTCCAGCCACTCGTGCATCGTCGGCCGCACCGACAACGCGCGCAGCTCGGCGAGCAGGAAGTCCGAGAGCGTCATGCCCGAGCGCGCGGCACGCACCTTGAGATCGCGATGCAGTTCGTCCGGGACGTTGCGGATCTGGATCATGGAAGCCATATCTTGATGATCGCATGTGGAGAGCATGTTGCCAAGGCGCGCAAGCCCTGGACCGTCCAGCCGTCATATCTCCATCGTGCCCTGACGGGTAGGTGGGATCGCGGGCCGTCAGCTCACGGTGAAGCCTCCGTCGACGGGCAGGATCGTTCCCGTCACGAACGTCGCCCCGATCAGGTAGCGGACGGCGTCGGCGACGTCGCCGGGGCGACCGATCCGCTTGACCGGCACGCCGTCGGCGGCGGCCGCGAACTGAGCCTGCCGCTGCTCCTCAGGCAGGAACGACCACCACGGCGTGTCGATGACCCCCGGCGACACGGCGTTGACCCGCTTCGGCGCCAGCTCTGCGGCGAGCGGCGGGACGATTCGCTCGATCGCTCCGTTCACCGCGGCGAGCCCGACCGTCCCGGGCAGCGCCGCATGCGCGCTCGCCGCCGAGATCAGCGTGATCGAATCGCTCACCTGAGCATGTTGAAGTGCGACCAGGTACGGGAAGAGCTTCCCCTCGAACGCCGCCCTGATGTCGCCGAGCGCGGTGTCGCGGAGGGGCCCCACGCCGACGGCACCTGGGCTGAACGCGAGCACGAGGTGGTCGAACTCTCCGGTCCGCTCGAAGAACGCCGCTACGTCGCGCTCCGACGCGCCGTCGAGCCGCTCGGCGACTGCCACCCGGTCCGCGACCGCAGCCAGCTTGTCCGGGTCGCGCCCCGTGACGATCACCTCCGCCCCGTCTGCGGTCAACCGCTCGGCGGTTGCCAGCCCGATGCCGGATGTGCCACCCATGATCACTGCGCGCATAGTTGCCTTCCTTTTCAAGACGAAACGTCTCGGTACTATATCGAACCGCTGCGACTTGTATTCTTTGCGCGATGGCAGGCGACCGGCGGCCGGGGCGACCACGCAGCGAGACGTCGCGACGGGCGATCCTCACCGCGGCGATCGACGAGCTGCACGACCACGACTACGCCGCCCTGACCGTCGAGGGCATCGCGGCCCGCGCCGGCGTCGGCAAGCAGACGATCTACCGCTGGTGGCCGTCGAAGGCCGACGTCGTGCTCGATGCGCTGCTCGACCTGGCGGCAGAGCAGATCGCCGTCCCGGACGAGGGCACGCTGGACGCAGACCTCTCCGCCTTCCTGACCGCCACGTTCCGGCAGCGCAGGCAACGACCCGTCCTGGTCGGCCTGATGGCGCAAGCCTCGCTCGATCCGGCCTTCGCGACTGCCTTCCGGGATCGGTTCCTGTTCTCGCGCCGCGCCGCGCTGCGCGAGATCCTGGACCGAGCGGTCGCGCGCGGCGAGATCGCGCGCGACGTCGACGTCGAGCTGCTCGCCGACGTCGTCTTCGGCGTGCTCTGGTACCGCCTGCTGCTCGACCATGCCCCGCTGAACGCAGCGGCAGCCGAGCAGCTCGCCGCGCTGGTCGTCCGCGCAGCTCGCGAAGGGTCCGGATGAACGACCTGCCCAGGAACCGTGCCGAGCGGATGCGCGCACGCAGGCGCAGCGCCGCAGCAAGAAGAGCGGCCGCCGGGATCGCTCCGCGACGACCGCCCCCCATGCGTAATCGGAGCAAGCTCCTGACAAGCTCCGAGCTTCTCATCATCCCCGGTCCGGCGGGAATCTCAAGTCGGTACGCGCAGCGCTAACGCGTGCGCGTTGACAGACCACCTTTCGGCGTGGCGTCGTTGATTGGTGAAGACCCGTAGCCTGCACGTCGCAGTGCACGCACTCCCCCGGCTCTGGCGCGAAACGGATTTCCGCTGGCTCTTCCTCAGCCAGACGATCTCCACGACCGGCGATCGCATCGTCCTGGTCGCGCTTGCGCTGCTCGTGACCGAGCGGACCGGCTCGACGACCGACCTCGGGATCGTCGTCGCGGCGCAGACGACGGCGCTCGTGACGTTCCTGCTGCTCGGGGGCGTGTGGGCCGACCGCCTTCCCCGCCATCGCATCATGGTCTCAACCGACCTGATCCGCGCTGCGCTGCACACGCTGCTCGCGGTGCTGATCTTCGCCGACGCGCTCGCGATCTGGCAGCTCGTGGCGATCGAGGTCTGCTTCGGCGCGGCCGAGGCGTTCTTCCGCCCCGCGTACAGCGGCCTCGTGCCGCAGACCGTGCCGGAGGAGCTGATCCAGGAGGCGAACGCCGCCAACGGCCTCACGCAGACGCTCGCCGAGTTCGCCGGCCCGGCGCTCGCGACCGTGCTGGTGCTGACGCTCGGCACCGGCGCGGCGTTCGCGATCGACGCCGGCACGTTCGTCGTCAGCGCGGGCCTGCTCGCGCTCGTGCATCCGCGCCCGCGCGGCGAGCGGCCGCAGCGCGCGTCGCTCGTCGCCGAGCTGCGCGACGGCTGGCGCGAAGTGCGCTCGCGCACGTGGGTGTGGGTGACGATCGGCGTCTTCGCCTGCCATCTCGTGCTCGGCTTCGCGCCCTACGTCGTGCTCGGCCCGAAGGTCGCCGCCGACCGCTACGGCGATCCCGCGTTGTGGGGCTGGGTGGCCGCGAGCATCGGTCTCGGCACCGCCGCCGGCGCGCTGCTCGCGCTGCGCTGGAGGCCGCGGCTGCCGCTGGCGACGGGGATCCTCGCGACCGTCCCGTTCGGGCTCGTGCTGCTGGCGTTCGCGCTCGGCGCGCCGCTCGCGCTCGTGCTGCCGTGCGCGGTCGCGGCCGGCGTCGGGCTCGCGCTGTTCGGCGTCTGGTGGGAGACGGCGCTCGCGCAGCGGATCCCGCCGGAGGCGCTCTCGCGCGTCGCCTCCTACGACTGGATGGGCTCGTTCGCGCTGCTGCCGCCGGGCCTCGTGCTGATCGGGATCCTCGCCGACGCGGTCGGCGCGACGACGGTCATGGCCTTCGCCGGCGCGACCGCCTCGCTGCTCGTGCTGCTCGCGCTGCTGCCGCGCGAGACGCGGGGCCTGCAGCGGCTCCCCGGCGCACCCGAGCCGGTGCTCCACTCCGGTGTTACGCCGGGAACCTCCGGCGACGCGCTGCCCTGAGGGCGCGCGTCAGTCGACGACCGCGAAGCCCTTCGGCAGGGTGTTGAGCCGCTCGTGGCCGTCGGCGGTCACGAGCACGAGGTCCTCGATCCGCACGCCCAGCTCGCCGGGCAGGTAGACGCCCGGCTCGACCGTCACGACGTTGCCGGGCGCGAGCGTCGCGTCGGACGCTCTGGAGAGGCGCGGGGCCTCGTGGATCTCCAAGCCGACGCCGTGGCCGAGGCCGTGGCCGAAGTGCCCGGCGTGGCCCGCTGCGTCGATCAGCGCGCGCGCGGCGGCGTCGGCGTCGCGCCCGCTCACGCCCGGGCGCACCGCGTCGAGCCCGGCCTGCTGCGCGCGCAGGACCAGCTCGTAGACCTCGCGCGCCCGCTCGCCGGGCTCGCCGACCGCATACGTGCGCGTGCAGTCCGAGCAGTAGCCGTCGAGCTGCGCGCCCCAGTCGATCGTCACGAGGCAGCCGGGCGCGATCTCCGTCTCGCGCGGGACCGCGTGCGGGAGCGCGCCGTGCGGGCCGTGCGCGACGATCGTGTCGAAGCTCGGGCGCTCTGCGCCGAGCCGGCGCATCTCCTGCTCGAGCGCGAGCGCGACGGCGCGCTCGCTGCGGCCCGCGAGGCCGTCCTCGAGCGTGCGCTGCAGCGCCGCGTCGGCCAGCTCGGCGGCCGCACGGATCTGCGCGACCTCCTGCGCATCCTTGACGGTGCGCAGCTGCTCGACGCCGCCGCCCGCGGGGACCAGCTCGACGCTCGCCGGCAGCGCCTCGCGCAGGCGGTCGAACGTGCGCACCGACATGTGCTGGTCCTCGACCCCGAGCCGCACGTCGCCGGCGGGCAGCGCGGCGACCGCGTCCTCCAGCAGGTCCTGCTCGCCGATCCGCCGCTCGAAGCCGTGCACCTGCTGCTCGGCTTGGGTTACGTAGCGGAAGTCCGTGACGAAGCAGCGCAGGTCGCCCACGCCGACGAGCGCGACGCCGTTGGAGCCCGTGTAGCCGGTGAGGTAGCGGACGTTGACGAGGTTCGTCACGAGCAGCGCGTCGACCTCGCGCTCGTCGAGCAGCGCGACGAGGCGGTCGGCGCGCGTCACGAGCTCAGCTCCTCGCGCAGCAGCGCGAGCGCGTCGCGGTAGCCGTCCGGGCCTCTGCCGGCGACCGTCGCGACGCACAGGTCACGGATGACGGAGACCTGGCGCCACTCCTCGCGCGCATGCACGTCGGAGAGATGCACCTCGACGGCCGGCAGCGCCGCGATCTCGACCGCGTCGCGGATCGCCCACGAGTAGTGCGTCCACGCGCCCGGGTTGAGCAGCAGCCCGTGGACCGAGTCCTCGAGCCGGTGCAGCTGCTCGACGAACGCGCCCTCGTGGTTGGTCTGGAAGAACTGCACGGCCAGCCCCAGCTCGTCGGCGAAGGCCGACACGCGCGCCTCCAACTGCATCAGCGTGAGCGTGCCGTAGTGGCCGGCCGGGCGGCGACCGAGCTGGTCGAGGTTGACGCCGTGCATCACGGCGATGCGGTTGTGCGCGCCTGCGGACGTCATGCCGCGCTCAGCTCCCGCACCGCGGCGCGCAGCTCGCCGTCCTCGACCTGGCAGCCGGGCCGCGCCGCGCCGGGCGCGTCGAGCAGCACGAACGGGACGGCCTCGCCGCTGCGGCGCTTCTTGTCGCGCGCGGTCGCGACGAGCACGGCGTCGGGGTCGACGCCGTCGTCGAGCTGCGTCGGCAGCCCGCGCGCGGCCAGCAGCGCCGCCACTTCGCCGCGCAGCGCGTCCTGGCCGGACAGGCGCAGCGCCGCCAGCAGCCCGAGCCCGACCGCCTCGCCGTGGCGGTAGCGCGAGTAGCCGGTGACGGTCTCGATCGCGTGGCCGACCGTGTGGCCGAGATTCAGCACCTGGCGCAGGCCGGCGTCGCGCTCGTCCATCGCGACGACCGCGAGCTTCGTGCGCGCACACTCGAAGATCACGCCGGGATCGGGATCGTCGCCGCGGCGCACACGCTCCCACAGGTCCCCGCCGGCGATCAGCGCGGTCTTCAGCACCTCCGCGTAGCCGGCGGCGGCCTCCTCGCGCGGCAGCGTCGCGAGCGTGTCGACATCGGCCACGACAGCCGACGGCTGGTGGTAGGCGCCGACGTAGTTCTTGCCGTTGGGCAGGTCGACGCCGGTCTTGCCGCCGTAGGCCGAGTCGACCTGCGCGACGAGCGTCGTCGGCACCTGCACGATCGGGACGCCGCGCTGGTAGGTCGCCGCGACGAAGCCGGCGAGGTCGCCGACGACGCCGCCGCCGAGCGCGACGAGGTGGTCGCTCTGCGTCATGCCGCGGTCGCCCAGCTCGATCCACACGCGTTCGGCCGTCGTCAGCGACTTGTGCTGCTCGCCGGCCGGGAACTCGATCTGCGCGGCCAGCTCGCCGAGGCGGTCGGCGTAGCGCGGCCCGACCTGGTCGTCGGTCACGAGGAAGCCCTGGCCGGGGACGGGCGAGAGCGGCACGCCGAGCAGCCCGCGGCCGACGAACACCGGGTAGTCGCCGGAGGCCGACGTCGCCCACAGCAGCCGGGTCCCGACCGGCGCGCTCGCAAGCGCGAGGATCGACGGCAGCGCGTCGTCGATGCGGCCGCGCTCGTCGGCCGGCAGCACGACGTCGGCGGCCGCCATGTAGAGCGGCCGGCGGCGCAGGTAGAGGTCGCGGAAGTCCTGCGGGTCGCGCGCGAGCGGGCGGCCGCGGCCGGCGGCGCGCTCCCAGGCGACGTTCACGTCGACGTCGAGCAGCACCGTGATGTGGCGTCTGAGCGCGGCGCGGATGCGCTCGGAGTGCAGCGCGCCGCCGCCGAGCGAGTAGACGCCGCCGTCGGCGCGCTCGAGCAGCTCGCCCACAAGCTCGGCCTCGATCGCACGGAAGGCGTCCTCGCCCTGCTCCGCGAAGCAGCGGTCGATCGGCATGCCGATGTGCTCGGCGATCGTCGCGTCGGCGTCGATCACGTCGAGGCCGAACGTCTTCGCCAGCCGCCGCGCGGCCGTCGTCTTGCCGGCCCCCATGAAGCCGACGAACACGAGCGCGCGGCCGGCGGGCGGGCGCAGCGGGCCGTCCTGCGTCAGCGGCGGCGCCACCCGATCCGCTCCTCGTAGGCGCGGACGGCCTCGCGGACGTCGTCGATGTGGTCCCCGCCGAACTTGCGCCGGTAGGCGTCGGCGAGCACGTGCGCGAGCATCGCCTCGCCGACGACGCCGGCGGCCGGGACGGTGCAGGAGTCGGTCCGCTCGCGCAGCGCCTCGGCCGGCTGCTTCGTGTCGATGTCGACCGAGCGCAGCGGCTTCGTGAGCGTGGGGATCGGCTTCATCGCGACTCTCACGATCACCGGCGTGCCCGTCGTCATGCCGCCCTCGAGGCCGCCCGCGTGGTTCGTCTCGCGGAAGAAGCCGCGCTCGTCGGTGTGGAAGATCTCGTCGTGCGCCTGCGAGCCGGGCACGCCCGCCAGCTCGAAGCCGTCGCCGATGCCGACGCCCTTCATCGCCTGGATCGACATCATCGCCATCGCGATCCGCCCGTCGAGGCGCTCCTCCCAGCTGACGTGCGAGCCGAGGCCGGGCACGACGCCGAAGGCGATCACCTCGAACGTGCCGCCGAGCGACTCGTTCGCCTTGCGCAGCACGTTGATCTCCTGCACCATCGCCGCGCTCGCGTCGGCGTCGAGGCAGCGGACGGGCGACTCGTCGACGTGCGCGAAGTCCTCGACCGCGAGCGGCCGGCCCGGCGCGGGCGCGGCGACCGACGTGATGCGCGTGACGTGCGAGCGGACCTCGACGCCGACGGCCTTCAGGAACGCCTTCGCGAGCGCGCCGCCGGCGACGCGCGCGGCCGTCTCGCGCGCGCTCGCGCGCTCGAGCACGTTGCGGACGTCGTTCGTGCGGTACTTCCACGTGCCGACGAGGTCGGCGTGGCCCGGGCGCGGCAGGTGCACCTCGGGCACGTCGACCTCGACCGGCCACGGGCTCATCCGCTCCTCCCAGTTGGAGAAGTCTCTGTTGGGGATCTGCAGCGCGACCGGACCGCCGAGCGTGCGACCGTGGCGGACGCCCGCCGTGACGTCGGCTCTGTCTCTCTCGATCTTCATGCGCCCACCGCGGCCGTGGCCGAGCTGGCGGCGCGCCATGTCGCCGTTGATGGCTTCCTGATCGAGCTCGAGCCCGGCCGGCAGACCCTCGACGATGCAGGTGAGGCCGGGGCCGTGCGACTCGCCGGCGGTGATGAGACGGAGCGCCATCAGGCCGTACAGGTTACGTGCGCGTCGGCGCGCACGCTCCGCCGTGGCCTGCGCTCACGGGAGCGGTGTCAGCACCGGCGGGCGCGTCACGGCGCCCGCAGCCGCCTGCGGCGTCCCGGCGTGGGACGCGGCGCCGTCGCGCTGTGCCCAGTCGAGGTTCGCAGCCGTCAGCACGCCGGCACTCGGCGACCACTGCAGCGCGCTCGCCAGCGCGGCGGTCGCGGCGCTGCGGCGTACGAGCCGCCGGCCTGCCGCCGAGGCGCGCGCGTAGGCGGCGCTCGCCGTCGCCTTCGAGCTCGTCGTGTGCAGCGCGACGCTGTCCAGATCCAGCTCGTACTGCGTCACGAAGCCGTCCGACCCCGTCACGTCGAGCAGCGCGACGCCGCCTCTTCTCAGCTCGATCGCCTCGCACGTCTTCGTCGACGGCACGCATCTGCCGTCGCCCTGCGCTCTGACGTCTGTCGAGAGCATGAAGACGGCCGTCTGGTGATCGGCGCGCGTGCCCATGAAGATCAGGATCGGGTCGCCCGCGTTCGGCAGCGGCGCGAGCCGCGGCACGTCCTTGATCTCGGTCAGCGGACTGGCGGCGCGGCCGAAGTGCACGTCGACGGAGGCGAAGACGTAGCTTCTCGGCGCGGGCTTGGCGTTGCCGCCGGAGCCGCCTCCGGCTCCGCCCGTCGCCGGACCGCTGCTCCCGGAGCCCGTCGTCGGCGTCCCGCTCGGCGTGCTGCCGCCGGCGGTCGCCGCTCTCGCAGGCACGAACTGCTGGTGGAAGGGGTCCTTCGCGCGTCCGATCAGCGGCGCCTGCACCACGCCCGCCGCGACGCTGACGACCGGCTCGCCCGGCGGCTGCGCGGCGATCGCGGCGACGGCCGGCGCGTCGCTTCCGAGCGCCACCGCCTGCTGGGCCGACGGCTTCTTCGCGAGCAGGAGCGGCACCGCGACGAGCGCGGCGACGAGCAGCAGGGCGACCGGCCACAGGCGCCGGTCGACCAGCTCGGTCCACAGGTCGCGCACGGGTCTCATCGCACCACCGGGGTCGCGGTCGCGGCCGGGATGCTGCTCGGCGCCGCCCCGCCCGCGCTGCTGGCAGGCGTCGCCGCGCCGGCCGCCGGGCCGCTGGGACTCGCGCCGTTCGTCAGGCCCTGGTTGGCCGGCAGCAGATACGTCGTCGCCGCGACGGATGCCTGGATGTGCGGGAAGCCCTGCGTCGCGGCGTCCAGCCCGATCCCGTCGATCGTCATGAAGCGCCCCGAGACGGACACCTGCCGGTTGCGCACGACGAGGAAGTGCTCGAGCCGCCCGACGAAGTCCGACAGGTGGAAAAAGTTGCCGGTGAACGTGAACGCGAACGGCATCGTCGGGAAGCCGGCGGGCCCGACGGACGCGCCGGGCGGCAGCGTCGCGGTCGTCGCCTGCGTTGCGGCGGCGGACCCTCCCGTCGTCGGCGGGGGCGGCGCCGGGGCCGACGCGCCCGAGCCCTGGCCGACCTTCAGCGAGCGGAAGTCAACGTTCGTAGCGGTCGCGGCCTGCTGGACCTGAACGATCAGCGAGGCGACGTTGTCGTCGTCGGGAACGGCCGCGCCGAGCCGCGCGACGGTCGCGTAGTCGCGCGCGTACTCGCGCTGCGCCTGCGCGTCGGCGGCGAGGTCGGACTGCGCCGAGGCGATCGTCTGGCGCTGCGCGTCGATCTGCGCGCCCAGGCTGCCGGCCTCGTCGCGCATCGGCGCGAGCACGAGGAACCAGCCGCCCGCCGCGAGCGCGGCGAGCACCAGCGCGAGCACCATCGCACGGTCGCGCAGCGTCATCGCGCGTCGCTCCCGTTGCCGTTGCCGCTCGAGCTCGCCGCCGCGCCGGCGGCCGGGGTGCCCGCGCTCGGCGCCGGCGTCGTGCTGGCGGCCGGCGTGGGGCTCGGTGACGCTGCGGCGGCAGGAGCGGCGGACAACGCAGACGTGGCGCCGGAGGCGTCAGGCGCCGTCGGCGCGGGCACCGCGGGCAGCGGCGCGAAGAACACGACGATCCCGAACTGCGGGAAGCCGGCGTGGCCGTAGCGGCAGTCGCCGCCGCCTCCCCCGCCTCCGCCCGAGCTCGTGTCGTCCTTCGTCGCGGAGGAGAGCGCGACGCGGACGACGCCGGTCATCAGCCGCAGCCGCGAGATCAGGCGCGCGACCTCGTCGTTGCCGGTCGTGCAGCCCGTCAGCTCGATCGCCGGGTTCGGCAGCGCCGAGCGCAGCGAGCCGGTGTCGCCCGAGCCGGCGCCGTCGACGCTCACGCCCGGTGCGACGGTCCCCAGCAGCGACGTGAGCCACACGTCGCCGGGGATCACCTGCGCGAGGTTGGCGAAGGCGCGATGCCAGTCGAAGCGCGCCGCGCCGAGCTGGCGGACGGTCTCGACACGCGCCTGCGCGAGCGCCGCGAACTCGCGATAGGGCCGCGCGGCGTCCGCCTGCGCCTGGACCGCGTGTGCCTGCGTCTGCAAGGTGGAGAGCTGCGCGCGGCGGTCGACGAGCTGGTTGTTCGTCAGCACGTAGCCGAGCACGCCGACGAGCAGCAGGCCGAGCACGGCGAACAGCGCCGATGGACCGATGCTCGCGCCGCCGCGTCCGCCGCCTCCTGCCTCGGAGGGGATCAGGTTGACGGCTCTCACGGCGACGCCTCAACCGCGAGGCCAGCCGCGACGGCGAGTCGGCCACCCTCGAGCCCGCCATAGGCGCCGGCGCGCGCCTCGCCGACGAGACCGAGCTCGACCGGCAGCCCGATCGCCGCGCCGAGCCGGTCGCAGAAGCCGGGGATCGACGTCGCCGGGCCCGTCACAACCGCGCGCTCGGCCGCGAGCGCGCCGGCCTGCGCGCGGTAGAAGTCGAGCGAGTTGCGCACCTCGTCGGCGATCCGGCGCACGCCGTCGAGCAGCACGCTGCGCGCCTCCGAGACGATCTCCTGCTCGCCCGAGATCGCCTCCGCGGGCGCCTCCAGGCCGACGTGCACGAGCCACTGCCGCGCGTGCTCGAGCGTCAGCCCGCGGCGCTCGGCCAGCTCCGCGGCGAGCGCCTCGACGCCGCCCGGGGCGACGCGCGTGAAGACGCAGGTGGTCCCCTCCGCGAGCGCGAGGTTCGTGACGCCGCCGATCGAGACGTAGAGCGTGGCGCCGCCCTCGCCCGTGTGCAGCGCGCGGATCATCGCGAAGGCGGCGAGGTCGATCCCGGCCGGGCGCAGGCCGGCCTGGCGCGCCGCGGCGTGGAGGCGCTCGACCATGTCGCGGCGCGCGGCGACGAGCACGACGCGCGTGCGCTGGCCCTCGGGCGTGTCGACGAGCCCGAGCGACTGGTGCTCGAGCACCGCCTGCTCGAGCGGCATCGGGATGTGGTCCTGCGCGTGGAAGCGGACGGCCGCCGCGATCTCCTTCGCGTCCTGCAGCGGCGGCAGCTCGAGCGTGCGCACGACGATCCGCTGGTTGGCGACGCCGATCCGCACGCGCTTGCCGAGCTTGTGCTCGCGGAACAGCTCGCGCAGCGCCTCGGCCAGCGCCTCCGGATCGGCGACCTCGCCGTCGCGCACGATGCCCGGCCCGAGCGGCAGCCCGGCCGCGCGCTCGATCGACACGCCGTCGCCGGCCGTGGCGCGAACCTGCACGGCGGCGACGAAGCCCGGCTCGATGTCGAGGCCGACCACGGTGCGGCCGGCTGTGCGTGCGCGTGACATGGGCGATTCGGTCAGCGGAGGGAACGGGGACGGACGGCGTTCATGCAGCGGTCCACAGCTCTACATCGGCCGATTGCAGCGCATGGTTGAGCGCCCGCGGCGCGGCTCGTCACACGAGCGCCGGCTCGCGCGCCGGCACCGCGGCGGGGGCGCGCGCGAGCGCCAGGCCGGGCGCCTCGGCGAGGAGCGAGAGGACGACGCACGGCGCCGCCCACGCGAGGTACAGGTACGTCCAGTAGTTGCCGCACAGCTGCAGGCCCAGCAGCACCGCGCCGGCGAATGCGGCGAGCCGCAGCGGGTCGGCGGCGAACGCCGCGTCGCGCCGCGCGCGCACCGTCGCGCCGGCGACGAGCGCGAGCACGCCCGCCTGCGCGAGCGGCTGCAGCCACTCGATCCCCAGCAGCGTCCACGGCGAGTGCAGCGTGCGGCGGTCGAGCTGGTAGCCGATCGCGTGCAGCATCCGCGCGGGCGCACCGGCGCCGCCGAGCGCGACGAGCAGCGCCCAGGTGGCGGCGGCCGAGGCTGCGAGCAGCGCAAGCGCCGCCATCAGCTGCCGCCCGCGCAGGCGCGCGAGCCAGACCGGCAGCAGCGCGAACGGCACGAGCTTGAACCAGCCGGCCGCGACGATCAGCGCAGCGGACGCGAGGCGCCGCTGCGACAGCACGAGCGCGCCCGTCAACAGCGCGGCGAGCAGCACGTCGGAGGTTCCGCTCGAGACGGCGACGAACAGCGGCGGGCAGGCGAGCCAGGCCAGCGCAGCGCGCAAACCAGCGGCCTGCGCGCCGCCGGCCGGCTCGCCCCGCGGCCGAGCCCAACGCGCGGCGCTGCGCGCCAGGAGCCAGGCGACGATCAGCGCCGACCCGGCCGCGACGATCAGCGCCCCGTTCGCGACGTCCCAGTTGTCGTGCACCGGCATCAGCGCAGCGAGCGGGACGTAGGCGAGGTAGCTGAGCAACGGATACGTGTCGCCGTGGAAGACGTCGCCTGGCATGTGGCCGTACGGCAGCGTGCCGTGCAGCAGCAGCGTTCCGCCCTCCATCACCGCCTGGCCGACGTCGACCGTCGAGGGCGCGCTGAGCGTGATCATCGCCACCGCGGCGGCCGCCGCGCCGACCGCGACGCGCAGCACGCGCACGCGCTGGGCGTCGTCCCAGGCGGGAGTCAGGGCGTCCAGAAGAGGCTGCGCGGACGCGCGCTGCGGCGGCGCCGGAGCCAACGCCCGCCACGCGCAGCGCCCCGTCAGCCACAGCAGCGGCGGCACGGCGCTGAGCGTGCTCGCGACGACGAGACGGTCGTTCAGGAGCTCCAGCGGGACCAGCAGCGCCAGCAGCGCGAGCGCGTCGAGGTTGCGCACGCGCCGCAGCGGCAGCACAACGGTCGCGAGCAGGAAGGCGAGGCAGCCGAGCGCGACGAGCCACGGCCGCTGGGCGAGCTGCGCGCCGTAGGCGACGGCGCGGCCGCGGTAGTCGGCGAACTGCTCGACGCGGCCGCTGGGCAGGACGGCCGCCTCGGCGAGCAGCCGCGGGCCGGCGAAGAAGCTGACGCGCGTCGCCGTGCGGTCGACGGGCGTCACGCGCACGCGCGTCCAGCGCTCCCCGCGATTGAGCGTGCGCGCGTCGCGCGGCGTCTCCAGCACGGCGCGGACGGCGGCGTCCCGGGCGAGCCGCGGCGCCACGGCATGGCGCGTGGCGCTCAGGCCCGCGAACGCGGCGACGAGCACGAGCGCGGCGAGCAGCAGCGCGGACGGTCGGCGAACCCGGTGCATGGCCACGGCTCGCATCGGCGCGCCGGCGCTCGCGCTTGAGCGGCGGTGCGCCTCAGGCGAACGTCGACAGGTACCAGTCGACGATCGCCGGCCCCGCCATCAGCGCGACGACCCCGCCGAGCGCGAGGAACGGGCCGAACGGGATCGCCGTCCTGCGTCCCTCCTGCGCCCCCTTCCGCGCCATGATCGCGATCCCCACGACCGTCCCGGCGAGCAGCGCGACCAGCAGCGCGACCGCGACGTCGCGACCGAGGAAGAGGCCGAGCATGCCGGCGAGCTTCACGTCGCCCATCCCCATCCCGCCCGGCCGCGCGAGCGCCGCCAGCAGCAGGAAGCCGCCGGCCGCGGCGCCCGCGATCAGCTGCTGAGGCACGCCGCCCAGGTCGGTCGCGGCGCCGATCGCGAGCGCCGCCACGGCGCCGATCGCCGTCAGGCGATTCGGGATGATGCGGTGGTCGAGGTCGATCAGCGTGATCGGCACGAGCAGCACGACGAGCACGAGCCCGAGCAACACGTCGTGCAGCCCGTCGTTGGTCAGCACGACGCCGGCCGCCAGCGCCGCCGTCAGCGCCTCCACGAGCGGATACCGCGCGGAGATCGGCGCGCGGCAGTCGCGGCAGCGCCCGCGCAGCACGACCCACGACAGCACCGGCACGTTGTCGTACGGCCGCACCGGGTGCTCGCAGCCGGGGCAGTGCGAGCCGGGCAGCAGCAGCGACTCGCCGCGCGGCATGCGCCACGCGACGACGTTGAGGAACGAGCCGGCGAGCAGGCCGCCGGCCGCGGCACAGAGAGCGAGCGCGAGCATCGCGGGGGCTCCTTCGACCATCAGCTGCCTCCGACCTGCTCGGCGTAGCGCTGGATCCGCCATGACGCCTGCACGGGATCGAGGAAGTGCGGCGGCTCGCGCAGCCGCAGGCGATCGTCGTAGCTGTAGGCCTTCAGGTAGCCGGACGTGATCGTCGAGCCGGAGCCGCGGCCGACCGGCCCGCGGAACTTCTGCGCGATCGTGCCGTTGACGGTCAGCGTGCCCAGCGGCGAGCCGCAGAAGTAGCTGTCGACGGTGAACGAGTGGTTGAGCGCGAGGATCGCGGCGGCGATCGAGATGTTCGTCGGCCCGCCGTTCTCGACGCACTTGGTCGGGTCGGTCGGGGCCGTCGGGTCCGGTCTCGTCGGGTGGTAGACGCGCACGAAGTTGTCGGCGATCAGCCCGAGCATTCTGTCCCCGTCGCGGACGATGTTCCCCTTGACGATGATGTCCTTCGCACTCGCGATCGTCAGGTCGTTCGCGTAGCTGCCGCTCACGTACACGTCGGCGCAGCCGGCCGGGTCGCTGTAGGGCGCGAGCGGCTGGTAGGCGGTGACGGCACACCCCGTTCTCGGGTCGTTGTCGACGTACAGCACGCCGCTCGGCGGGTACGGCCACGTCTGCGTCGTCGGGCTCAGGTTCGCGTTCGTGACGGTGATCTGGTTGTCCTGCAGCGCGATCGTCGTCGTACCGTCGAGCACGTATCTGGGATCGGCGATCTGCTTGAGCTGCGTGCTCGAAGGGGGCGGCGTCAGCACCGGCGAGAACGGCTTCCAGGTGCCCTGGATGTTCGGCGTGCCGGAGCAGTTCTGGCGCCAGCCGCTGCCCGAGACCTCGATCGAGTCCTGCGAGGTGCGCCCGAACGTCGGCGAGCCGCACACGAGGATGTCGTCGTTGGTGTGGAGCGGTCCGTCGATGTGGTCGCCGCCGACGAACTGGATCTCGGTGCAGCCGACCGTCGACTGGTTCGGAACGGCGTTCGGCGGCGCCGGTGACCAGGTCCCGTCCGCGTTCTGCGTCTGCCACGCGTTGTCGGAGCCGGTCGGCCACTGCTGGTTGCCGCGGCCGTTGCGCCAGTACTGAGCGCAGCTCGACGCAGCCCAGGTGGGCAGGTCGGGGGCGCCGGTCGTCGGCGTAAAGCTCGCGGGGACTCTTCTGGTGCCGCTTCTGTAGATGCCGCTGCGGGTCGGCTGGCCGCCCGTGTTGAGCGCGTACCAGGCCGGGTCCGTCGTCTCCATGTCGGTGAAGTACAGGTAGTCGAGGAAGCTGCGGCGGCGGAACGTCGCGACGATTCTGCGCTCGACGCCGTTGGAGAAGCCGTCCGAGCGGATGCTGAACGTGCCCGACATCGGGCCACCGGCCGCGACGATCATCGTGGCGGTCGCGTTGTTCGGATCGCATGCCGTGTTGCCGTTGGCGGGGATCAGCTCGATCGCGTACGACGCGTTCGATCCCGGCACCGGACGCGTTCTCAGCGGCGAGGCCTTGTACTGGTTCAGCGCCGGATGCGCCGGCGTCGGGCTCGTGCACTTCGCCCAGTAGGCGTTGTCCTGCGTGAGGTGGAAGAAGTAGTCCTGCACGCCGGCCTCGGCGGCGGCGTACGCGCGCTTCTGGTCCTCGTCGTTGCGGCTCAGGTGCACGTCCCCGCTGGCGGCCGCGAAGGCGGCCACGCTCAACGCCATGCCGAGCAGCATCAGGCCAAGGACCGCGATCAACGTCCACCCCTGCTCCGACGCGAGTCGTGTGCGCATGCGGCCCACCATCAGATGCAGAGAGGCGAATGGTCTGGGTCGGTCGGATCCGCGGTGCGCACGTACACGGTCGCCGTGTACGGCTCCGCCGTGTTGCTGGAGCCGCCGCGGCTGGCGAGCGCCTGGAAGCTGATCGTCATCTGCACGACGCGCTGGGCGTCGTTGGCGTTCAGCGGCGTGCTCAGCAGTCTGTCGGGGCGGATCGGGCTGTTCGCGTCGAACTCGTAGTAGCGGAAGAACGGCACGGCGACGCCGCCGGACGTCTGCAGCTGGATGCGGTTGAGGATCGTGCGCGTGCGCGACGGCGTGCCCGCGAAGCTGAACGGCGGCTGGCCGCCCGTCGCGGTGCCGGTGTAGTCGCGCTCGACGATCGCGCCGTTGGCGAACGTGAGGTCGCGCTGCTGCGGCACGAACGTCGTGTTCGCCAGGTCGGCGTAGAACGTGACCTCGTGGTCGTCGCCGTACGTGATCGCCGGGTAGCCCGGCCCGAGGCAGACCTGCGAGCGCAGCTGCTGGACGATCTGCTCCATCCCCGTGCGCCCCCGCGCGACCTCCTCGGTGCGGTCCGAGATGCGCAGCTGCGCATGCATGAAGGCGGTCGCAAGCGTGCCGGCGGTCAGCAGCACGCCGACGCCGACGGTGGTCGCCACCAGCAGCTCGACGAGCGTGAAGCCGCGCTGGTCGCGGCGCACGACGCGCAGGCGACACACGAGCCGGCGCATCACGGGCACGTCCCCGCGGTCGTCAGGTTGTACGTCGCGCTGCCGACCGGGACGCCGGTCGCGGACGTGTTCGCGAACGTGCCTCTGAGCGCGTACGTCGTCGCCCCGACGGTCGCCTGCACGCACGCGCTGTAGGGACCCCACGGCAGCGCGTGGTCGGTGATGTAGCCGTCTGCCCCCGTCGTGCGGTTGGGGAGCGGGCCGCAGCCGGAACCGGTCCCGGTCAGCTTCACGATCGCGCCGGAGACCGGGTAGCCGCCCTGTGTCACCAGCAGGTCGACGGGCGGCTCGAACAGGTTGACGGCCGTCGTGCCGCCCGGCTGCACGAGCGCGAGCTGCGCGCTCTGGCCGTAGAGCGTCGGGTCGTTGCCGGCGCACGTCCCCGCGTAGGTGCCGTACGGGTCGGTGAACGGGAACACGAGGCTCGACGTGTAGAAGGTGTGCGGCTGTCCGTCGCCGAACGGCGTGAGCGGGACGGTCAGGTGCGAGGTGACGGCGGTGAACGCGAGCCCGTTGGCGGCGACGAGTCTGCCCCCGCTTCTGTCGAGCGAGGTGTAGCTGGCTCTGATCTGGCCGCCGAGGTCGTAGTCGAAGGCGAGCGTCGAGACGGCCTCGCCGACGACGCCCGTGGGCTTGGACGGCTGTGCGACCCCGCTCGGGTCGACGTAGCCCTGCTTGGCGAGGCTGACCGTGTAGTTGCCCACCGGCAGGTAGCCCCACAGCACGCAGCCGATCTGGTTGGTCGTGTCGGTGTAGCTCTGCGGGCCTGAGAGCGACGTCGAGACGCCCGGGACGCCGTTGCCGTTGCGGTCGCGCACCTGCACGGCGAGCGTGCCCTGGTTGGTGCCGAAGGAGCCGGCCGGGGGCGAGACGAGGCTCTCGACCGTCACCGGCGGGATCGTCATGTTCGCCCACGTCACCGACGAGGAGATCCGCAGGTACTGCGCCTGCGCCTGCCCGCTCGTGCAGCTGGCGGTGCCGGTGCCGTCGGTGATCCAGATCGCGCTCGAGGTGACGGTGTAGAGGACGCCGGCGACGCTCGTCGTGTTCGTCGCGCGGTAGTTCGACAGCTCGGTGACGGCCATCGCGCGCATGCGGTCCTGGTCCTGCTGGGCGACCTCGGTGGCGACGGAGCGGTGCTTGTTGATGCCGGACGTCTCCGACGCGCCGTCGAGCCCCATGTAGACGCCGGATGCGACGAGCACGAGCAGCATCGAGGAGACGACGACCTCGATCAGGCCGATGCCCGACTGGTCGTCGCGCAGGGCGGCGAGCAGGCGGCGGCTGGCGGCGAACGGTCGCACCCGAGGGACATCGGCGCGCGCGCGGACGGGATTGAGCGCGCGGCGGCGGCTCGGACAACCGTCCGGTGCGTCCCCGCCGCCTGGACGTTCGGCCGGTGACCGCGGCCGGCGCTCCACCTGCGTGCGCTCGCGACCGATGGTTGCGCGATGAGGCTCGCCCGCCGTCTCGCGCCGCTCGCCGCGCTGTGCGCGCTGCTCGCCGTGCCGCCGGCCGTGGCCGGGGCGTCGGAGACCTGCACGACCCTGGCCGGCGGCCGGACGCCGGACCGGCCGGCGGCCTCGCCGTTTGTGAGCAGCTCGCCGCTGTCGACGAGCTGTGCCGAGGCGATCCTGTCGGTCTCGCCCAACCCGGCGACGCCCGGCGCGCTCGTGACGCTCGACGGCAGCCAGTCCGTCGGCGGCGACGCCGGCGGCGCGATCGCCAGATTCGACTGGGACTTCGGGGACAGCACCACCGACCAGACCGACGTCTCGACGCCGAGTGTGACGCACACCTACGCGCGCGGCGCCTACACGACGAGACTGACGATCGTCGACGACACCGACACGCCGCTCGCCACGACCGCGGCCGACCTCGTCGTGGACGATCCCCCCGTCGCGGCGCTGAGCGCGCCCGTCGGCACGCTGCGCCCCGGCGTCGCGTACAGCTTCGACGCGAGCGGGTCTAGCACGCCGGACCTCGGGCTGGGCGGCAGAGTCGCCAGATACGACTGGGACTGGGGCGACGGCACGACGACGCTCGACGGCGGCCCGAGAGCGGCCCACAGATTCGCGGCCGACGGGAGACCGAACGTGACGGTGACCGTCTCCGACGACCTCGGACTGACCGACACGGCGAGCGCCTCGGTGACCGTCTTCAACGAGCTTCCGCTCGTGACGCTCGTCGCGACGCCGGCGACGGTGCAGGTCGGCCAGCCGGTGAGACTCGACGCGAGCGGCTCGAGCGACCCCGACGGCAGCATCGCCGAGTATCGCTGGGACCTCGACGGCAACGGCTCGTTCGAGACCTCGACCGGCACGACCCCGACGGTCACGACCGGCGGCTACCCGAACCCGGGCCAGATCACGCTCAGCGTGAAGGTGATCGACGACAGCGGCGGGTCGAGCGTCAAGGGCGTGCCGGTGACGGTTGTGGCGCCGCCGGGTGGCGGCGGGTCGGGCGGATCGGGTTCCGCCGGCTCCGGCTCTGGCTCCGGCGGGACCAGATCCGGGTCCGGCGGCTCAGGTGGCTCGGGCGGATCGAGCGGCGGCTCCGGTGGCTCCTCCGGCGGCGGCAGCACGGCTCCGCGCTTCGCCGTCGGCCTCAGCGGCGCCGCGATCCAGCGCCTGACGGCCGCGCTGCGGCGCGGCATCGGCCTGCTGGCCGTCGCCAACCGCGCCGCGAGCGGCACGCTCACGATGAGCGTCTCCGTCGGGGACGCGCGAAAGCTGCACCTCGCCAGTCGCCGCGCCCGCCGCCCGGTCACGATCGGCACGTTGAGACTCGCGCTGCGCGCGGGCCGCACCGCCAAGCCGTCGATCAAGCTGACCCGCGCAGCCACCCGCGCCCTGCGCCGTGCCAAGCCCCACACCCTCCGCGTCACCATCCGCGGCTCGCTCTACGCCGGCAAGGCGTCCGCCGCTGTCGTGCGCGTCGTGCTGCTGCGGGGCTGACCGCGCCCGGCCGCGCATCGGAGCGGACCCGAGCGCACGCCGCGCTCGCTCCGTGTCAGACGACGTGGATCGGAGGTCTGCGTCCGAGCGCCATCGCGATGCGCGTGATGTCGTCCGGATCGCTCGTTGCGATCGCGTCGGCCCGAGCGACGGCGGAGACGACGACGCCGGCATCGACCACGTCGTCTGTCCCGCTCGCGGCGAGCGCTTCGCCGGCGGCGCGGGCCTCGCGCTCCGCGAACGCCGCTACCTCGCAGCCGCGCAGCAGGCGAGCCAGCCGCGCCTGACGTCCGCTGCGCCATGCCTGCGCGAGCGCGAGTGATGGCACCGTCGGGCGCACACCGCGGTCGAGCATGCGCCGGTGGAGCGCCCACAGCTCGGTCGATCCGCGCTCGGCCGCGATCAGCGCGCCGGCGTCATAGGTGATGCCGCTCACGCGGAACGTCCGACGCCGAGCGCGTCGAGAACGGCGTCGGCGCGGGCGAGATCCTCCGGCGTGAGCTTCCCGTGCTCAGCCTCCCACTCGGCGACGGCCGCAAGACCATCTTCGATCGCCAACGCGTTCTGCGATGCCTCGTTCAGCCACGCCGACAGGCTCACGCCGCGGCGCTCCGCCGCCTGCTTGGCGGCCGCGGCGACGGGCGCTTCGAGCGTGACCGAGAGCTTGCGGGCCGACATGACCCAATCGTACTTCTGCGCCTGTCAGAGCGGGCGCGCAAAACGCAAATTCTCTGCACAGAGATCGTGCCAACACGGTGCAGCGACTGCCGTGCCAACTCGGACAACGCAGACGGGGCGGGCCCGAAGGCCCGCCCCGTGGCTGTGCTGGCTTGGTGTGCTTGCTGCGTGAAGCTTCGGCGCTACCAGGTGCTGCCGCTGTTGCAGCCGCCCGTGCCCGGTCTGTCGCAAGAGCGGGCGACGCTGCCGTCGGCGGCGCGTCTGATCGTGTAGGTGACTCCGGCCGGCGAGGTGGCCGCGACGGTGAACGTCGTGGCGTCGCCCGTCGCCGTCGGCGCCGTCGTTCTGCTCGGCACGTCGTTGAGCGCCGGCTCGAGCGTCTGGAGCGCGCCCAGCGAGTTCGCGTACGCGTTGTTGTCGGTGAAGTACGTCTCCTCCGCCGTCTGCATGTTGCGGGCGAAGGACTTGGCGCTGGCGTCGCCTGCCTTGTCCTTCTGCGACAGGAACGACGGGATCGCGATCGCGGCGAGGATGCCGATGATCAGGATCACGACGAGGAGCTCGATGAGCGTGAAGCCTCTCTCGTCGTTGATGCGTCTGCGGATGGCGTGCAGCATTGTTCCTCCTGGAACCGGTGGCTCGTTCGTTCTCCGCCAGATCCCTGGACGGGGGCCGCTCGGACCGCTCGGCTCTGGCAGGGGAGCTATCGGCACCCCGTATTCCGGGGTTGAGCTGCTTGGACGTTTGATGGACGCGGGTCTGCCAGATGGCCCGGCGGTGCGCCCAGCGCCGGTCAGCCGGCGGCCGCGCGCAGGGCCTCGCCGGCCTCCTGCGCGTCGCGGGCGGGGTCGCGCTGACCGCTCCCGCCGCACCACGGACACGTGATGCGTCTCTGCTCGCCGCCGAGCCCGGAGATCACCGTGCCCGCGCCGCGGCACGGGTGGCAGATCGTCTCGTCGCGGGTGTCGTCTCTGGCGGCCATGTGCGTCGGCGCGCGAGGGTAGCGGGTCTGGAGGCGCGGCGGTGCGCCCATCGCCGGCCGGCGGCTACGGTGCATCCCATGCACGACCTGATCTCGACGCTCGGCGACGGCCTCTCGAACGCCGCCCTGATGGCCTGGGAGGTCTGGTGGGCGCTCGTGCTGGGCTTCGCGATCTCCGCGCTCGTGCAGGCGTGGGTGCCGCGCGAGCGGATCCAGTCCGCACTCGCGGGCGAGGGCCTGTCCCCCGTCGCGCGCGCGACCGGGCTCGGCGCCGCCTCCTCGTCCTGCTCCTACGCCGCGATCGCGATCGCGCGCAGCCTGTTCGCGAAGGGCGCCTCGGTCGCGAGCGCGCTCGCCTTCCAGTTCGCCTCGACGAACCTCGTATGGGAGCTGGGCCTCGTGCTGTGGGTGCTGCTCGGCTGGCAGTTCACGCTCGGCGAGTACCTCGGCGGGCTTGTGATGATCGGCCTGATGTGGGCGCTGCTGCGGCTGTTCGTGAGCCGCGCAGTGGAGCGCGCGGCGCGCGAGCACGTCGCCGCGACCGACGCTCAGCCCGCCGGCTGCGCGCATCACGACCACGGCGCCCATGACCACGGTCACGACCACGCGCACCACGGCGCCGGCGGGGCGGACGGCGCCGCGCCCACCGACTGGCGCGAGCGAGTCGGCTCGCTCGACGCGTGGACGCAGGTGGCCGGCAACTTCCGCGCCGACTGGCTGATGCTGTGGAAGGAGATCGCCACCGGCTTCCTGCTGGCCGGCTTCGTCGCCTTGCTCGGCGCGGACGTCTTCAATGGTCTCTTCCTGCACGACGCCCCGTCGGCGGTGCGGGTCGTGTGGGCCGCGCTGATCGGCCCGCTGATCGCCGTGCTGAGCTTCGTCTGCTCGATCGGCAACGTGCCGCTCGCCGCCGTCCTGTGGGCCGGCGGGATCCCCTTCGCGGGCGTGATGGCGTTCATCTTCGCCGACCTGATCGTGCTGCCGATCGTGCTCGCCTACCGCAAGTACTACGGCACCGCGTTCGCGCTGCGGATCGTCGCGCTGATGTACGTGACGATGGTGCTCGCCGCGATCCTGATCGACGTGCTGTTCTCCGCGCTCGGGCTGATCCCCTCGACGCGGCCGAGCACGACCGACGTCTTCGGCTCGATCGCGCTCGACTACAAAGCCGCCCTCAACGCGCTCGCCACCGTCGGCTTCGTGATGTTGATGGCGCTCACGCGCCGTCGCGCCGCGGCACCGGTCCACGCTCACTGAGCCGGGAAGGATCCACCCCACACGGCGTCCTCTCAGGTGAACCCGGACCTGAGGAGGCGCCCATGGCCGTACCCCGCACGACGATCCGCCGCTGGAGCATGCTCGCGGCGGCCCTGCTGCTGCTCAGCACCGCGCTCGCCGCGTGCGGCGGCAGCTCCAGCGGGAGCACGACGACCGCACAGCCGAGCGCGTCGAGCTCCGCCGCCGCCTCGACGCCCAGCACGAGCACCACCACGAGCGCTCCGGCCGCTGCCGGCACGACGCTCGCCATCGGTGCCGTCGAGAAGGGCGACGACCATCTCGGCTTCACCAGCAGACAACTCACCGCGAGAGCCGGGACGGTCACGATCAAGCTCGCCAACGGCGCGAGAAACGAGTATCCGCACGGCATCTCGATCGAGGGCAACGGCGTCGACAAGGACGGCGCGGTCGTCAAGCCGGGCAACGCCACGAGCGTCAGCGTGACGCTCAGACCCGGCACCTACACCTTCTACTGCCCGGTCCACGAGCACGAGAAGTACGGCATGAAGGGCACGCTCACCGTCACGTGAGCGTGCCGCGGGGGCGGCGGCGCGGACGCCGTCTCCCCCGCTCTGCTCTCCATTCCGCCAGCGTGCGGTGGTGTCCCGAGCGGTAGCACGTGCGCTCCATCGCGAACGGCGTCGGAGCGCCGCGGTCGGTCAGCAGGACCACCGGCAGCCAAGGGCCGTTCGCCTCGACCGGGGCATCCGGCAGCGGCTGCCCGTTGACGTGCTGCTCGACACGCCCGCCGAACAGCGTGAGGTTGACCGCGCCCGCGACGTCGAGCGCCGCGCTGGGCGACAGCACGCCGCGGAAGCGCGCCCGGCGCAGCTCGCTCGCGAGCGCCTGCGAGTCGGCGTGGTCGCCGACGGCGATCGCCGGGTCCAGGCCGCACGCCTCCCACTTGTCGAACGTCGAGAGGTCGGCGATCTGGTCGGCGGACACGCGCAACTGCCACAGGCTGCGGTGACCTCTACGGCGATCCGCCTCCGTGCGCAGCGCCTCGTACCGCACCCACTCGGCCCAGGCGCCGTCGCTCGAGAGCGCGAGGTACTGCACGAAGGACTCGCTCTCGCGGTGCCAGCGCCCGGACTCCTGGCGCAGCGTCGTGCTGCCGGCGCCGTGCCACAGCGGCGGGACCCCCTGCGCGACGTGCCGGTAGGCGACCCAGCGGCCGGTGACCGCCGCCGGCCTAGACGTCCAGCTGGGCACGTCCACCCCGCGCGAGCGAGAGCAGCTTGGGAGCGGCATCCGCCACGTCGGCGTCGATCAGCTGGCGCGGCGTTCTCTGGTCGAACTGCTCACGAGAACGGTCGAACCAAAGCAGGATTCCATGTGGCTCCCACGAGTTGCGCAACTCGTAGACGAGCTGCCCGACCAAGCTGATGCGCTTCGGGTTGCGCTTGATCTGCTCGACGCGCCCCCTGCGCCAGTTCTGCACCGACTTGGTCGTCGCGCCGAGCAGCTTCGCGACCTCGCCGACCTCGACGGACCGCAGCTCCTCGGCGACGAATCTGGCGGCGAAGGCGGGATCGTCGATCGCGCTGTGGTCGAGCTGGCGCAGCATCGCCCGCACGACGTCCTCCATGATCTTCATCGCATAGCGGACCTTCCAGGCCTCGTCGAGCGCGTCGTCGTCGAGCGCGATCTCGGCGCGCAGGTCCTCCAGTGTCAGCAGCAGCTCGACCTTGAGCGCGTGGTCGCGCCACACGGGATCGCGCGCGAGCCCGAGGATCTCGCCGCGCACGCGCTCGAACCAGCGGTCGCGCTCGGTCACGCGCCGCTTGCGCGACACCGGGTCGTTCCTCAGATCGCGGGTGCTGGGCTCGTCGTACGGCTTGAGCGCCGCGTCGAGGTCGTGCTCGAGCGCCTCGATGCGCTCGCGCAGCCCGTCGCCGGTGGTGGTGGGAGATGGTTCAGCCACTACGGACATGGCAGGATGCCCTCCAAGTCTGTGATCTTTCCCTCGATGGGAAAGACCTGCGACTCAGTCTAGCGCGTCAGCCGTCGAGCTCGACGCGCATCGCGGCCGCGAGGCCGCCGCCGAGCACGTGCTCGTCCGCTCCGAAGCGGACCGTCAGCGGGCCGCCGAAGGGCTGGCGCTCGACGACCTCCAGCGCGTCCCCCAGCCGCACGCCGCGTTCCGACAGGTAGCGCAGCATCGCGGGGTCCGAGTCGGAGATGCGCACGAAGCGCCCGCGCACGCCGGGCTCCAGCTCGGCGAGCCGCAGCGTCGTGCCCTCGTCCATCACGAGGTCGGCGTCGGGGATCGGGTCGCCGTGCGGGTCGTGCGTCGGGTTGCCGAGCTTCGCCGCGATGCGCGCCTCGAGATCCTCCGAGATGACGTGCTCGAGCGCCTCCGCCTCCTCGTGGACGCGGTCCCACGGCACCCCGAGGTGCTCGGCGAGGTACAGCTCCAGCAGCCGGTGGTGGCGCAGCACCTCGAGCGCGACGCGCTCCCCCTCGGACGTCAGCACGACGCCCTTGTAGCGCTCGTGCACCGCGAGCCCGCGGTCGGCGAGCTTCTTCAGCATCGCCGAGACCGACGCCGGCGTCACACCCAGCCGCTCGGCGAGGTCGTTCGTCGCGACGCCGTCCTCGCCGCCCGCGTGCCGCTGCAGCGCATAGATCGCCTTCGCGTAGTCCTCGATCGCCTCGGAGGGGCGGCTCGTCGGCTCGGTGGCCATGATTCGGAGGATACGACCGGTCGCGCCACCGCCGCGTTGCCCGCGATTTGCGTCAACCGGCGCGCAGGCGCGCGATCTGGCTGCTCACGAGCTCGCCGACCGGCGAGGCCGACGAGACGACGTCGCGATCCAGCGCATCGGAGACGCGTGCGACCAGCCCGACGGCCGCAGCCTCAGCGCGCCGCGCAGAGTGGTTCCACGAACGCGCCTCGGCGGCGATGTCCGCCAGCGTGACGTCAAGCAGCACTCTCTGACCGCCGATGGACATCGCCGCCTGGCGCCTCAGTCTCGGCCACAGGACGGTGGGAACGGTGTCGTACAGCGGGGCCAGCGCGATCGTCTCCGGCGTCGGGTGGAGCAGCGCCACGTTCTTGCCGTGCGCGTCGGCGTTGCCGATCAGGACCGTGAAGGTGACGGCCTCGACGAGCCGATCGAGCTCGCGCGCCCCGTCGGCGGCGTAGACGTCGAGCAGCTCGGCGACCTGCGCGAGCCGTGGCCCGCCCGCGCGCTCGTACTTCGCCGCGCCGCGGCCGCCCTGTGGATCGACCGCGAGCGCCTGGCAGACGTCCTCCTGGTGCAGGCGCCGCACCTCGCCGCCGTCGACGACGCGGTCGAAGCGCTCCACGATCAGGCACTCGCGCTCCCCCAGGCGCTCCAGCTGCGGAGCGCTTCTCGTCACCCCGACCGCGTGCGCCAGCGCGAGGCACTCGGCCTCCGCGCGCACGAGACCGGGCCGCAGCGGGTCGTCGCGCTTGAGGATGTGGGTGGAAGGACGCCCGTGCAGCGGCCGTCCCCAGCCGCCGTCGTCCAGTCGCACGAGCAGCAGCTTGTCCTGCAGGCCGGCGAGCGACAGCTCGCTCTCGTCGTCGACCCCCAGCGGATGCTCGTCGAGCGCCTCGACCGCTTCCACCAGCCGCTCGCGCGTGTAGGGCTCCACACCGGCCGACGCGGACGCGGGCTCCTCGCCGGCGATCACCAGCGCGCCCGCGACGTCGCGGCCATAGCGGGTCAGCAGCTCGAACACGGCGTTCGTGGCCACGCCCGCCTGCTCGGCAAGCGCCTGCAATGCGCGCCCCTCCGGCAGCAGCCCCTTACAGAAGGGCAGGGCATCCTGCCAGCCGGCCGCGAGCGGCAGCGAGCACGAGATCAGCGGGCTGTTCGCGGGCCAGCGCTCCAGTGCCGCGTCCTCGAAGCGCAGGCGCAGCTCGGGGAAGCGGCGCTGCTCGAGCGTGGCGACGCGCTCGCCGTCGAGCCAGACGCCGAGCTGTCGACGGCGCGCCACGTCAGCGCTCGAGCGTGACGGTGACGGTCGCGCCGAGCCGCCGCAGAGCGCGCAGCGCGCGCTCCAACTGCAGCGTCGCGGCGCCCTGCTCCAGCTCGGCCAGATAGCTGCGGTTGATGCCGGCGCGGTCGGCCAGCTGGGTCTGCGTGAGCCCGCGTTCCGCGCGCGCACCGGCGATCGCGCGCCCGAGGTCGGCGGAGGAGCGGACGGACCATTGCTTTGTCGGCATATCCCGACACTATGCCCAGGGTCGCGTGATGTCGAGATATCCCGACATCTGCACAGAAATGTGCAGTGTCTGGATATCCAGACAGCCGATTATCTGATCGCGTCGTAGACCTTGAACAGCGGCATGTACATCGAGATCACGATGAAGCCGACGATCGCGCCGACGACGATGATCATCAGCGGCTCCAGCAGCGACGTGAGGCCCTTGATCGCGGCGGCGACCTCGTCCTCGTAGAAGTCGGCGATCTTCGCGAGCATCGTGTCGAGCGCGCCCGTCTCCTCGCCGACGCCGACCATCTGGCAGACCATCGCCGGGAAGACCGACGCCTCGCGCAGCGGCGCGGCGATCGTGCCGCCGGCCTTCACTGAGGCCATCACCTCGGCCATCGCCTTCTCGACGACCGCGTTGCCGGCCGTCTTGCCGGTGATCTCGATCGCCTGCAGGATCGGCACGCCCGAAGCGATCAGCGACGACAGCGTCCGCGACCAGCGCGCGAGCGCGACTCTCTGCACGACCGGGCCGATTCTGAACGGGAAGCGCAGTCGGATCGTGTCCCACTGCGGCCGCCCCCAGGACGAGCGCTTCCACTGGCGGAACGCGAACACGACGCCCACGACGCCGGCGATCAGCAGGTACCACTGCCCGGTCACGACGTTCGACATCCCGACCGTGATTCTCGTGATCGTCGGCAGCGAGCTGCCGAACTCCTGGAACGTCTTCTGGAAGACCGGCACGAGGAACGCGACCATCGCGATCAGCACGATGAACGCGAAGCTGAAGATGACGGTCGGGTAGATCATCGCCGACTTCACCTGGCGGCGCAGCGCGTCGTCCTTCTCGAGCTGGTCGGCGACGCGGATCAGCGCCTCGTCGAGCCGGCCGCCCGTCTCGCCCGACTCGACCATCGCGACGTAGAGCGGGCTGAAGACCTTCGGATGGCGCGCAAGCGCGGCGGAGAACAGCAGGCCCGCCTCGACGTCCTTGCGCACGCCGACGACCGCCTCTCTCAGCGGTCTCGACACGGTCTGCTCCTCCAGCACGTACAACGCGCGCAGCAGCGTCATGCCGGAGGCGACCATCGTCGCGAGCTGGCGCGAGAGGACCGTCAGGTCGCCCGGCTTGACGCGCTCGAACAGCGTCACGTTCAGCTCCTTGGAGCTGTGCTTGTCGCTGATGTCGACGACGATCAGGCCGCGCGACTTGAGCTGGTCGGCGACCGCCTGCTTGGAGGCCGCCTCGACCTCGCCCTTGGCGTGGGAGCCGCCGAGGTCGATCGCCTTGAAGACGTACGTGGACATGGCCCCGGCGGCTGGTCCCTACACCGTCGCCATCGCGCCGGCGTCCATCGGCGCGCCGACGCCGCCCGTTCCCATCAGGCGCCGCAGCTCCTCCGGCGTCGTCGAGCGCGACTCGGCGAGCTGGCGCGTGATCCGGCCGGCGCGCACGAGCCCGGCCAGCGCGGCGTCCATCGTCTGCATCCCCTGCGCGCCACCCGTCTGCAGCACCGAGTAGATCTGGTGCGTCTTGCCCTCGCGGATCAGGTTGCGCACGGCCGCCGTCGGCACGAGCACCTCGGCGGCGACGACGCGCCCGGCGCCATCCGCGGTCGGCAGGAGCTGCTGCGTGACGATCCCCTGCAGGCCGACCGCGAGCTGCGTGCGGATCTGGCTCTGCTGCGCGCCGGGGAAGACGTCGACGATGCGGTCGACCGTCTGCGGCGTGTCCTGCGTGTGCAGCGTGGCGAACACGAGGTGGCCGGTCTCCGCCGCGGTGATCGCGGTCGAGATCGTCTCCATGTCGCGCATCTCGCCGACGAGGATCACGTCGGGGTCCTGGCGCAGCGCGGCCTTCAGACCCTCGGCGAAGGTCGTCGCGTCAGAGCCGATCTCGCGCTGGTTGACGATGCATCTCTTGTGGCGGTGGAGGAACTCGATCGGGTCCTCGATCGTCATGATGTGCTCCTCGCGGGAGCTGTTGATGACGTCGACCAGCGAGGCCAGCGTGGTCGACTTGCCAGAGCCCGTGGGACCGGTCACGAGCACGAGCCCGCGCGGCCGGTTCGCCATCTCGGCGACCGCCGGGGGCAGCCCGAGCGACTCCAGCGGCGCGATCTCGAACGGGATCAGGCGGAAGGCGGCGCCGAGCGCCGAGCGCTGGAAGTAGGCGTTGACGCGGAAGCGTGCGCGGCCGGGGATCTGGTAGGCGAAGTCGAGCTGCCAGTTGTTCTCCAGCTTCTGGCGCTGGTCGTTGGAGAGGATCGAGTAGACGATCTCCCGCGTGTCCGTGGGCGTCAGCGTCGGGCAGCCGTCGACCGCCTGCAGGCGCCCGCGCACGCGCACCATGGGCGGTGCGCCGGCGGTGAGGTGGAGGTCGGACGCCCGGCGGTCGACGACCTCGAGCAGCAGCTCGGCGAAGTCGATGTCCATCGCTGGACGTATCGGCAGGCGGGCGCGGGAGCCTGAGCGACTCAGAAGAAGCGCGACGCGTTGCGTACGACCTGCGGCTGACGCCGGTGCCAGTAGCACTCGATCTCTCTGCGCGCCACCGGCAGCAGCTCGTCGTCGTCCACGTCGTCGAGATAGCCGAGGCCGAGGATCACGTGGCGAACGCTCTCGTGCTCGGGCGGGACCTGAAAGCGCTCCAGGTACAGCGCGATCCCCTCCTCCACCGTGCGCCCCAGACGCTGTTCGATCGTCATCACGTCGAAGTAGTCGCGCAGCTCGCCGCGGTCGCCGATGACCTTGAGCTTCATCGCGAGGATGTCGTCGATCGCGGCCACCGGGATGCCCGCGATCCGGCGGGTGGGCGCGAGCCGCCGCTGGCCGCGCGCGTGCAGGAACTGCAGCTTCGCGCCCTCGAGCACCCCGTCCAGCACCCCGTCGCCGATCCGCGTCGGCGCGAACGCGCCCGTCCCGGCCAGCTCGCTCGCGAGCGCGTCGAGGTCGACGGACTCGTGGAAGAACAGGTCGAGGTCGCGGCTGACGCGGTGCTGCACGTGCGCGGCGAGACCGGTTCCGCCGGCGAGATAGGCGCCTCGCGGCAGCAGCGGCGCGAGCTCGGACCACGCGCGCGCCGTCTCCGGCGGAAGCACCGCGCGCAGCGCGGCCGGGAGCGTCATCCCGCGCGGCCCTCCGCCGCGACCGCCAGGTTGCGCGCCAGGCGGCGCGCGCGCGGATCGAGCCCGCGCGCGCGACCCGCGTGCTCCCAGTCGGCGGAGGACAGGTTCGCGGCACCCCACGCGAGCCCCTCGGGTTCGCCGGCCTGCAGCAGCCGCCGCGCGATCGCCCCACCGGATCGCGCGGTCTCGAGCTGCTCCGGCGCCACGTTCCAGAACAGGTGCCGCAGCCGCGGCGGGACGGCGCGGCTCGGCGCGTGCCGTGTCCCGCCCCGCTGCGCCGGTCGCATCCGCCCCAGCAAGGGCGCGAGCCGGCGCCAGCGCGGGCTCGAACGCCGCGCCATCAGCAACTCGACGCGCCGCGCCCGGCCTGCGGCCACCACAGCGGTGTTCCGCTCGACGAGCCCTTCGGCGACGAGCTTCTCCAACGCGTTGCTCGCCGACGTCGGCGCGATGCCGGCGCGCGCCGCGACCGCACGCGCCGAGACGAGCCCGAACGGCGCCCGGTCGAGCGCCGCCAGGACGGCGACCTCGACGCGCGAGAGGTCGTCGATCCGCTCGGTCGAGCCAAGCTCCTCGCGGAGGCGCGCGAACGCCTCCGCTCCGATCGTCAGGCGCCCACCTCTCCCTCGCTCGACGGCAAGGCCGAGCCGCGCGACCGCGCGCTTGACCCGCGGGATCGTGGTCCCGAGCCGCCGCCCCGCCTCAGCCGCGGAGATCGTGGAAGCGGTGTCCATTCCGTCAGTTTACCAGCCCGTCAGACCTCGATCGCCACCGCCACCGCCTCGTCCACCCGCTGGTCGACCGGCTGAGGCATCGCCGGCTTGCTGCGCGGGAGGAACGCGGCGGGGATCGCGGCGAGCAGGATCAGCGCGAACGCCCACTTGTAGGTCTGACCGAACGCATCAGCCACAAGCGGGGCCAGGTGCGCGTGCGCGGCCGGCGAGATCGACTGCGCCGCCTGGAGCCCCTGCGCCGCGTTCGCCGCGCCGGGCAGGCGGTCGGCGAGCTGCGTGGCGAGCACGACCGAGATCAAAGCGACGCCGAGCGCGCCGAAGCCGCGCTGGACGATGTTGAACGCGGTCGTGGCGCGCGAGACCTCGGCGTGCGCGAGCGTCTGGTAGGCGGCCGCCATCGTCGGCATCATCGCCAGGCCGATCCCCATGCCGGCCACGAACGAGGCGGCGCCCAGCAACACGTACGACGTGTCGGCGCCGACCTGCGTGAAGATCCCGAAGCCGACCAGCACGCACACCAGCCCCGGCAACACGACGCGCCCCGCGCCGGTGCGGTCGACGATCCGCCCGCCGATCGGCATCATCAGCGCCGCGCCGACCCCCTGCGGGATCATCAGCAGCCCGGCGTCGAGCGCCGACTCGCCACGCGCGACCTGGTAGTAGAGCGGCAGCAGCAGCATCGCGCCGAAGAAGGCGGCGGCGAACAGCGCCATCGTGATGCCGGACACCGCCGGCGTTCTGCGCTTGAACAGCCGCACGTCGATCAGCGGCGCGTCGGTGTGCAGCGCGTGCCACGTGAAGGCGGCGATCAGCACGATGCCGGCGAGCGTCGGCACGATCGCCTTCGCGCCGGCGAAGCTGCCGCGCGTGCCGATCTCCGCGAGCCCGTAGACGAGCGCCGCCAACCCGGGCGACAGCAGCAGCAGACCCAGCACGTCGAGCCGGTGGCGCGGCTGCGGCTTGTCGGGCTTGAGGATGCGGGACGCCATCGCGAGCGCGACGATGCCGATCGGGATGTTCACGTAGAAGATCCAACGCCACGAGACGTCGTCGACGAGCCAGCCGCCGAGCACCGGGCCGAGGATCGGCCCGATCAGCATCGGCGCGCCGACGACGCTCATCACGCGCCCGATCCGCTGCGGCCCGGCCGCCTGCGTGAGGATCGTCATGCCGGCCGGCATGATCATGCCGCCGCCGAGCCCCTGCAGGATCCGGAAGAAGATCAGCGACTGCGCCGACCACGCCATGCCCGACAGCGCCGAGCCGGCGAGGAACAGCACGAGCGACGTCATGTAGAGGCGCTTGGTGCCGAAGCGGTCGGCTGCCCAGCCGGTGAGCGGGATGACGGTCGCGAGCGCGAGCAGGTAGCCGGTCGAGACCCACTGGATCGTCGGCAGCGGCGCCTTGAAGTCCACCGACAGGTGGTTGATCGCGATGTTGACGATCGTCGTGTCGAGGATCGACATGATCGTCCCGAGCACGACGACGGCCGAGATCGCGAGCAGCGCGCGGTCCAGCGGCTCCGAGCCGGAGACCGTCCGCGAAGCTTCGGCGGTGGCTGGCATGCGTCCGTTTCCGTTTCCGTTGGCGCTCACCGCGCCTCCTCTCTCGACTCTGAGTCCCACTGGGCGAAGATCGATGCAAGCGCGTCGGCGAGCGCGTCGCGCTCGGCGTCGCCGAGCGTCGCGGCGAAGCGGCGCAGCCCGGCAAGGCGCGCCTCGTTGATGCGCTCGAGCGCGGCGCGGCCGGCGGCCGTCAGCGCCAGGCGCTTGATGCGGCGGTCGACCGCGTCCTCTGTGCGCGAGACGAATCCGTGGCGCACGAGCCCGTCGACGGCGCGGCCGGCGGCGGCGACGGACAGGCCCATCTGCGGCGCCAGCTCGGTGAGCGCCTGCGCGTGGTCGGTCATGTCGAGCACGAACAGCCCGCGCATCTGCGCCATCGTCAGCTCGAGCTCGGCGATCAGCGCGAACAGCTCGCCCTGCTCGCCCTTCATGCAGCGCCCGTAGAAGCGCTGGAGGTCGGCGGCGAGCTGCTGTGGCGAGACCGCTTTCGACGTTTGCATGAACGCAACTATATCGTCTTGCGAGATCTTCGCAAGCTTGCGTCTTTTGCGTGTTTGCGTGCTTACAGACCGGCTTCCGGTCAGGCGGTCCCCGTCACCCGCGCGACCTCGGCCAGCGAGGTGAGCCCCGCCTTGACCTTCTCGAAGCCGTCGTCGCGCAGCCGCCGCATCCCCTCGCGTGTCGCGACCGCGGCGATCTCGTCGGCCGGGGCGCGCGTGAGCACGAGCGAGCGGATCTCCTCGGTCACGCTCATCACCTCGTAGAGGCCGACGCGGCCCTTGTAGCCCATCCCCCCACAGCGCCCGCAGCCGACCGGCTCGTAGCACTCGAGGTCGAGCGAGACGTTGAAGCCGCTCTCGCGCAGCACCTGCGCCGGCACGATCGTGCGCTTCTTGCACGTCGGGCAGAGCGTGCGCGCGAGCCGCTGCGCGACGACGCAGTCGATCGCGGAGGCCACCAGGAACGGCTCGATCCCCATCTCGATCAGGCGCGTGATCGCGGTCGGCGCGTCGTTCGTGTGCAGCGTCGAGAGGACGAGGTGGCCGGTCAGCGCCGACTCGATCGCGATCTGCGCCGTCTCGCCGTCGCGGATCTCGCCGACCATGATGATGTCGGGGTCGGCGCGCATCATCGAGCGCAGGCCGTTCGCGAACGTCAGCCCGGCGCGCGGATTGACCTGCACCTGCGTGATCCCCTCGAGCTGGTACTCGACCGGATCCTCGATCGTGATGATGTTCTTCTCGGTCGTGTTGAGCTGCTGCAGCGCGGCATAGAGCGTCGTCGACTTGCCGGAACCGGTCGGGCCGGTCGCCAGCACGGCGCCGTAGGACTGCGTGAAGGCCGACTGGAAGCGCTCGCGCTCGCCCGTCTGCATGCCGAGCTTGTCGAGCCCGATCTGCACCGCCTGCTTGTCGAGGATGCGCATCACGAGCGACTCGCCATGCACGCTCGGCAGGGTCACGACGCGGATGTCGACGAGCCGCCCGTCGACGCTCAGGCTGACGCGCCCGTCCTGTGGGATGCGCTTCTCGGCGATGTCCAGCTCCGCCATGATCTTCGTGCGCGAGACGACGCCGGCGACCATCCGCTGCGGGATCGTCGTCGAGACGCTCAGCACGCCGTCGATGCGGAAGCGCACGCGCAGCTCGCGGCCGTCGGGCTCGAAGTGGATGTCGGAGGCGCCGCGCTCGGCTGCCTGGGCGATGATCGAGTTGACGAGCTTGACGATCGGCGCGTCGTCAGCCGACTCGTGCAGCTCGACGACCTCGCCGTCGTCCTGCTGGGTCTCCTCGTCGACCGCCTCGCGCACCGAGTCGCCGAACCGGTCGAGCCGCGCCACGAGCGTCGCGATGTCCTCGCGGCTGGCGACCGCCGGCCGCACGTCGAGCCGCGTCAGCATCGCGATGTCGTCGACCGCGAGCACGTTCGCCGGATCGGCCATCGCGACGACGAGCGCGCGCTTCTCCTCGGCGAACGCGACCGGGACCGCTTCGTAGCGCTTGGCCGCCGACGAGTCGATCAGGTTCGCCGCGGCCATGTCGATCGGGAAGGCGGTCAGGTCGAGGTGGTCGAGCCCGTAGCGCTCGCCGATCGCGCGGGCGAGCTGGTCCTCGCTGATCTCGCCCTGCTCGAGCAGCACCTTCTCCGGTGCGCGGCCGGATTGGCGCGCGGCCTCGACGGCCGCCTCCACGCGCTGCTGCTCGACGAAGCCGAGGTCGCCGAGCACGTCGGTGAGGAAACGTCCGGAGCCGCCGCGGCGCGATGGGGGCGTGACGCCGTTCCACTCGTGGTCGTGCTGCGGGGCCTTGGCGAGGGCGCCGTCGGTGTCGGCGGGGCCGATGGCGCGGAGGTGGCCCTTCGTCGCCGGCCTTGTGGGCGACTCCTCGGCGCGCGGCGGCTCGGGCGCCGTGAACGACGGCATCGAGGGGGGCGTCGGCGGGGCCGGCTCCTCCACGGCAGGCGGCGGCGCGGGCCGCGCCAGCTCGGGCTCGGGCGCCGGGTCCGCCCCCCGCATCGCCGACCACTCCGGCGGCAGTTCCGCCTCGGCCGAGCGGGCAAACGGGTCGAACACCGGTACGTCGGCGGGAGCCCCTGCAATCTGATGTCGCTCACAAGCATCAGATTGACGGGGCTCCGCCGCGGGCTGCGGATCAGGCGGCGGCGGGCTCCCCGCGGGCGGCGGCGCGGAGGACGTCGAGGGGGGCGGGGCGCCCGGTCCAGCGCTCGAAGGAGCGGGCTCCTTGTCGAACCAGGATCTCAAGGCCGTCCACCACCGTCGCGCCGGCGTCGTGCGCGGCGCTGGTCAGGGCCGTGGGGCGGCTTCCGTAGACGAGGTCGACAAGGCATGGATATCCATGCAGAGCATCGGCGTCGAGCGGAAGCGCCTTGAACGGGTCTTCACCCCATTGCAATCCGACGGACGTTGTGTTCACGAGCAGGTCCGCCCGCACGGGCGGACGCTCGACCACGCGGCCGCCGATCTCGGCGCACAGCCGCTCGGCGCGCTCCCTGGTCCGATTCCAGACCAGCACGTCGGCGCCGGCCTGCACGAGCGCCCAGACGATCGCCCGCGCGCTCCCGCCGGCGCCGAGCACGACGGCGGTCGCTCCGGCCGGGTCGAACGGCAGCGCGTCGATCAGCCCGGGGGCGTCGGTGTTGTCGGCGTGGATGCGGCCGCCGGGCAGGAACGTGAGCGTGTTCGCCGCCCCGATCGCGCGGGCGCTGCCCGTCGCCTCGTCGGCAAGCGCGAGCGCCGCCTCCTTGTGCGGGATCGTCACGTTCGCGCCGACGAAGCCGGCGCCCGGGAGTCCGCGCACCGTCTCGTCGAACAGCTCCGGCGGGACGGGCAGCAGCTGATAGCGCCAGTCGTCCAGTCCCAGCGCCGCGTAGCCGGCCTCGTGCATCGCCGGCGAGCGGCTGTGGCGCACCGGCCAGCCGAGCACGCCGCAGATCGGCATCAGCCGACCGGCCTCAGCATCTCGTCGGCGACTTGCCGCCGGCCGCGTTGCGCGCGTCGTTGTAGCGCTGCACGTCGCGCTGGAACTGCGCGTCGGTCGTCGAGAAGGCGTGCTGCCCGCACGTCCCCGGCTTGACGACGTAGAAGAGGTACGACACATGCGCCGGATGCGCGGCCGCCTGCAGCGACGCGAGGCCCGGGTTGCCGATCGGCCCCGGCGGCAGGCCCTGGTGGGCGCGCGTGTTGTAGGGCGTCGGGTTCGCGAGCTGGGAGACCGTCAGCGGTCTCGTCCAGTCGTTCAGCGCGAAGCGCAGCGTGGCGTCGATCCCGAGCGGCGTGCTCTGCTTGAGGCGGTTGTAGATGACCGCCGCGACGAGCGGCCGCTCGCGCGGGACCTCGACCTCGCGCTCGACCATCGAGGCGATCGTGACGACGTCGAAGACCGTCAGGTTCTTGCTCTTCGCGTAGCGCAGGTTCACCTGCGCGAGCTGCTGCTGGAACGCGAGCAGCTGCTCGCGCACGAGCTGCTGCACCGTTGCGCCGCGCTTCAGCTCGTAGGTCGCCGGGAACAGGAAGCCCTCCAGCGTCGCGCCCTTCGGGGCGCCGTAGCGGCGCAGGTTGAACGCGGGAACGCTGCGCGAAGCGGCGAGGTAGTTCCCGCGCAAACCGTCCTGGCGCGCGAGTGCGGCGATCTGGGAGCGGCTCATCCCCTCGGGGATCGTGATCTTGATCACCGGCGGCGGGGGCGGGTCGTGGCTCAGCGCGTCGAGCGCGGCGGCGTAGCTCATCCCGTCTCTGAGCGTGAAGGTGCCGGACTTCAGCGCGCCGCCGCTGCCCGACAGCTTCGCGCGCAGGCGGAAGAAGAACGACGAGTCGACGACGCCTCTGCTCGCGAGCAGGTCGCCGATCTGGCTCACTCCCGCCCCTCTCGGGATCGTCACGACGACGCTGCCGCTGCCGTCGCCGCCGCCCGGCTGGTAGATCGACCACAGGAACCAGCCGGCGACGACCACGACGGCGATCGCCAGCAGCGCGCCGATGCGGCGGCGCCAGCGCGGGCCGGTGCGAGCGCCGCCTCCGCCGCGCGGCGGGGCGGGCGGCTTCGCGGCGCGGCCGGACCGCTGGTGACGCGACACGCGCCGCGTCCCGAGCGGCACCTCGGGCTCTGACGTGAGCGGTGGCGCGGCCGGCGCCGACTCGGGCTCCGGGGCATCGAGTGGATCGGGCTCGGCCGCCGCTGCCACCGCCGCGTGCTCGCCGGTCCATTGCGTCGTCACGTCGAACATCTGCGTCGCCTGCGGGTCGTGCGTCGGCTCGGCCGGATGCTCGACGTTTTCCGTGCCTGTGAGGCTGGAAACTCGTCGCGCATCGGGCGGGAGCGCAGCCGGCGCCGGCTCGGGCGGAAGCGGACGCCCCTCGCGCTCGGCGCGCTGGCGTTCGCGCTCGCGGCGGGCGGCCTCGCGCTCCTCGGGTGTGCGGCTCACGCGCGGACCTCTTCCCCGTGTTGCGCGAGCCAATCCTCCAGCAGCACCGCGGCCGCGCGGGAGTCCTCCGAAGCGGCCGTGCCGCCGGACCGTTGCGCGATCGTCGTCGTGAAGCGCTCGTCGTAGAGGTCGACGGGGACGTCGACCGCGGCGTCCAGGCGCGCCGCGAACGACCGCGCCTCGCGCGTCTGCGGCGTGTCCTGCCCGCTCAGGCCGAGCGGCAGGCCCACCACAACCCGGCCGACCGAGCGGTCCCTCACGAGCGCCGTCAACGCCGCGAAGCCCTTCTTCGTAGCCGGCCGTTCAAGCGCCGCCAGGGGCGTCGCAAGCGTGCCGGTCGGGTCGCTGACAGCCACGCCGCAGCGAGCCGACCCGTAGTCGAGCGCGAGCACGCGCATCAGCCCGCGAGGGCTGCCTCGATCGCCGCGCGCGCGGCGGCGATCGCCTCCGGCAGCTTGTCCGGGTCGCGGCCTCCCGCACGCGCCATCGTGTCACGACCGCCCCCGCCGCCGCCGGCGATTCTCGCGGCCACCGCGATCGCGGCCCCCGCCTTCGCGCCGCGCTCGACGAGTGCCGGCGCGACGGTCGCCACCAGGTGAACCTTGCCGTCGATGACCGCACCCAGCACGACCGCGGCGTCGCCGAGCTTCGCCCGCAGCTTGTCGGCGAGGTCGGGGAGCTGTCTCGGGTCCGCGACGTCTACGACGGCAGCGAGGAGGGGTGCGCCCGAGGCGTCGGTGGCGGAGGCCAGCAGCGCCTCCACGTCGACAGAGCCGTTCGTCCCTCCCCCCCTCGATGCCGCCTTCTCCAGCTCCTTGACGCGCGCGCGCAGCGCCTGCACCGCGCTCGGCACCTGCTCGGGAACCGCCCGCAGCTCGGTCGCGACCGCCCGCAGCACGTCGTCGTGCTCACGCACCAGCGAGACCGCCGCCGGCCCCGTCAGCGCCTCGATCCGCCGCACGTTCGCAGCGCTCGAGGTCTCGCTCACGATCCGGAACAGGCCGATCTCCGCCGTCGAGCGCACGTGCGTGCCGCCGCACAGCTCGCGCGAGAAGGACCCGTCGCCGACCTCGACCATCCGCACGACGTCGCCGTACTTCTCGCCGAACAGCGCCATCGCGCCGCGCGACTTGGCCTCGTCGAGCGTCGTCGTCAGAGCGCGCACGGAGTGGTTCTCGAGGATCCAGCCGTTCACGTCGTCCTCGACCGCGCGCAGCTCCTCGGCGCTCAGCGCCGCCCCGTGCGTGAAGTCGAAGCGCAGCTTGTCCGGCTGCACCGCCGAGCCGGCCTGGCGCACGTGCGTGCCGAGCCGCTGCCGCAGCGCCGCGTGCAGCAGGTGCGTCGCGGTGTGGTTGCACTGCGTCGCGTGGCGCGCCCCGTGGTCCACCACGGCCCGCACCGCCTCGCCCGGCTTCAGCTCGCCGGCCTCGGGCGCGAGCACCAGCACCTGGTCCTCCCCGCCGGCGAGGCGGAAGACCTGCTCGACGCGCGCGCGGCAGTCGCCGTCGGCGCACTCGACGAAGCCGGAGTCGGACACCTGCCCGCCGCCGGCCGCGTAGAAGGGCGACTCGACGAGCTTCACCAGCAGCCGGCCGTCCTCGCGCTCCAAAGCGCCCACGGACGTCGCCTGCTCCGTCGTCTCGTAGCCGGTGAACTCGCTCGCGAACGTGCTCGCCGTGGCCAGCTCCTGCGCCCGCGCGCGCAGCACGTCGGCGACTGCGCCGCGGCCGCCGGCGCGCGCCCGTGTGCGCTGCTCGCCCATCAGCCGCTCGAAGCCAGGCTCGTCGACGCCGAGGTCGTGCTCGGCGGCGATCTCGCGCGTCAGGTCGAACGGGAAGCCATAGGTGTCGTGGAGCTGGAAGACGTCGGCGGCGCCGAGGCCCTCCTCGCCCTGGTCCTTCGCCTGCGCGATCAGGTCGTCGAGCAGCTTCGTGCCCTGCTCGAGCGTTCTGCCGAACGACTCCTCCTCGGCCGCGAGCCACTTGCGGATCGCGTCGCGGTGCTCGGCCAGCTCGGGGTAGGAGCCGCCCATCGTCTCCTCGACCACGGTCGCGAACCGCGGCAGGAAGCCCGGCTCGAATCCGAGCGAGCGGCCGTGCTGGACCGCCCGGCGCATGACGCGGCGCAGGATGTAGCCGCGGTCCTCGTTGGACGGGACGACGCCGTCGGCGACGAGGAACGTCATCGCGCGCGTGTGATCGGCGAGGATCCGCAGCGAGCGGGTCGTCTCGAAGTCGGCGCCGTACTTCACGCCGCCGAGCTGCTCGCCCAGCTCGATCAGCGGCTGGAACTGGTCGGTCTCGAAGACCGACTCCTTGCCCTGCAGGATCGCCGCGAGGCGATTGAGGCCGAGGCCCGTGTCGATGTTCTTCGCCGGCAGCGGCGTGAGCGTGTCGGGCGGCCCCTGCTTGAAGGTCATGAAGACGAGGTTCCAGAACTCGAGGAAGCGCTCGTTCTCGCCGCCCGGGAGATCATCCTCGCTGCCGAACGACAGGCCGCGGTCGAGGTACAGCTCGCTGCACGGCCCGCACGGACCGGTTGGGCCCGCCTGCCAGAAGTTCTCCGAGCGCGGGCACTCGACGATCCGCTCGCGCGGCATGCCGATCGCCTCCCACAGCCCGATCGCCTCCTCGTCCGGACCGAGGCCGAGCACCTCGTCGCCGCCGAAGACGGTCACCCAGATTCTCTGCGGGTCGAAGCCGAAGCCCTGGGTCGCCAGCTCCCAGGCGAACGCGATCGCGTCCTGCTTGAAGTAGTCGCCCATCGAGAAGTTGCCGAGCATCTCGAAGAACGTCAGGTGCCGGTGCGTCGTGCCGATGATGTCGATGTCGACCGTGCGGAAGCACTTCTGGCAGCTCGTGAGACGCGAATGCGGCGGCTGCTCCTGCTGCAGGAAGTACGGCATCAGCGGGTGCATGCCCGCCGTCGTCAGCAGCACTGACGGGTCGTACGCGGCCGGCACGAGCGACGCCGACGGGCGGCGCAGGTGGTCGCGCTGCTCGAAGAACGACAGGTACGTCTCGCGGATCTCGTCCGAGGTCATCGCCATGAGTCTGCGCAGTGTAGAGACGAGATCGCTAGCTTCGTCGTCGCATGAGCGGCGCCTCACACAACCTCGGCGGCGCGCCCGCGCGCTTCCCCGGCGGGCTGCGCGAGGTCGCGCCGCGGACCTGGGCATGGCTGCAGCCCAACGGCGGCCTCGGCGAGTCGAACGCGGGCCTGATCTGCGGCGACGGCGCTTCGCTGCTCGTCGACACGCTGTGGGACGAGCGGCTCACGCGCCGGATGCTCGGGGCGATGGCGGCGCAGCTCGCGGACGCGCCGCTGCGCCAGGCGTTCGTCACACACCCCGACGGCGACCACTGGTGGGGGAACGGCGCCCTCGACGCGGAGGTGGAGATCCTCGCGACGCGCGCCTGCGACCGCGCGATGCGCGGCGAGGCGCCGCCGCGGGTGCTGAACGGCATGGCCGCGACCGCCGCCGCGCTGCGCCACGTGCCCGGCCGCGTGGGAGCGGTCGCGCGGCGAGCCCACGCGCAGCTCGCGCCGTTCACGTGGCGCGGCGTGAGACTGCGCTACGCCGACCGGCTGCTCGACGCGCCGGCACAGCTCGACGCCGGCGGCCGCAGCGTCCGCATCCTCGACGTCGGCCCCACGCACACCGCCGCCGACGCGATCGTCCACGTCCCGGACGAGGGCGTCGTGTTCGCCGCCGACATCCTCTTCATCGGCGTGGCACCGATCATGTGGCACGGACCGGTCGAGACATGGCTGGCCGCGCTCGACACGCTGCTGGCGCTCGACGCCGGCGTCTACGTTCCCGGCCACGGTCCGCCGTGCGGGCGGCCCGAGATCGAGGAGCTGGCCGCGTACTGGCGCTGGCTGCGCGAGGCGGTGGTTGAGCAGCGCACGGCCGGACGGTCCGCGGGCGAGGCCGCGCGGCTGCTCGTCCGCTCCCCCGAGCACGCGCGCTTCGCGGCGTGGGAGGGTGCCGAGCGGATCGTCGTCAACGTCGCGACGATGTACCGCAACCTCGACGGCGGCCCCGCGGAGGTCAAGCCGCCGGTGCGGGCGAAGCTGCTCGTGCAGACGGTCGCGCTCGGGCAGGAGCTGGTGTCAGGCTGACGCGCCGGCGGCGACGACGTCGAGCGCAGGCGCAGCATCCGCCGCGGCCGGCGGCGCCGCGATCGTGCCCCAGCCGACGATCGTCTCGCCGTCCATCAGGCACGCCATCTGGCCGGGCGCCGCGCCGTCGACCGGCTCCCCCAGCTCGATCTCCAGCGTGCGGTGCATGCCGGCGGCGAGCGCACCGGCGTCGGCGCCGGACAGCCGCGCCGGCAGCGGCTTCGTGCGGTAGCGCAGCTTCACGCGGTCCACGCGCGCGCCGTCGCGGTAGAGGCGCGCCCCGCGCACGTACACGCGCGTCGTCTCCAACTCCTCCCTCGTGCCGGCGATCACGAGGTTGCGGCGCGCGTCGGTGCCGAGCACGTACAGCGGCTCGTTCGTCGCGACGCCGAGCCCTCTGCGCTGCCCGACGGTGAAGCCGTGGTGGCCGCGGTGCGTGCCGATCGTGCGGCCGGCGCGGTCGACGATCTCCCCCGGCCGCTCGCCGATCCCGCCGTGCTTGGCGAGGAACGACGCGCGGCTCGTGCCCGCGAGGAAGCAGAGGTCCTGCGAGTCGGCCTTGCTCGCGACCGGCAGCTCGGCCTCGGCCGCCAGCCGCCGCGCCTGCGGCTTCGTGATGCCGCCGAGCGGGAAGCGCATGCGCTTGAGCGACTCGGGCTGGAGCGCGGCGAGCATGTACGTCTGGTCCTTCCACGCGTCGGCGGCGGCCGCGAGCAGCGGGCCGTCGGGATGGTCGGCCTCGACCACGCGCGCGTAGTGCCCGGTCGCGAGCGCGTCGGCGCCGAGCCGGTCTGCCAGCTCCAGCATCGCGTCGAGCCGCACGTTGCCGTTGCAGCGGATGCACGGGTTGGGCGTGCGGCCGGCGCCCCAGTCGGCGAGAAAGGGATCGACGACGCCCGCGCGGAACTGCTCGCGCAGGTCGAGCGTGAAGTGCGGCAGGCCCATCCGGTGCGCAAGCCCGCGCGCGAGGCGGACGGCGGAGGCGGAGCAGCACGAGCGCTCGGCGTCGTTGGCCTCGTCGGCCCACAGCTCGAGCGTGACGGCGAGCACGTCGCCGCCGACGTCCCCCTCGCTTCCGCGCGCGCACAGCAGCGCCGCGACGGCGCTGTCGACACCGCCGGACATCGCGACGAGCGTGCGATCGGCGACCGGCGCCAGCCGCGCGCCGTCGTAGGCGGCGGTCCCGAGCGCGCGCGCGAGCGCGTCGGCGACCAGCTCGGCGGCGTGGAACTTGCCCGGCGACAGCCCGCCGACCTCCGCCGCCACCTCGCGCGCGCCGATCCGCGCGACGTCGAGCAGCGGCGCGCCGGCGATCAGCTCCACCACCGCGCTCGCGCACACGACCGTCGCGCCGCACGCATCCGCCTCCCAGCCGGCGTCCGCGACGCGCGTGCCGTCGTCGGACAGCGTCAGCCCGAAGCGGATCACGTCGCCGCACGCTCTCGTGCCGGCCACGCCGCTCGCACCGTCCCCCGGCACCTTCCCCCGGCCCCGCGGCGAGCTCAGGTGATGCTCGAACAGCTCGGAGTCCACAGGGCGAGTCTAGACCGGCACACGCGGCGCGGTGCGCGCTTCGCCGCTCAGCGACGCCGTCTGCGTCTTCTGGCCGGCGCTCTGCGGATCGTGACGTCGAGCGTGCGCGCTCTGCTCGTCTGGCCGAGCGCGTCGCGCGCGACGATCTTCAGCTCGTAGCGGCCGGGCGCCAGCGCCGCGTGCGCGCTCATGCGCCCGGCGAACGCGATCAGGCTGACGCCGGCCGGCAGTCTCAGTCTCGCCGTCGCGTGCACGGGCAGCCGCTGCGTGCAGCGTCTGCCGTGCGGCGCGCGCGCCGACGAGACACATCTACCGGATCTCGCACGGCGTCCGCCCTCAAGCCGCGTGGCCGACAGCGTGACTGTCGCGGGCACCGTCAGCTGCACGGTCAGCGCGTGGCCTCTTCTGCCGCCCAGCTTCGGCGCGCCGCTGCCGAGCGTCAACGCGCTCGGCGCCGAGAAGCGGCCGATCGCCGGCGCGGCGGGCTTGGGCGTCGGCGGCTTGGGACTCACGACGACGCTGACGGTCGCCTGCGCCGCCTGGCCCTCGGCGTCGGTGACGGTGAGGAGCGCGCTGTGCGTGCCGGCGCTCGAGAACGCGTGCGCGACGACCGCCCCGTCGGCGCTCGCGCCGTCGTCGAACGCCCAGTGGTCGTGCAGCGGGCTCGCCGAGCCGGAGTCGCACGCCGGAGCGGCGGTGAACGCGACGGGCGCTCCGGCGGGCGCCGGGACGGCGACACCGCCGGCGCTCGGCGGCAGCAGCAGCTCGTAGGCGCCGACGTCGCCGCGGCGCACGCAGTCGCCGTTGCCGTCGGCCGGGCGCGGGTGTCCGTCGAGGTCGGTCGCGCCGGGCGACGCCACGTCGCTGACGTCGATCAGCGGCGAGCCTGCGCGCAGGCGGTAGTTCCCTCTTGTCGGATCGACGAACTGCGGGTCGCCGACGATCGTTCCGGCCTGTCTGACGGCGCCCACCGCGCACTCGGACGCGTTGGTCGCGCCGCTGTCGTAGGCGAGATTCGTGCTCGTGATCGTCCCGCTGCCGCCGTTGGTCGCGAAGCAGTCCAGCGGGGTGGCGAAGCCCGTCATCACGGTGTCGGTGACGGTCGCCGACATCGCGTCGCCTCTGTCGGCGGCGATGGTGACGCCGCGCTGGTTTCTGGCACTCGCGACGAGCGTGTCGCGCGCCAGCGTGATGTTGCTGCTGAACGCCGCGCTGTTGTTGTTGTCGTCCGCGGCCGCGGCCATGTTGGCTCCGGTGCCGATCTCCAGCAGCGAGTCGGTCACCGTCAGCGCGCCTCCGAAGCTCGCGTGGGCCGCGATCGAGACGTCGCTCGCCTTCACGTGCGAGGCGACCATGCTCGTGCCGGTGCCCTCGCCCTCCAGCGCGGTCGTGTCGCTTCCGCCGGCGACGGTCAAGCCGTCCACCGTCACCAGGGTGCCGCCGGTGTCGGGGGCGTACACGCCGCGGTCGAAGTCGCCGCTGATCGTCGCGCGGCGCAGTGTCCCGGCATACGCGACGACCGCGTTCGCGTTCGTCGCCGCCGGCTGGTCGACGAGCTGCACGTCCTGGACGACGACGCCCGCGTTGTCGAGCTGCAGCCCGTACTCGTTCGTCCCGGTGACCGAGACGCCGAGTCTCTGCGCGACGATGCTGCCGCTGCCGCGCAGCTCGAGCGCCGTGTGGTCGCCGCCTCCGTTCGCCAGCGTCGTCGCCGTCTGACCGGCGCCGGTGATCGTCACGGCGGACGATCCGTCGTACTCGAACTGTCCGGTGTAGGTGCCGGCCGCGAGGTCGATCGTGTCCGCCTCCGCACTCAAGGATGCTTGCGACAGCGCGCTCGTCAGCTGCGCGGCGCTCGTGACGACGTACGCTCTCGCGCCCGCCAAGGCCGGCAGCGCAAGCAGTGCCCACAGCGCGAGCGGCAGCACGACGAGCGTTCGGGAGAGGCGCATCGGCGGGCATCGTAGCCGCGCAGGTGGCGGCAGACGGACGAATGTCCAGGTGTGCCAGCATGAAGAGCTGCCGTGAGCGTTCCGACCGACACCGCACCCCGAGCCGAAGGCCTCGTCGCGCGCCTCGCGCGCTGGGTCGTCCATCACCGCGCCATCGCGATCGGCGGATGGATCGCGCTGCTCGTCGCGCTGCTCGGGATCTCCGGCGCCGCCGGCTCGCGCTTCGCCGAGACGTTCTCGCTGCCGCACACCGAGTCGCAGCGCGCCTACGACCTGCTGAAGCAGGACTTCCGCGGCCAGTCGGGCGACAGCGACCAGATCGTCCTGCACGCGAAGCAGGGCCGGATCGCCGACCAGGCTCCGCAGATCGACGCGATGCTCGGGAGAGTCGAGCGACTCCCCCACGTGAGCCACGTCAGCAGACCGGTGGTCTCGAGAGACGGCACGATCGCGTTCGCGACCATCTCGCTCGACCAACGTGCGAACGTCGTGCCGAGAGCCGACGTCCAGAAGCTGATCGACACCGCGAAGGGGATCTCCTCGCCCGCGCTGCAGGTCGAGCTGGGCGGCCAGGCGATCGAGCAGGCCCAGCAGCAGAGCTTCGGCACCGCCAGCGGGATCGGGCTGCTCGCGGCGATCATCGTGCTGCTGCTGACGTTCGGCTCGCTGATCGCGATGGGGATGCCGATCCTCACCGCCGTGCTCGGCCTCGGCACCGCGTTCGGGCTGATCGGGCTGCTCACGCACGTGCTCGACGTGCCGTCGGTCTCGACCGAGCTGGCGGCGATGGTCGGCCTCGGCGTCGGGATCGACTACGCGCTCTTCATCGTCACGCGCTACCGCGAGGCCTACCGCAACGGCGCGAGCGTCGAGGACAGCGTCGTGACGGCGATGGACACGGCCGGCCGCGCCGTCCTGTTCGCCGGCGTGACGGTGATCATTGCCGTGCTCGGCATGTGCCTGCTGGGCGTCTCGTTCCTCTACGGCATGTCGATCGCGACCGCGCTCGGCGTGCTGATGACGATGCTCGCGTCGCTGACGCTGCTGCCGGCCCTGTTGTCGCGCTTCGGCGACCGCGTCGGCCGGCTCGGGCGCCGCGCGCGGCGGGCTGCTCAGGACGGCCGCGCACACGAGCACGACCGCGGCTGGACTGCGTGGGCGAAGCTGATCGCACGCCGCCCCTGGCCGGCGATGCTCGCCGGGCTCGCGATCGTGCTGACGCTCGCGGTGCCGGCGCTGTCGCTGCGGCTCGGCCAGAGCGACGCCGGCAACGACGTCAAGGGCAACACCACCCGCCAGGCGTACGACCTGCTCGCGCAGGGCTTCGGCAAGGGCTTCAACGGGCCGCTGCTCGTCGTCGCGCAGCTCCCGCAGGATCGGGCCGCGGCGAGCGCCGCGCTCGCGAAGGTGCACACGACGCTCGCCGGGGCCCCCGGCGTCGCGTCGGTCGGCAGCCCGGTCGTCTCGCCGAACGGGCGGACCGCGACGCTGCAGGCGTTCCCGACGTCGGCGCCGCAGGACGCGGCAACCACGGATCTCGTGAACCGGCTGCGCGACACGACGCTGCCGCCGGTCGAGCACGCGACCGGCACGACGCTGCTCGTCGCCGGCTCGACGGCCGTCGGGGTCGACTTCTCCAACGTGCTGGCATCCAAGCTGCCGCTGTTCATCGGCGTGGTCGTCGGGCTCGCCGCGCTGCTGCTGCTGCTCGTCTTCCGCTCGCTCGTGATCCCGCTGCAGGCGGCGGTCATGAACCTGCTGTCGATCGGGGCGTCGCTCGGCGTCGCCGTCGCGATCTTCCAGTACGGCTGGCTCGGCGGACTGCTCGGGATCCAGGCCGGGCCGATCGACGCGTTCATCCCGGTGATGCTGTTCTCGATCGTCTTCGGGCTGTCGATGGACTACGAGGTGTTCCTCGTCTCGCGCATCCACGAGGAGTGGACGCGCAGAGGCGACGCGAGCCACGCCGTCGTCCAGGGCCTCGCGAAGACCGGCCGCGTGATCACCGCGGCGGCGACGATCATGATCTGCGTCTTCCTGTCGTTCGGCCTCAACGACGACCGCGCCGTGAAGCTGTTCGGCCTGTCGTTCGCGATCGCCGTCTTCGTCGACGCATTCATCGTGCGCTCGCTGCTGCTGCCGGCGCTGCTGCAACTGCTCGGCCGTCGCACCTGGTGGCTGCCGGCCGCACTGGAGCGCCGCCTCCCCCACCTCGCGATCGAGGCGCCGGCAGCGATGGTCGAAGCGGACGCCGAGCCCGCGCAGCGGACCGACGAGCAGCCGGCGCTGACGCGCTAGCGGCGCCGCGTCGCGAGCGCGTCGGCGAGGCGCTGTGCGATCTCGTCGCCGTCGGCGAAGCCGACGATCGTGGTCGCGTGGCCGTGCGGGTCGACGATCACGATCGTCGGGGCGACGGTCACCTGGACCGCGTTGGTGATGAAGTCGTAGGCGGACAGCTGCGAGAGCGGCACCGCAAGCGGCAGCGCGCGGCCGCCGAAGTGCGAGACGTGGCCCATCTCCTGCGCGACCGCCCGTGCATCGGCCGTGCTCGGGTCGACGAACGCGATCGCGATCGCCTTGTGGTGACGGAGCGCGGACTGGACCGCCGCGACCTGATGGCTGACGCGCGGGTGCGAGACGCGGGTGGCGGCGGTGGCGTGGCCGCTGCCGGACACCGCGGGCGCCGAGGCCGCAGCGTGCGCGGGCGTCGCCTTTGCGGTTGGGGCGCCGGTGGCCGCCGGTGCGGCGCCGTCCGCGCTGCTGTGCGCCGCACGCTGCGCGTCGCCGCTCGCCGTCGCGACGGCGCCGTGCGCCTTGTCGATCGCGCTCTTCAGACCGGCGACGCCGGGCGCGGCTCCGGCTCCGGCCGCGGTCGTATGCGCGGCGGCAGGCGCGGGCGCAGCGGCAGACGCGCCGTCGCTCGACGATTTCGGCCGCAGCGCGACGAACCACACGGCTGCGAGCAGCAGCGTCGCGGCCAGCGCGATCTGCATCGGGCGGGAGACCTGGGACATCCCCCTCGTATTCGGCAGAAAAGCCGTCAGGCGTTAGTGCGTGGCGGACGCGGCGGGACCTGGATCCCCAGCTCTCTGAGCTGGCGCGCGTCGACCTCCGCGGGCGCGCCCGTGAGCGGGTCCGCGCCGGAGGCGGTCTTGGGAAAGGCGATCACATCGCGGATCGTCTCGCGGCCGGCGAGCAGCGTGACGATCCGGTCGATCCCCATCGCGATGCCGCCATGCGGCGGGGCGCCGTATCTGAGCGCGTCGAGCAGGAAGCCGAAGCGCGCGTGCGCCTCCTCGGCGCTCATGCCGAGCAGCTCCAGCACGCGCTGCTGCACGTCGGTGCGGTTGATGCGGATCGAGCCGCCGCCGATCTCGCTGCCGTCCAGCACGAGGTCGTAGGCGCGCGAGCGCAGCGCGCCCGGGTCGCCGTCGAGGTCGCCCTCGGGCGCGGTGAACGGGTGGTGCAGCGCCGTCCAGCTGCCGTCCTCGACCTGCTCGAACATCGGGAAGTCGACGATCCAGAGGATGTCGTGCGAGCCCTCGGGCACCAGCTCGAACCGCTGCGCCAGCTCCAGCCGCAGCGCGCCGAGCACGGCGCAGACGACCTTCGGCGTGTCGGCGGAGATCAACAGCAGGTCGCCGGGCTTGCCGTCCAGGCGCTCCGTCACGCCGGCCAGCTCGGCCTCGCTCAGGAACTTCGCGATCGGCGAGCGCCACGTGCCGCCCTCCTCCACGAACGCCCACACCAGCCCCTTGGCGCCGAACTGTCTCGCCAGCTCGGTCAGCTCGTCGAGGTCTCTGCGCGCCAGCTCGCGCGCGCCCGCGTTGATCCCGCGCACGACGCCGCCGGACGCCAAAGCGCCGGAGAAGACCTTGAACTCGGACGAGGCGAGCGCCTCCCCCATGTCCGCGATCTCCAAGCCGAAGCGCGTGTCGGGGCGGTCGACGCCGTAGCGCGCCATCGCCTCGTCGTAGCCCATGCGCCGCCACGGCGCCGGCGGCACGTCGAAGCCGGCGACCGCGAAGACGGCCGCCATGATCGCCTCCATCGTCTCGATCACGTCGTCCTCGGCGACGAAGCTCATCTCCAGGTCGAGCTGCGTGAACTCCGGCTGACGGTCGGCGCGCGTGTCCTCGTCGCGGAAGCAGCGGGCGATCTGGAAGTAGCGCTCGTAGCCGCCGATCATCAGCAGCTGCTTGAACAGCTGGGGCGACTGCGGCAGCGCGAAGAACGCGCCCGGGTCGATCCGCGCCGGTACGAGGTAGTCGCGCGCGCCCTCGGGCGTCGAGCGGGTCAGGATCGGCGTCTCGATCTCGAGGAAGTCGCGCGTGTCGAGCACGTCGCGCATCGTCTTGATGACGGTGTGCCGCAGCGCCAGCGCCTCCTGCAACGGGCGGCGCCGCAGGTCGAGCGTGCGGTGCCGCAGGCGGATCAGCTCGTCGACCGGCCCGTCCTCGTCGATCGGGAAGGGCGGCGTCTCGGCGTCGGCGTGCAGCACCAGCTCGTCGACCGCCACCTCGATCTCGCCGGTCGGGATGTTCGGGTTGACGTTGCCCTCGTCGCGCCGCACAACCGTGCCGGCGGCGGTGAGGACGTCCTCGGAGCGCAGCGCGTGGGCGGCGGCGTGCGCCTCGGGCGCGCGATCCGGATGGAAGACGAGCTGGACGATCCCCGAGCGGTCGCGCAGGTCGATGAAGATCAGCCCGCCGTGGTCGCGGCGGCGGTGGACCCAGCCGGCGACGCGCGCCGGCGTGTCGGCCCGCTCGCCCGTGAGCGAGGCGGCCCAGGCATCGCGGAACGAGTTCGCGCGCGGGGCGGCCCTCACGACAGCTTCCTTGCGCGCAGCACGGCCGCGATCACCGCATCGGGCGCGAGCTCGTCCTGCTCGCCGGCTTCACGATCCTTCACCGTCACACCCTCCTCGCCGACGATCGCGACGAAGCGCGCGCCGATCCGATCCGCCTGCTTGAGCTGGCCCTTCAGCGAGCGGCCGGCGAGCTCCAACTGCACGTCGAGCCCGGCGCGGCGCGCACGGTGCGCGATGCGGAAGGCGGTCGCACGCACCGCCGGCTGCGCCTCCGCATACGCGACGAACAAGTCCACCACGGGCGGCGCGACGGCATGCTCGCCGGCAGCCAGCACCATCCGCTCGATCCCCGCCGCCCAGCCGACGCCCGGCGTCGCCGGGCCGCCGAGCTGCTCGATCAGCCCGTCGTAGCGGCCGCCGCCGCCGACGCCGGACTGCGCGCCGAGCGCGTCGCTCGTGAACTCGAAGACGGTGCGCGCGTAGTAGTCGAGGCCGCGCACGAGCGTCGGGTCCAGCTCGTACTGCAGGTCGGCCTCATCGAGCAGCGCGCGCACCTCGGCGAAGTGCTCGGCGTCCTCGCCGTCGAGGCGGTCGGGCAGCAGCGGCGCGCCGGCCATCACTTCGCGCGTGCCGGGGTGGTCGGCGTCGAACGCGCGCAGTGGGTTGGCGTCGATCCGCGAGCGGACCTCGTCGGACAGCTTGTCCTCGTGCGCGCGCAGGTAGGCCTGCAGGTCCTCGCGATAGGCGACGCGCGTCTCAGGCGACCCGAGCGAGGAGAGCCGCAGACGCACGTCCCTCACGCCGAGCGCGTCGAGCAGCTCGGCCAGCAGCACGATCGACTCGGCGTCCACCGCGGGGTCGGCGGAGCCGATCGCCTCGGTGCCGACCTGCCAGAACTGGCGCTGGCGGCCTCTCTGCGCGCGCTCGTAGCGGAAGAACGACGACAGGTACCAGAGCTTCACCGGCTGCGGCAGCTTGTGCATGCCGTGCTCCAGATACGCGCGCGCGACCGGCGCGGTCCCCTCGGGACGCAGTGTCAGAGAGCGCCCGCCGCCGTCCTCGAACGTGTACATCTCCTTCTGGACGATGTCGGTCGAGGAGCCGACGCCGCGCGCGAACAGCTCGGTCGCCTCGAACGCGGGCGTCTCGATGCGCCGGTAGCCGGCCGCGCCGAGGATCCTGCGCGCGGCCTCCTCCACCGCCTCGCGGCGGGCGGCGTCGTCGGGCAGCACGTCGTAGGTCCCCCGTGGGGCTTGGAGCTTCGCGCTCATGGCGGGCCGGAGGCTACCGGGCGAGGGCTTCGAGGAACGGATTCGACGCACGCTCGGCGCCGAGCGTCGTCAGGCCCATATGGCCCGGGTGGACGACCGCGTCGTCCGGGTAGGCGCCGAGCAGCTCGCCGATCGACTGCAGCAGGCGCGCATGGTCGCCGCCGGGCAGGTCGGTGCGGCCGATCGAGCCCTGGAACAGGACGTCGCCGGAGAAGAGGGCGGTTCCGTCGTCGTCGGCGACCGCGTAGGTGACGTGGCCGGGGCTGTGGCCGGGCGTGAACGTCACGTCGAAGTCGATCCCCGCGAGCGCGAGCCGCTCGCCGCCGCTGACCAGGTGGTCGGCCTCGTAGGACTCGAACGGGCCGAAGCCCGGCCACGGGACGAATCTCATGATGTCGGCGAGCACGCCGCGCTCGAGCTGCGGGCAGTAGACGGGGGCGCCGGTGGCTCTCGCGACGGGCGCGACGGCGCCGACGTGGTCGAAGTGCGTGTGCGTGAGCAGGATCGCGTCGAGCGTGACGCCCCACTGCTCGATCGCCTCGAGCAGGCGCGGAGCCTCCTCGCCGGGGTCGACGATCACGGCGCGGTCGCCACCGGCCTGCCGGACCAGGAAGCAGTTCTCCTGCACCGGTCCGACGGTGAGCATGCCGACCTCGATCATGTGGCGTTGGGGGTGGTGGTGGGATCGTCTCTCCGCTTGGCCGCCTGCTCGCGCAGTCTTCTCGCCTGGCGGCGGCGGTAGATGAAGAGGTCGGTGTAGTAGCCCATCGGGACGTAGACCGCGAGCATCACGACGGCGATCCCGATCTTCGGCCCGAGCTGCTGTCTGCGGAAGAAGAACAGCAGCAGCACGAGGAACAGGGCCGCCGCGATCAGCGCGCGGTTGAGCGCGCTTCTCCACGTCGGCGGCTGGTCGAGCCGCGCGGCGCGCAGCTCTCTCGACGTCGGCTTGCGCTCGCCGGCGCCCGGTCTGCGGCCGGTGCGCCCGCGCGCCTCGACCTGGCCGGCGGCGTTGCCGCGGTGCTTCGTCTGCCGCTTCTTCTTCGTCTGCGCCATCGCTGCTTGGAGCTTAGATGGTCGCGCCGTGGTCCGGACGCGGCCGGCGCCGCGTTACTTCGCGGAGTTCAGCGCGCTCTCGAACGCGGCGCGTGCGGTGCCGATCTGCTGCGAGTCGCTCACGAGCTGCTCGGCGGCCGTTCTCGCGGCGGCCGCGTCGTGCGCTCTGGCGGCGGTCGCGATGTCGCTGAGGTCGCCGGTGCCCTTGTCGATCGCGTCGCGCAGCGCGTCGCGCTTGGCGACGAGCGAGTCCGGCACCTTCAGCGAGTCGAGTCTCGCGACCGCGGCGCGACCGCGGGCGGCGAGCGCGGAGAAGGCGCTCTCGAGCTGCACGTCGGTCTCTCTGTTCGCAGCCGTGATGGCGGCGCCGATCGAGCCGCCGATCGCCACGATCTGGACTCTCAGCGGCGCATAGGCCGCCTTCGCGTCGGAGGCGGACGGCTGGCTGGAGCCGGAGCTGCCGCAGCCGATCAGCGCGGCGGCGGCGAGCAGTGCGGCGAGGGGGAGCAGTCGGCGGATCGTCATGGGCCGGGACCCTACGGGGTCCTCCCGACGCCTTCGGTCGCGTTCAGTTCACGCGCGCGAGCGCCCGCTCGATCAGGTGGGCGTCCGGGTCGAAGCCGGGGATCGGCAGGTCGCCCGGAAAGCCGTCGAACGCCCGCTCCGGCGCGAGGCCGATCAGCTCGGCGGCCGCCGGCTCGGCGTGGCGCGCGATCGCCTGGACAACGTCGCGCAGCGGCGTCAGGTCGGGCCGCTCGACGTTCATCGAGACCTGCACCTCCTGCTGGTGGGCCAGGTGGAGGCCGATCGCGCGGAGTCCCGGCAGACCCTCGGCGCCGCCCTCGCGGATGCGCGCGGCGATCTCGCGCGCCTGCTCCAGCGTCGCCGGCGGACGCAGCGTGACGTTGAACGCGACGAGCGGCGCCCGGGCGGCGACGAGCGTGGCGCCGGCGGAGGGATGCGCGTGCGGCGGACCGAAGTCGGGCTGGAGGTCGCCGGCCGCGAGGCGCCGCACCAGCTCGGCCGGACCGCCGCGGCGCAGCTCCGCGCGCGTGCGCCCCTGCGCGAGCGCGCCGTAGAGGAGGACCGGAAGCTGCAGATGGCGCGCCAGCAGGTCGGCGGTCACGAGCGCCTCGGCGCAGGCGGCGCCGCGATCTTGCGCGGTGAGGTGGACGAGCGGCGCCACGTCGAGCGCGCCGACGTGCGGATGGACGCCCTCGTGGCGGCGCAGGTCGATCCGCTCCACCGCCACCCGTGCGCCCGCCAGCAGCGCCGGCGCGAGCGCGCCCGGCTCGCCCGCGAGCGTGAAGACGCAGCGGTTGTGGTCGGGGTCGCGGTGGGTGGCGAGCAGGTGCACGCCGTCGCCGCCGCGCGTGAGCGCGTGCCCGAGCGCGTCGATCGTCGCGTCGTCGCGGCCTTCGGAGAAGTTGGGGACGGCGAGCAGCACTCTTGCGAGCAGCGCCGGCTACAGGACCCAGCGGCCGGCGTCGAGCACGCGCGTGCCGCCGATGTCGAGCGTCGGCTCCACGACGACGACGTCGAGGTGGATCGGGACGGAGACGGTCCCCCCTATGCCGGCGCTCGCGCCGAACGCGACGTGGACCGTGCCGAGGATCTTCTCGTCCTCCAGCACGTTGCCGGTGAGGATCGCCGCGTCGTTCGTGCCGACGCCCAGCTCGGCGACATTCGTGCCGTTCGGGCCATGCCGTTGCAGGCGGTCGAGGAACTTGGGGCCGAGCGGACCGTGCGCGGCGGTCAGGTGGCCGTCCTCGACGGTCAACAGGACGGGCTCCGGTGAGACGCCGAGCGAGGCGAGAGATGTCGCCGCGAGCGTGCCGTGGCCGGACAGCGGCGCGACGAAGCCCTCGCCCGCCGGCAGGTTGCCGAACTTGTTGCCGCTGGAGATCTCGCCGTAGTCGGCGAGGCCTCTGCGGCCCGTGAGGTCGAGCGTCATGTCGGAGCCGTTCGGGCACGTGACGTGAGCGCTGTCGGCTCGTTCGAGCAGGTCGGTGATCTGCAGCGTGCGCGCTTTGAGCGCGTCGAAGTCGATCGCCATCATGCGCGCGAGCATGTCGGCGGTGACGCCCGGGAGCGTGGCGCCGCGCGCGCCGGCGTTGGTGGCGGCGCGGCGCGCCTCGGTGTGGGAGAGCGAGCGGCTCGTCGGCACGATGTAGACGTCGCAGGCGGCGAGCGCGGCCGCGACGGGCGGCGGCGGCTCCGCGCCGTCGTTCGCGCGCGCGTCCATCAGGATCAGCGCGGCGTCGGCGCCGTAGCGGGCGGCCGTGTCGCGCAGCGCCTCCGCGAGCGCGCGCGAGTCCGGCGTCCCGAGGTCCCCGATCACGAGCACGCTCTCGCCGCTGCGCACGTCGAGGCAGCGCCCGACGACGGTCTCCAAGGCGCGGTCGAGCTGCTCCTGCGGCGCGGACGTGGCGGTCATGCCGACGGACCGTACCGGTTCGTGCACGAGCAGGCCTTCGGATGCCGGAGGAGGGACTCGAACCCCCGACACGCGGATTATGATTCCGCTGCTCTAACCGACTGAGCTACTCCGGCGGGGAGCCGGAAGTGTAGCGGTGGGACCAGGAATCCGGCCTTGCCGTGGGGCGTCCGCGGATGCCGTCATCCAGGTGCACTGAAGCCGGCCCGCACCCACTCCCCGTACGCCCGGTAGAACGGCGGCAGCTCGTCGGCGAGGATGCGCGCGGCCTCGTGGACCTGGGCCGCGGTGGCGCTCGCGTACTCGTGCACGAACAGGCGCCGATACTCGCGCAGACGCTGGAGTCGCGCGGCGCGTTCGCGTGAGATGACGCCGACGCGGGCGAGCGCGTCGAGATCGCGGCGGGCGTTGGTCTCGTCGAAGCGTCTGCGCTCGCCAGCCAGTTCAAGACCGAACGCCGCGAGCTCAACCATGTAGTTGTAGAGCTGGTCGACGCCGCGTTCGACGGCCTTGACGCGGTTCAGCTCCTCCGGCTCGTCTGAGTCGAACTCGACCTGGAAGACGTCGAGGTCGAAGTCCTCACCGAAGCCTGCCATTGCGGCCTGCAACGCGTTGAGGTGGCGACGCACGTCCGTGATGCGGTCGAGCACCTTTCGCTTCAGCGTCTGTGCGCGCTGCGGGTCGGACGCCTCCAGCGGCGCCACCGGTGCCGGCGTCAACGCCCAGGCCTCGCGGCGCCGGAGTTGAGGTCGAGGGCGGCGATCGCGTCCTCAAGCGAGACGTCTTCTCGGGCCGCGCGCTTGGCACGACGTGCGTCGCGAGCGAGACCCTCCCACCGGCCGTCACGATCGACGAGTACTCGCCCCTGCGTAACGACATCGGCCAACAGTGCGGGAACGCTCCGCGCATCGGCCAGCCGCACGGTCTGCACATCGCGGTCAAGCGCCCGCGACAGCCGGCCGCTGAGATCGGCGAGGCGCGCGACGTCGTCGGTGCGCAACTCGACGACGATGTCGACGTCGCTGCCGGGGCCAGCCATCCCGGTCGCCTGGGACCCGAAGAGCGCAGCGAAGCTCACGTTGGGCTCGGTCCGCAGCAACCCGCGAAGTTGGGACAGCATCGGCCACTGGCGTCGCAGGTAGTCGCGCTCTCGCACCGAGGTCTGAAACTTGTGCGGGCTGAGACGCTCGCCGCGCACGAGCCCCTCGCCTGCCGCGCGGCGCAGGGTCCGCTCGGGGATCTCGAGGTCGAGTGCCAGAGACCGCAGCGATTCCATCCAAGCAGAGGCTATCGCTTGTATGGCCGATCTTTCAAGCTTGTGTGGCCGATTTATTTGCCTCGTATGGCCGATCCGCCTCCAGGATGCGCGCCAGTCGGAACATCTCGACCATCTCAGGGACGACTTCCGCCGCAGCGCCTTCCGGCCCATTGCAGAGGCCGGCACGTCCAGACGCGGCACAAGCCCACACCCGGGTCTGCTGACGGCGAGCCACCCGCGCTCGACGGGTCGCTTCGAGCCGTGCGCTTCGCCTACTACGACCCAGACGCCGACATCGCATGGTTCCCCACGGGCGATTCGGACGATGTCGTCAGCGAGCGCGCTCCGGGTGGGCTGCGCGACTACGACCGCGCGACGCACCAACTGGTGGCGATCGAGGTGTGGGACGCCAGCACCCGCCTCCCCGCGAACCTGCTCGAAGCCCTCCCCGCGCCCGAGCTGCCGCACTCTGCCGCCGCCTGAGCACGGCCCCGGCTTCCTCACGCCGCTCGCCTGGCCTCCCGCAGCCCGGCGCATCGCGCATGCGCCCAGGCCAACAGCACCACTCGGCACTACCGCATCTAGCCCGTTTGACCGAATTTCGGTTGCCCACGCCCGCCAGCCGCACTAGGGTGTCGCTGCGCCGGCGCGGGGCCGGCGCGCGACGACGGAGGCGCAGGGATGAGCGACGCAAGACGGATCGAGCACGTCGTCGTGCTGATGCTCGAGAACCGGTCGTTCGACCACATGCTCGGCTATCTGTCGCTCGAGCGGGGCCGTGCGGACGTCGACGGGCTGCAGCCCGGCATGGCGAACGCGGTCGGCGCGACGCAGTACCCGATCCACCGCCTCGATTCGACGCACCTGCCCGACGAGAGCTGGGACCCGGACCACTCGGGCACTGCGACGCGGAGACAGATCGCCGGCGGTGCGATGGACGGCTTCGCCGCCAGCTACGCCGAGACGCTCCAGCACCGCAGACTCCCGAACCCCGACCCGGGCGTCGTGATGGGCTACTACAACCACGAGGACCTGCCCGTCTACGACCACCTCGCAGAGCACTTCCTCGTCTGCGACCGCTGGCACAGCTCGGTCCCGGGCGCCACGTGGCCGAACCGCCTCTACGCGGTCTCCGGCAGCGCCGCCGGCAGCCTCGACGACAAGAAGCTGCCGGTGTACGACAAGCACTCGTTCGTGCGGCACCTCGACGCCGCCGGTGTTTCGTGGCGCTGGTACTCCTACGACATCGGGACGCTGCGCTGCGTCGACGACGAGTACCTGCTCGGCCACCACGAGCGCTTCGCCTACGTGCAGAAGCTTAAGCTCTCGCTCACGAGCAAGGCCGAGGAGACGCTGTTCGTCGACGAAGCCGCGGCGAGCTTCGTCGAGGACGCCGCGCGCGGCCACCTCCCGGCCGTCTCGTGGATCGACCCGAACTTCAAGGACCTCAACCTCGTCTGCTCGCCACCCAACGACGACCACCCGCCGTCCGACGTGCAGGAGGGGCAGGAGCTCGTCTTCCTCGTCTACAACGCGCTCGCGACGAGCCCGCTGTGGGACAGAACCCTGCTGTTGATCGTCTACGACGAGCACGGCGGCTTCCACGACCATGTGCCGCCACCGCCGAACCCGCCCGACGACGATCCGGCCGTCTTCTCGCGCTACGGCGTGCGTGTGCCAGCGATCGTCGTGTCGCCGTGGGTCGCGGCGCGCTCGGTCTCCAACGCGCTCTACGACCACGCGACGATCATCAAGACGATCCTCGGGCGCTTCTGCCCCGCCGAACTGGATGCGCGCTCGGGCGCCGACGCGCTCCGCCACTGGCTGCGGGACGGTCACCCCCACTACATGGGCAAGCGCGTCGCCGGCGCAGCCGACCTGTGGGACCTGCTGAGCGAGGACGCCCCGCGCACCGCACCCGACCGCTCGGCGCTCGTCGAGTGGGTCGCGCAGCGCCACGCCGCGCGCACCCGGCGGGTGCTGACCGAGCCCGCAGCAATGCTGCGCCCCGCGGAGGCGCATCAGATCAGCGACCTGCAGGCCGGCATCCTCGCCGCCACCGACCACGTCCACAGACGCGGGCATCCCGCGGGGCAGCCGTAGGAGGCGCGACGACGATGCCTGACACGCCCGAGGGAAGACCCCCGGAGGGAAGAGCAGAGGCGACCGACAGAGCGCCCGACAAGCCGACCGACGCGCTCACCGCGATCGTGTCGGCGATCGCCGCCGCGAAGCCGACGACGCCCGACACCGCCGACCCGAACGTCGCGCTCGCCTTCTCGCTCGGCTGGCAGATGGCCGAACTGTCGCTTCCGCCCAGCAAGCTCGACGCGGCGGAGCACGTCGCCGGAGAGCTGCGCGGGCTCAGGACGCTCGACAAGGACAGGCGCGTCGAGATCCTCGTCTACCAGGTGAGGGCCGATCTGAAGCGGCTGCAGGACCCGCTCGAGAGAGGCGGCTTGACACCGATCGAAAGCCTGGCCGGCCTGTCCGCGGGATACCGCGACAAGACGGCCCGGCCCGGCGCCGTGAAGCGCCTCCACGGCGAGCTGCTCGCGAAGCTGACGGCAGCCGACTTCCGACTCGGCAAGGCCTACGGGCTCGGCGTCGCGCTGGCGAACCTCTGCCGCGTGCCCGCGACGCCGGGCGCCATCCGCGACGCGCTGACACAGCCGCGCGTCAGCGCGATCCTGAGATGGCTCGACGACCTCGCCACGGCGCTGCCGCCGCACGCCGGGCACAGCGTCGCCGCCTCGCTCGTCCAGTGGCATGAATGGGCGACCCTGAGACAGACCGATTCGGAGGCGAAGAAGCCCGACGAGCAGCAGCCGGCCGACGACGACGAGAAGGAGGAACACACAGTGCGGCGCTGGAGCCGCCAGGGCGAGCTGTGGCGCGCGCTGCTCTCGGGCGAGAAGCGCGGCAGCGAGATGCTCGAGATCACGGACTGGCTCGAAGCCGCGCGCACCTTCGAGGAGCACCTTCGCAGAACGGCCTTGAAGGCTGTCAGGAGCATGCCGCTCGCCGGAGCCGCGGCCGCGCTGTTCGTCCTCGGCATCGTGCTCATAGCCGTGCTGCCAAGCACCAGGGGCACCGTAGCCGGGCTGGTGACCGTCCTCGGCGCGCTCGGTCTCACCTGGAAGGGCGTGGGCACGTCGATCGGCACACTCCTCGCCAGGCTCGAGCAGCCGCTGTTCGGCGCGGTCACGGACGATGCAATCACGACGGCGATCACGCTCGTGAGAGCCGACGTCGACAGGTCCGAGTCCGGGCAGGCGAGACGCGTCCGGCTCGCACACCGGCTCCCGGCGCGCAGAGTCGACGTGCCGCCGGAGAGACCGGGGAAGCCCACACCGCCTGACCCGTAGTGCCCCGCGATGGCGGGCCGGTCGCCGAGCCGTAGCGTCGGTCGTCGACCTGGCGACGGCGAACGGCAAGGGAGCGCACGACATGCCCGACACGATGAAGGCGGGGATCTTCGAGGGGCACGAGCGGATCGTGCTGGGGGAGCGACCGGTTCCGAGCTGCGGCCTCAACGACGCGATCGTGAAGGTGACGCTGACGACGATCTGCGGCACCGACGTGCACATCTGGCGCGAGGAGTATCCGGTCGAGCAGGGCCTGATCATCGGGCACGAGCCCGTCGGGGTCATCCACCAGCTCGGCGAGGCCGTCAGCGGCTACGAGGTCGGCGACCGCGTGCTGGTCGGCGCGATCACGCCGTGCGGGAGCTGCTTCTACTGCCAGAACCACGTCGAGGCGCAGTGCTCGGGCCACGAGGACGACTGGAAGATGATCGGCGGCTGGCGCCTGGGCAACGCGATCGACGGCACGCAGGCCGAGTACTTCCGCGTCCCCTACGCGCAGGCCAACCTCGCGAAGATCCCCGACGACATGAGCGACGAGCAGTGCCTGCTGCTCGCCGACATCGCCTCGACCGGGATCTCCGCCGCCGAGACGGCCGAGGTCGCGATCGGGCAGACGGTCGCCGTCTTCGCGCAGGGGCCGATCGGGCTGTGCGCGACCGCGGGTGCGCGCCTCAAGGGCGCCGCGCTGGTGATCGGCGTGGACGCGATCGAGGGGCGCCTCAACCTCTCGCGGCAGATGGGCGCCGACGAGGTGATCGACTTCACGCAGGAGGACCCGGTCGCGGCGATCAAGCGGCTCACCGGCGGGCGCGGCGTCGACGTGGCGATCGAGGCGCTCGGCAAGCAGCAGACGTTCGAGTGGTGCCTCGACGCGACGCGCCCCGGCGGGATCGTCTCCAGCCTCGGCGTCTACGGCGGCAAGCTCGAGGTCCCGCTCGAGTCGTTCGTCTACGGGATCGGCGACAAGCAGATCCGCACCACCCTCTGCCCGGGCGGCAAGGAGCGCATGCGCAAGCTGATGGAGATGGTCCGCCACGGCCGGCTCGACCTCTCGCCCCTCATCACCCACAGATTCTCGCTCGACCAGATCGAGGACGCCTACGAGCTGTTCGGCAACCAGCAGGACGGCGTCGTGAAGGTCGCGCTGACGCCGTAGGCGGTCAGCCGTTCCAGCGCACCGCCTTCTCGCACCGGTGCAGCGGACGGTGGACCACGAAGTAGCAGTACTCGTCGAACGTCTGGACACGGAAGGCGTAGCGCGCAAATTCGTCGTCGCGACCGAGCGAGAGCGTGCCGTGACCGCTCGCGCTCGAGTCTCCGGCGTAGGTGCCGAACGAGCAGCGAAAGCGGGCCTCGCCGGCGCGACGGCAGCGGATCGTCGCATCGTCTGCGAACGCCTGTGCCAGGCCCCCAGAGATCAGCGACTTCGTCTGCAGCCGTGCCCAATGCTCGTCGGGCACGATCCACGAGAGGTCGACATCGAGCGCTGCCGTCCACGCGGCGTCGACCGGCTCACCCGGGACGGCGGAGCCCAGGCAGCGAGCCGGGTCGGCGGCGAGTGTGACGGTGAGCGTGCGGCCGCGCAGATCGACGCCAGTCACGCGCGTCATCGACTGGCGCGAGTAGCGATCGGCCTTCGTCGCCCCGACCCAGTCGGCGACGACCGGTGTTCGCGCGTACGCGAGCCGCGCCCCACTCGGGAGCTGGTAGGTCGCGTTCGCGACAGCGCCGCAGTTCGCGCCGGCGAAGCTCAACGGCACGATGCGCCCATCTGCCACCGCGACGGCCGTCGGCGCGAGCATCACCACAGCGGATCCGGCGAGCGCGAGCAGAGTTCGCAGGCGCATCGTCAGAAGCCCACGTCGCTGAAGCCGAACCGCAGCGTCAGGCCCGCGCCGTCAGCGCAGGAGACACGCTCGCCCGAGTAGCCGGTGTCCCCCTCGGCGCATGTGAAGCCGAGCACCGGCACCGTCCAGTCGTCGCTATGGTCGAGCGCGCCTTGGAGCTCGAGTACCTGGGCGCAGGTCAACCCGAGTCCGAGCAGATCGTCGTACTCCCCCAGGTCGCCTTCGATCGACGAGATCGCGCACTCCGGTGCATCGGCTCGCTCCAACGTGAGCGTGCGGTTGATGGACCCTTCGCGGTTGCCGTAGCCGGGGAAGTGCAGTGCCTCGACCTGCCCCAGCCGAGGCACGCCGGAGGCGATGAGGCCACCGGCATCGGTGAGCTCGACGCGCGTCACGTGCCAGCCCTTCAGCCAGACCTCGTAGTTGCGTCGCGGCCCGCCAACGAACGGACAGGCGACAAGGCGCTTCGACGACCGCTTTCCAAGCGTCCACAGGCCGCCGAGCTGATCCTGGTCGTAAGAGATCGAGCCCGAGCGAATGCGAATGACGAACGGGAAGTCGAGCGCCGGCCCCGGGTCGGAGCGGTCAGCCGGCGACCAGCGCGGGTTGCGGCTCAGGTGCTGGCGCTGCTGCGCCAGCGTGGGCGTCTTCCATGGCACCGTCGTGCAGACGCGGAACACGGCCGGGACGTTCGCGCTCGCCTTCGTCGCGGTCGCCCCCGCGAGGATCCCGCCGCCGAGCAGCGCAAGCGACGCCGTAGCCGCAAGCAAGCGTCCGTGCACGCGCCCCATGGCAGCGACCCTATCGAGCGACCGCCGTGTTCGTCTCAGACGAGCCATAGTTCAGGGTGTGACTGAGGCAACCGACCGCCACGACATCGCGACGCGCGCCGACGTCGAGCGGCTCGTGCGCGCGTTCTACGGCAAGGCGATGACCGACCCGATCATCGGCTGGCTGTTCACCGACGTCGCGAGACTCGACCTGGAGGCGCACGTCCCGCAGATCGCGTCTTTCTGGGAGACCGTGCTGCTGGGGACGAAGTCCTACAGCGGGACGCCGTTCGAGCCGCACGCGCGCCTGCACGCGAAGGCGAACCTGCGCGCCGGGCACTTCGGGCGCTGGCTCGCGCTGTGGAACGAGACAGTCGACGAGCTGTTCGCCGGCGAGACGGCGACGATGGCGAAGGCGCACGCGCTGCGCGTCGCGCAGGCGTTCCATGCGCGGCTGCAGTCCTACCCGGCGCCCGCGCTCCAGCCGTCAGAGCCGCCCGCGGACGCGAGCGGCCTCGTCGTCACCCGGCACGCGCCGGGCACGCCTACCGAGCAGTGAAGCCGAGGATCAGCTCCGCCGTCTCGAGCGGCACGTCGAGCTGCGGCAGGTGGCCGACGCCGTCCAGCTCGACCCAGTCGGCCTGCGGCAGCTGCTCGCGGTAGCGCGTTGCGGCCGACGGCCATCTGAGGATCTTGTCCTCGGTGCCCCACACGACGCGCACCGGACACGAGATCCGCTCGGCGTCGACATGCCAGCCCTCGCGCAGCGCGTGCTCGATCAGGCCCGCCGCGGCGTCGCAGCCGGCCGCGCCGCGCAGCTGATGGACGAGCAGGTCGGACGGGATGTGCTCGAAGCGCTCGGCCGTGTAGAGCGTCGCGCGGCGCCGCCCCTCCTCGCTCGCCATGATCGCCTCGGCGTGCGGGGCGGCCGCGCGCACCAGCTCCTGCATCGTCGTGAAGTAGGCGAGCGTGTCCTTGAAGGACTCGTCGCCCTCGGCCCAGCCGCCGGCCGGCGCGAGCGCGACGACCGAGCGCGCACGACCGCGCGCGGCGAGCTTGAGCGCGACGTAGCCGCCGAGCGAGTTGCCGACGACGTGCGCCGTCTCCCAGCCGGCCTCGTCCATCGCCCGCTCGACCGCGTCGATCACCGCGTCCTCCGTCGGGTCGCCCGCGATCGGCGGCCCTCCGGCGTGACCGGCGAGCGTCGGCGCCAGCACGTCGCGCTCGCGCTCGAGCGCCGGCAGCACCAGCTCCCACGTGCGCCACGTGTCGGTGAAGCCGTGCAGGCACAGCAGAGGCTCGCCGGAGCCGCCGCGGTGCGACGGCGTGAAGGTGGAGTCCATGACGCGGACGCTACCGGGGCGCCGCGCGCGCTACGCCGGCGCGAAGCGCGCGAAGTAGCCGAGCGGGCTGCCGAGGCGGTGCTCGAAGCGCAGCCCGGCGCGCTCGGCGCGCGCCTGCAGGCGGCTCGGGCTGACCCAGTGCGGGTCGCCGAGCAGCTCGCCGACGACGACGCAGCCGCCGGGCCGCACGACGCGCGCCAGCTCTCGCAGCGCCGCCTCCTGGTCGGGGATCTCGCCGAGCACAGTGACGAGGTAGGCGGCGTCGAACTCGTGGTCGCCGTAGGGCAGCTCGCGCGCGTCGCCCTGCACGGCGACGACGTTGCCGATCCCGCGCTCCTCCGCCCGCAGCAGCGTGTGGTCGAGCATCTCCTGCTGGAGGTCGAAGACGTCGAGCCGGCCCTCCGGCGCGAGCCACTCGGCCACCTCCAGCGCGTAGTAGCCGGTCCCCGGCCCGACCTCGAGGATCCGCTGCCCCGGCGCCGGCTCGAGCGCTTCGCGCAGCCGCGGCCGCGTGATCAGCGGGTGCGGCGCCTGCACCCAGAAGCGCTGGTTGTACGGACACGCCGACGGGTTGCGCCGCCACCACAGCGCGGCCCCGAGGACCGCGGCCCCGGCGAGCGCTCCAACGCGCTTGGCCGTGATGCGCATGACGTCAGTGTCGCACTCCTGCGCCCTCGCGGACGAGGCTGCGGTACGGTCGGCCGACGATGCCTGCGCCGCGCCACGACGCCGCCGCGCTGCGCGACCTCGAGGCCGTGCCGCTGGCGCTGCCGCCGGGCCTGGAGCTGGAGTGGCTCGGCGTCTCCGGCTACCGCATGACGTACGAGGGCGTCTCGCTGTTCGTCGACCCCTACCTGTCGCGCGCGCCGCTGCGCAGCCTGCTGCTGCGCCGCCGCGCGCTGCCGGACCCGGCCCTGCTCGATCGCTACGCGGGGGCGGCCGGCTCCGCCGACGTCGCCAGCGTGCTCGTCGGCCACACGCACTTCGACCACGCGGTCGACGCGCCCGCGATCGCGCAGCGTTTCCACGCGCCCGCGTACGGGTCGGAGTCGCTCGTGAGACTGATGCGGCTGCACGGGCTCGGCGGCCTCGCCGTCGAGGTCGAGCCGTACCGCCGCTACGAGCTCGGCCCATTCGTCGTCTCCTTCACGCCGAGCGTGCACTCGAAGCTGATCCTCGGCCGGCGCGTGCCGTTCGACGGCGAGCTGAGCTGCGACCACCTCCACGGCCTCACCCCCGGCGCCTACCGCTGCGGGCAGGTGTGGGGGATCCGCATCGAGGTCGGCGGCACCAGCTTCTACCACCAGGGCAGCGCGAACCTCGTCGACGAGGCGCTGCGCCGCGAGCCGGTCGACGTGTTCCTCGCGGGCGTCGCCGGGCGCTCGGTCACGCCGCGCTACTGGGAGCGGGTGCTGCCGCGCCTGGACCCGCGCGTCGTCGTCCCGACGCACTACGACGACTTCTTCAAGCCGCTCGGCGCGCCGCTGGACTTCGTCCGCAGCGTGCGCCTGGAGGCCGTCCCCGACGAGGTCCGCGCCGTCAGCCGCGACGCGACGCTGGCGGCGCTGCCGCGGACCGACGCCGCCGCGTGAGCGGGCTGACGCAGCGCTTCCAGCGGGCGCGCGGGAACGAGCGCCTCGCCGTGCTGGAAGGCTTCCACGCGCTCAAGCACGCCTTGCGCTTCGGCGCCGAGATCGAGGTCGTGGCGGCCGTCGACCCCGACGCGCTCGAGCGGATGGCGGACGAGCTGGCGCCGGACCTCGCCGGTCGCTTCCGCGCGCTCGCGGGCGAGCCGGTGACGCCGGAGCTGCTGCGCACGCTCGCGCCGCACGTCCCGCGCACGCAGGTGCTGGCGCTCGCGCGGCGCCCGCCGTTCGACGCCGCCGCGCTGCGCGACGCGCGGGATGCCCGGCCGCTGGTGCTGCTGGAGGATCCGCGCGACCGCGGCAACGTCGGCGCGGTCGTGCGCGTGGCGGCGGGCGCGAGCGCGGCCGGCGTCGTCACGACGGGCATGCACGACCCGTGGGACCCATCCGCGCTGCGCGGCTCGGCGGGGCTGCACTTCGCGCTGCCCGTGGGCCGCGACGACGGCTTCGTCGACGGGCTGGCGCGCGGCGGCCGGCCGCTGCTCGCGCTCGACCCCGAGGGCGACGTGCTCGACCCGGCCGCGCTGCCGTCCGACGCGGTGCTCGCGTTCGGGACCGAGCGCCACGGCCTCAGCGACGCGCTCCTCGCGCGCGCCGACGCGCGCCTGCGCCTGCCGATGCGCGCAGGCGTCTCGAGCATCAACCTCGCGACTGCCGTCGCCGCAGTGCTCTACGCGTGGCGGCTCAGCGCCGGCGCCGGGGTCTCGGAGCGCTCAGCTTCAGCGTGAATCTGAACGGTCTTCCGTCCAGGACGATCGTCACGAGCACCTTCGCGCTGTGCAGCCTGCGCAGCTGCGCCAGCGCTCTGCCGCCGAGCTTGACCGTCAGCTTCACCCGACCGCTCTTGCCGACGACGAACGAGCGCCCGCCGAACGCGATCGCCTTCGTCCTGCCGTGCTTGGGGAGCGTGAAATGGACGGTCCCGTGGAGGCCGGCGGTGGCGTGGAACGCGAACGCGAACGCGCTGTGAGCGTCGAGCGTCGCCTTGCCGGGCTCGCCGCTCGGGGCAGCGACGCTCACGGTCCCGCCGCCACCGCCGGAGCCGCCGCCGAGGTTTCCGCCGCCGCCGGACCCGCCGCCGCCCGAGCCGCTGCCTCCTCCGCCCCCGCCGCCCGAGCCGGCACCGCCGCCGCCCCCGCTGCTCACCGTCGCCGTCGTGAAGGTGCGGTCCGCGCCCACCGCGACGACCGGACCGTCTATCGTACCGAGCAGCGAGACGAGCCGGTAGTGGTAGGTCGTGCCGGGTGTAAGACCAGTGATCGTCATTCCCGCGTCCCCGAGACCGCTGCCGTTCGGGTGCGCCATCGTGTCCGAGCGCTGACCGTAGTCGGTGGTCGTGCCGTACTGCCAGACGGTGATCGCATCCCGTCCACCGCGATCGACCGTTCCGGCGAGCTGCTCCACTGTCGGCGAGAAGCTGGTCGCATCGCCTGTGACCACCGTCGGCAGCGTGCCGTCCGTCGAGCACGCGTGTCCGTCGGCGTCGAGGCTCCAGCCGTTGAGCGTGCCAGTGAGGCCCGCTGCGAGGTCTGTGACACGGAGCGTCCAGGTGCCGGCGCGATCCTCGCCGGCGAACGCACCCAGCGGCTCGTCTGGCTTGTAGGCCCCGGCAAGCGCCCCGGGGCCGTCGCCGATCTCCTGGATCGAGTTGGCGGCGTCGTCGCGGAACGTCACGACGCCGTGGCCGCTCACATCGCCGCTCCAGTGCAGGCTTGACCCGAATGCACCGAAGCCCGGTCGCTCGAGCAAGTCGACCGTCGTGCCTGCCGGTGAGGTGAGCTGCGCGTGCAGATCGCCGACCCAGGTGTGGCCCGCATCGACATTGACGCGCAGGTTGTCGATGCGGCCCGCACTGGGCACAGTCACCGTGGAGGTCGCGCCCGTGAGGCTGTCATCCGGGATCGCCTGCGAGGCATCGGTCGAGGCGAACGTGGCGCGTCCGCCGCCGATCGGGATCGTGAGCGGGAGATCGATCGTGCCCTGGTCGCTCGTGACGTGCAGCGTGAGCGGGAGCTCCTGACCGCATGTGACAGTCGACTGCAACGCGATTGCATAAGGCGTTGCCGAGGCCGCCGAGTCACCGGCCGCGATCGTGCCGTAGTCGCCGTCCGGCTGCCCCACGAACACGCCGGCATCCGGGCTCGAGAGCGTGGCGTGGACGTGCGTGAGCGCGACGAGCCCGGGGTCCGCCAGCGCGACGTGGAGAAGCGCCGCCTCGCCCGGCTCGGGCGCGCCGTCGCCGTCGCCGAGCCCGTTGCTGTCGTCGACCGAGACGCCTCCGGCAGGCTCGGCGAGCCGTGGCGTCTCGAACGAGGCGATCGCACGCGTTGCGTTCGGACTCGTCGTCTGAGCGCCGTAGCCCATCCCGCGCGCCGCGAAGACCTGCCAGATCGCGTCGTGGTTCGCGCCGCCGTCGGCCTCGTCGGCGAGCAGGATCGCGTCACGCTCGTCGAGGAACGTTGGATCGGCCGGAGAGAGGCGCATCGCGTTCGTGATCAGCTTGCGCGCCGTGAAGGGCCCCAGCGCCTTGCGCAGGTCCCACAGCGTCTCCGACCAGATCTCGCCGTCGTCGTGGACCTCGAAACGCGGGGTGCCGTCGCTGTAGGAGCCGACGCGACCGAGGTCCGCAAAGGTGAAGCCGCCGGGCGCGGTGGTCGGAGAGCCTCCGCAGCTCGGCGCCGAGGACCCGACCGAGCAGTCGAGCGGCTGGTTGCGGATGCCGTGGCTCGTGTCGCCGGTGGCGTACTCGCCGACGACGACCTCCCCGTCCGCGGACGTGTCGTTCACGAAGTCTTGCGCCACGAGATAGTCCATCGCGTACCAGTCGCTCCAACCCTCGCCCATCGCCTGGCCCTGGTTCTCGTTGAGGCCGTTGGCGTCGTCGATCAGCCGGTTCGAGAGCCCGTGCGTGTACTCGTGGTAGACGATGCTCGCGTCGTCGCCGCCGTTGACATCCGGAAACGGGGCCTCGAACAGGTACATCTGCATCCGCGGCGACTGGCCGTCGGGCAGCGTCGACATGTTCGCGTTGTTGAAGAACGGGCCGCTTCTCCCGCTCGCAAGCGCCGAATCGTCCGCCTCGGCAAGGACCGGGTCGTTCCCTTCGAAGTTGCCGCCGGATTCGTCATTCGGGCCGCTGCGCGCGCTCGTGAAGCCGATGTCGGGCTGTGCGAGCCAGTCATGGAAGTTGTTGACGAAATAGAAGATCTGCGTCGTGACCTGACTGCGGTTGATCGACTCCGACGAGGTCGAGCCGTTCCAGGTGCATTCCGCGCAGGTGCCGGGAAAGAGCGTGAGCGAAAACGGCTCACCGGCGAGCGAAGTGTCCTCCCCGCCGCTGTCGGCCCCGCCGTTGTCCTCATCGTCGTTGTTGACGTCAGCGTAGGCCTGTGCGTTCGGCCCGGTCAGGGTCGTAGCCGAGGGGCTCAGCCATCTGGAGATGTCGACCGTGTGCGCCGTCCCGCCCTGCGCCGCGCCCGGGTGGTAGTCGAAGACCGAGGCATCGACGGCGAAGCGCGTGAGGTTGCGGCGAGAGAGCACCCCGCCGGTGTTCGCGTCGATCACCTCGTCGAACCAGTACGGGCCCTGGCCCGCGACGGTCACGCGCCACGCCAGCCGGTCCCCGCTCGGCGACTGGAACGCGACGAGCCGCGCACTGTCGCCGTTGGAGAAGGTCGTGCGCCGCTGGATGCCGGCGTGTGTCGCGGCACGCGGGATCGACGTCGTCGCGCCAACGTCGCCCTGCGCAGCGTCGAGCGCCTGTGAAGCGGTCAGGCGCGGCGTCGCCGAGCGGATCGAGAGACCGCCGAGCGGCGGCCCGCTCGCGGCGATCACGCGGCCGTCGCGGGCGACGTGGACGCGCAGCTCGCCGTCGTAGGCGGGCACGCCCTGACTGGTCGGAACCCACGTGAGATGCGTGACGCCGTCGTTGGAGGTCGTGCGGTCGACGAGCTTCAGCGCGGCGATATCGGCGTCGGCCAAGCCGAAGACGGTGGCGTGCGCGCGCACCCACGCGAGCGCGACGACGGCAGCGTCGCCCGCAGTGGGGCCGCTGAGGAAGCCGTTCGTGCGATCGAGCACGCGGATGCCGCCGCCGACGGGATCGGTCGACACGTGGCCCTCGATCCCCAGTCGCCCCGCGAGCGCGCGGCGCGCGTCCTGCACGTGCGACGGGACCGGCGCGCGCTCGCCGCTGCGCGCGTCGAGCTGCGGCCGGCCGCCGCCGGGCTGACCCGCGCGGATCGCCGCGGCCGGTCCGGCCGCGACGCCGACCGCGCCGATCGCCAGCGCGACCGTCAAGGTCCCTCGTGCCGTCATCCCGCTCCGCTCATCCAGCGCGGGAGGCTATATGCGTGTATTCGGCTGGTCAACGCACCGTCACCTGCAGTCAAAGGTGACTCGCGATCCGCGACGGCGGTCGCGGCGGCGCTCTGTGCGAGGCGGCTCGCGCACCGCGACGACGACATCCGGCAGTATTCCGGCTGATCGGGGAGACGCGCGAACGAGGAGAGCGGCGGGGTGGCAAGAGCCAAGTGGTGCGGCGCGGAGATCTATGCGGCGGGAGCAGCGCTCAAGCAGCGCTGTCTGATCGAGGACGACTCGCTCTTCGCGCCCGGGTCGGGCGTCTGGACGCCCGCTCACATGAACGCCGTCGCGGAGCGCGCGGGAATCGGGAGCGCAGCCGGAGGCTCCTTCACCGAGAAGCTCGCCACACAGCTCGAAGGACTGCGGCCCGAGGAGCTGCAGCTCGCCGCCGAGCTGCTGTTCGTGCTGCTGCTGCCGGAGTCCGACACGTCCGGCGCCAAGAAGCGCGAGCACATCGGCCGGATCTTGGAGCTGCTGCCGACCGCCATCGCGCTCCCGCGCGAGCTCGACGCCGCCTTGGACGCGGGCGGCGTCGCCGCCTTCGCCGCCGGCAAGGCGCACCGCGACGCCGGCCTGCGCTTCCTCGCGCGGCTGTTCGCGCGCGTGAAGGAGCGGCCGAGACAGGAGCGGCGCGTCCTGCTCGGCGACCCGTGGGCGCTGCGAGCGCTCGTCGGCGAGGAGCGCACGTCGAGCGACGCGCTGCAGGCAAACGCGTTCCTGCACCTGCTGTTCCCCGAGCAGTTCGAGTACATGGTGTCCGAGACCCACCGCCAGAAGCTGCTGGCGGCCTTCCGCGCGGCGCCCGGCGTCGCCGAGGCCGAGAATGCGGATCGCGGCATCGCGCGCATTCGCGAGCTCGCGTCTGCGGGCGGCGACCCGGACCTCGACCTCTACGCCGAGCCATTCCATCGCATCTGGAGCGAGGAGCCTTCGCAGCGCTGGGCCGAGGCCGTCGACTGGGCGCGCCGCCTGTATGCGCGGGAGGACTTCGACGCGAGCGAGCGCGACTACAAGCTCGCGATCGCGGCCGGCGTGGCCGCCGCACGGAACGCGCTGCTGGCCGGCGAGCACGACTGGCTCGAGCGGCTGCGGGCGGCGTTCACCGGCCGCAGCAACAACCTCACCTCGTGGCGGGCGCACGACGCGTTCCTCGCCTGGTGCGGCGAGCACTGGGCGATGGCCAACGAACTGCTGAGAAGACTGTGGGCGGCGAAGGACCCTGCGCTCGGCCTCCACGAGTTTCTCCTGCGGCTGCCCCGCGAAGCGGCTAGAGGGCCGGGGACCCGCGTGTCGCTCGCGTCCTTTCTGCTGCTCGGCGTCGACCCGGGGCGCTACCCGTTCTTCAAGGTGCGCGTCCACGTCGCCTTCCGGCGACTGCTGCGGCTCGGCGACGATGACGCGCCGATGGAGATCGATCCCGAGACGGTCTACCGGCCGAACGACCTGGCAGCGCGACTCGGGCTCGACGGGAGCCGGGTCCGCGACTTCCTGCGCGAGGCCTACCCGCGCGCCGCGGACGAGCACGGCGGCGCCTGGAACCTGACGGCCGAGCAGGCGCAGCGCGTCGTCGACGCGTTTGCCGACGAGGCGGACCCGAGCGCGGACGACGCCTCCTACGCTGAGTGGACGGCACTGCTCGAGGAGCTGCGGCTGCGCATGCTGGCCGCCGGCGCGCCGTTGCGCGACCTGCTCGACGCGCAGAGCATCGCGTGGTGGCTCGTAGCCGGTCCGGTGCCCGAGGACTGGGACGCGGCCGACCGGGCCGCCTTCGAGGCCTTCCGTACGAGCGACGCGCGCGTTCCCGCGACGGCCGCCGCCGAACAGCCCGCCGCCCGCTCCGATGCGCCGGCAGACGTCGCGCTGCCGCCGGCCACCCCCGCGCTCGCTGCTCGGCTGCATCTGCCGCGAGCATGGCTGGACCTGGTCCTCAGCCTGCTGGAGGAGAAGAAGCAGCTCATCCTCTACGGCCCGCCGGGAACCGGCAAGACGTTCGTCGCACGGCACATCGGCGACCACATCGCGGAGCACGATGGCGTCGCGCGCCTCGTGCAGTTCCACCCCTCCTACACCTACGAGGACTTCTTCGAGGGCTACCGGCCGCTCAGACACGACGGCGGGGCGCTCAGCTTCGAGCTCGTGCCGGGCGCGCTGCGCGAGCTGGCGCGCGAGGCCGAGCAGCGGCCCGAGACGCCGCATCTGCTGATCGTGGACGAGATCAACCGCGGGAATCTCTCGAAGATCTTCGGCGAGCTGTACTTCCTGCTGGAGTACCGCGACGCGTCGATCCGGCTCCAGTACTCCCGCCACGAGGACTTCCGCCTGCCGGCGAACCTGTTCCTGATCGGCACGATGAACACGGCCGACCGCTCGATCGCACTCGTCGACAGCGCCCTGCGCCGGCGTTTCCACTTCGTGGGCCTGCTGCCGACGCGCGAGCCGGTGAGCCGCGTGCTGTCCGAGTGGCTCGCGGCCAACGGGCTGTCGCCCGAGCCGGCCACCCTGCTCGACGAGCTCAACCGGGCGATCGACGACGAGGAGCTGGCCGTGGGCCCGTCGTACTTCATCACGCGCGACGCGACCGCGCCCGACCTCGAGCGGACCTGGGCGCACGCCGTGCTGCCGCTGCTGGAGGAGCGCTGCTACGGCACCGGCCGTGACGTCGAGGCCGAGTTCGGGCTCGCCGCGATCCGCCGGCGTGTGGCGGTGGCCGCCGACGCGCCGAGCGGCGACTCCGATGCTGCTTGAGCTGGAGGCGTGGTCGCAGCAGGTCGCCGAGCTGACGTCCGAGCAGGCCGCCGCCGTCGCCGGCAGCGGCCTCGCGCGCGTGCTGGTCGACCGGCCGCCGGATCGCTGGCTGCTCGCGACGGGCGCGCACGTCGGCGTCGTCCGCGGCGCCGGCTGGGAGCTCCGCGTGCGCCCGCGCCTGGCGATCCCGCAGCTGATGTTCCTGCTGAGCTATGCGGCCGATCCGAACGGTTGGCGTGACGTGGGCCCTGCCTACGCGGCCGAGGACGATCTCTTCGCCGCGGTCGCGGCAGCCTTCGCGCTGCACGCGGAGCGCGCGCTCGCGCCCGCTCCGCTGCGCGGATACGTGAGCGTCGAGGACCGCTCGACGACGCTGCGCGGGCGCCTGCGGATCGCCGATCAGCTCGCGCGATGGCCGGCCCAGCCGATCCCGCTCGAGATCGTGCACGACGACTTCACCGAGGACGTCGCGGAGAACCGGCTCGTGCGCGGAGCCGCAGAGCTGCTGCTGCGCCTGCCCCTGCTGACCGCGCGCGTGCGGCAGCGGCTGCTGCGCGTGCGGGCGGTGCTCGAGCAGGTCGCGCCGACGCCGCCGGGGCCGGCGGCATGCGCGCCAGCGCCCACGCGGCTCAATACGGGCTACCGCTCTGCCCTCGCACTCGCCGAGCTGATCCTGCAGGGCTCGTCGATCTCGACGTCCGGCGGCGCGGTGGCGGGCCTGTCGTTCTGCTTCGACATGAACAAGGTGTTCGAGGACTTCCTCACGGTCGCGCTCGCGGCCTCGCTCGAGCGCCGCGGCGGACGCCTGGAGCCGCAGCGGGCGACGCACCTCGACTCCGGCCGGAGCATCCGCGTGCTGCCCGACCTCACCTGGCTGGCGCACGGCAGCGCTCGCGCGGTGATCGACGCCAAGTACAAGCGGCTCGCCGACCGGCGTTTCCCGAACGCCGACGCCTACCAGATGCTCGCCTACTGCACGGCGCTCGAGCTCGATCGCGGCTATCTCGTGTACGCGAAGGACGAGGGGGCGACGGATCGAGACCACGCGATCGAGCACGCCGGCATCGTGGTCCACGTTCGCGCGATCGACGTCGAGCGGCCGCCCACGCGTGTGCTCGAGGCGGTCGACACGCTCGCGGGCGCGATCGCCGAGGCGGCGCAGACTCGCGCGTGATTCCCAGCCCTCTCCCAGACACCCGTGGTGCCATGGATCCCGTCCTTTCGTCGTTCGACCGAGGAGCACCCACGTGGACCGCAGACGCAAACGCGCCGTCGCGATCGGGGCCGTCGCCGCGCTGGCGGTGGCCGGAGGCGGGGTCGCCTATGCCGCCGCGACGGCGACCAACCCGCGCGACGCGGTGTTGAGAGACGCCGCGCAGCGCCTGAACGTGAGCCCGGATCAGCTCAGAGCCGCGCTGCAGGGCGCGTTCACCGACCAGCTCGACCAGGCCGTCAAGGACGGCAGACTCACGCAGCAGCAGGCCGACCGCATCAAGCAGCGGATCAGAGACGGCGGCGTGCCGCTCGGCGGTCCGATGGGCGGACCCGGCGGCCCCGGAGGCCCCGGCTTCGGGCACGGTCCGATGGGCGGCCGCGGCCCGTTCGGGGTCTGCATCGACGCCGCCGCCGGCTATCTCGGCCTCACGAGAGCCGCGCTCGACAGACAGCTGCGCGGCGGCAAGACGCTCGCGCAGGTCGCCAGAGCGCAGGGCAAGTCGCTGTCCGGCCTGGAGTCGGCGCTCGTGGACGCGACCAGAAGCGCGCTCGACAGAGCCGTGACCAACGGCCGCCTGACCTCGGCGCAGCGCGACGACATCCTCAGAGGCCTCCAGCAGCACCTCGCCGACCTCGTGAACGGCGCCGGCCCGCGCGGGGGCTTCCGCCGTGGCGGCGGACCGGGCGGACCGGGCGGCCCGCCGCCGTGGGGCGGCAGACCCGGCAATCCCTGACGGGAGCGACACCTCCTGCGCCCCGTCGGCTGACGGGGCGCAGGAGCGCTTCCGCCCGCGCCCACCTCCGGACGCCGTCTGCGACGCTGCACCGACGATGCGGCGCATCACCTGGCTCGGCCACGCGACCGTCCTGCTCGAGGCGGCCGGCGCGCGCCTGCTGACGGACCCGCTGCTGCGCGAGCGCGTCGCGCACCTGCGCCGCCACGTGCCGCTGCCGGATGTCCCCGAGCCGCTCGACGGCGTGCTGATCTCGCACGTCCACCACGACCACCTCGACCGCCCCACGCTGCGCCGCCTGGCACGCCCGGACATGGTCGCCGTCGGGCCGCGGGGCGTCGCGCCGCTGCTGCACGACCTGCCGTTCGGGCGCGTGCGCGAGCTCGCAGCCGGCGAGCGCGTCGCCGTCGCGGGCGCCGACGTGCTCGCCGTGCCGGCCTGGCACGCGGTGCGCCGCTGGCCGCGCCGCGCCGAGCACGACGCGCTCGGCTACCTCGTCGAGCGGATCTGGTTCGCCGGCGACACCGCCTTCGACCCCGCGATGGAGGAGCTGCGCGGCGCGGTCGACGTCGCCCTGCTGCCGATCTGGGGCTGGGGCCCGTCGCTCGGGCCCGGCCACCTCGACCCGGCCGCGGCGGCACGCGCAGCGGCGCTCGTCGCCCCGCAGGTCGTCGTACCGATCCACTGGGGCACGCTCCTGCCGCTCGGCACGCACCGGCGCCACGGCGCCGTGCTGACCGAGCCCGCGGAGGAGTTCGCCGCTCAGGTCGCGCGCGCCGCGCCAGGCGTGCGCGTCGCGACGCTCGCCGTCGGCGAGTCGCTCTCGATCTGAGCCGGCGCCGCGTACCCCTCCTGCCCGAGCTGCGCGAGCCACCCGCACAGCACACGGTGGACCGCCTCCGCGCCGACGACCTCCTCCGCCGGCCACGGCAGCTCGGCCGGGTGCAGCACGAACGGGTGCGCCTGGTCGCCGCCGAGGCCGCCGTGCGAGCCGACCAGCTCCTCGAACGCGGCGACCTCGTCGACGTCTTCCCAGTAACGGCTGTTGACGACGATGTCGGGGCAGGCGGGGAACGCGTCCGTGCGGCGCACGTGCTCGGCGGCGCGCGGGCCGAACGGCGCGAGCGGGTCCTCGCCCTCGACCGCGGCCTCGCCGTCGCGGTCGAGCAGCCGGCGGCCTCGCGGTCCAAGCGCAACCGCGCCCTCGCGCTCGGAGCGCACGAGCACGAAGCCGATCCCCGGATGCGTGCGCAGCGCGTCGAGCAGGCCGGGCCGGCGCGCCTCGATCTGCTCGAGCGTCACGCGGCCGGGCTCGCGCGGGAACGAGATCAGGCCGAGATTGCCGGACGCCATCACGGTGATCTCGGGCAGCTCGCCGGTCTCCAGCGCGGCCGCCTCGTCGCCCAGCCCCAGCTCGCTCTGCCCGTCACGCGCGTCGGCGAGCGCCTTCGCCGTGCGGCCGGTCATCGTCGGCCGGCTCGCCAGCTCCGCGAGGCCGGCGTCGAACGAGCCGCGCCCCTCCTCCCCGCCACCCATCTCGGCATGCACGCGCGCGCCGCCGGCGCAGCGCTCCACGAGCTGCTCGAGCGTCTCGCCGTAGCGCTGCAGGAACGTCGCGCCCTGCGACTGGCCGTGGTCGGACAGCACGACGAGCCGGTAGGGACGCGGCGCATGGTCCACCGCCGCGGCGATCCGCGCGATCGCCCGGTCGACCCGCCGCAGGACGGCGAGCGTGTCGTGCCGCTCGACGCCGGAGTGGTGCGCGACCTCGTCGTAGGCCAAGAACGTCGTGTAGACGACCGGCCGCCCGGCGAGCACGTCGGCGGTGACGGCGGCGACCTGGAGGTCGAGCTGCACGACCGTCGCGTACGCGCGCACGAACGCGTAGGAGACGCTGCGCTTGATGCGCGGCTGCACGTCCCGGCGCTTCTGCTCGATCGCCGCCCAGCGCTCGGCGACGACCTCCCCGAGCGAGCGCAGGAACGTCAGCGCGACGCCGTAGGGGCTGGCGAAGTAGGCGAAGTAGTCCTGCCCGAGGCGGCCGTGCCGCGAGCGGTCCAGCACCGTGCTCATCGTCAGCATCGAGTGCGGCGCGTCGCCGGAGAGGATGTTCGCGCGGCTCGCGCCGTCGCCGTGCAGCAGGCCGCGGCCGTCCGAGTGGCGGCGCTCCAGCTCGGCCGCGTCGTGCGGGTGGTTTGTGACGATCGGTCTGCCGCGGGTCTTCTCCCACCAGCGGAAGGCCGGGTAGTCGTGGTTGGAGCCGTGCAGGATCCCCGCCTGGCAGGCGCCCGTCTGCGAGGACCAGTCCGTCTCCCAGCGCTCCAGCCGGTGGTCGCCGTCGTGAACCCAGCGCGCGAGCGTCGGCGCACTGCCGTCGCGCAGCGCGCGCCGCAGCACGTCGTGCGAGAGGCCGTCGATCTCGAGGAACAGCACGCCGGGGACGTCGCTGCTGACCGCGAGCTTCGTGCGCTTGAGCTGGCGCACGACGACGTGGCGCGTCCACAGGTCGCCGCTGTCGAGCGCGAGCACCGCGCCCGCCATCGAGGTGAGCGCCGTCAGCGCGAGCGTCACGCCGAGCGCGCTGCCGAAGTCCTCGACGTGGACCCCGTAGTCGATCTGCGCGATCGCGAGCAGCACGAGCGCGTTGAGCGCGAGCGCGCCGAGCCCGAGCGTCATGACCGTGAACGGCAGCGCGAAGCGGATCAGCAGCGGCCAGATCAGCGCGTTCGCGAGCGCGAGCATGACCGCGAGCGCCAGCGCGGCGCCGAAGTCGTCGGCGTGGAAGCCCGGCAGGACCGCGCTCAGCAGCAGCAGCGCGCCGGCGTCGATCAGGACGACGGTCGCGAGGCGGCCGAGCAGGCGATGAGGACGCCGCATGCCCGTGAAGGATCGCGCAATCCGTCCGGGCCGGGGAGCACCCTCTGAGGTCATGCGCCTGCTCCACACCGCCGACTGGCATCTCGGCCGCGCCTTCCACGGCGAGGACCTGCTGAGCGCGCAGGCGGCGTTCGTCGACTTCGTCGTGGAGGTCGCACGTACTTCCGAGGTCGACGGCGTGCTGATCGCCGGGGACCTCTACGACCGGGCGCTGCCGCCCGTCGACGCCGTGCGGCTGGCGGGCGAGGCGTTGACGCGGCTGTCGGAGCACGCACCGGTGGTGGCGATCTCCGGCAACCACGACTCGGCCGCGCGGCTGGGCTTCGGCGCAGAGCTGCTCGCGCGCGCCGGCGTGCACGTTCGCACCGACCCGCTGTCGGTCGCGGACCCCGTGCCGCTGGGCGACGGCTGGGTCTACGCCGTCCCCTACCTCGAGCCGGACCTGGTGCGCGAACCGCTGGGCATCGAGGAGCGGTCGCATGCGGCGGCGATGTCGGCGGCGATGGAGCGCGTTCGGGCTGACGCCGCGGCGCGATCGGGCCCGGTCGTCGCGACGGCTCACGCGTTCGTCGCGGGCGGGATGCCGTCGGAGAGCGAACGCGACCTTGCGGTCGGCGGCGCCGCGAACGTGCCGGCGTGGGTGTTCGACGGGATCGACTACGTCGCGCTCGGCCATCTGCACGGGCCGCAAGTCGTCGGCGGCGGCCTGGGCCGGTACTCAGGCTCGCCGCTCGCCTTCTCCTTCTCAGAAGCCGGCCAGGCGAAGTCGGTCGCGCTCGTGGAGGTGACGGCCGGGGCGCTGCCGCTCGTGGAGCTGCTGGCGACGCCGGTCCCGCGCGCGCTCGCGAACCTGCGCGGCACGCTCGACGAGCTGCTCGCCGACCCGCGGCTGGCCGCGCACGTGGACGCATGGGTGCAGGCGACGCTGACCGACCCGGTCCGCCCGGCCGACGCGATGGAGCGCCTGCGCCGCCGCTTCCCGCACGCGGTCGCCTTGGCGTTCGACCCGCAGGGTGCGGGCGCGCGGCCGGAGGACTCCTACCAGCGTCTGCGTGGCCTGGACGACAACGAGCTGGTGCAGCGCTTCGTCGCCGACACGCGCGGTCGCGCGGCCGGCGACGACGAGCTGGCATTGCTGCGCGACGCGCTGACGGCGCGGCGGGTGGCCGAGCTCGCGGCCTAGCCGTGCGCCTGCACCGCCTGCGCCTGACCGCCTTCCAGGCGTTCGCAGGCAGCGAGGAGGTCGACTTCGACGCCCTCGGGGAGTCGGGGCTGTTCCTGCTGCACGGCGACACGGGCGCCGGCAAGACGACGCTGCTCGACGCGGTCTGCTTCGCGCTCTACGGCCAGGTCCCGGGCGCGCGGGCCCGCGATGCGCGGTTGCGGTCGGACCATGCGGACGCCAGCGTGCGCACCGAGGTCGAGCTGGAGGTGACGCTGCGCGAGCGGCAGCTGCGGATCGTCCGCAGCCCCGCGCAGGAGCGACCGAAGCTGCGCGGCGAGGGGACCACGAGAGAAGGCCACGCCTGCACGGTCCAGGAGGTCGATCCCGTGTCCGGCGAGTGGGCCGTGCTCGCCGCCCGCCCTGACGAGGCGCGCCACGAGCTGGACCCGCTGCTCGGCATGTCCTGCGAGCAGTTCTGCCAGGTCGTGCTGCTTCCCCAGGGCGAGTTCGCGACCTTCCTGCGCGCCGACAGCGGCGAGCGCCAGGCGGTGCTGGAACGCCTCTTCGGCACCGACCGCTTCACGCGCGTCGAGCACTGGCTCAACGACCGCCGCAAGGCGGCGTGGGCCGAGCTGCAGTCGGCCTCGCAGGCGGTGCGCGAGCTGCTGGCGAAGGTCGCCGAGGTCTCCGGCGAGGCCGCCCCCGACGATCTCGACCTGTCCGCCGAGTGGACCGCCGGCCTCGGCGTCCGCGCCGAGGCCGAGCTGGTGGGCGCCGCCGGCGCCCGCACCGCCGCGGGCGCCGCACGCGCGGCCGCCGACGCGGCGCTCGCGGCCGCCCGCGAGCTGGCCGAGCGCCGCACACGCCACGCCACGGCCCGAGCCGAGCTGGCCGCTTGGGAAGAGCGCCGCCCCGCCCGCGACGCCGCCGAATCCCAGCTCGCCGCCGCCCGCCGCGCCGCCCCGCTCGCAGCGCTCCTCACAGGAGCTGTGTGCGTTGGGGTCGCGGATACCGACCCCAACGCACACACCTCTCCCGCCGAGCTGCGCGCGCGGGCGGCCGACGCCCGCGGCGAGGCCGGCGCGCTCGACGCGCTGGTGGCGGTCGAAACGCGGCTGACGGCCGCCGACGCCGAGCTGGCGGCGATCGCGGAGCAGGCGAACGAGGCGGCGGCCCGGGCCCAAGCGTCGGCTGCAGCCCTCGAAGCCGCCGCCCACGAGCGCACCTCCCTCGATGCCACCGTGACCGCCGCGCGCGCGGCGAGCGAGCGCGCCGAGCGCCTCCAGGCCGAGGCCACGAGCGCGCGCACGAGAGCTGACCGCGCGGCGGAGCGCGACCAGCTCACCTCCGAGCTGGCGACAGCGCACGACCGTCGGCGCCAAGCCACCGACGCCGAGCAGCAGGCCCACGCCACCTGGCTCGACCTGCGCGAGCAGCGCCTCGCCGGCATGGCCGCCGAGCTGGCGGCCGGCCTCCGGCCCGGCGATCCCTGCAGCGTGTGCGGTTCGACCGACCACCCGGCGCTCGCGCACGCCGAGCCGGCGGCCCCGCCCGCCCCGCTCGCCGAGCGCGAGCAGGAGGCGCAGCTCACGCACGAGGCCGCCGCCGCGCAGCGCGCCACAGCCGAGCAGGCAGTCGCGAACCTTGAGGCCGCCCTCGCCGCCGCCCACGCCATCGCCGGCGAGCAGCCGTCTGACGCGCTCGCGGCGGAGGCGCAGCGACTCGACGCCGAGCTCACAACCGCACGCGCGACGGCCGACGGTCTCCCCGCCGCCGAACAGGCGCTCGCCTCCCTCGCAGCCCGAGCCGCCGACCACGAGCGGACCCAGCGCGAGGCCGTCCAGGCCGAGGCGACCGCCCGCGCAAAGCACGCCGAGCGCGGCGCGGCGCTCGCGGCCGACCGCGCACGTGTCGAGGAGGCGCGCGGTGACGCACCGTCAGTCGCGGACCGCGCCGCCACGCTGCGCGCCGAGGCGGACGCCGCCGAGCAGACGGCCGCCGCGCGCGAGGCGGGCTTCGCCGACGCGGCCACCGCGTGCGCCGCGCTGCTCGACGACGACGCCCAAAGCCACCTGGCCGCACGCATCGAGGCCTACGACACCGGCCTCGCCGAGCGCCGCGCACGCGTCGAGGACCCGGAGCTGCGCGCAGCCGCCGACACGGCCACCCCCGATCTCCCCGCCCTCGAAGCCCAAGCCGCCACGGCAACCCAGAACGACGAGGCCACCACCAGCCGCCACGCCCTCGCCGACCAGCGCCTCACCGCCCTCAAGCGCCTCGCCGCGCACCTCGATGACGCCCTCGCAGAGCTCGCACCCGTCGCCGAGCGCGCGCAGACGATCAAGGAGCTGGCCGGCCTGGTCGACGGCACCGCCGCGAGCAACCGCCTGCACATGCGCCTGTCCGCGTACGTGCTCGCGGCCCGGCTGGAGGAGGTCGCGGCGGCCGCGACGATCCGCCTCGAGCGGATGTCGAACGGCCGCTACCAGCTCGTCCACACCGACGAGCGCGCGCGCGGAGAGCGGCGCGCCGGTCTCGAGCTGCGCGTGATCGACGGCTGGACCGGCCAACAGCGCCCGCCGTCCACGCTCTCCGGCGGCGAGACGTTCCTCGCCAGCCTCGCGCTCGCGCTCGGCCTCGCCGACGTCGTCGCCGCCGAGGCGGGCGGCAGCCGGCTCGAGACGCTGTTCGTCGACGAGGGCTTCGGCTCGCTCGACGAGCGCACGCTCGACGAGGTGCTCGACGTGCTCGACGCCCTGCGCGAGGGCGGCCGCACCGTCGGGATCGTCTCCCACGTCGCCGAGCTGCGGCAGCGCATCCCCGCCCGCCTGCGCGTCGTCAAGGGCCGCAGCGGCTCGCACGTCGAACACGAGCGCGCGGCGACCGTGAGCGCATAGCCGCCCGCGGGTCTAGCGTACGGGCGGTGAGCGCAGCGACCGCCGCCCGCATCGACGGATTCGCCGTGCGCGGCCTGCACCTCGCGCGCGGCCAGCGGGTCGTGCTGCGGGACGTCTCGTTCGACGCCCCGAAGGGCACCGTGACCGCGCTCGTAGCTCCGTCCGGCGCCGGCAAGAGCACGCTGCTGCGCTGCCTCAACCGGCTGCTCGTGCCGCAGGCCGGGACGGTGCTGCTCGACGGCGAGGACACGGCGGAGCTGGAGCCGTGCGCGCTGCGGCGGCGCGCCGGGCTGGTCGGACAGACGCCGGTGATGCTGCCGGGGAGCGTGCGCGAGAACCTCGCGTACGGGCTCGACCCTGCCGCGACCGCGGACGAGCCGCGCCTCGTGCAAGCGCTCGCCGATGCCGGCCTCGACGCCGGCTTCATCGACCGCCCCGCCGCCGAGCTGTCGGGCGGGGAGCGGGCGCGCGTCGCGCTCGCGCGGGCACTCACGCGCGCGCCGGAGCTGCTGCTGCTCGACGAGCCGACCGCCGCGCTCGACGCGACCGTCGCGCGCCACGTCGGCGCGACGCTCACCGCGCTCGCGCAAGCCGGCCTCGGCGTCGTCGTCGCCACGCACGATCTCCCGTTCGCCGCGGAGATCGCCAACCGCGTCGTCGCGCTGCGCGACGGCGCCGCCGTCGTCGGGACCGCCGCCGAGCTGCTCACCTCCGAGCCGCCCGCATGAGCCAGCCGCTCACGCAGATCCTCGCCAGCGCCGCGTTCGCGCTCGCCGCAGCCTGGCTCGCCTACCGCCAGCGGCTCGGCCTCAGCCGCTCGCTCCTGATCGCGGCCGTGCGCGCCGCCGCGCAGCTCGCGCTCGTCGGGCTGCTGATCGCGCTCGTCTTCCGCGTTCCGGCGCTGGCGATCGCGTTCGTCGCCGTGATGGTGCTGACGGCGTCACTCACGGCCGGATCGCGCATGCGCGCGCTGCCGGGCTCGCGGCGGATCGCGGTCGGGGCGATCGCGCTGCCGGCGCTCGGCGCGACCGGCGCGCTGCTGGCGGTCGGAGCCTTCACCGCGACGCCGCGCGCGACGATCCCGACGGCGGGGATCCTGATCGGCGGCGCGATGCTCGCGACGACGCTCACCGGCCGCCGCCTCGTCGAGGGACTCTCCGACGGGATCGACGAGATCGAGGCGCGCCTCGCGCTCGGCGATCGCGCGCGCGACGCGGTCGCCCCGCTCTCGCGCCGCGCGATCTCCGCCGCGCTCGTGCCGCTGATCGACCAGACGCGCAGCGCCGGGCTCGTCACGCTGCCGGGCACGTTCGTCGGCCTCGTGCTCGGCGGCGCCTCCCCCGCGACCGCCGCGCGCGTGCAGCTCACCGTGCTGCTGACACTGCTGCTCGTGCAGCTCTTGAGCGCCCTGCTGACGGCGGAGCTGGTGACGCGCGCAGCGACGCTGCCGGGCGAGCGGGTGCGAGCACTCCCCGAAAGCGTAGGCCTAAGCAGCCCGCGCGTAGAGTGCCGGAGTGCTTTCCGGAACGTGCCGCGATGTCGTGTGCTGCCCCGGCACCGAGAGCAAGGGCCCTCCGGAGAGGACGAACACGCCTAGGATGAGTAGTACATCTTTTAGTGACTTTCCTAGACACTTGCCCTCTTTATTATTAACTCGGAGATCGATACTGGCCTTCAGCTTTAGACTTGGCATAACGCCTTTCCTTTCTTCCCCGTCATCGGGGACTTTATACAAGCACCCTCGTGCTCAATGAGCGAAGAAGAGTACCATAGATAGCCCTCTATCGTCAAGTGAATTACATTACTCTCCTCTTCGTTTGCCACGCCCACCCCTCCGAGCGATACCGTCCTCCGGTGCGAACCGGACGCCGGACGCCCTCCCGTCGCTCCTGGCTGTCGATCGCCCTCGCCGCGGCTACCCTCCCGTTCGCCGCCTACGCCGCCTTCCGCATCGCGACGCGCGAATCCGCGACACCCGCCTCCGTCACCCAAGCGGTCGACCGCTTCCGCGCCCAGCCAGCGACCGTCCGCACGCTGCCACCGGCGCTGAGCGGCCGCGCTCCGGAGCCGGGCGTCTACGTCTACGCGACAACGGGCTTCGAGGTCAGCCACGCGCTCGGCACGCGCCGTCACACGTACCCCGCGCGCACGACGATCACCGTCACCGCCACGCCGGCCGGCTGCGTGCGGACCCGCTGGGACGTGCTTGCGACGCGCGAAGACTCCGTGTTCGCGTGTTCGCGCAAGGACGGCGGCTGGCGCCTGCTCACCCAGACCGAGAGCCACGAGTTCGCCGGTCACCTCGACCGCCGCACGTACACGTGCACGCCCGCGTCGACCTACCTGCCCGCGCGACTCGCCACCGGCGCGACGTGGAGCAGCCGCTGCGCGATCAGAGGCACCACGACCGCCGACAGCAGCGTCGTCCTCGGCCCACGCACGATCGCGCTCGGCGGCCGCCGCACGCCCACGATCCTGCTGCGCACGGCGACCCGCGTCAGCGGCGAGACGACCGGCGCCGGCACGACCTTCACTTGGGCCCTGCCGCGCACCGGCCTGATCGTGCGGCGCGCGCTCGCGAACGCGAGCGCCACCGCCACGGTCATCGGCGCGGTCCCCTACGAGGAGCGCGCGACGCTGGCCCTCAGCTCGCCGCGCCCGCGTCGCTGAGCCGCGCCACGATCTCCAGCCGCACCCAGTGCAGCTCCGGAGCGGGAAGCCGCGTCGCGACCTCGTGCACGAGCGCCGGCCCGTCGACCGGCCCGAGGTCCGCCACGAACGTGCGCAGCGCGACGGTCGTGAACAGGCGCTCCAGCTCCTCGGTCGAGCCGAAGCGCGACACGCGCGGCACGAGCCGTACGTCCAGCTCGCCGAAGCCGGCCGCGCGCAACTGCTCCTCGGTCTCCTCGATGCCGGCGTAGTTCCACGGGTGCTCCGTGTGCCCCAGCTCGCGCAGCAGCTCCAGCACCGCCGCTATGTTGCCCTCGCCGCCGCAGTCGACGACGAGCTGCCCGCCCGGCCGCAGCACCGCGGCGAGGTGGCGGAAGAGCGCGTCGTGGTCGCGCACCCAGTGGAACGTCGAGGTCGAGACGATCGCGTCGACCGGCTCCTCCAAGGGCAGCGGCAGCGCGAGGTCGGCCTGCACGAACGACACGCGCACGTCGCCTGCGAAGCGCTCGTGCGCGGCGTCGAGCATCTGGCGCGACCCGTCCAGAGCGACTACGTGTCCGCGCGGCAGGCGCTCCAGCAGCGTCGCGGTGACCTGGCCGGTACCGCAGCCGGCGTCGAGGACCGTCTCACCGCCGCGCAGCTCCAAGCGCGCGACGGCGTCGTTGCCGCGCTCGTTCATGGGCGCGTTGAGGGTGTCGTAGGCGGGCGCGTCCCACTCCCGCCGAGCGTCGTCGGTAGTGTTCGTCATAGCTTACAAGCGTACAGGATCACGGTTGCCCTGTCACGCGCCGACCCGCGGCTGCGAGGATCCCGGCGGATGACCGCGCCCTCCCGCGCGCACGGGCACCACGAGCACCTCGCGACGCGCGTCGCCAGCGGCGGCGGCGGCGCGGTCGCGCGCCGGCGCGCGCGCTGGGACCGCACCCCGCTGTGGTGGATCGCCGTGCTGTTCGCGATCGGGTCGAGCTGCTTCCTGCTGGCGGCGCTCGCCTCGATGTGGTCCTCGGTCACGCGGCCCGGCATCGGCGTGACGTTCTTCGCCGGCTCGATCTTCTTCACCAGCGCCGCCTACCTGCAGCACTGGCTCGCGGTTCGCGCCGCGAGCGGGTCGACGCTGCGCGACGGCGGCCGCCTGCGGCTCGTGCACCCGGCCAACTGGCCGCACGCGCACGTCGACGCGCTCGCAACGCTGGTCCAGCTCGCCGGCACCGTGCTGTTCAACGTCAACACCTACGCCGCGATGAACACGAGCCTCACGACGATGCAGACGAACCTGCGTGTCTTCACACCCGACGCGATCGGCTCCGCCTGCTTCCTCGTCGCGAGCGCGCTGGCGTTCGCCAACGGCTCGCGCGCCTGGCTCGCCTTCAGACCGCATTCGCGCGGCTGGTGGGTCAACGCGCTCAACCTGCTCGGCTCGATCGCCTTCGGCGTCGCCGCGCTCGCGTCGCTGATCCAGCCGTCGACGGACGAGCCCGTCAGCGCCGCGATCGCGAACGGCGGGACGGCCGCCGGCGCGCTCTGCTTCCTGCTCGGGGCGCTGCTGCTGCTGCCCGACGCCAGCCCGCGCGCGCCGGCGCGCCAGGACGGGGCGAGCGGCACCGTCCAGCGGTCAAGCGAACGCGCGGACCGACCGATAAGACGGTGACCCCCCTGAAGGAGCCGTACGCAGGTGACATCGAAAGGGCTGCTCGCGCGAAGGATCCTCTTCGCCGTGACCGCCGTCGCGCTGTGCGCTGAGCTGGTCCACTCGTTCGCCTCGTTCGGCGGCCCCGGACTCGACGGCTTCTTCGCCAACGACCTGTACCTGGCGATCGAGCTTGCGGGCGTGCTCTTGTGCGGCGCGCGCGCCGTGCTCGTGCGCGAGCAGCGCGTCGCCTGGTGGTGCATCACCGCCGCGTTCGCCTTCTGGCTCGCGGGCGACACACTCTGGGTCGTCGTCCCCGGCTCCGCCAACGGCGCGCTGACCGACGTCCCGTACCTGCTCTTCTACCCGCTCTGCTGCGCGGGGATGGCGCTGCTGGCCTCGGCCGGACGCGAGCGCGTCGCCGCGCGCATGTGGGTCGACGGGCTGCTGGCCGCGTTGACCGTCGCCGCGCTCGTCGTCGCGCTCGCGTTCAACCCGATCGTCGGCGCCACGGATGGCAACGCCGGCCAGCTCACGATCAACCTCGCCTATCCGATCGGCGACCTCGTGGTCGTCGGCTTCGCGCTGATGGCATTCGCGACGCAGGCGTGGCGTCCTGGCCGCGGCTGGGCGCTGTTCGGCTTCGGCGTCGCGCTGTCGGCGGTCGCCGACACGCTCTACGTCTACCAGAGCGCCGTCGGCAGCTACACCGACGGCTCGATCGTCGACGCGCTGTGGCCGGCCGCGGTGCTGTGCTGCGGCTGGGCCGCCTGGCAGCCGTGGCGCGCCGCGCGCGCGAGATCCGGATACGGGCGCCAGACGTTCGTCTACCCGAGCGCGTTCGCGGCGCTCGCGCTCGGCCTGCTCGCCTACGACCACTTCGTGCCGATCTCCGACGCCGCCGCGCTGCTGGCGACCGCGGCGCTGCTGGTCGCGATCGTGCGCGCCGGGATCACGTTCGGCGACAACACGGCGCTGCTGCGCGTGACGCGCACCGAGTCGCTGACCGACGGGCTGACCGGCCTGCCCAACCGCCGCCGCCTGATGCTGGACCTCGAGCGCGCGCTCGGGACCGACGACGCGCACCCGCACGGACGCGCGCGTCCCGCGACGTTCGCGTTCTTCGACCTCGACGGCTTCAAGGGCTACAACGACAGCTTCGGCCATGCCGCCGGCGACATGCTGCTCGACCGGCTCGCCGGCCGCCTCGCCGCGGCGGTCATGGGCCACGGGCGCGCGTACCGCCTCGGCGGCGACGAGTTCTGCGTGCTGCTCGACGGGCACCTGACGGCGGACGACCCGCGCATGGTCGTCTGCGGCGCCGCGCTCCAGGAGCAGGGCGAGGGCTTCCGCGTCGGCGCCTCCTGCGGCGCGGTGACGCTCCCCGACGAGGCCGACAACGCCACGCACGCGCTGCAGCTCGCCGACCAGCGCATGTACGCCGCCAAGGGCGACACGCGCACGTCCAGCCGCCGGCAGACGCGCGACGTGCTGCTGCAGGCGCTGCGCGAGCGCGAGCCCGAGCTGCACCGCCACCTGCGCGGCGTAGCGGCGCTCGCCGCCGCGGTCGGCAGACGCCTCGCGCTGAGCGCCGAGCAGCTCGACGAGGTCGCCCGCGCGGCCGAGCTGCACGACGTCGGCAAGATCGCGATCCCCGACGAGATCCTCCACAAGCCCGACCCGCTCGACGCGGGCGAGTGGGAGCTGATGCGCCAGCACACGGTCATCGGCGACCGCATCCTCGGCGCCGCGCCGGCGATGCGGCCGGTCGCCGCGATCGTGCGCGCGAGCCACGAGCGCTGGGACGGCGAGGGCTACCCCGACCGCCTCGCCGGCGAGCAGATCCCGCTGGGCGCGCGGATCGTCAGCGTCTGCGACGCCTACCACGCGATGACGTCGCCGCGCCCGTATCAGCGCACGCTCGCGCCCGAGGACGCGCTCGCGGAGCTGCGCCGCTGCGCGGGCACCCAGTTTGACCCCGCCGTCGTCGAGGCGTTCTGCGCCGTCGCGGTCGAGCAGGAGCCAGTCGTGCGCGCCGTGGACGACGCCGTCAGGCGCTCGCACGCGCACGAGCGCGACTGACGTGGGCGCGTCCCGCACGCGCCCCCGGTCAGGTCACGTCAGCTCACGTCACCAGCGGTACCAGCCGCGGCGCCCGCCCGCGTCGGCGGCGCCCCCCAGGAAGAAGCCGATCAGCCACAGGATCACGGCCGCGATCAGCACGTACCACAGGATGTGCGCGGCGAAGCCGAGGCCGCCGAGCAGAAGCAGCAGGAGCAGCAGGACGATCAACGCAACCATCGCGGTCCCCTCTCGTGTCTAGTTCGTAAGTCCGGGTCGACGCTCCTCACCCTTCCCGCTGGCGAGCCGCCCCATGCGCCGCGATCAGCCAGATGGAGCACCGGGCGGTGGCAAATCCTCGACTCCGGGCCCAGGGAAGCCGGCCGCCGATCGCCGACCATCCTGTCCATGCAGAGCACTTCACCAATTCGCCGCTACGTGTTGCTGCGGCATCGGGGGCAGGACGCGACTCCCGCGTCGCGCTGGAGCATGGAGCGAATCGCTCCGGCTCCGCGCGGCGCGGGCAGCGCTGCCGCCGACGCCCAGCCCGCGAAGCCCGCCGCAGACCGCGGCTGAGCGGCCACCAACTCCCACCCGGCGCGCCCGGTCAAGACTCCTCGGGTCTCTCCTCCTCGAGAATGGCAGGGCTGGGCGCGCCGGGCGGGCGGGGGCTCACACCTCCACGTCCGGCGTCCGCGCCACGTTCAGCGCCAGCACGAGCTGCGGCAGGCCGCCGCGCAGCAGGCGGCTCGGAGTCGGGGCGTCGCGCAGGCGATCGGCGGCGTCCATCAGCTCGACGATCAGCCGG